>Ga0326732_1000074_pt1 | contig 22098 bp, 14 predicted proteins | sample MHFSIPfraction_4_FD_207644 | JGI IMG/M metagenome (GOLD analysis project Ga0326732, IMG submission 207644) | Lab enriched peat soil microbial communities from Michigan Hollow, Ithaca, NY, United States - MHF12FN SIP fraction | ecosystem: Environmental > Terrestrial > Soil > Wetlands > Peat...
CGGACGTCCTGGCCAAGGTCCGCTCCGGCGGGCGGCTCGTCCGGGCCGCGATCTCCCCGTTCGCGGGCGGCTGCCGGGTCGAATTCGCCGAGCCGGTCGCGGCCGTCGCGCCAGGCCAATCGGCCGTTTTCTACGACGGCGACGCCGTCGTCGGCGGCGGCGTCATCGCCAGCGCCGCCTGAGCAAGCCAAGAAAGGACAAACGATGATGAGCTTAATCGAGCTGCGGACCGATTGTGCGATCAAGCAGAAGAGAGGACTTCACTTCATCCTGGCATCCGTTGTCATCTGGTGCGCTGTGCTGGCCGTTCACCTGACCCGATTGCCGATCCTGACCAAGAATCTGCTGACATTCTGCTGTACGGCACCCCTGATGCCCTTGGCGTTCTTGGTATCGAAGCTGATCAAGGTCGATTTCCAGAACAAGGAGAATCCATTGACCAATCTGGGCGTTCTGTTCTCCTTGAACCAGCTCCTTTATCTGCTGATCGCGATGTGGGTGTATCCCACGGTGCCGGACAAGATGCTGATGGTCATTGCGATGATCTTCGGGGCCCACCTGCTTCCCTTCGGCTGGCTGTACCTTTCCAGATCCTACACGGCGCTGGCCATCGTGATCCCCGTATTCTCGCTCATCGTCGGGATCAATTTCCAGCCAAGCGCTCTCGCGGCCATGATGGTGGTGATGGAGATCCTGTTCAGCGTCTCCCTGACGATCGAGAACCGGAAGCTGAAGCGGGAATCCGGCCCGGTCCAGGCTTCCCGTCCCTTCTGATTCGGGCTATAATCGGCCCCGTCCATCATCAAAGAGGAGGAACAATCATGGCCGGCTATCTCATCGCGTTCGTTTTCGGTATCTTCATCATGGGCGCTTTGATCGCCCAACGGGACAAGCTCGGCAGCGGCGGCTTCAACGCCTGGCTCAAAGGCAAGAAGGCGCTGCTCACCACGGCTGCCCTGGTCGTCATCGCCGTCGCGCTCCTCGTCCAGGCCCTGGTCACCGTCCAGGCCGGCACGGTCGGCGTCGTCAAGCGGCTCGGGGCCGTGCGCCAGGAGTTCAATCCCGGACTGCACGTCATCGTGCCGTTCATCGACCACGTGGTCATCTTTCCGACCTTGAAGAAGACGTACGAGGCCTCCGAAACGCCGCAATCGAGCGAGGCGGACTACCCCGACATCATCATCACCGCCCTGACCTCGGACGGCCAGCAGATCCGGGTGGGCATGACGGCCCGGTTCATGATCGCGCCGGGCAAGGCCGCCTGGATCATCCAGAACCTGGGGACCGAGCGGGAGTACGTGGAGAAGGTCGTCAAGACCGAGATCCGCGGCTCAGGCCGCCGGGTCCCGACGCGGTTCGCGGCCTACGACCTCTACACCAAGAAGAGCTACGAGGCCCAGCAGGCCCTTTATGACGAGATCGCGCCCAAGTTCGAGAAGAACGGCCTCGTCCTGGACGAGATCATCATCCGCAACATCACCTTCACGCCCGAGTACGCCAAGACGCTCGAGGAGAAGCAGATCGCCCTGGAAAACATCACCACCGAAAAGAACAAGCTCGAGCAGGAGAAGATCCGCAAGGAGCAGAAGATCGTCGAAGCCGAGGGCGACGCCAAGAGCATCGAGATCCGCCAGGCCGCGCTGACCAAGAATCCGACGATCATCCAGTGGGAGTTCGTCCAGAAGCTGGCCCCGAACGTCCAATGGGGCATCATGCCGGACAAGATCATCCCGGTCATCGACTTCAAGGGGATGACGGGACCGCAGAGCCCGCAGAAGTAGCCGCGGCGGCGTTCAGCTCCGGCCGCTCACAAAGTCGATCATCCGGGCGATGGCCCGTTGGCAGACCCGGCAGAACTCGTTCTTCGGGTTGTCGATCATGATGCAGTGGATCATGGACCGATAGAGGCCCTTGGAGGCGTAGCCGGCCCCCTCGAAGACGCCGACCTTGTCGTCGAGCGAGGCATATTCCGCGCGGACCGCGGCGATCTTGCCGGCCAAGTCGTCCTCGGCCGCCTTGAACTTGGCCTCGATCCCCCGGATCTCCTTGTCGGGGGCATTCCTCTTCTTGGCCGAGTCCAAGGCCTTCCCCCGGGCGGCCCGGTTGTCGCGGAGCCCGGCCTGCAGCGCTTCGATCCGGTCCTTGCCGTATTCTGTGGGGACGGCGATCCCGGGGGAAAGCAGGTCTTGCCACTTCACCTGGCTCGGGTCGAGCAGGGCGGTGATGTTCGGCTCGAGCGGCTCGACGCCCTTGGGATAGAAGTCGTTGTAGGACACCTCGGATTGATAGTACTCGTCGGCCAGGTAGGCGAAGGAATGGCCGAGCTCGTGGACGAAGACCTGGGGGCTGGCCGGGTGATCGACCGTCGTCACGCAGTAGTCAAGGGCAATGCTCCCGCCCCCGTAGCGCGGGCTGTTGACGAGGACCACGAGGACGTCATAAGGGACCTCCGCGGCGATATCGTGCATGAGGTGGTCCTCTTCGATGAGCATGTAACGGTCGAGATCGAAGGCGTTGAAGGCGGCGTTGAAGACGGTCTTTTTGTAGGATCGCTGGCGCGGCTCATCCATGCCCCGTTCGGCCGAGGCCCGGAAGACCCCGCGGATATTGAACCGGTCCTTCAGGGACTTGTAGGGCTCGATCGCGAACAGGGCTTCCGTCATCCGGTCCACATCGGCCTTGAACTTGTCCCGGTCGCCGGCGACGTATCCCTCGGCCAGATAGACGAGATCGACCTTATCGTGCGGGTCCCCCGTGATCCGGCTCTCGTAGACCCAGTCCGGCTGGCCGGCCTTTTCCCGGATGACGTGATAGTCGGAGGGGTCGAGGATCTGGTTGAAGACCGGGTGGAGAAGGCTGCGCTTGTCGCGCTGCTCGATGACGAAGAGGACCGGCCGTTTGGGCAGGGGGAACCTGAGAGAACGTTCGAAGACGCGGACTGTCCCGGCCAGCGCCGGGGAGGTCGTCTTGTACTCCGCGAACATCGTGTCGAAGCCGCGCGAGAAGATGAGACGGTTGGAGGCGGCATCGTAGATCTTGTAGACATAGCGGCCGTAATCGAAGGGCGGCAGGAGCCCGGATTTCGATTCGGGCCAGATCGCCTCTTCCGAGATCCGATGGATGGTGACGGTCTCGGACTTGGCATCGCCGGACTGATAGAGATCGATCCGCAGGGCTTTGTCGAGGAAGAACTCGTCGAACGGCGGCTGGGCTTGGGGGGCCGGAGCGGGGGCCGATAAGGCCGGAAGCGCCAGCGCCAGGACGGCCAGGGCGAGGAATGTCTTTCGCATGGGGACTCCTTCGGTCATCCGAGGGATTATAGGGCGGAAAGGATCACAAGACAACCGGCCCGGCCGGGCGCGCCAGGCTCTCTCGCCGGGGAGCTGATCCCCCGGCGAGAGACCCCCCTGCCAGCGCGATGTTCGAAATCCCCCCTGTCAACGGCTCTTCCACTGGAACTGGTGCGGCCATTGAGACACGTTCGCGGAGGGGGCCGCCGTGTGGCAGACCGAGCAGGCGGTCGCCCGGCCGCCGCCGTGCGCCTCGGTGAATTCGTTGATGCCGCCGCCTTTCGACGTGCCGTGGCAGACCTTGCAATCCCCGATCGGAGCGATGGTGGTCTGGTATTGGACGGCCTGATGATTATCGGAGGCCTCTGAGCTCGGGATGACGGCGTGCGGACTGCTGTGGCAGGCCGGGCAGGACAATCCGTTGTGCCCGCTGGCGTTTCGATAGAGCGTCGTCCCGGTATTGATTTCGGCCACGCCGGCGTGGCAGGTCGCGCACTGGGGCTCATTCACCCAGGGAATGCGGCTGCCGTTGGCGATGGAGCTGGCGACGTCCTGGAGAGTGCCGTGGCAGGTGATGCAGTTTCCGTCGGCGGCAGTGTGGGCAACGCTGCGGTTGCACTTGGCAACCTGACCGGGATGACAATCGTAGCAGGCCGCGTTCCTCGACGCATGGAATCCGTGCATGGCCCGGGACATGTAGAAGCCCGAACTGCCCGGACCCGTCTGGCCCAGTGCCGGACTGCCGTGGCAGGAGGCGCAAAGGACCGGGGCCGAAGCCGCCAGGGTCGTGCTGGACAGCGCATCGTGAGTGGCCAGGACGTTGGCCAAGACGTTCGCCCCTCCGCCGCCGGGGATATGGGCCGACCCGTCGCCGCCGGCCGCATGGCACTTGGCACAATTGAACTCGTCGGATGTCGGCACCGTCGCCTGGGTCTGCACGAGGATGACGTTGGTCCCGGAATCCCTGACCGTGATGTCGGCGATCTGATAGGGATTGTAGGTCAGGCTGTCGTCGACGGGCACGACCGGGATGCCGTTGGCCTGGAAATGGTCGCCCTTGACGACCATCGTGCCGCTGAGACCGTTGTGGATGCCCGGGTCCTCGAGGTTCAAGCCGGTATCATGGGTCAGGGACACGCCGAAGAGAAGGGGCATGTTGTCCCAGAACTGTCCGTAGCTGCGCTTGCCGTACGAGTACGTGTTGTTGTGGATAGCATACTCGACCTTGATCCCGGCCGTGACGATCTGCGGCGGATCGCCTCTTTTGACGACCTGGACCCAGACGGTATTGTAGGGCGGGAGGATGACGCCCTGGTCGTAGGTCGGGTTGAGACAGTGCATCCCCAGGTCGTTCCAGGCGAAAGCGACGTAGGTCATGGTGGTGGCGGCGATCGTCTTGGCGTTAACGTCGCCGTCGCCGTTCCCGTCTCCCCCGCCGCCGCCGTTGCCTCCGGTCGTACCGCAGCCGGCAAGAACCAGGGCCGTAAAAAAGACGGCCATGATCAGGATCCCCTGGCGCACGTTCAGTCGTTCCACAGGTCCTCCTCCGCCCCCGCTGGGCCCAATCAGGATTCGGGATAAGTTAATACGCATCGCCGCTTCCGGCCAACTGCAATTTTCGTGCCGGGGTGCGATCGGAGAGATCCAGGGGGTGGCGGGCCGCCCCAGGGGGGCATTGTGCCCTGAGGCGGGACGGAATCCCGGAGGACAGGAAGGCGCCTCCCCGGGGGGCCGGCTTGAGGACCGCGGGTTTTTCGGCTATAATACGGGCTCGATTGTTCGATTTCGGACCTTTGTTGGCCCCATCGGCGATACCCCGAAGATCCCGACAGGCGTCAATCATCATCTCGGCAGAGAGAGTCATCCATGACGACCGACATCGCCCGCATGCGCAACATCGGCATCAGCGCGCACATCGACTCCGGCAAGACGACGCTGACGGAGCGGGTCCTCTTCTACTGCAAGAAGATCCACAAGATCCACGAGGTCAAGGGCAAGGACGGCGTCGGCGCGACGATGGACTCCATGGACCTCGAGAGGGAGCGCGGCATCACCATCGCCTCGGCCACGACCAACGTCGAGTGGGCCGACCATTCCATCAACATCATCGACACCCCCGGCCACGTCGACTTCACCATCGAGGTCGAGCGCTCGCTGCGCGTCCTCGATTCGGCCATCCTCGTCCTCTGCTCGGTCGGAGGCGTCCAGTCCCAGACGATCACCGTCGACCGCCAGCTCCGCCGCTACAACGTCCCCTTCATCGCCTTCGTCAACAAGGCCGACCGCGTCGGGGCCAACCCGGTGAAGGTCCGCGATCAGATCGCCGACAAGCTCGGCCACAACGCCGTGCTGATGCAGCTTCCGATCGGCCTCGAGGGGGCCTTCCAGGGCCTGATCGACCTGGTCGCCATGAAGGCCCTTTATTTCGACGGGCCGGAGGGCGAGATCGTCCGGATCGAGCCGGTCCCCGCCGAGCTGGCCGCCGAGGCCGCCGCGAAGCGCGAGCAGCTGCTCGACGCCGCCTCCCTCTTTTCCGACGAGCTCACGGAAGCGCTGCTGGAGGGCCGGGCGACCGAGGCCCTTGTCCGGGCCGGCGTCCGCAAGGGCGTCCTGGCCCGCAAGCTCGTCCCGGTCTTCATCGGGTCGGCCTACCGGAACAAGGGCATCCAGCCGCTTCTCGACGCCGTCGTCCACTATCTGCCCGATCCGGCGGAGGTCGAGAACAGGGCGGTCGAACTCGACGGCGGAGGAGAGCGCGTCCTCACCGCCGACCCGGCCGCCAAAACGGTCGCTCTGGCCTTCAAGCTCGAGGACGGGCCCTACGGCCAGCTGACCTACGTCCGCGTCTACCAGGGCTCCCTCCGCAAGGGCGAAGAACTCGTCAACACCCGCTCGGGCCAGAAGATCAAGGTCGGCCGGCTCGTGCGCATGCACGCCGACACGATGGCCGAGATCTCTGAGGCCGGCCCGGGCGACATCGTCGCGCTCTTCGGCGTCGAGTGCGCCTCGGGCGACACCTTCTGCAGCCCCGGCCTCAACCTGGCCATGACCTCGATCTATGTCCCCGAGCCGGTCATCTCGCTGGCCATCGAGCCCGTCGACAAGGCCGCCGCAGACCGCTTGGCCAAGGCCCTCAACCGGTTCACCAAAGAGGACCCGACCTTCCGGACCCACGTCGATCCCGAATCGAACCAGACCATCATCCAGGGCATGGGCGAGCTCCACCTCGACGTCTACGTCGAGCGCATGAAGCGCGAGTACCGGGCCGAGGTCAAGACGGGCATGCCCCAGGTCGCTTACCGCGAAGCCGTCAGCCAGGCGGTCGACTTCGACTACACGCACAAGAAGCAGACCGGCGGCGCCGGCCAATACGCCCGGATCATCGGCCGGCTCGAACCCCTGGCCAAGGCCGTCTTCGAGTTCTCGAACGAGGTCCGGGGCGGCCGCATCCCCCGCGAGTTCATCCCCTCCTGCGAGAAGGGATTCCGGGCGGCCCTCCGAAAGGGACCGCTCATCGGCTTCCCGGTCACCGGCGTCCGGGTCGTCCTCAATGACGGCCAGTACCATCCGGTCGACTCCTCGGACATCGCCTTTCAGACGGCCGCTCAAGGCGCCTTCAGGCAGGTCTACATGAAGGCCAAGCCCCAGATCCTCGAGCCGATCATGAAAGTCTCGGTCGAAGGGCCGTCGGAGTTCGCCGGCAACGTCTTCGCCACGATCAGCCAGCGGCGGGGCGTCATCGTCAGCTCGGTCGAGGACGGGACCTTCTCCCGCGTCGACGCCGAGGTGCCTCTTGCCGAGATGTTCGGCTACTCGACCGTCCTGCGCTCCCTGACCCAGGGCAAGGCCGAGTTCACGATGGAATTCCTGAAGTACGGCCGCGTGCCGCCCCACATCGCCGAGATGCTGACCGAGCAGCACCTCGAGCGCGAGCGGGCCCGATCGCAGAGATAGCGAAGGAGACAGCCATGACGCCAACCGTCAAGGAAGAGCTCATCAAGCGCAGCCCTCTCAGGGTGCTGGAGAAGTCCATTTCGGGAGGGCTCGGCCGGGGCAACATCGGCGTCCTGGCCAGCCGCAAGGGCGTCGGCAAGACGGCCTGCCTCGTCCACATCGCCGCGGACAAGCTTCTCCAGGACCAGCATGTCATTCACGTCTCCTATGCCAGCCGGGTCGATCACATCGTCACCTGGTACGAGGACATCTTCAAAGAGATCGCCAAGAAGCCGAAGATGCGCGCGGCCCTCGACGAGTTCGACGAGCTCATCCGCCACCGGGTCATCATGAACTTCAAGCAGGACGGGGCCAAGACCGAGCAGGTCTTGCGCAGCCTCGAGGCCATGATCGTCCACGGCAACTTCCGGGCCCAGACCGTCATCGTCGACGGGCTTGATTTCGCCCAGGCCGGACCCGACGACCTGCTGAAGTTCAAGGACCTCGCCCGGCGCCTCGGCCTCGAGGTCTGGTTCAGCGCTTCTCTCAAGAAGGAGGACCCCCTCTTCGACGAACGGGGCATTCCCTACGAGCTCGCGGGCTACCTCGGCGCGATCGACGTCCTCATCTCGCTGCAACATCACGGCGACCACGTCCACTTCAACCTGGTCCAGGACCACGGGCGGCTGGCCCCCAAGGATCTCCGGCTCAAGCTCGACCCAAAAACATTGCTTATCGCCAAGGATGTCCACCCCCGGGCCCGTTGAGGGCGCGCCGCGGCGGCGGCCTTTTGACTCGACCGGGCAGGTATGCTATACCTGCCCCTCGAATGGCGCTGCGCGAGAGCCGGCCATGGCAGACGACGAAAACACGAGGATGGCTTTTCCGCCGGGGACCCGTCTGGCCGTCATCGACCTCGACGGCACGCTCCTCAAGGGGATGAACGCCGAGAGGATCTTCTACCTGGACCTGCTCGTCCACGGCCGCGTCGGGATCTTCCGCATGCTCGGCTTTCTCCTCTCCCTTGCCGCCGATACCATCCGCCTGGGGTTCCGCAAGGCCATCGGCGCAAACTCGCGGATCCTCAAGGGCCGGACACCCGAAGAGGTCCGCCTGTGGGCCAACGCCTTCGGCCACAGCTTTCTGCGGAAGGCCGTCCCCGAGGCGCTGCGGCTGAAGATCCTGACGCTCAAGGAGGGCGGCTGCCGCGTCGTGCTCCTCTCGGGGTCACTGCAGATCATCGTCGACCAGCTCAAGGACAGGCTCCAGGCCGAGGTCCTCATCGGGACCGGTCTCGAGGTCGTCGACGGAGCGCTGACGGGCCGGAAAACGGGGACCTTCGCGTATGGACGGATGAAGCCCGAGGCCCTCTACGAGAGGATCGACCCCTCGGGGATCGACTGGCCCGGCTCCTGGGCCTTGGCGGACAGGCTGTCGGATCTGCCCGTCCTCGAGCTCGTCGGCCATCCCGTCGTGGTCCACGGCGACCGCAGGCTTCGCCGTCTGGCGTCCAAGAGAGGCTGGGAGATCATCGGCCGGCGCTAGCCCGGCGGCTAGAAGAGATAGCTCAACCCGGCGAATGTCCGGGTCTCCTGGCTTCCCGCCGTGACATCCCCGATCTTGCCCCAGCGGTGGATCCCTTCGATCCCGGCAAAGACGCGCACCGGCGACGAGGGGAAACGCCACCCCGCCTGGACGAGGTAGCGGGTCCGGGTGTCGAGGGTGCCGACGTTGTTCGTGATATCGCTCTGGAACCGGTCCAATCCCTGCCAGGAATCCCAGACGTTGGCGCTGACGAGGCCGCGGACCCAGAGGCTCCCCCAGTCGACGTCGACACGGCCGGAGGCGCTCGCCCCGTACGCGTAATCGTAGCCGTAATAGCACAGCGTCGTCTTCATGCCCTCGATGGGGAGGACGGCGGAATAGGCGTTGAAGGCAAAAGCGTTGATCATCGCGAAATCGAAGTAGGCGTCGGCGACGGCCCGGATCTTGACCCTCCGGCCGAAGCGGGTCCAGTCGATGACCGGCCCGAAGAGATGGGCGACCGTCATCTTGTCGCGGAAGTCGGTCGGCGTCGGCGGCAGCGGGGCCAGATGGACGGGGACCCCCCGGGCATCGTAGACCGCCGCCCGTTTCCGGAGGTAGGTCAAGGCCGAGCCCAACCCGATCGAGAGCGCCGAGCCGCGGCCGAGCTCGTCGATGGACTGCCGGTACCAGCTCAGGCCGACGACCCGGGCATAGAGATCGATCTCCTGGCCCAGGCCGTTCTGCAAGTCCGTCTCGCTCGATAGGCGCGGCCGCAGGGTCACGCCGATCGCGAGATCGCTCAGTGATATGTCGCGCTGGACCTTCTTGGACGTCCCCGGATGGCCGTACTCGGGCGTCCGGATGATCTGGGTATCGAGGCTGACCATTCCGGCGTTGTAGGGCAACCGCCCGGTCTCCGAGGCCCGCCACCAGCCGGCCGAGAAGACAAAGCGGGCCCAGCCAGGCTGCGCATAGACATGGGAGGCCGGATTCTTCCGGTCGAGCCACTGGTTGAACTTGTTGATGGGGTTCATGAAGCCGAGGGCCCTGAGCACGGGGGATTTCTGATGGTGGAGGTAATCCGAGAGCTGGAACCACGTCTCGCCCAAGGAGATGCCCCCGAAGGTGGTCAGGGTCATGTCGTTGATCGAGATGACTTCGCGCCACTCCGAGATGTATTCATAGAACGCGGAGGAAACGAACGATGTCAGGAGGGATTCCTCCCAGCTCAGGTAGTTGGCCCTGGCCATCTGATAGTAGAGGGCCCCAGCGATGACATGCGTCCAATTGGTGATATAGGCGTTCGAATCGAAACGGATGGCCTCGGTCGTCAGGAAGCGCCGGTACTGGTCGGCAAAGGTCAGCTCGAACTGCCAGTCCTCGATCCAGGTGTGGTACTCGCTCCAGTACCTGTAAGTGGAATAGGCGGCGAGAGCACCAAGCTGGACGAGAGCCCGGCGCCATTTCTTGGGCATGCCGGGTCCGGCCGGGGCGGCCTCGGCCTCGCCGCGGCCTTCGGCGCCCCGAGGGGCCGCGAGAGAAAAGGCCGCGGGCCCTGCACATTCGGGCGCGAAGCCGTCGGCGGACGAAAGGGAGAAATGAGGGGGGACCGCCGCCGCGGCCGGAAGGGCGGCGCCGCAGAGAAGAAATGCGGCCAGCCCGGCAGTCAGGAATCTTGAGGTGACGTTCAGGGCATGATCCATGTCTTCCGGCTTTGTTTTCGTCGAATTAGGGGATAAAATAGGCCAATTATCGAGGAGAGTCAAGAACATGTTCAGGCTGTCCGGGGCCGGAGCGGAGGATGGGCCGCCGCCCACACGTCAGGCCCGCATCCGGACGCTCGTCTTCAGGCTCATCGGCTACGCCGGAGTCGGTCTGTTCGTCTTTCTCATCGTCAAGACGGGCCCCAAGGAGATCCTGCGGGCCCTCGGCCAGCTCAGCCTTATCGAAGTGGCCGCCCTCATGGGGCTTCGCTTCCTCTACTGGCTCATCCGGGCCGTCAACTGGCGGGCCCTGCTCGTCTCCTCCGGCGAGCGTGTCCCCTTCAGGGAGATCCTCGGAGCCCGGATCGCCGGCTACGCCGTCAGCTACCTGACCCCGGCCGGCAACATCGGCGGCGAGACCGTCCGCATCTTCTGCCTCGACAGCGTCGATCGCAACAAAGCGCTGGCCACGGTCGTCGTCGACAAGACCATCGAGTTCCTGGCCGGCCTGTCGACGATCGCCCTGGCGGTCGTCTTCCTCATCACCGAGTTCGCCCTGCCCAAGCGCCAGAAGATCGAGCTTTTCGCGGCCATCGCCGCGCTCATGCTCGTTCTCATCTTCCTCATCCTCAAGCAGAAGCAGGGGTTGTTCACCTGGGCGCTCGACACCTTGAAGAAGATCAAGATCCGCATTCCCTTCTTCGAGAACCGGAGAGACAAGATCCTCGAGACCGACGCCCATATCTCCGACTTCTACGGCCGGAACAGGGGGCTTTTCCTGGCCCTCTTCGCATCCTATTTCGCCCAGGCCTGGCTCTGGGCCGCCGAGATCTATCTGACTTTCGTGTTCCTGGGCGGTTCGCGCCCGACCTTCTTCAAGTGCTTCCTGATCGTCACCCTGGGTTCGTTCTATTCGTTCCTGCCCGTCCCGGGGTCGGTCGGCGTCTATGAGCTGACCTACGTCTCGCTCTTCGCCCTGCTCCGCATCGAGATGTCGGCGGGCATGGCCGTCATCCTGATCCGGAGGTTCGTCGGGATGATCTGGGCAGGGCTGGGTCTCGTTCCGCTCGTCCGGAAGAGGTCCAAGAAGCCGGTCAGCGGATCCGAACCGCCTCCGGGTCCCTGCCCTTCCGCAGGAACCGGACGATCTTGATGACCGTCCCGGAAAGGGCCATGACGAAGATCCCGGCCATGACAGCGTCCGGGCGGCCGGCCACGGAGGCGAGAAAGATATAGAAGGCCGCCAGGCTCTTGGCCTCGGCGCCCTCGCCGTTCTTCGCGGCGCGGGTGTAAAGCAGGTTGATGTAGTAGAGGCCGAGCTGCAGGAAATAGAGCCCGATGGTCACCAACCCGAAGATGAGGAAGGCATTGCTGCGGGAGGACCTGAAATAGCCGACGGTAATGCCCATCATGACGGCGAAATCGGCGATCCTGTCCAGGAAGAGGTCCAAGTAGGCCCCGTAACGGCTGGTCATGTTCTTGGCCCGGGCGAGCATGCCGTCGGCGGCATCGAAGATCGTCGAAAGAAGGGTCAGGCATCCTCCGATGACAAAAAACAGGGTCCGCCCGGCCGAATAGGCCAGCGCGGCCAGCAGGGCGAAGCCGAGCGAAGTCCCGGTGAGCTGGTTCGGCGTGATGTCCGTCTTGAAGACCGCCTTGGCCACGAGGGCGGCCGGGGGGCGGATGATGTAGCGGTCGACCGGCAGGAATTTGTGGAGAAAGGGGTACGACGAAACGTTCTTCATCGACCTCTCGAAGTCGAATTCGGTCTCTGATGTGCTCATGATAGCCCCGAGCTTACGGCAAGTTATAACGCACTCGGGGCAACTCCGTCAAGTGCCGGCGCCGAATCCGGCCCCGGCCGGTGTATAATAGGGATCAAACGCTCTGCGGAGGTGCCCGAATGAGGAAACGAGCCTGGCTCATGATCGCGGTCCTGGCGGCCCTGTCCCTGTCGCTCCCGGCGGCCTTCAAGAAGGAGGACGTCAAGGTCAGCACGCTGGCGAACGGGCTCAAAGTCCTGCTCGTCGAGGACCACAACGTCCCCAGCGTCGCCCTGTACACGTTCTTCCGGGTCGGGTCGCGCAACGAACGGCCCGGGCTGACGGGCGTCTCCCATTTCATCGAGCACATGATGTTCAACGGCACCCCGGCGATCGGTCCCGGCGAGTTCGACCGGCGCATGGAGTTCCGGGGAGGCAGCAACAACGCCTACACGGCCGACGACATGACCGCCTACACCGACTGGTTCCCGCCGGCCGCGCTGGAGGCGATGATCGCCATGGAGGCCGACCGGATCCAGGGCCTGGCCTTCGTGCCGGACGTTTTGGAATCGGAGCGGGGGGTGGTCGCCTCGGAACGCCGCATGGGCGTCGAGAACGACAACGATTCGATCCTTTCGGAAAACGTCCGGGCCACGTCGATCATGGCCCATCCCTATCATTGGGACGTCATCGGCTGGATGAGCGATATCCTGAGCTGGCGGCGGGACGAGATCATGGCCTATTACCGGACCTATTACGCCCCGAACAACGCCATCCTGGTCGTCGTCGGGGACATCGAACCGGGCCGGACGCTCGACCTGATCAAGAAGTACTATGAGCCGGTCAAGGCCTCACCGCCGCCTCCGCCCGTCAGCACGACCGAACCCCCGCAACTGGGGCCCAAGACCGTGCTCATCCGTAAAGAAGCCCAGGCGCCGTCGTTCACGGTCGTCTGGCACGCCCCGAACGCCAAGGACGCCGATTTCCTGCCTCTGGCCATCCTGTCGAAGCCTCTGCTCGACGGCGAGAGCAGCCGCCTCTACCGGCGCCTCGTCCGTGAGGAGCAGCTGGCGCTCAGGGTCGGCGGCGGGGCCCAGGAAACGATCGATCCCTTCCTCTTCACCATCGACGTCAAGCCCCGGCCCGGGGCCGACCTCGACAAGATCGACCGGGTCATCGAGGAGGAGCTGGCCAAGATCAAGGCGCAGGGCATCACCCCCCAGGAATTCGAAAAGGCCATGAACGGCGTCCGCAGCGACTTCTACCGGGGCCTGCAGACGGCCGCCGGAAAGGCCAATCAGCTCGGCACGTACGAGTTGCTCTACGGGGATTTCGGCAAGCTCTTCTCGGTCATGGACGATTACGCGGCCGTCAAGATCGACCGGGTCCGGGAGGTCGCCGCGAAATACCTCACCGAGAACAATAAAACGATCGGCAAGCTGGTCCCCGAGGGAGGTGCCAAGTGAAGAAGCTCATCCTGACGGCGCTCGTGTGTTCGTTGGCCGGCCTGCTCGTTCCGCCTCCGGCCGTCGTCGCGGCCGGATCGGCGCTCCCGGCTCCGGCGAAGATCGTCCTCGGGAACGGCCTGACCGTCTTTTTTCTCAAGAACGCGGAACTGCCGCTGGTCAGCTTCCGGATGATCATCCGGGGCGCCGGGTCGGCGTTCGAGCCGGCCGAGGCCGAAGGGGCGGCGAACCTTGTCGCCGCCCTGATGACGAAGGGCACGGCCAAGATGGACGCCGAGGCCATCGCCGAAGCCCTCGATTTCATGGGCGCGAGCCTGTTCGTCTCCGCGACCGAGGAATATGCCCAGGTCAGCGGCGACGGCCTGGCCGGCCAATTCCCGCGGCTCCTGGAGATCGCCTCCGACTGCCTGACTTCTCCGTCGTTCAAGGACGACGAGTTCGGCAAGGAGCGGGACCGGAGGATCGACGGGCTCAAGGCGGCCAAGGACAACCCCGGGACCGCGGTCCGGTACTACTTCCAGAAGGCCTACTTCGGCGGCCACCCCATGGGTCACCTGGCCTCGGGCACGGAGACGTCGCTCGGCCGGATGACCGTCCAAACGGTGAAGGATTTCTGCAGGAGCCGGTATAGGCCCGACCGGGCCATCGCCGCCGTCGTCGGCGACGTCGACGAGACCGCGCTGAAGGCGCTCTTGGAGAAGACCCTCGGCCGCTGGCGCAACCCGGCCGGCGCCGCGCCCGCAGACAACATCCCTTCCCTGCCCCGGCCCAACGGCCGGAAGCTCATCCTAATCGATAAGCCCGACGCCACTCAGGCGTATTTCGTGCTCGGCGCGCCCGGCTACGCCATGGGGGACAAGGTCACGCCGCAGGCCGCGATCATGAACACGCTCTGGGGCGGCCGTTTCACCTCCTGGCTCAACACCGAGCTCCGCATCAAGCGCGGCCTGACGTATGGGGCCTCCAGCTCCTTCCGGACCTGGCTCCCGGGAGGCATTTTCTCGGCGTCCTCCTATGCCAAGAACGACAAGATCGGCGAGATGCTCGACATCACCTTCGGTCTTCTCGGCAAGGCCGCCAAGGAGGGATTCTCGGCCGAGGAGGTCGAAAGCGCCCGGAACTATGTTCAGGGACAGTTCCCTCCGACGCTGGAGACCAACGCCTCCAAGGCCGGAGCGTACGTCCGCCTCGCCTTCTACAAGCTCGGCTTCGATTATTACGACAAGTACATGGCGGCGATCGGCAAGGTTTCGACCGGTGAAGCCAAAGCGGCCGCGGCGGCGCTCCTCCCCCAGGACGCCTATATCCTGGTCGTCGTCGGCAAGGCGGCGGACATCCGCCCGCTCTTGGCCAAGTTCGGCACGTGGCAGGAGAAGAAGATCACCGACCCGGGTTTCTAGGCCGCGGCGGCCGCCGGACCGGAGGAGGATGCCCATGACACTGCGAAACGCCCTCGCGACGGCCGCGCTCGCCGGCGCTCTGGCGGCATCCCCGGCTCTCTTCCCGGGCCAGGACCAGGCCAAGATCGCGCTCCGCTTCGGCCCGGCCGAGGGCACCCGCCTGATCTACAGCCTTTCGAGCGTCATCAACGTCGACGGCAAGAACTTCATGGGCACGGACCTGGGGTTGAACGCCGATTCCCGGGGGGAGATCCGGTTCCTGGCCAAGCCCTCCCCGCGCGACACCGTGCGGGCGGACCTGACCAGCCCAGGCATCGACGTCAATATCCGTCTGCCCGAAAAGGTCATCTCCCAGAAGATCGGCGTGACCCAGGGGGAACCGCTCGAGGTCGTCTTCAACCGGACCGGAAAAGTCGAGTCCATCCGCAATCCCGAGGCCGTCGGAGGCGGGAATCCTTTCAATATCTCGATCCCCCAGATCCTGCGCGACTATTTTCCAGCCTTCCCCGCCGAACCGGTCGGCCGGGGCGATAGCTGGCTCGAGGACCGGCGACTGACCATTCCCTTTCAGGGGATCGATCTCCAGGTCAACCTGGCCATCACCTACACCCTCGACGATATCCTCCCCGCCGACGACGGACGGCTGGCCCTGATCTCGGCGGCCTATAAAGTCTCCGTCTCCGGCGCCAAGGACCTCGGCGACACCCAAGGCGTCTTCGAGGGGGAAGGCGCCGGGGCGGGCTCGCTCCAGGTCCACGTCGACAAGGGCTGGTTCTCGGAGTACCGCGTCGACTTCAAGACGGACGCCGCGTTCGTCATGAAGAAGGGCACGAGCCGGCTGGCCGAATTCCCTTTCTCGTTCTCGGCCTTCGCCGAAGTCGTCCTGATCAGCTCTCAGGCGCCCGATCCGGTCATCCGCTGATCCCGGAGATGCGGACCCACCGGTCGAGGGCGGTGAAATAGAGCCCGGATTCCTTCACCTTCTCCCCTGTGATCTTGGACCAGAACCGGGTGTAGAGCAGGACCTGGGGCTTGTAGTGATCGACCAGGATCTCCAGAGCTTTTTCCCGGACCTCCGGATCCTCGCCCGAAAGGACGCCGGGCAGCCGGTCGGTCTTGTAGTCGGCGATGACCCAGCCGTCCTCTTCCTCGAACAGGAGGTCGACCGCTCCGGACAGGAAGATCGGGGCGTCGTCGACGGCGGCCACCGGCCTATGGCCGGCGAGGGCGACGAGAGGGGCCGCCTTCGTCAGCTCAGCGTAGTCGGGGTCCCCGGCCTCGACCCGGACGGAGAAGGGGATCTCGAAATATCTCTGCTTCGCGGCCATGGCCCTCATCCAGAAATCCGATCGGATGATGGCTGTAACGAGAGCGGCGAGGTCCCCGGCCGCTTCCCGGCCCAGGCCTGTTGAGACGAGCGCATTTCCGGCCATCTGGACGAGCCTTTCGGGATCGATGGTCAGGCCGCCGGCCACCGACGTGGAGGCATGGGGAGACCGGGCCCGGCCGAGGGCGTTCAGGAGAGCATGGACTGCCGTCCCCCATTCCCGGCCCAGTCCGCCGGCCGACCAAATCTCAGCGCTGAACTCTGCCCTGGCGATCGATGTGACCGTCTCCTGCCGGTATTGGGCCCTGGAGACCGCGCCTTTCTTCTCCTGTCGACGCTTTTCGGCTGCCGCGATCTCGGCCGGGGTCACGGGCCGCCCGGCCGGGGGCTCGACGGCTCGACGCGTGTCCCGGAGCGGCTCGAGCACGGGAACACCCTCGAGCTTCGCATCGAGAGTCCGCCAGGCCTTTTTCGCCCCCAGGTCGCCCTGATAGGAGCTGATGACGAGCATGTCCTTGGCCCGGGTGGACGCGACGTACATCAGGCGGTCCTCTTCGGCGTCCCGATAGGAAACAGCATGGCCGAGGACTCCGGCCCAACCGACCGGCTGGGACAGGAGCTTGAAGCCGAATCCGAGGCGCTTTTTGAACACGAAATATCCGCGCGGTCGGCCGGCGACAAGATGCGTCCCCTGCCCTGTCCGATCCGTCATCCGGATGATGTGCTTGTCCGGATCACGGTCCTTCATCCCCGCGGGGTTGGCCAGCCAGACGAAGGGCGCTTCGAGTCCCTTGGCTTTGTGGAGGTTCATCAGGCGAACCGCGTCCCGGCGGCCAGGCTTCAGGCTCATCTCTTCCACCGTTTCGAGGCGATCGGGATCGCCGATGAAATCCGTGACGTCGGCGAAGGACGTTATCCCCTCGGATTCCAAGCTCCGGACGATCTCGACGAGCTTGAGAACGTCCCCGGCCCGGCTGCTGCCCATGTCCGTCGAGATCAGATAGCCGGGCAAGCCCGAAGCTTCGAGGACCATCTCCAAGGCGACCGAGGGCGGATAGGTCCGGGTCCAGACTCGCCAGTCCTTCAGACAGGTCAGCGCCCCACGGACAGGCCCCTGGGACGCGCCGGCCATGGCCCCGGCGTCCGAGTCATCGAGGGTCCCGCCGGCGCTCCGGTAATCGAGCAGTTGTTGATCAGACACTCCGAAGAAAATGCCTCGCAGAGCCGCGACAACATGGACGGGATCGGCCGGATCCAAGAGCGCCTGAAGCAAGACAACGATCGCGGCGATGTCCGGGCTCGCGGAGAACGCATCGCTGCCGGAGATCTCGTAGGGAATGCCTTTGGCCTCGAGGCTGCGGGCATAGATGTCCATATTCTTCTTGTAGCGGAAGAGGATCAGAAAGTCCTCCGGCCGGGCCGGCCGCGGCCGTTCGCGCCTATCCGGACCGGGTTCCTGGACCTCGAGAGCCCCGTTGATCGCCCGGTCGATGAATTCGGAAATGACGGCGGCATCGTTGCGGGCCATCGGCTTTTCCGAATGTCGGAGCTCGCGGGGCACGACGATCCTGAAGATCCCCCGGGCCGCAGACCCACAGTCGGGCCGGTTCGTGACCAGGGGAGCGTAGCGGGCCTGGGTTGCGGTGGGGACGGGGGGGAAGACCCCATTCCCCGCCTCGTCGGGCGCGAAGACGCGGTTGACGAAGGCCCCGATGCAGGAGAGGGAGCGGAAATTGGCCGTCAGGTCGAGGACCTCGCCGCCTCCGCGGATGATGATGTCTTTGGCCAGGTTGTAGGTGGCGATATCGGCGCGCCGGAACCGGTAGATGGACTGCTTGGGGTCGCCGACCAGGAACAGCGATCCCGGGGCGGGCCGCAGCTTGGTCCAATCTTTCTCGGCCACATCGGTTCCGGTGAGATAGAAAAGGATCTCGGCCTGAATCGGATCGGTGTCCTGGAACTCGTCGACGAGCAGGCGCCGGATCCTGCCTTGGAAGTACTTCCGGACCTCGGGATTGTTCTTCAGAAGGGAGGCCGTGAGCTGGAGCTGATCGCCGAAGTTGAGCCGGGCCCGGGCCTGCCGCCGGCCGTCATAGTATTCCAGCGCGGGAATCAGGTAGGCTAGGGCCTTGTCGTGGCGGTACTCACGCCAGGCTTGAAGCGCCGGAGCGATCGTCGCGACCTGGAGGGCCTCGAGGTCTGCGACGAGGCCGAGGACCTCGTCTTTGGAGCGCCAGCGCTTCTGGGTGAAATCCGGGCTCCCCTCGAGGAGCTCGAGGGTCTCCATGAGCAGCGCCGGATCGGCGAAGCCGAGACGTTCGCGGCGATTGAGGAGCCGGCGGATCTTCCGCTGCAGATCGTCCCATCCGTCTTGGGGGCAGAGCTCGGGAACCGCGGCTTCGGCCTTTCTTAAGAAATCCTCGAGGGCGTTCCGTGCCGAGGACAGGTCAGGCAGGTCTTTTCGCCCGGGTTGGGCATCCACTTCGGGGTAGGTCGCGAGCACGTCGAAAGCGTCGCGCAGGTCCGCCGGGCAAAGTCCGACATCGTCCAGTCCCTCGAGGACATCGCCGCATCTCTGCCGGGCATCGGCCAGGAAATCGTGCCAGCAGGACTCCCGGAAGACGGCATCATCGATCTCCTCCATCTCAATGAATTCGGGATCGACCCCGCATTCGACCGGCCGTTGCCGGAGCAGTCCGGCGCAGAAGGAGTGGATCGTGCCGATGAATCCTTGCTCAAGGTCGTCGAGGGCGGCCTTCAACCGGGACTTTTCGTCCGGAGCCCAGGACCGGCCCTCTTCTCCCGGAAGATCGCCGCCGAGGCTGCGCTCGAGCGCAACCTGGAAACGCGCCCTCAACTCGGCGGCCGCCTTGCGGGTAAAGGTCACGGCCGCCTGGGTCTGGATGGTCGCCCGGCCTGTGGCGATCAGAGCGATCATACGGTCGACCAGACTCTTGGTCTTGCCGGATCCGGCTCCGGCCTCGACCAGAAAAGTCGTGTCGAGGTCGGTCGTGATCCGACGGCGAGCCGCCTCGTCGGGACAGCCGGCGGTGGCTTTCCGATCAGTCATAGGACCCGATCCTCCTGACGGCCTCAAAGATCTTTTCGTTGCCTTTGATCTTCCTCTTGGTCTCGAGGGGCCGTCCCCCGCAAACGGGAGAGAAATCGCAATACGCGCATTCGTCCTTGAGAGAAGTGACGAAGAAGCCGTTCGAGATCAGGGCCAAGATGTGACCGAGGAGGGCCCGGAAGGCCTGCCGGTCGAACTCACCGACCAAGACCTCGCGGCCTTCGCCCCGGCGGGTTGGGAACGAATAGCCGCTCTCTGTCACCCGGGGCGCCTTGGCCAGGCCTTCCAGGACCAACACTTTTTCGACGGCCACGGCGTAGAGGGCATGCTGGATCACCCGGCCCTTGCCGAAGGCTCTGAGCTCCTCATAGGGCTTGGGACTGCCGGTCTTGTAATCGAGGATCCGGAACGTGTCCGCCCCGGTCCGGTCGATCCGGTCGATCCGTCCCTTGAGCCGGAAGGAGGCGCCGCCTTCGACGTCGACCGGAATGCCGGCGAAAGACTTCTCAAAAGCAAAGGGCTGGATGTTGGCCGCTCTGGCACTCTCGACCCGGAAGAAGACATCGAGAGCGTCGTGGATATCCTGGCGTTCCTTGTCGAAGATCCCCGGGGACGGCGGGGGAACTCGATGTCTCCAGGCCTTGATGACCCGTTGGGCGATCTCCTCCATGAGCGGCCAATGCCGGCCGGGGTCGGGCCTCTCGCCGGATTCGACGACCCGGGCCATGAAATCGGCCAGGATCTCGTGGATAAGGCTGCCGTGGTCCAAGGGATCGAGCCAGCGGGCCCGGTCGAGTTCGATCTCCTCCGGCGCCTCGATCCCGAGGACATACTCAAGGAAATAGCCGAAGGGACATTTGACCAGGCGTTCGAGGCGCGACGCGGAAACCTCGAGTTCGGGGTTGAGGAGGGGATCATATCGAAGGCGATCGATCCGAACGATGCCTTCGTATTCCGAGAACCCGTCGCTGGCCCGGGCCTCCTCGGCCCGGATGCCGGCCGCCAGGGCCGGAAAATGCCTGCGGAGGGCGGCTTGGCCGTCGGCCGGACGGCCCCCTCCGAACAGCCGGCCGAGCCACCATTCGGTCCCGTCCAAGGAACCCGCGGGATCGCTCATCACGAATCCGGCCGGGTCGGGACGGCCGGCGTCCCGCGAAGCAGCCGCGATCGAGGCGTCGAGGCTGGCATAATCCCTCCCGCCATCGCCGCAAAGAAGACGATGGACCTGCAGGACGAGGGAGCTGGGGAACTCGGGCCGGTCTTCGAGAATGTCGTAGGCGGGGAAGCTGAAGATGACCCGGCCACGGAGCGAAGCGAGCCTGGCGGCCATGGCGTAGAGGCGTTCCCGGAGAGAATCGGCCGTCGTCGGAAGTCCCGGGGACAGACTCTCCCGCTCGGCGTCGAGAAGGACCGGGTCCTGAAGGCCGCGGCCGGGAAAATCCCCGTCATCGAGGCCCATGACGAAGGTCACGGGCCGGCCGGAAAATCCTCCGGTGACAAAGCTTGAAATATGGAGGTGCCCCGGCCGGGGGGCGGAGGCGCCTACCGAGAGCGAAGAAACGGCCGTGCGAAGACGGTCCAAGGAGGCCTCGAGGTCCAGGGCTCGCGGCCCGGGCCGAACATCCGTCGAGCTGCCCCAGGACGCCCTGGCCAGGGTCCGGAGCTCGGCGGTGATGATCGCCAGGGCCTGCCCATCGCGGTCCTCGGGCCCGGGGCGGCGGACTGCACACGTTTCAAGGGCCTCCGCCAAGCCCAGGCAGAAAGCCTCGAACGGGACCGCCCCCGAGGCGGGGATCTCGGGCAGGAAAGACAGGAACGAGGCGACGGCCCCGGAGATCCGGTCGACATGGGACCGATCGCGCTTGAGGCCCGCCCGCCTGGCTTCGGACAGGCCGGCCTCTTCTTCGGCTCTGGGATCTTTCAGTTTCGCTTCGAGCTTCAGGCCCAGGACGCGAAGACAATCGACATAGCGCTCCCTGCCCCAGCCGATCAGGGCTTCCCGGAGGTAGCGGCAGACGGTCAGGGCGGGGATATCGTCGGCGGGACCCGGGAATGGAAGGCGCATGTCCAGGGAGGCGACCAGCCGGGCCAGACCGGACGAAGGATAGCCAGCCTCGATCCAGTCAAGAAGGCCGAAGAAGACGCGACCTGGAGAGGTGAGGGCCAAGGGCAGTCCGTCGCCGAATGTCGCCGCCAGGCCTGTCCGGAGCGTCAGGTCGTACAGCGTCGTGGAGTAGGTCGGCCCGGGCGGGCTGATGATCTCGACTTGGTCGAGCGGGACCTTGTCCTCGATGATCCGGCGCAGGGCTTCCCGGCATTCGTTGGCCGGACCCGCGGCGCGGAAGATCTTTATGGACCCGTCGCCAAAAGGCCGGCCCGCCCTCTCCGGGTCGAAGAGCCACGACAGCCGCTCGATGTCAGAGGCCGGGGGGCCCGAAGGGGGGTCGGGATTCTTGCAGGGGGCTTGAAAGAGCCGCGGTCGCTCGAGACCGTGCGCGTGATCGGAAGGGACGAAGAGACAGCTGCCTCCGGAGATCGCGTCGAGGAATTCTTTCTCTACCCGGCTGAGCACGCTATCGGCCGGACAGAGGATACGGGCCGGCGGCAGAGTCCCCGCCT
>Ga0326732_1000075_pt1 | contig 22047 bp, 16 predicted proteins | sample MHFSIPfraction_4_FD_207644 | JGI IMG/M metagenome (GOLD analysis project Ga0326732, IMG submission 207644) | Lab enriched peat soil microbial communities from Michigan Hollow, Ithaca, NY, United States - MHF12FN SIP fraction | ecosystem: Environmental > Terrestrial > Soil > Wetlands > Peat...
GGCCCCAGGCTTTGAGGCGGAGCTCGGCGTTCCCGGGGTCCGCCGCGACGGGGGCGTAATAGTCTTCCCAGGGCGACTCGGCATGGTATTGGGCCTCGCCGAACACGATATCGCCCAGGCCGCCCTCGCGGACCCTCGTCACGGCCGCAATGAAGGACGGGTGGGTCCGCGTCTGGAAATCGACGAGGAAGGCGCGCTTCTTCGACGTCGCTCTGGCCCCGGATTTGGCGATCGAACGGCAGCCCGGGGCGTCCACGGCCACGGGCTTGGCCACGTAGACGTGGGTCCCGGCGTCGACCGCGGCCGCCGCCTGCTCAGGATGGAAATAGGGCGGCGTCTCGATGGCGACCGCGTCGACGCCGGCTTCGAGCAGGCGCTTGTAGCCGGCAAGCCCGGTGAACCGGCGGGATTCGGGGACGCCGAGGACAGCGCCCGCCGCGTCCGCGCGGTCTTTGAAGTAGTCCGCCACGGCCGTGATCTCGTAGCCGCCGTGCTGCTGGAAGAGCTTGGCGATCCAGACGCCCCGGCCGCCGCACCCGACCAGGCCGAGACCGATCTTCCCGTTCCCCTGGAAGCCGCGCACGAGCCCCGCCGGAAGCACGGTCGCCGACAAAGCTGCGGCCCCGGCCTTGGCCATGAACTCGCGCCGGTTGACGGTCCTTCGTTCTTTCATGATCGTGGCTCCTTCCCGTCCTTTGTGACCTTTTATCCTTGCCTATGACCTGCCCGTGAGCAAACGGTCGGCCGCCAGCACGGTGAACACATAGGTTGCCGCACCTGTCAGCACATACTCGGCCTGCTGCCAGAGATAGGGGAAAGGCTCCTTGAGCTCGGGGAAGTCGGGTCGGATGAGCGATGGGCCGGAGACGCCGCCGCCCGGGATGTGGGTCCAGTCGTTGAGGTTGATGCCGTAGGCGATGGTCATCGACCGGGCCCCGACGGCGGAAACGAGCGACGTGTTCGACGCCGGATGGCAGCCGAGGATGTAATCGAGAACCCGGAGAACGTTCTCCCGGTCGAAGCCCTTGGGGAAAGACTGGTGCAGGAAGTACTGGCGGACCGCGTAGTCCTGGATGTCCCAGGTGACGCCCCAGATCTGCGGGTTCCAGGGGACGCCATAAGGCATTTTGGCCAGCCTGGTCTTGAGCGCTGCCGAATAAGCGGCGAGGATCGCGGCCAGGCGCTTCGAGAAGTCCGCGCTTTGAACATAGGGGATCGCCCGCGCGGCGGACCAGCCGATCTCTTCGACCTGGGCCTCGATGACCGGAAGGAGGGCCTGGAGGCGGGAGGCGTAGGCCCGATCTTTCGTCGTGATGACAAGCTCGGAGGCGGCCAGGACTTCTTGAGTATCGATCCGATCGGGAACGTACGGGTTGGGGGCGCGGACCTCCGGGTGGTGATGTTCGAAGTCCCAGATCGCGGCCGCGGTCGAAAGGCATTCCTTGGCCAGAGCATCGTCGAAGCCGCGGAGGACCCGGCTCGAAGCGGCCAGCGATGCGGCGGTGGCGTATTGAAGGGCCGTATCGCGGCCGGTGAACGCCAAGCGGTCGTCGCGGCGCCCGGAGCGGTCAGCGTTGATCTCGTCTTTCTTCAGCGATGGGTCGAAGATCCGTTGGTCGGTGAGGGAGGCCGGCTCGCCGAGCGTCCCGTATTGGACGAGATCGGGGTCCGTGATGCCGCCGATGGCGTGGCCGGCGACTCGATAGCCTCCCAGCATGTATTCGACGCCCTGGACGACCTGCTGGAGGATGTCCGGCTTGCCGTCGGGAAGATGGAGCGTGACGTTACGGCGGGACTGGTCGACTTCGGTCTGATCGGAGTCGAGGCCGAACGATTCGCGCGCCAGGGCCAGGACCATTGTGGCCCAGGCCTGGGCGCCGCCGGCGAGATCGTGATCGGCCGCATCGTGCCAGCCGCCGCGGTCGAGGCTGGGAATGTGCTGGCCGGCGGCGAACGGCGTTTCTGTCGTCGGGCCCTGTTTGTAGCCGTCGATGGAGGAGATGTCGTACCCCGGCGGCGCTTGCAGGGCGTCATCCAGGTGGCAGGCGCCGTGCCAGATCCGGCCGCGGTCGATGACCCGCATGTGGCACATCTGGACGGGCAGGAAGGTCTCGAGCGTCGGCTGCCAGACATCGTGGCGATAGACATCGGGCGAGATCAGGAACGGCGAGGTCTGGAACCCGCCGAACCGGACGAGGTAGGCACCTGGTTCGCGGATGGCCGAAAAATCGAAGACCGCGTAATCGTAGCGCAGAAAGCGTCCCCAGCGGCTAACCGGGGCTTCGAAGACGGGGAGGGGGCCCCTGGCGGGATCGATCCTGAAGAGCGTCGCGACGGGCAGCGTCGCCGTGCGAGGATCGAGCTCGATGACCGCGCGTTTCTCTTGTGCGGGATGATACCCCACCTGCGAGATGCCGATGACCGGCGGCCGCCGCCAGCCCTCGACGGCGTTGGGCGTGATCCTCCAGCGGACGGCGCCCTTGGTCGCGCCCGAGCGGATGAGCGAGCGCACCAGGAACCAGCCGCTGGTGTCTGTGCTGCGGCCGTCGAAGAACCTGAGGTCGCCGGAGAGTGATTCAACGGTCAGGCGCCTCAGCGGGTCCTCGGGCGCGGCCGTGAAGACTGGGCCCTCGGCCAGGGGCGTTGCCCAGACGGATGACGCGTTGGCCTCGACGGGGCCGTTGCCCTGACGCTGAAAGACGCCGTCGGTGCGGCCGAGGTGATAGGACTTGCCGAAATAGGCCGAGGGGTAGATTTCCAAATTGAAGCCTGCCCGGCCCGCGAATTCACGGGGCAGAGGACGGTCGAGATCGACGGTCACCAGGAGGGCCTCGCCCTCGGGCTCGACGCGGACGCGATAGGCGATGCCTTCCTTCTCGAACCGGAGTGGCACTTCGGCGCGGTTGGCGGCCCGATCGACAATGCGCTTCCCGGCCGTCGGGAGCAAGCCCCATTGGCCGGGGGCAGGCTCGAGGCGGACATCGCCGAGCGCCGCGACCCTCTCGCCGTGCTGGATGATCTCGAGGCCGCCCTGCTTGCCCTCGGGGTAGGTGTCGTGAAAGACGAGGACCGATACGCCGGCGCGCTCGAAGTACTCCTCGGCGTTGAGGACCCAGGGGGACCTAGCCTTGACGGCCTCTGTCTGGGGATCGCCAGCCGCGGAAAAGGCCGAAGCCGCTCGCAAGATGAATACGAGGCCAAGGGCCACGATCAGTGGCGTCTTCTTCATCGGGGGACTCCTCGGCGGGAGTATATCGGCGGCCGCGCGGCGCTGTCAATTATTGGAGAGGAGGGTATAATCGCGATGGGGTCAACGAATCCGACTCGAGGTGTCAACGATGAATCATACGACGCGAACACTCCTCTTTGTATTCGCCGTCTGTGCGGCCGTGGCCACGGCTTGGAGTCCGGTCTCCGCGCAGGTCAAGCCGGCCTCTGTGTTTTCTTTCTCGTTTGAAGTCACGCTGCCCGCGTCACCGGTCGAGCTCTACGACGCGCTGACGGGGGACATCAGCGGCTGGTGGGACCACCACTTCAGCGAGAAGCCCTATCGCCTCTACATCGAGGCCAAGCCCGGCGGCGGATTCTACGAGATCTTCGATGCCTCGGGCGACGGGGCCCGCCACGCGACTGTGATTCTTGCCGATCGGGGGAAGCGGCTCCGGTTCGATGGGCCCCTCGGCCTCTCCGGCCAGGCCATCCAGACCGTCACGTCTTACGATCTGGCCCCGGCGGCGCAAGGATCGACCATCCTGACCGTCTCGGTGCACGGCTCGGGCGAGATGGACGACAAGATCCCCGGCGTCATTGAGAAGGTGTGGAAGCACTTCATCCTCGAGCGCTTCAAACCCTACATCGAGTCCGGAGCTTATAAAAAAGCGCAGCGCTGAGCTTCCGCTAGCGTGTTTTGATTAAGCGGGGCCAATAACCGAGATCCAAATTTCGATTGCCCGAGACTCTAGCCGCCCGGCTTCTCCATGGGCGTGACGACCATGATAAACGCCAGGATCAGGAAGATGAATGTCAGGAGGGGGAAGACAGCCCAGAAGAGACGGCTGAGAGACCCGGACCTTACCCTCCGCCCCTCCATGACCTCTCGGTCCTCGAGAGGGCCCGCCACGGCGACGAGGCCCAGAAGGGAGAGCGAGGAGGCCGAGATGATGAACGCACATGCGGCTGCAATCTCGGCGATGTTCCTATGGACGAAGCCGAACAACGCCTGGATGAGGCCCATGAGGAGCCCGGTGAGCCCGGTCACTGCGAAGCCAAGCGTCCAGCCCCGGGCTCCGGTTTCCGCGTCCATGAGGAGGGCCAGGGCGACGGACCCACCGCCAACGACGAGAATCGCAGGCCAATGCAACAAGATCTTGCCGATCGGAAGCGGGCCGCTCTGCGACCGGCCCCCGACGAGAAAGACGACGTTCAGAACCAGCACGGCCGCAAAAAGGGCATAGCCGAAGATCCGATCGGGGGTCAAGGTCCGGAAGCCGATACGAGAGGGGCCGGCGGGTTCGGATGCCGGCCGCGCCTCCTCTCGATGAAGAGTCCTTTCGGCCTGACCGGAGAGCTTCATCGCCGGGATGAGGCAAATGACGGCCAGTACAAGTCCATAAAGCATAACCAGGAACGATTGGATCATCCGGACTGCGACGCCCGCGATCTCTCCGCTTCCCGTGCCCAGGACGATCGTAAAATTGAGGGCGCTGCCCAGGGCCCCCAGGACCCAGGCGTTACGGGCGGCCGCTTCCCAGAAATGAGCGGATTTGCTCAGGCTTTCCCCGGTTCCGACAACTCCCGCCGCTTGGCGGAAAGCCGTCCCGATCTCCCGTGCCGTGAATCCCATGAGGGCCGCAGCGACGCTCCCTGAGACAAGATAGAGAAGTCCCGCCTTATTCATCAGGCCGGAAAAGAAGCCCGAGATAAGAACGACGAGAATGAAGGCGGCCGCGAAAAGCCAGCGAACCAGAGTCCGTCCTTTGGCGAAGCTCCTGTTGATCTCTGTCATGTTCCTATCTCCTTGTTGTTGGGACGCTCGAGAATTCGGCTTTGAGGGCCGATATCCTGTCGGCGAGCGGGCTCGAGGACTTCGCTCCCTGGAGGAGGATGCCCGCGAAGAGCATCAGGATCGAGAGGGCGACCCAGACGCTCCGACGGAAGAACCAGGCCCACGCCGCCGACGGAACCTCGCCCCTAGCTTTTCCGGAGCGAAAGCGCTCGATCCGCTGACGCATGCCCGCCGCCACCTCGGCCGGGAGATCGTCGGCGAAAGCCTTTTTCAGAAGATCTTCCATATTTGTGTCGTCCTTGTGCTGCACGGTCATGACACCTCTTCCTCCCCGTTCCGTTCGCGTCCGCCGACGAGATCCGTGAGCTCCCGGGCCAGCCTGCGGGCCAAAACCGCCCTGCCCCGCATGACGTGGACCCTGACCGTCGATTCCGAGCACGCCATGGCCCGGGCGATGTCCTCGTAAGACAGCTCCTCGACGATGTGGAGGAGCACCGCCGTGGCCTGCCGCTCGGGCAGACGGCCGATGGCTCCCATGATCGCTGCCCGAAGACCCTTATCCTCGATCCCTTTCGCGACCGGCGTAGCGGTGTCGTCGACCCGCTCGTCCGGCAGGCCCGGGATCTCATGGCGGAGGCGGCGACGGTTCTTCCGCACGGCGTCGTAAGCTGCAGAGACAGCGATTCGGAGGATCAGTGCTTCCGGCTTGGGGTGCCGGGCCACGGCGTCTCTCTTTTTCCAGACCACGGTCAGCGCGTCCTGGAGGGCGTCCTCGGCCGCTTCACGCTCACGGACGATCCTCCAGATCGAGTGCATCATCCGGCCCTCCATTGGCCGGACGAGGACATCGTAATCGAATTCCCGTGTTTCCACCGCGGCCGCCCTTTCCGGCACAATGTAATCCAGGGCTGCCGGCAAATCAAATCCGGGACCGGCCATGATGCTTCATCCCGATGGGAGCGATCAGGCCTCCATGGGCGTGACGACCAAAAGCACGAATCCGAGAAAGCCGCGGACGGCCGTCTCGTTCCAGCCGGCCTTGCGTTCGGCCAGGGCCGAATCGAGGAGCTTCAAACAGATCTTTGTTGCCTGATCGATGCCGTTCTTTTCCCGGTTTGGAGCCTTGAGCTCCTCCGGCACCTGCCAGGCCTTCCCACCGCTGACGAGCTTGTAGGCGGATCCGAGATCCTGGTAAGCCTTGTCGGAGAACAGTTCCCCGGCCCCGATCTTCCCCCTGACGGCTTCGACGAGGGACCTGAATTCCCCCTCATAATCCGTCTTGGGCAGGATCATGAGCGAAGCGTCCAGGACCTCAACGAGCGCTTTGTCGATGGCCTCGCGCGAAAAATGGGGTGCCAGGACGGCCGTGCGGGCGTGGCTGATCATCGCTTCGGGTCCCGTCTCCGAGCCCCTGAGGGCCGGAGCGGCGGCGAACAGAAGCCCCATTCCGATGAGGGCAATCGTCAAACGACTTTTCATTGCGGCCTCCTTTGGCCGGGCAGAGGATATTTCAATCTCCACCTGGTAACCGTCTGGGTGCCTGCCTCTGTTTATTTTGGGGACGGGGGCGGCAATGGCTGATTCTGGTTTCTGTAACTGGGATCAGAGTCGGGGCAGGAACAAAAAGATATGAAGGTCAAGAGTGTGAGGACAGCGCAGAGGTGTCGGGGGAAGAGGCCTTCCCGAGGGTCCGGCGCCGCCCCATGACCAGAATGGCGACCCCGACGGCATAGCCCGCGGTCAAGGCGGGCCCGACGGAGTCGGCCCCCTCGGTCCTCAGGACAAGGAGCATCAGGGCGAACACGCCGGTCGTCACCGCGAGCTGGACGCCCACGGCGACACTGATCGGGGCCGTGCGGTGGGATCGGACCAGGACGCCCCGCTCGTAGGACAGGACGGCCTCGAGGAAGGGGAGAAGAACGAGGAGCGCGCCCGGCAGGACGGAGAACGAAGCGAGTTCGGGCGACAGGCCCGAGACGGTCCCGTACCAGATCGTGGCCAGCGGCGTGAACACGACGGCGGCCAGGGCGACCGTTGAGATCGCTCCGATCCGGAGCGTGAACCGGTTGAGGATCCGCTTGTTTTCGAGGCTGTCGCCGGCGAGCGCGATGATGACCTCCTGCACGGAGATCCCGGCCGTGCGGAAGACGAAGGCCAGGCCGACGACGACGGGCAGGACCGCCAGTGACTCGAGAGGCATGCGGCCGCGGGCCAAGAAGAAGGTCGTCAAGGGATTGATGAAGAACGACAAGAACGAGGTCAGGGCGAGGGGCGCATAAAAGCGGACGACGCTGGCTGCCGTCAGGGAATGGCCGAACGAGCATTCTTCATCGCTTTGGGCCCGGAGACAGCGGACTGTCTTCCTGGCCATGAACCAGCTCGCGGTGCCCTCGGCGACGACCCCCGCGCCAAGCGCACCCGCCCCTACGCTCGCGCCCGGCATGTGGAAAACGAGGGCGAAGACGAGTCCGGTCGCGGCCATGGTCGAGAGGCGCACGACGGTCCCCCAGGTCACCGCTTGGGGACGTCCGTCGCTGATGAGGATCCCCTGGTAGAACCGGCGGAAGCCGATGGCTCCCGGCCAGAGGACGAGGAAGATCATCGCGCGTCCCGCGAGCCGCGCGACGTCGCCCTCGAGGCCCATAATGCCCCGGGCGACGAAGCCGAAGACCGGCGGGGTGACGAGGACGATCATGGCCGCCGTGACGGCCGCGTTGAGGACATTCGAGAAGCGCCTCAACTTCCGGTAGGCGACGCCGTCCTTGACCAGGGCGTTCGAGGCCGAGAGCATCATGATGATCGGCGATTCGACCATCCAGGCCAGGGCCGTGGCCACGGCGAAGGCGGCCAGGTTCTCCTTGGGCGCCGCGAGACGGGCGATGAGGGCGGCCACGAACGGGCCCTCGGCGGCCATCATCAGCCAGGTGGCCTCGAGGGGAAACCAAAAACGGGCAATGCGGCCCGAAGTCAGGGCAGACGGCGACGTTTCGTGTTGGCGCATAGCAAGCGCGGTAGGATAGCACGTCCCGCCGCGGCGGGCAATCGGCTGCGGTTGATAGGGCGCCGTCTCCTGTGTTATATCAGGCCTCGAGTCGAGGCGCGTTCATGAGCAAGCCGATCCCCGAGGAGGGCCTCATCCATCTGCCGCCGGAGGACCAGCTCAGGTCCTTCGCCGAGCTCTACAGCGGCGCCGCAGATCCTGCGGCCCGCGGTCTCTTCGAATCGCGGTGCGAGGCTTTCGGGCTCCGGCTCGCCGCCGACGAGCTCGTCACCCTTGCGGCTCTGGATACGCCGGCCAGAGTCCAGGAATTCCTCGATACCCGCCTTTACTACAACGACGACCACGCCTCGGTCGATCAGGAGGAAACGGCCATGCCGCCGCGGCTCGTCCTGCGGACCGGCATGGCCCACTGCTTCGAAGGGGCCATGTTCGCCTACGCCGTGAACTTCCTCCACGGCCACGAGCCGCGGCTGGTCATGCTCGAGGCCAGCCAGGACGCCGACCACAACCTGGTCGTTTGGCGCGACCCGAGCACGGGGCTTTATGGGTCGAACGCCCATTCGCGCTACCCGGGGCTCGTCGGCCGTCCCGCCGAGTATCCGACGCTGCGGGCCCTGGCGGAGAGCTATGTGCCGTTCTATTACAGTGATCGGACGCTCGATCCCAAGGACCTGACCTTGGTCGGTCTCTCGGAGCCGGTCGATCTCGCCGCCAAGTTCGGCACGGCCTGGATGCGTTCCCTGGATCCGCTCTGGGACATCTATTACACTTATATCGACGACTCGGTGCCCTTCCATTACTTCGTCGACGACCCCGGACGCCCCCATCTCTATCCGTCCGTGCGCGCCCTCAAAGAGAACTGGGTCCGTCTGGACGCGGCAGGGGAGCCCACCGTCAGCTTGAACGATCTGCCGCCGGGGGCGAAGCGCGAATGGGACGCCTTCTGGGCGGTTTACGGCCCGAAAGACGGACCGCGGCCCCGCGGAAAAGCCAAGGAGATCGAGCAGGCCTTTTTCCGGCTCACCGGCACGACGCCGATCGACCTCGACGACATCGCCTTCGATCTCCAGTTCTATCTGGCCGCCGGCTACCGCATCGACCAGCTGATAAAAAGGGGTCAAACCTAAACTTTTTAACTTTCCGGCCCCACGGAAACGGCCGTTTCGACAAAAGTTGAAAAGTTTAGGTTTGACCCCTTCTTGTTGCTACCGCTTCTTCTGGTAGTCGGGATAGGCCGGCTTCTTGTGGACCGGGGGCGGGTTCTTGGCCAGCAGATCCAGCGCGACTTCGACGGCCTTCTCGAGCTGAGGATCGTGTCCCGCTTTGACCGCGGCCGGGTCCATTTGGACCTCGTGGTCCGGGTCGACGCCGTGGTTCTCGACGTCCCAGGTCCCGTTCGGGTTCCAGAAGCCGCTCTGCGGCGAGCCGACGAACCCGCCGTCCATCAACGGGGCCGCGCCGGCCATGCCGACCAGCCCGCCCCACGTCCGCATCCCGACGAGCGGCCCGATCCCCGCCGCGCGGAAGAGCCACGGCATCATGTCGCCGCCCGAGCCGGCGTACTCGTTGATGATCATGACCTTAGGCCCGTAGATCGAGCCCACCGGCGTCTTGTAGTCGACCCCGTCGCGCGCGGCGAAGTAGCCCATGAGCGGCCGCCGCATGTAATCGATGATGTAGTCGGCGATGAGCCCGCCCTGGTTGAAGCGCTCGTCGATGACAGCGCCCTCCTTGCCGACCTGGGCGAAATAGTATCGGTTGAAGTTCGTGTAGCCGCCCTCGGCCGTGTCCGGCAGCCAGACGTAGGCCAGCTTGCCGGCGCTGAGCTTGTCGACCTTGCGGCGGTTGTCCTCGACCCAGGCCAGGTTGCGCAGGCCGCCTTCGCTGCCGACCGGGACCACCGTGACCTCGCGGGCGCCCTTGCCGTCGGGACTCGGGCCGACCTTGATCAGGGTTTGCTTCCCGGCCGCGGCCTCGAAGGGTTTGTAGACCTCCTCGGCCGCCGTGACGTCCCGCCCGTTGACCGCCAACAGGTACTCGCCCGCGGCGACGTTGACGCCGGGCTGGGTCAGCGGGGCCTTGAGCCGCGGGTTCCAGTTCTCGCCGTTATAAACGCGGGCGAACCGATAGCGCCCGTTCTCGATCTTGTAGTCGGCGCCGAGAAGGCCCACGCCGATCGTCTTCACCTCCGGCAGGTCGCCTCCGTTGACGAAGACGTGGCCGCAGGTCAGCTCGCCGAGCATCTCTTCGAAGAGATAGTTCAGGTCCTGGCGGCCGGCGACCGCCTCGACGTAGGGGGCGTATCTCTTTTCCGCGGCCGCGAGGTCGAGGCCGTGGTGGTTCGGATCGTAGAAGAAATCGCGCTCGATCCGCCAAGTCTCATGGAACATCTGCTTCCACTCGACGGGAGGCTCGACGCGGACTTCCATGCCGCCCGTATTGAGCACCCCCTTGCCGGGCTCCACCGGCCCCGCCGTCGCGGCGATCGTCCATTGCGGCCCCTGGCTGATCAGGATCTTCTCGCCCGTGGCCGACAGCCAGAAGCTGCCGACGCCATCCAGGAACTTATCGACCTTGCGCGTGCTCAGATCGAACTTGTGCAGCGTATTCGAGCTCGAGCCGCCCAGCATGGCCGTGAAGGCCTGCGGCGCCTCGAGCAGGAAAACGATGCCTTCCTTGGCTGTGCCGAGTTCGATGTAGTTCTTCGCCGGGACCGGAAGGGCCAGGATGCGCTGGCCGATCCCGTCGAGGTCGATGACGACCTTCTCCGGCTCCTTGGCCGTCTCCTTGTCCTGGCCTTTGCCCTTCGTCTCGCCGGCTCCGGCTTTCGCGGCGTCGGCTTTCGGCGCCTCCGCCTTTTCCGGCTCTTTGGGCTTCTCGTCATCGCTCTCCGGCGCCAGCGGCGAGGGCAGATCCTTCTTCAGGACGGCGACGTAGACGCTCCGGGTGACGGGCCGGTCCATGCTCGTCATGTTCAGCCACCCCGGAGTCAGCCCGACGTCCGTGCTGGCCGTGAAGAAAAGATATTTCCCGCTCCGATCGAAGGCGGGGTACTTGGCGTCGCTCAGGCCGTCCGTGACCTGCGAGGCCTTGCCGTCCTCGATCGAATAGACCATGATGACGTCCATGTGGCTCGGGAGCTGCTTGGCGTAGGTCAGCCAGCGGCTGTCCGGCGACCAGCCGAAATCGAAGGTGAAGGTCGGGTTGAAGTAGGTGGTCGTGTCGACCTTGACCGGCACCCCCGCGGCGATATCGACATACCAGAGCGTCAGCCGCTTGTCGTTGTAGGCGATCTTCTTGCCGTCCGGCGACCAGACAGGACGGTAGAAGAAGGACGGCGGCTGGCCGAGCCCGATCGTCTTCACAGGTCCTTGACCCGATTGGTCGCGGATCTGCAGGGCGTACTCGCCCGATTCGTCCGAGAAGTAGGCGATCGACTTGCCGTCCGGCGACCAGGCGGGGTCGCGCTCCATGACGCCGGCCGTCTGGGTCAGATTGCGGATGTCACCCTTTTCGGCCGGGACGGTCAGGATCTCGCCGCGGGCCTCGAAGACCGCCCGGGCCCCGTTGGGCGAGATCGCGGCCGCGGCGAGGCGGCTTCCGACCTTGACGAAATGCGGCCGGACCTCGGGCAGGTCGCCCTGGAGGGAAACGGATACGGGACGGGCCTTCCCCGTGGCCAGGTCGAAGAGATGAAGGGCGCCGAATTGCTCGACGATGATGCCGCCGGGGCCGGCCGAGGCCGATTTGAAATCGAGACCGTCGTTCGGCAGGACCTGGTCGACCTTCTTGGTCGCCAGGTCGTAGACGAAGAGCGACACGGGACCTTTGCGGTCGGACAGGAAATAGATCTTGTCCCCGACCCACATCGGGTTCGAGTCGTTGGAGTTCTCGCGCGGGATCTTCTCGACCTTGAGGTCGGCCAGCGAGATGATCCAGATCGGCGTCGTCTGGCCGCCCTTGTAGCGTTTCCAGGCCGCCTGCCACTGCATCGTCGGCACGTAGGCCAGGCGCGTCCCGTCGGCGGAAAAAGAGCCCGCAACCCCGGTCGGGAGAGGCAGCTCCTCGGGGAAGCCGCCGCCCAGGCCGACCATAAAGAGCGTCGGGATGCCGGAGGCGCTGGCCCGCGCCGACCGGAAGATGATCCGCTTGCCGTCGGGCGTCCAGCCGACAACTTCGTCGGCGCTGGGGTGATAGGTCAGCCGGCGCGGGACGCCGCCCGCGGCCGGAACGATGTAGATGTCGGTGTTCCCATCGTATTGGCCGGAGAATGCGATCGTCGTGCCGTCGGGCGAGAAAGCGGGATCGCTCTCGGTCCCGACGCCGGCCGTCAGACGGGCGGCCGGGCCGCCGTCACGGGGCGCGAGCCAGAGATCGCCGGCATAAGCGAACACGACCTGGGTCCGGCTGAGCGACGGATGCTGGGCCAGGAGCGGCTTTTCGGCCGCAACGAGGGCCGGCCCGGCCGCGAGCGCCGCGAGAATGAAGACACCGATGATCTTGCTGGACTTTGACATGATTCCCTCTCCGCCGATGGCTCGGCCCTTGTTTGATCCCGTATTGAGCCCCCGCCTCGTTCTTGATGAACTTGGACAGGCCGGCCTCACGAAAACCGGTCTTGATCCGGCCTTTGGGGCAGCCCAGATGATATCACGTAATTCTGCGAGTTCAAAGACCAGCCCGGCGTGGGAGCCGTTCCTTATTTTCGCACGAGCCTGATCGTCTTGATCTCGAAGGGCGCGAGGGGGACGGTGATCGACGTGCCCGCGCCGATCGTCTTTCCGGTCGGACGCTCGATCAGATCGCATTCGCTGGCTTCGACGTTCCAGGGCAGATCGATCTTCGCTTCGGTCTTCTCGCCGTGGATCTCGTAGAGCCTGAGGATGAGGCCTCCCTCGGCGTAGCCCATCTCCTTCTTCAATGCGGATAGGATGACGTTCGCCGGCCCGACTTTGATGAAGGAATGGACCTTGGGCAGCGATCCGGCGTGGACGAGCGGCGCCCGGGCGATGAGCGGGTTGCCGAGCTCCAGGCCTCTCCGCGTCACCCCGGCGCTCTTCCAGTCCCCGCTGTGGGGAAGGACCGAGTAGAGGAGCTCCTGGCGGCCGCGGTCGGCCTCGGGATCGGGGTAAGTCGGGCCGTGAACGATGGACATCCGCATGATTCCGCCCTTGACGTCGAAGCCGTATTTCGAATCGTTGAGAAGCGCCGTTCCGTATTGCCCCGAGCCGTCCGAGACATCGATCCAGCGCAGGGCCGGAACTTCCGTCCCGTCGGCGGGGCGGGCGATCGAGCCGTAGGGGATCTCGAACCGGGCGGCCGGAGACTTGAGAGCGAGCGGGAAGGCCGCTTTGATCATGATGTTCCGCTCACGCCAATCGAGGCTCGTCCGGCAATCGAGCCGTGGCAGGCCTCGATAGAGGGTCAGATCCTGAGTGAAGGCCGAGTCGCGGAAGCGCGATCGGACCCGGAGGACGACCCGCACGGGGCCGCGCTCGACGAGCTCCAACACGGCGCCGTTCTCCCCAGCCCTCCCGGCCAGTCCCTTGAACCCCAGCTCCCAGGCCGACATCTCTTGAGGCTCGTCGATGACCGCCTCGAGGACGTTCCCCGGACCGGCCAGGACCTCGCGCTTGGCCGTCTTGTCGTAGAGGCTCGTGATCCAGCCAGTCCTTGGGTCGAGCTGGACCTTGAGGAAGTCGTTCTCGAGCTCGTTCGCCCCGGCTTTGACGCCCTCCGGGCCGGTCCACTCCGCGGTGTCCGCGGGGATGGCGCGATAGACCTTGTAGCCGAGCGAAGGCACGCCCTCGGCCATGAAGACGATGCGGAAAGTCGTATTGTCGCCCTGCGCGCGCTTCTCCAGCACCTGGACGGGGACATCTTTCCCGTCGCCATCGGTCAGGCGCAGTGTGCCGGCCCAAGGCCGGGCCGTTTTCGCGTCCGGCGGGATGACGACGTCGGCAAAGGCGGGCTCGGTCCGTTCCCAGAAGAGCGGGTTGTAGACGACGACCGGGAAGCCCTCGCCGCGCGTATCGATCGCGTTCGAGATCGTCTCGAGCGAGAAGTCGAGCGCGCGCTCGCCGCGCATCCGGGCCTGCCGATAGAACCCGGCGACCTCGTCATAGACCGGGCCGATGCTCGAGCCGTCGAGGATGTCGTGGAACTGGTGGCGCAGGACGATCTTCCAGGCCTCGTCGATGTCGCGCTCCGGGTAGTAATCCCGGTAGCCCGAGGCCGCGGCGATCGCAGAGAACTTCTCCGCCGTGACGAGCAGGCCCTCGAGCTGGCGGTTGTTCTTCTTGGTCGCGGTCTGGGTCGTGTAGCAGGCCGGGAAGGTGAAGTTGAGCTCGCGCTTGACGACCGGGAGGGCGGCGCCGTTCGCGGCGGCGATCCCCTTGAGAAAGGGCTCGGGCAGATCGAAGACGAGCTTCGGCTCGTTCGGGTCGTCCTGGAATTTCCGGATGGCGGCGAGGTCGACGTCGCGCGGCCCGCCGCCGTGGTCCCCGGCGCCGTAGAGGATCAGGAAATCCTTGATGCCGGTGTTCTTGCGCGCCGCTTCGAGGATCTTGCGCGTCCCGTCCTGGAGACTGACGTTGTACCAGCCGGCCGGCACGTAGCCCAGGACGCGCGAGCCGTCCATCCCTTCCCACCAGAAGAAGTGGGTCGGGTCGGGCCCGGGGGCGCAGCGGCCGAAGACGTAGGAGTCGATGCCGGCCCGGCGCAGGATCTGGGGCATCTGCCAGTTGTGCCCGAACGTGTCGGGGTTCCAGCCGACCTTGACGTCGACCCCGAACTTATCGAGGAAGTAGCGCTTGCCGTAGAGGAGCTGGCGGGCGAGGGCTTCCCCGTCGGGCATGTTGGCGTCGGGCTCGACCCACATCCCTCCGACCGGGACCCATGTCCCTTCCTTGATCTTGCGGGCGATCGCGGCGAAGAGCTCGGGCTGGTCCTTTTCGATGGCGTCGTAGATGGCGGCCTGGCTCTGGGCGAAGGTCAGGCCGGGCATCTTGTCCATCTGGGCCAGGGTCCCCTGGAACGTGTAGCGGGCGATGTCCGCGACCGTCTCTTCCCAGCGCCAGAGCCAGCTCAGGTCGATATGGGCATGGCCGACGAGGTGGGCCGTCAGGGCGCGCGGCGGCACGGGCGCCGGAGCGGACGGGGCGGCCGGCTTCTGGCTGGAGGCGGCTTGGCCGGCGGCAACGAGCGACGGAACGCCCGGGACGAGCAGGGCGGCGACGATGACGAACGTTGCGAGCGTGCGGGCGGCGCGGATTCTCATGGGTGGACTCCTCCATCGCGGACTTCGAATTCGACCGTGGAGAACTTGAAATCCTTATAGACGACCTCGGTCCGTGAGCGGACGAACGCCTTGCCGGATTCCTTGACGTAGGTCTCCTCGACGGAGAGGCGGCTGGGGAAACGGAGGCCGTTCTTTTCGGCGCTGAACTCGGAGCGGATGATGAGCCGCGGCGTGCGCTTGTAGAGCTCGCCTCTCTGGGCGAAGACATCGAAGTTCCCGACCCGGCTCTCGCTCCATTCGATCTTGAGGATGCCGCCGGTGGCCGGGTCGACCCAGGCCTGACCGTAGAGGTTCCGGATTGGGGGCGCTCCGGGCTTGGGCCTGGCGTCGACGATGACCACGGGCGTCTCGCCGATCCGATCGTGTCCGGCGATCGCGAAATCGTAGCCGGACTGGAAGTGCTCGCCGAACATTCCGACCGGCGCGAGGAGCGCCGTGCCGAAGACGACGACGGACGTCTGGAGTTCGGCGTTGGGGACGACCTTTACCCTGCCGTTCTCTTCGAGCTGGGTCCTCGTTTCGCGGATGGCCCGCCCGGACCGGATACACTGGTAATCGTTGATGAACGAGCGTTTGACCTTCTTGGTCCAGCTGACGTTGACGCCCGGGCCCGAGTACCGGGGTGTCCCGTAAGGCGCGGCCGCCTCGGGGACGCCGGCCGGCGGACTGTTGGACGGGGAGCCGTGGGCGGCGTCGAGCTTCGGATCGACCGTCTCGCGGATCTCCTCGCGGCAGACGAAATCGAAAGCCGAGCTCTCGAGCTTGCGGCAGTATTCGGCGGCTTTGGCCAGAAGGGTCTCGAGAGACGGGGAAACCGCCGGAAGTTGATCCGGGATCGCTTTTTGCGGCGGCGGGGTCTGGGCCGGTGCCAGGGCGACGGGCGGGAGCCCTGCCATTAGCACGACCATCAGCGCGGTGATCGATCGCGAAACGCGGATTCCGGGCATGAGCTCCTCTGAGGACGGATCGGGGCTGGCCCCGGAATAAGGATAGGCCCGCTCCCCCTCGAAATCAAGTTGCGGGAGAATGGCTTGACCGAAAATCATAAGATTTAAGGTTTGACCCCTTCTGGTCATTCGGGCTATAAAGTCTGTCGTCAGGCGGCCCGGCCGAAGGCCCCCTCAACGGAGGAGACGATGACCGTGCGATACGGATGCGAAGAGAGCGAACTCGCCCACATCACGAGTTTTCGAACGTCCCACAAGCTCGCGATCGACGGCTGTTTGGACCGTCCGGCCTGGCGGGAGGCGCCGAAGTCTCCCCGGTTCGTCGATCTCGTGAGCGGCGTTCCCGGTCTTCTCGATACGCGTATGGCCTCGCTCTGGGACGACGAGTTCCTCTATGTCGCGTTCTGGGTGAGCGAGCCCAATGTCCGGGCCCGACTCGCCCAGCGCGACTCCCTTGTCTGGACCGAGAACGATGTCGAGATCTTTATCGGAGGCGAGGACTGTTATTACGAGTTCCAGATCAACGCCTTGGGCACGATCTATGAGGTCTTCTATATCTGGCAGGACGCGCTGAAGAAAGGGAGCCGCTTCGACCTGGCGGAGTTCGATCTGCGCGGGCGTCGCGTCGACGTCATCGGTGGCTTCCAGGACGGCATGCGCTACGGCAAGCACCCGCGGGGCCGGCGCTGGGCCTTCATGGACTGGGACCTTCCCGGGTTGCGGGCCGCCGTCCAGGTCCAGGGGACGCTCAATGACGCCTCGGACGTTGACGAGGGCTGGACGGCCGAGATCGCCTTTCCGTGGCGCGGCCTGAAGCCCCTGGCCGGAGGGCGGGCCATGCCGCCTCGCGACGGCGACGCCTGGCGCATGGATTTCTCCCGCTTCGAGCTTCTGGAGAATTGCGGCGTCACGGTCGAGCCGCACCCCGGCTGGGCCCTCAATAAGCACGGTGTTTACGACTCTCACATCCCCGAGTGTTTTTCGTTCGTGCACTTCTCGGGTCTCGACGCGGGCGAAGCCGCAGTCCTTTCCCGGAAATAGACAGAACGGGCCCGCAAAAAGGCCCGAATGGGAGAAGAGCGGAGACCGGGGCCCGCCCCGGCGCCCGTCAGGAAATCGATCCCCCGAGCCGGTCGAGGAACACGCGGCGGGCGCGCCCGATGAGCTCGTCGATCGCGTCCTTGCTATAACCGGCCACCGGGATCGCGGGCTCGATGGCCACGTCGAGCCGGCCCGGCCGGATGAGCTTCGTTCCCTTATGGTTGATCCTATAAGCCCCCCGCTGAATCACCGGAAGGATGTCGAAACCTGTTTCGAGGGCCATGAAGAACCCGCCCCGCTTGAAGGGTCCGAGACGGCCATCGCGGGTGCGGGTGCCCTCGGGCATGATGCCGAACGAGAACGTCGGCCGTTCCCGCATCCAGGCCGCCCCCCGGTGCAGGGTCTCGACCGCTCGGGCCGTGTCTTTCCGGCTGATGGGGAACATGCCCAGACGGCGGATCGTCCCGCCGTAGACCGGCCAACGGAAATGGCGTTCCTCCTCGACCCCGCGAATCGCCGGCGGGAAAACGGCCTGAAAAACGAACGGGTCGAAGAAGTTGACGTGGTTCATCATGGCGATGTACTGCCGGCCGGGGACGATGTTCTCCCGGCCGGTCACGCGGACGCGGATGCCGCAGACGAAGAGGAGGGCCCGGCAGGCGGCCTTGAGCAGGGCCTCGAGGGCGCGTCCCCGCAGGACAAATGAGCCGAGCCAGACGAAGACACAGGCCCCGAGAAAGACGGGAAAAGCGGCGGTCCAGATGAGGACCGAACGAACACGATCGAACAGCGTTCTCATCGGCGAGCCTCAGGCCAGAAAGACGATCTCGGACGGCAGGACCCGGAGGCGCAGGGGCGTCCACCCGATGAGCTCTCCGTCGGCCATGAGCCGGAGAGGCGGGTCGGACTCGACCGCGATCGAGGCCGCCTGGATCGTCTCGACCTTCGCGTGGGCGAGGTGTTTGCCGGAGAAGACACCGGCGAAGATGGCCACGATCTCGCGGCGGTTGACGCCGTTGAAGAGGATGATGTCGGCCCGGCCGTCGGACGTGTCGGCGGGCGGGGCGATCTTCATCTTGCCGCCCGTGTACTTCGAGTTCGAGACAACGAGCGCGCTGTTCGCGACCTCGAGCGTGCGGCCGTCGGCCTCGATCGTGAGACGGTTCGACATGCCTCGGATGAGGCGCACGAGAACGGCCAGGCTGTAGCCGGCCGAGCCCAAGAACTTGAGGCGCTCATTCGTAAGCTGAAGGATGTCGGCGATGAGGCCGACGCCGATGATATTGAGGGAGTAGCGACGGAGGATCGGTCCGCCGGAGAGGTCCTCCCGATAGCTGAATTCGATGAGGTCGACCTTGCGCCGGCGGCCCGCGAGGATCGCGTCGAGAGCCTGGTCGGGCGTCGTGATGGCGAAATCGCGCAGGAACGAATTGCCGGTCCCGGCCGGGATCTGGCCGATCTCGGGGAGGCGGGCGGGGCGGCCGCCGGCATAGAGCCCGTTGATGAGCTCGTAGGGCGTGCCGTCGCCGCCGAGGCAGAGCAGCCGGTCGCAGCCGGCGCCGGCGACCTGGCGCCCGATCTCGACGGCGTGCCCGGCATATTCGGAGAACCGGACGTCCAGGCCCGGGAAGGCCGCCCGCAGCCGCGGCTCGAGGCGCCCAAAAACCTTTTTGCCGCGCCCGTGACCGGCTGCAGGATTGACGACGAGAAGCGTTTTCATGGCGGGTCGATGACGATTTATAGCATAAGACCCCGGAAATGGAAAGGACACCGAGCGGCCAAAAGGGTCCGGCCCGGGCCCCTTAAGCCTTGACTCTCAGGGCTTCCTTGATCCGCCCGGCCGACATGGGCAGCATGTCCAGGCGGACGCCGGCCGCGTCGTTGATGGCGTTGGCGACGACCGCGCCCATGACCGTGATGGCCGGCTCGCCGCATCCCTGCGGTGCCAGGTCGGAGTTGTCGACCAGGACGACCTCGATCTTCGGCAGCCACGACATGCGCGGCAGCTCGTAGGTGTCGTAGTTCTCGTCGAGGACCGCGCCGTTCTTGAACCGGATCTCCTCGGTCAGGCAGTAGCCGAGGCCCATGGTGATGCAGCCTTCGATCTGCATCCGCGCGCCTTCGGGGTTGATGACCTCGCCCGTATCCTGGGCGCAGACGACGCGCAGGACCTGGACATGGCCGCTCGCCGGATCGACGGCCACTTCGGCCATCGTGGCGAGAAAGGTCCCCAGGTAATCGGTGATGGCCAGGCCGTAGCCGCGTCCGGACGGGGCCTTGGCCAAGGCGTGCCCGAACTTGTCGGCCGCGGCCTGGACGACCTTCTTCATCCGCGCGTCCGTCAGGTTGGCCAGCCGAAAGGAAAGAGGGTCCATGCCGGCCGCTTCGGCCATGACGTCGATATGGGATTCGGTGGCGAAGATGTTGGTGTTGCTGCCGGGCCCGCGCCAGGCGCCGGTGCCGAACGGATGGACGCCTTCCGCGCCGCCAAAGCCGCCCCCGTAGCCGGTGACGCGCTTGTGGGGAATATCATAAACCGGTTGCGAGCTGCGGCTCCCGGCGTGATAGTTCCTGAAGTCCCAGAGGACGATCTTGTTTTGCGCGTCGAGGCCCGAACGGATGTCGTAGGTCGCGGCCGGACGGAACGTGTCGTAGAAGAACTCCTCTTTGCGCGACCAGGCGACCTGGACCGGCTTGCCCGCGATCCTGGCCAGCCGCGCCGCCTCGATGATCTGCGCGCCGGCGTTCTTGCCGCCGAAGCCGCCGCCCACAAAGGGGGCGCGGACCCGGACGTTCGCGGCGTCCAGGCCCAGCGTCTTGGCGACGTCCTGCTGGACCCGGAAGGGGGATTGCGTCGACGCCCAGACCTCGGCCTTGTCCCCGTCGAGGCGCACGACGGCCGTGTGCGGCTCGGACGGGGCGTGGGCGACATACTGGGCGAAATAGGACTTCTCGACGATCTTCGTCGCCAGCTTGGCGCCCTCGTCGAGGTTCCCCGACTCGATGACGACATCGGTCCGCGCCGTGACCTCCTTCAAGTGGGCGAAGATGTTGCCGTTGTCGAGCTTCGACGGGGACGGCTCGAACTCGGCCTTGACGAGCGTCAGGGCCTCAGCCGCGAGGTCCGGCTTCGCGTGGAGAACGGCGATGAGGTCGCCGTCGCGGACGACCTGTGCCCCCGGGACCTTTTCGGCCGCGGAGGTGTCGGCGCTCTTGAGCTTGGCGCCGTGAGCGGGCGGCCTGAGGACTGCGGCGTAGAGCATGCCGGGAAGGCGGATGTCGCCCGAGAACTTGGCCTCGCCGGTGACTTTCGCCCGGCCGTCCGATCGCGGGGTGGGCTTGCCCGTGACGGTGTGCGCGGCGACGGGCTTGATCGGCGGCTTCTTCTCCAGTCGGACCTCGATCTTCTTGCCGCCGATGAGGTCGGCGTAGGTCGCTTTTTTCGATGGCGACTTGAGGACGTAGACGGCGCCGTCCTTGGTCGCGAGGGCGTCTTCCGGCGCGCCGAGCTTGGCCGAGGCCAGACGGACGAGGATTCCGCGCGCTTCGGCCGCGGCCTGGCGAAGGGCCGGCCCGAAATACTTAATGCTGCGCGACCCGAATGTGCCGCCGTCATACGGACAGACGGCCGTGTCGCCCATGATCATGTCGACGGAGGCGAGAGGGACGTCGAGCTCTTCGGCCAGCATCATCTGGAGCGCCGTAAGGGTGCCCTGGCCCATCTCGACCTTGCCGGAGAAACCGGTTACGCGGCCGTCGGTGCCGACCTTGAGGTAGGCGTTGGGGTCGTCGGGATAGCCCTGGCCCTGGCTGCGTTGTCCGCCCTCTTGCGCGTCCAGGCCGTCGCCGACCGCGAAGACGACGACCAGGCCGCCGCCGGCGAGCTTGAGGAACTCGCGCCGCTCGAGGGACATCTCGTCGCCGCGGCCGTCGGGAACGGACATCGTGTATTCGTCGTCCTTGATGCGGGGCTTAATTCTAACGGGCGTCATGGTCCACCACTTTCATCTTCAGGGCCCCGGAGGCCTGCCGGACGGCCGCGATGATGCGCTTGTGGGTGCCGCAGCGGCAGATGTTGCCTTCGAGGGCGTCGGCGATCTCGGCCTCGGTCGGGTTCGGCTTGCGGAGGAGCAGGGCGTAGGCTTCCATGATCATGCCCGGCGTGCAGTAGCCGCACTGCAGGGCGCCGTTGTCGACGAAGGCCTGCTGGAGCGGGTGGAGGCGGCCGCCTTTGGACAGGCCCTCGATCGTCAGGACGCTCTTGCCTTCGACCTTGGAGACGGGAAGCGAGCAGGAGCGTTCGGGCTGGCCGTCGACGAGGACCGTGCAAAAGCCGCAGTAGCCCTCGCCGCAGCCGTATTTCGTGCCCGTGAGCTCGAGGTCGGTCCGAAGGACCCACAGGAGCATGCGCTCCGGCGAGGTCACGACGGCGACCTCCTGACCGTTGAGCCTGAATCGGATCGTCTTGTCCATGCGGCCTCCGTGCGTTTGTCGTGGCCTGGCGGGGCTTGCTGGCCCCCTGCCTGAATCTTAGCACAAAGATCAAGAAAGTGGGTCGGACCACGATAATTCCCGGAGGGATTGAGCCCGGCAGCGGTTTTGGGATATTGTGAACGGTAAGTGAAGCCCCTGGTGTCCGGCTCCTGCGTCTCTACCGGACCGTATTGGGCAGGAACGGAGGGAAGACGTGAAAAGAAATCCTGACCCTTGGATCCCTCCTGCGGTCATAACGGCCTCGGCCTTGATCCTGTGC
>Ga0326732_1000076_pt1 | contig 21851 bp, 13 predicted proteins | sample MHFSIPfraction_4_FD_207644 | JGI IMG/M metagenome (GOLD analysis project Ga0326732, IMG submission 207644) | Lab enriched peat soil microbial communities from Michigan Hollow, Ithaca, NY, United States - MHF12FN SIP fraction | ecosystem: Environmental > Terrestrial > Soil > Wetlands > Peat...
TGCGCGAGCGCGTCGAGCGTTCCGGGCCGCTCACGCCCCGGCTGGCGCTGAAGTTGTTGCAGGAAGTGTCGTGGGCGCTCGGCTACGCTCATCAGCGCGGCGTCATCCACCGCGACATCAAGCCGGACAACATCATGATCGAGCGCGCGACCGACCGCGCGCTCGTCACGGACTTCGGCATCGCGCTCGGCACGCGGGACACGGGCAGCGCCGGCGGCGGCCAGGTCATCGGCACCGCGCGCTACATGAGTCCCGAGCAGGCGTGCGGAGAGCCGGTGGATGCGCGCAGCGATTTGTACTCGCTGGGCGCGACGTTCTTCTTCGCCCTCACGGGGCGGGCGCCGTTCGAGGGTTCCACGCTGCCCGCGATCCTCGCCAAGCAGGTCGCCCAGCCCGCCCCGCTGGTGCAATCGGTGCGGCCGGAGCTGCCGGCCAAGATCGGCGCCGTCATCGACCGCTGTCTCCAGAAGGCGCCGGCCGATCGGTTCCAGACCGGAGACGACCTCGCTCGCGTGGTGGGCGAAGCGCGAGGCCGCGAGTTCCGCGCGCCACCGCTGGTACGCGGCTTCGTGCGCAACGCGCAAGTTTCGACCATGGCGCTGCTCGCCCTCGCGCTGGCGAATCAGACGGTCACGGCGAGCCGCACCGGGGTGAGCATCTCGTTCGGCGGCCCCGGCCTGATCGGGATCATCCTGCTGTTTCAGCTGGTCGTGGTAGCCCGGCGCCTGCTGCGGGACGGCTACGGCTTCGAGGACATTCGCGGCGCGTTACTGGCGGAAGCCCAGGTGCAAGCCGAGGAAGCCGACGTCATCAAGCAGCGCCGCTGGCTCCGGCGACTCGACACCTTGTGGTACAAGCTGTGGGCCGGGCGGGCGGGTCGCTCGTTCTTCCGGGTGGCGGGGATCGGCCTCAAGCGGTCCGCCCGGCCCGCGCTGGCCGGCATCGAGCATACCGAGCTGCTGCTGGGTCGTTCGGCGCTGAACGCCTACAACGCGCTGCCGGACGCGGCGCGCGACGAGGTGCCGGACGTCCCGCGGGTGCTCCAGCGGCTCGAGGCTGGGGCGGAAGCGTTGCGTGCGCGCGGCGAGACCGGCGAGCGGCTCACGGAAGCCGTGGCCGCGCTCGAGCACTTGCGGGTCGCCCTCATCCGGCTGCAGGCGGGGCAGGGGTCGGTTCCCGACCTCACGCTGGCGCTCGAGCGCGCGCGGGAAATCGGGGCGCACGTCGACGCCCGACTTGAAGCGGCGCGCGAGGTCGAGCAGCTATTGAAGTAGATGGTACAGCGCCGCGGCGTTGTCGCGCAGGACCATGCGTGCCAGCGCGCGCGCCCGCGCTCGATCGATGTCGCCGTCGCGCAGCATGGCGGTGAGCGCCATCGCGAGCGCCCGCCGCGCGGTCGTCGCGGCGACGACCGCGCCCGCTTCCCACCCCTGCGCCGGACCTCCCTCGAACGCGTCGGTCCCGAACAGGACCTTGTCGGGCCAGCGCGCGAGCCACGGGCGCAGCACCTGGGCCAGCTCCGCCGGCTCCAGGATCAGATCCAGCATCGAGATGTCGGCGTACACGTTCGGCTTGCCGAGCATCGCCTCCGTCTCACCCACCGCGGGCCAGCCGCCGTGGATGATCACGAAGTTGGTTTGCCGCAGGGTCGAGTCGTTGAACACGGGCTCCAGCAGTCCGGCGGTGGCGCCCCGCGCCGTGTAGAAGCCGCCGAAGGTTTCGAGCACATGGAGGTGGACGGCGAGACCCTGCCGCCCCGCTGCGGCCGCGATCACCCGAAAGAGATAGTCGACGAGCGTCTTGTACTCGGCCCGCGTCGGGGCGCCGCCGGCGGCGTAGCGCGCGTAGACCTCCCGCGCGGCGAGCGAGTCGGGGTCGTCGAAGTCGAGCGGCCGCAGGTAGGCCACCTCGAACTTGATCGCGATCGCGCCGGTCTCCTGCTGACGCCGCAGGGTGGGGAGGATGACCGTCGCGACGTAGGCATCGAGGGTGGGTGGGATGGCGTCGAGCCCCAGATCGCGCAGATATCGCCGCAGCAGGGCGGCTTCCCGCGGGTAGAGCGACCGGGTATCCGGCGTACGGGTTGCCTCGTTGCGCGTATCGAGCGGAAAGAGCAACGCATCGTCGAACGGCACCCAGCGAAACCGCGGCGCGGCGAGCCCGGGTCCCATGGCGATCCGGTTGCCGAGCATCACCTCGATCCCGGCGCGGTCGAGCACCCATTCGGGGAACCGCTCGCCGCGCTCACGCAGGACCCTGGAGCGCGCCTCGGCAGTCGGATCCCCGTACAGCGCGCGCGCCGCCTGCGCCCATACGGGGGCATCGGGTGTGAGCCGCCATGGGATCGGGAAGGGTGGGACGCCGTCGAGGGGGAGCGCGTCGAACTCCGTGTCGGCGGGTGCGCCCGGTGCCACGGGTCGCATCGGATGGGCGTGGTTGTCGATCGCGCGGATGGTTGCGATGTAGGCGACGAGAGCCGAGTCGACCGGCGTCTGCGCCTGCGCGGCGCGGACCAGGCCCAGGACGGCGAGCGTCACGACGATGGTCGACCGGCCGTGCCACGCGAACATGGCCCGAGACGATATCGTCCGGCCGTGCCCTCGGCGAGGGGGTGGCGACGGTCGCCGTCGCGGACCATGTTAGCGCGCTGCGGAGATGGGAGAGTCCGGTGAGGAATCGGTTGGGCCTCGTCGTCGCCATCGCACTGCTCGGGCCCATCGCCCTCGCAGCCCAGGCCGCCTACCACATCGCCCGGCCACCCGCCTGGGTGAAGCCGATTCCGGCCGAGGCCGCCGCCCCGACGCCTCCGGGCCCGGTGACCGAAGGCTATGAGATGCTGCTGGTCGACTTCCAGGAGTCCGTCCGGGATCGGACGGTCGAGCGATTCAAGCACATCGCCTACCGCGTGCTGGACGAAGGCGCGGTGCAGGACAATTCGCAGATCGAAATCGTCTTCGATTCCTCGTACGAGCAGCTGGTCATCCACGCGGTCACCGTACAACGGGCCGGCCGGACCATCAATCAGCTGAAGCCGGCGCGGATCCGCGTCGTGCAGCGGGAATCACGGATGGATTACCAGATCTACGATGGGTCGCTGTCCCTGGTGCTGCTGCTCGAGGACGTGCGCCGAGGGGATGTCATCGAGTACAGCTACACGCTGCGCGGGGCGAACCCCGTCTTCTCCGGGCATTACATGAGCGAGGTCACCCTGCAGCGGACCGTCCCGCTGCGCCGGCTGTCCGTCCGGCTCGTGTGGCCGCGGGAGCGTCCGCTGTTCATCCGACGCTACGAGACCACGCTGGAGCCGACGGTCAGGGATGCGGGGCCGTATCGGGAATACGTCTGGAGCGACACGGCCGTGCCGCCGAAGCTGCTGGACGACGATCTGCCGGCGTGGTACGACCCACTGCCCGAGATCCAGCTCAGCGACTTCGCCTCGTGGTCGCAGGTCGCCGCCTGGGGCGACACCCTGTTCGCATCCGCAGGGCCGGCGCCGCCGGCGCTGGCGGCGCCGCTGGCCGCGATCCGCGCCGCGCACCGGACGCAGGAGGAGCGTACGCTGGCGGCGCTGCGCTTCGTCCAGGAGGATATCCGCTACCTGGGCGTGGAGATCGGTGTCAACTCCCATCTCCCGTATTCTCCGGCCGTCGTCATGCGCCGCCGCTACGGCGACTGCAAGGACAAGGCGCTGCTCCTGGTGACGATGCTGCGGGAGCTCGGTGTGACCGCGCATCCGGCGCTCGTCAGCACGGACTACGTCCGTCACATTCGGGATTTCCTGCCGACTGCGGGGATTTTCGATCACGCGATCGTCGAGGCCGAGCTGGACGGGCACGTCTACTGGCTCGATCCCACGGCGCTGTACGAGCGCGGCGACCTGGCGAGCGGGACCCCGCCCTTCGAGGCGGCCCTGGTGCTGGGTGGGGGAGCGGGGGACTCGGTGGCCGCAATCCCGCCGTCCTCGAGCGCGCAGCCGCTGACGGAGATCGCGGTGTCGTTCGACGTGCACGGCGTCGGCGTCCCCGCGGGAATGCGGGTGGAGACGCGCTACAGTGGGCGCGCGGCCGACGGCATCCGCTCCTCGATCCGCTCGACGTCCATCGAGTCCATGCGGAAACGCTACACCAGCTTCTACGCGGAGGTGTACCCCAGCATCCGGTCCGAGGCGCCTCCCGAGGTGCACGACGACGAAGCCGTGAACGTGGTCCGCACGGTCGAGCGCTACTCGATCCCCGAGTTCTGGCATGCGTCGCGGAGCCAGGACGATACGATCGGGACTTTCGACGCGCTCGAGCTGGCCAAGGTGATCCCCTCCGCCACGGCCGCGGCGCGCTCGATGCCACTGCTGGTCGATCACCCCGTGCACATCCGCTATACGATCGACGCGCAGCTGGCCCAGGGCTGGAATATCGCCGCGCGGGATGTGACGCTCGAGACCCCCGCCGTGCGCTTCACGTATCACATCCGAGCGCGCGAAGACACCCTGAGCCTGAGCTACGAGTACCAAACGCTGGCGGACCACGTGTCGGCCGACCAAGCCGCCGACCATCTGGCCAAACTGTCGCGCGCGGGGAAACTGCTGGTCTTCATCGTGACTCCACCCAGCACGACGGCCCCGCAGTCCAAGTGGAAGAATCCCCAGGAGCTGAACTGGACGGTGCTGCTCCTCGCCTTGCTCACGGCTGGAATCGCCGTCGTGGCCGCCGTTCGCGTGTACCGCGCGCCCCCACCGGCGTGGCCGCGGGGCCCGGAGGGAGTGGAGCCATCGCTGAGTGGTCTGGGCGGATGGCTGGTGCTGGTGGCGCTCGGGGTGTGCCTGACGCCGCTGTGGACGCTGTCCACCCTGGTGCGCAACGGACCGGCGTACTCCGCCTCTTCGTGGGCCAGACTGACCATGCCCGGGGGCGCGGCGTACGACCCGCTGTGGGCGCCGACGCTGCTGTTCGAGCTGGTCTACAACGTGTCCCTCCTCGTGTTCGTCTGCCTCCAGGCGTGGGCGTTCTTCCGACGCAAGCGCCTGTTCCCCGCGCTCTTCGTGGTCATCGCCGCCGTTCGAGTCGTGGTCGACTGGCTCGATCTGGCCCTCGCGCACGCGATCACCACGCTCCAGTCCAAACCGGTCAACTGGGAAGCGCACCTGGGGACGCTGTTCTCGCTGACCCTGTGGTCGGCCTACATGTTTCGCTCGCGGCGCGTGCACAACACCTTCATCAAATAGCGAGAAGGATTTCGTAAGTACTTGTCGGACATCCTCTTACAGCGAGGACGCCCGGCCCGCTCGAACGCGCCTCATGGCACACGCCGTGCTCCTCATTGTGGGGCCGTATGTCCGGTCGCGAGCGCTGGTCCCGATTCCTCGTCCACCCTTCGTCGGGACGGGGACTTCTCGTCGTGGTGGCGGTTCTCGCCGCGACGACCTGCCGGCTCGAACAGCTGGTGATCCATCCGCAGGGGGCGTTGCTGTGCGTCACGCCGTCGCTGCCCGACACGTTGGCGGACTCCGCCGCGGCCGGCAGCGGTCTGCGGCGCAGCGATACGATCAGCATCACGAACTGCGGCGGCGGGGAGCTGCGCTGGACGGCGGCGGTGCAACGCGGCAGCAGCTGGCTCGCGGTGCAGCCCGACTCCGGCGCCGTGGCTGTGGGCGGCTTGTCCCCGCAGGTGATGTTCGATCCTGCCGCGCTCGCTGCGGGGGTGTACCGCGACACCATCGTCGTCAACTCCACCACCGGAAACGGCGTCGCGCTCATCCCGGTGCGATTCGACGTCCACCCGTGTCGGGTGGCACCGCTCACCATCGGGGATTCCGCCGCCGCGACGTTGACGTCGGCGGATTGCGGCGCACCGCACCAGCCCGGGCACTACGCGCGCCTCTACGGGTTTCCCGGCACGGCGAACGACTCGGTCTCGATCGAGGTCGCCGCCAGCTACGATGCCTACGTCGCGCTCGACACCACACTCGAACCGGGTTCGATGCCGCTGGCGGAAACGAGTCAGTGTCTCGACGTGCCCGGCGTCGCGTGCCTCTTCTATGAGCGCCTGCCGCGCAACCTCTCCTACGTCATCGAGGTCAGCAGCGCGGCCCCGGGCGACTCGGGGGCCTTCGCGTTGCACCTCGTGCACCCGCGGCTGCCCGACGTGCCGCAGTCCCTCGACCAGCGCCTGCCCGACTCGGTGACCAGCGTGAGCCCCGGCGCGACCGTCGGCCAGACCAGCATCCTGCTGCGCGCCTTCCTCACCGATCCCGATCTCGGCGATTCGCTGCATCTGGAAGGGGAAGTCCGGCCGGTCACCGTGGGGTTCACCGGTCCCAACGTGTCGAACGGTCCGGCAGTGGCCAACGGCCACACCGCGTGGTTGAGCGTCACCGGGCTGAGCGACAAGACATCCTATCACTGGCGCGTGCGGGCCGGGGACAACACCGGGCGATCGGGGACGTGGGCGTCCCCGGGCGGCAATCCCGATTTCGCGGTCAACGTGTCGCACCCGCCGCTCGCGCCGACGGCCCTGGGGCAGGCGCGGGGCGACGGCGCCGGGATTCTCACCGGCGCCGTGACGGACACGAACGTCGTCATCCTGAGCGGCGTCGTGTCCGACCCCGACCCCGGGGACCTGCTGCGGCTCGACGTCGAGGTGCGACCGGTGGGGACCGGGTTCACGGGCCCGACTTATTCGAGCCTGGCGGCGCAGGACGGCGGACAGATGCAGGCGGTCGTCGGCCCGCTCCCGAGCGGCATATCGTATCACTGGCGCGCGCGGGCGGTCGATCAGTCGGGCGACACGAGCGCCTGGGTCGCCTACGGCGGGAACGCCGAGACGGCCACCGACTTCGGGATCGCGGCCACCAACCGGCCCGATCCGCCCACGTTCCTGGCTCAGCTGCAGAGCGGAGACGGCTCGCCGATCCCCGTGGGCGGCACCGCCGCAGCGAGCACGGTCGTCCTGAGCGGCGTCGTGAGCGAGCCCAACGCGGGCCGCAAGGTCCTGCTCGACGTGGAGGTCGCACCGGTCGGCCAGGCGTTCACCGGCCAGCCCACCGCCTCGAGTCCCCTGGGCTCGAGCGGCAGCACGGCGACCGTGACGGTGGGTCCGGTGAGCGAGAACGTCGGCTACCACTGGCAAGCCCAGACCCGGGACGACCAGGGGCGCACGAGCGGCTGGGTCGCGTTCCCGGAGGCGCCGGGGAACCCCGAGACCGAACCCGATTTCACCTACCGGGTCCTGCAACCCCCGGTGCGGCTCGTCTTCACGGTGCAGCCGACGTCGACCCGGTTCAACACGCCGATCGCGCCCCCGGTCGTCGTGACGGCGCTGGATGCGAACGGCCAGCCGAGCATCGGGTTCAGCGGCGCCGTTACCATGACCCTCAACACCAATCTGGCCGGGGGCACGCTCCTCGGGACGACGACCGTCACCGCCGTGGCCGGCGTGGCGACGTTCTCGAACTTGCGCATCGACAAGCCGGGAATTCTCTACAGCCTGCGCGCCTCGGCCACGCAGCCCGCGCTCTCGGTCGTCAGCACGTCGTTCAACATCACGCGGAAGTGACCGGCCGCTTCCGTCCCGCGCTACATTACGGGATGCGCAGGCGATTCCAACTCGTGCTCGCGGCGGGTCTCGTGGTCGGGGCGACCGGCTGCGCGATCGCATTCAACTACACCGGACCGGGCCCCCGCTACGCCGGCGCGCTCGCCCCCCGGCCCGCGTCGGACTCCGCGGTCCTGCACCTCGTCACCTTCAACATCCAGTTCGCGCGCCAGATCGATTCGGCGATCGCGCTGTTCGGCTCGGCCGCGCCGCTCGAGCGGGCCGACGTGATCACGTTACAGGAGATGGATGCCCCCGGGACGAGCCGCATCGCGCAGGCGCTCGGCATGTCCTACGTCTACTATCCCGCGACGGTGCATCCCAAGACGGGGCGCGACTTCGGCAACGCGATCCTGTCCCGCTGGCCGATCGTCGCCGATGCGAAGATCGTGCTGCCGCATCTGGCCCGGTTCGGCAAGACGGAGCGGATCGCGACGGCGGCGACGATTCTGGTCGGTGACACGCCGGTCCGGGTGTACAGCGTGCATCTGGCGACCTTCTTGTCCGAAGGTCCAGGCTCGCGGCGGGACCAGGTGGCGGCCGTGCTGGCGGACGCCGCGGCGTACCCGCGGGTCGTGGTGAGCGGCGACATGAACAACCACGGCATCGGCCGGGAATTCGTGGCTCACGGGTTCCGCTGGCCGACGGAGCACAATCCGCATACCGAGCACCTCTGGAACTGGGACCACATCTTCTTGAAGGGGCTCGCGCTGAGCGACAGCGGCGCCACCGGTGTGATCCGCGACAATCATCATGCCAGCGATCACAAGCCGGTGTGGGCCGTGATCTCCCTGGTCGCTCCATCGCCTGCCGAAAATTCCGCCGCGGCTCCCTAGAACCCGCCGTCAGGAGGCTCGCATGCGCAACCGTCTCAGCGTCCTCGCCACGCTGCTGTTCGTCGCGACCGCCCGGGCGCAGCAACCGTCCGCCACCCCGGCCTTCAGCGTCGAAGAAGTGATGATCCCGATGCGCGACGGGATCCGGCTGCAGACGGTGATCCTGACGCCGACCGACCGAGCGGGACCGCTGCCGATCCTGTTCCGCCGCACCCCGTACGGGGTCCCGACGGGCCCCATCCCGCGCGTGCCTCCGACCCTCAAGGAGCTGGCGCAGGACGGCTACATCTTCGTGATCCAGAACCTGCGCGGGCGCTTCAAGTCGGAGGGGGTCTTCAAGCTGACGTCGCAGGTGGACCTGACGGATACGACCAGCACCAACGAGACGACCGACGCCTACGACAGCATCGAGTGGCTGGTGCATCACGTGCCGAACAACAACGGCAAGGTCGGGATGTTCGGGGTGTCCTACGACGGGCTCACGACCGCCATGGCGCTGCTGCATCCGCATCCAGCACTCGTGGCCATGAGCGAGCAGGCGTCGCCGGTCGATCAATGGATGAACGACGACGACCATCGCTACGGCGCGCTGCGCGAGAGCTACGCGTTCGAGTACGCAGTGCTCGAGCAGGCGGATAAGAACGCGAACACGCACTTCCAGTTCGAGACCTACGACACATTCAGCTGGTACCTCGCCCTGGGCCCGCTCGCGAACATCAACGCCCGCTATCTGCACGATTCCATTCCCTATTGGAACGACGTCGTCGCCCACCCCGACTACGACGACTTTTGGAAACGGGAGGCGTGGGTCAGCCAGCTGCACGCTTCCACCGTCCCCAACCTCAACGTCGCTGGGTTCTGGGACCAGGAGGATCCGTGGGGGCCGTGGCAGATCTTCCGCCACGCTGCCGAGCACGATCCCGATCACACGAACTTCATGGTGGCGGGTCCGTGGTTCCACGGCATGTGGCGGTTTCCCAAGGGAGACAGTATCGGGCTGATCGCGCTGGGCGGTCACGAGACGGCGCGCGAGTATCGCGAGACGATCGAGGCGCCGTTCTTTCGCTATTACCTGCACGATCAGGGCGAGAAGCCGAGTTGGGTGGCGACCACGTTCCAGTCGGGGAGCAATCGCTGGCGCACCTACGCCGCCTGGCCCCCGGCCGAGGCGAAATCGACGAACCTGTATCTCCACACCGACGGCACGCTGTCGTTCGACCCCCCGACTGCCGCGGCGCGGGGCGGCGGGTACCGCGAGTACGTCTCGGATCCCGCGAACCCGGTACCGTACCGGCAGCGGCCCATCACGCCGACCTATCCCGGCGGTGACTGGCGCACCTGGGAAGTGGCCGATCAGCGCTTCGTCGACAACCGCCCCGACGTCCTCACGTACGTGAGCGCGCCGCTCGAGCACGACCTCACGATCACGGGCGAAGTCGCGGCCGACCTGTTCGCCTCGACCTCCGGCACGGACGCCGATTTCATCGTCAAGCTGATCGATGTGTATCCGGAGAACGCGCAGCCGAACGCCTGGGGCCCCGACGCGGGTCCGCTCCCCGGCGCGTTCGCGCAATCGGTGAATGGCTACGAGCTGCCGATCGCGATGGAGGTGCGTCGCGGCCGCTATCTCGCGAGTTACGAGCACCCGCATGCGCTGGTGCCCAACACGCCCATCGAATGGCGTATCCCGCTGCGCGACCGCGATCACGTGTTTCTCAAGGGGCATCGGCTCATGGTCCAGGTGCAGTCCACCTGGTTTCCGTTGATCGATCGCAATCCGCAGCGGTTCGTCCCGAGCATCTACCGGGCGACCGCCGCCGATTTCACGAAAGCGACCCAGCGGGTGTACGGCACGGCGTCGGCGCCATCTCACATCGTCCTGCCGGTGGTGCCGTAAGGGATATGCGCTTGCGTTTCAGCGCCTGCTCCGTCGTCGCGACGTACCTGGGTCTCGCGATCTGGCGGCCTGCGGCTGCGGGGCAGGTGACCACGACGGGGCCGACGGTCGTGTGGCGGCCGGCCCTGCCGATGCAGGGGTCACTCGTGCTGCTCGGCGTCCGGGCGTCGTCGCACGGCGGCGTGCGCGCGGTCCACGGCGAGTTGGCGGGTCAGGCATTGCACTTCGAGCTGTCCGAGGGCTGGTTCCGCGCCATCGGCGCCGTGCCGCTCTCGGCCAGTGGCCGCGTCCGCGCGCGGCTGGTGCTCGAGCGGGCGGGTGGGGCTCGCGACACGCTGATCCGGAATGTGCCGATCGCGACGCGCCACGCGCCGAGTGAACGGCTGCGCACCAATCCGGATTTCGTCCAGCCGCCGGAATCGCTCGCCTCCCGGTTGCAGTCCGAGCGGGAGCTGGTCCGCCGCCTCAAACGCCACACGCACGATCGGCCGCGGTTCTGGAGCGGCCCCTTCGTGGCGCCGCGTCCCGGTCCGGTCACGGACGGATTCGGCGTGAGCCGGGTCTTCAATGGGCGCCTGCGCAGCCGCCACCTGGGTGCTGATTTCGACGGCGGGATTGGGGATTCGGTGCTCGCCACCAATCGCGGTGTCGTGGTGTACGCCGGTCCCCTGTACTTCAACGGCACGACCGTCTTCATCGATCACGGGGCAGGGTTGCTCAGCGCGTACCTGCATCTGAGCCAGACCCTCGTCGCGCCGGGGGACACGGTCTCGACCGGCCAGCTCATCGGCCTGGTCGGCGCCACGGGGCGCGTGACCGGCCCGCACCTGCACTGGTTCGCCTCCTACGGCGACATCACGGTCGATCCGGTGGACCTGCTGAGCATCGACCTGGAGCAGCCGCTGCCCTGATCACTCGCTGAGCTCGCGCCACAGGGCGAGCGGCGTCCCCCGTACGACGGCACGGCTGTGCGCCACCCCGACGGCGGCGACGAGGCCGCACACCGCGATCCACACCACGAGCAGGGGCAGCGCCGGCAGCCGGAAGGGCAGCTCGAAGAGGCGGGTCATGACGGCCCATCCGGCCGCGCCCGCCAGCAGTACACCGGTCAAGGCGGCGAGCGACCCCCAGGCGCAGTACTCGGTCAGGAAGATCCGGCGGACCTGACCACCGGTCGCGCCCAGGGTCTTCAAGAGCAGGGCTTCGCGAACGCGCTGCAGCCGCGAGGCCGTCAGCGCGCCGATGAGGATCACGAGCCCGCTCGCGATCGAGAACAGCGCCATGAAGCGGATCGCGAGCGTCACCTTGGAGACGACCCCGTCGAGGGTGCGCTGGACCAGGGTGAGATCGAGCGACGCGACGTTGGGGTACGCCAGCGTGACGTCGCGCTGCAGCTCGGCGCGCGCGACGGGATCCTCGGAGCGCGCCAGCACGACGAACGTCTGTGGCGCCCGCTCCAGCACGCCCGGCTCGAAGACCACGAAGAAATTCGGCTGGAACCGCGCCCAACTCACCTGCCGCAGGCTCGCGACCCGGGTCTCCACCGGGACGCCCTGCACGTTCCAGGTGACCCGGTCGCCGACGCGGAGGCCCGCCTCGGCCGCCAGCTCTTCCTCGACCGAGATCCGCGGCAGCTCTCCCTCCCGGCGGGCGGCGCTCCACCACGATCCGGCGATCAGCCGTTCCGAGCTCACGAGCGTATCGCGGTACGTATTGCGATACTCCCGGCGCAGCGCCCACGGGCTGCGCCGGCGCGAGGAATCGGCCGCGAGGGAGTCGATGGGACGTCCATTCACGCGGGTCATCCGCGCCGGCACGATCGGCGTGAGGTCGAGTGGCCGGACGCCGCGGGCGCTGAGGATCCGCGCGATGCTGTCCTTCTCGTCCACCTGGATGTCGAAGAACACGAGGTTGGGCCGGTCCGGACGGGCATCGAGGGCGAACTGCCCCACCAGGCTTCGCTGCACGACGTACAACGTCGTGATCAGAAAGACGCCGAATCCGATCGCGAGCACCACCGCGACGGTCTGGTTCTGGGGGCGAAACAGGTTGGCGATCCCCTGGCGCACCACGTAACTGGCGCGGCGCGGGAACCAGCGTCGCGTCGCCCAGATCAAGCCCTTGGCCGTGAGCCATAACGCGGCCGTGCTGACGAGCACGGCGACGGCGAAGGCGTATCCCACGATGGGGCGAGGCGCCTGCCAGCGCGCGAGTCCCACGAGCCCGGCGAGCATCGCACCGTAGACCGCCAGCCGCCACGGCCGCGCCGCGCGCGGTCCCGCGCCGAGGTCGAGCTCACGGCGCAATACCCGGAGCGGGCTCACTTCGCGCAGCCGCAACAGGGGGAGCAGGGCGAACAGCGCCGCGGTTCCGGAGCCGATGCCGAGCCCCGTGAGAATCGTGGACCATTGCAGCGTGACCGAGACGTCGAGGGGCAGAAAGCCGCCCAGCACCGCGGGCAGCGCGGCCTGCACGATGACCCCGAGGACGACGCCGGCCCCCGCGCCCACCAGGCCCAGCGCGATCGCCTGCAGGAGATAGACCGTGAGCACGGTGCGTTGCCGGGCCCCCAGGCAGCGCAGCAGCGCGGCGCTGTCGAGCTTCTCCAGGACGAACACGTTCACCGCGCTGCCCACACCGAGTCCGCCGAGTAGCAGGGCGATGAGGCCGACGAGACCGAGGTAGCGCGCCAGCCGGCCCAGCGCGCGGGTCAAATCCTCTTCCTGCTCGGCGATCGTTTCGCTCGAGATCTGATAGCGCTGGAACAGCTTGTTGTGCCGGTTGAGGAAGCGCTGGACCGCGTCCTCCGGCAGCTGGAAGTACGCGCGGTACTGCGCCAGGCTGCCGAACCGCAGCAGGTGTGTCTCGTCGAGATACTCGGCGGAGAGATAGACCCGCGGCCCGATCGCCGACCACAGCGCCACGTCGCCGGGCGCATCGGTCACGACGCCGGCGATTACGAAGCGCGAATCACCGATCTGCAGCGTGTCGCCCGCAGCGGCGTCCAGGTACACCAGCACGGCGGGGTCCACCAGCACCGCACGCCGGCCGCGGAGGCTGGCCCACTGGCCGGGCGGGCTCGTGGCGATCGCGCCGTAGAACGGAAACCCGCCCGCCACGGCGCGCACGTCGACCAAGCGGGTGCGGCCGGTGCGGGACGCCAGCGCCATGGAGGCGAAGCTCGTCACCCGGGCGAGCGGCGCCCCGGAGCGATGCAGCGAATCGAGCACCGTCTCGACGGAGTCGGGGAAGGGCGACCGCGCCCGCAGCTCGAGGTCCGCGCCGAGCAGCGTGCGCGCCTGCGCGTGGACGGACGCCGTCACGTTGGCGCGGAACGAATTGATCGCCACGAGCGCCGCGACCCCGAGACTCACCGAGCTCAGGTAGAGCGCCAGCCGCCGCCGGCTGCCACGGCTCTCCCGCCACGCCATGGTGAGCGCGAACGGCATGTTCACGCGGATTCCGTCCGCGAGTCGGAGACGATCGCGCCGGCGGACAACCGGATCACGCGGCGGGCGCGGGCGGCGAGTGCCGGGTCGTGCGTGACCAGCACCAGTGTCGTGCCGGCGTCGCGGTTCAGCTCGACCAGCAGGTCGATGACATCGCGGCCGGTGTCGGCATCGAGACTGCCGGTGGGCTCATCGGCGAGCAAGATGCGCGGCTCCGCCGCGAACGCGCGCGCGAGGCCCACGCGCTGCTGCTCGCCGCCCGAGAGCTGGACCGGGTAGTGATCCAGACGCTCGCCCAGCCCCACGCGCTCCAGCAGCCGCTGCGCGCGGGCGCGCGCGACCTGTCCATTGCCCGCCGCGCGGCCGCGCAGCTCGATCGGCACCAGGACATTCTCGAGTGCCGTGAGCGTCGGCATCAGCTGGAAGGTCTGGAACACGAAACCGACCTTCTCGGCGCGCAGCCGGGCGCGGGCGTCTTCCGAGAGACCGCCCAGGTCGGTGCCGTCGAGCCGGACGGTGCCCCGGGTCGGCCGGTCGAGCCCCGCGAGCAGGCCGAGCAGCGTCGTCTTGCCGCTGCCCGACGGTCCCATCACCGCCACGAACTCTCGGGGCGCGATCGCGAGGTTAATTTGCCGCAGCACCGTGAGCGGCCGGCCGCCGCTCTGGTAGGTCTGCTCCAGGTCCAGGGCTTCGATCATCATGCGGCGAATAATAGTGGGCGCGGTGCTCGCGGGTCTTGGCGCCGGTTGCGGCGCGGGGCAAGGCGACGCCCGCCGGCCGGGGGCCGCGGTGGTCGATAGCGCGCCCGTGGTGGCCGCGCCGGTCGACGACCGGCCGGTGGTACTGTGTTTCGGGACGAGTCTCACCGCCGGCCTGGGCCTCGCCCCCGAATCGGCCTACCCGGCGCTGCTGCAGCGCAAGGTAGACTCCGCGGGCTTCCGGTTCCGAGTGGTGAATGCCGGGGTGAGCGGCGAAACGTCGGCCGATGGGTTGCGACGCATCGATTGGCTGTTGCAGCAGCCACAGCACCTCGCGGTGCTCATCCTCGAGCTCGGCGCCAATGACGCGCTGCGCGGCCAGGACCTCGCGGCTGCCGCTCGCGACCTGCAGGCGATCATCGACCGGACGCGGGCGCGCTTCCCCGGGGTGCGCGTCGTGATCGCGGGCATGGCGGCCCCGCCCAATCTCGGCACGCGCTACACCCGGGAGTTTCGCGATCTCTTCGTGACGCTGGCCCGCGACAACCACGCGACCCTCATCCCGTTTCTGCTCGAGGGCGTCGCGGGGCATCCGGATCTCAATCAGGCCGACGGCATCCACCCGACCGAGGCGGGCGCGCGCATCGTGGCCGACAACGTGTGGACGGTGCTGGCGCCGCTGCTGCGGCGCGTCACGCGAGAAATAGGAACCTAAAGGCCGTCCCGCCCGGCCGACGGTGTGCGGTGCGTCACGCAGTGGCTGTGCCGCGCATCGCGTCACCCGATCGTTACTCCTGCTTCATCAGCGCGCGGTGTTTTGCGCGCATGCTGTACACGGGCCCTTGAAGAGGATGCGCCGTGTCAGCTCGAGTGTTGATGATCACCAGCGACTACCCGACACCGGGGAAGCCGCGAACCACCCACTTCATCAAGCGTCAAGCGGAGTTCCTGGCCGCCGCCGGCGTCCATGTCGACGTGTTCCATTTCCAGGGCGAGAAGCGACTGCGCAACTACGCCACGAGCTGGGCCCAGGCCCAGCGGTGGCTGCGGGCGGGGACGTACGATCTCGTTCACGCGCAGTTCGGCCAGAGCGGCCTGCTCGCACTTCCCAAACGCATCCCCCTCGTGGTGACGCTGCGCGGCAGCGATCTCCTGGGCATCGTGGACGACGACACGGGTCGCTACACCCTGAAGGGATCGCTGCTGCAGCGGGCCACCCGGTTCGTAGCGCGGCAGGCGGACGCCGTCATCGTGGTGTCACCCCACATGGCGCCGCTGCTCGACACCCGCGCGCCCGTTCACGTGATCCCCTCCGGCCTCGATCTGCGGCACTTCCAGCCGGGGTCGCGGGACGACGCCCGGCGGCGACTGGGATTTGCTTCGGGTGAACGGCTGGTGCTGTTCGTCGGGCGTCCCACGCAGGCGCGCAAACGCCACGCACTGGCGGTGCAGGCGATGGAGCTGTTGCAGCGTCGATTGCCCGCCCGCCTGGTCGTGGCGTGGGGCGTCATGCACGCCGACATGCCGGACTACATGAATGCATGCGACGTCCTGATCTGCACTTCGATGCAGGAGGGGTCGCCGAACGTCGTCAAGGAAGCGCTCGCCTGCAACCTCCCCGTGGTGTCGGTGCCCGTCGGCGATGTCGCCGAGCGCCTCGCCGGCGTGTCCGGCTGCGAGCTGACGGCCGACGATCACCCCGACACGATCGCGCGGGCCTTGGAGCGCGTGTTGCGCGCTCGGGTCCCGTGCGACGGCCGCAGCGCCGTGCTCCCGCTGGACGAGCACCGGCTCACGCGCCGCGTGATCGGCATTTACGAAGACGTCCTGGCGCGCGCCACACGATCGGGGAACGGCTCCCGACGCAGCGCCGCCCCCGCGCCGCCGCTCGTGCTGCGAGAAGCGAAACCCGTCGAGGTCGAGTCGTGGGACGACCTCATCCGGCAGTTCCCCGGCCACCGCGTCGTGCACACACGGAGCTGGCTCCGGTCGCTCGAGGACAGCAAGCTGGGGCGCTCCTGTTACATCGTGGGCGAGCGGGGCGGCCGCGTGGTGGCGTGCCTCCCGGGGCTCGTGACCCGCGTCGGGCCGTTGCGACTGTTCGGCTCGCCGTTGCCGGGTTGGCAAACTGTGGGCATGGGGCCGCTCTACGATCCCGCCGCGGTGGACCACGGCGAGCTCGCCGCGGCGCTCATCCCGTTCCTGCGGGCTCGCTATCGGGTGCATCACGTGGAGATCATGACCGACACGCTCGACCCGACGGCGATGCGGACCGCCGGATTCCGCGGTGAGCCCTTTCACACATTCCGAGCGGCACTTCACCCCGGCGACGAGGCCCGCACGCTGCGCGGATTCAAGGACAGCGCGCGGCGCAACGTGAAGCGCGCGGAGAAGCTCGGACTCATCGTTCGGTTCGAGGCGGGGGATGAGGCGTTCGCCGCCGAGCACTTCGCGCAGATCCAGGAGGTGTTCGAGCGCGGCGGGCATGTCCTGCCGTTTCGTCGCGAGCGCGTAGGGTCGTTCGTGCGCCACATGGGTGAAGGTGGCGCCCTGGCCGGCGTCGCCGTGTATCTCCCGGACGGCGCGACCTGCATCGCGACCGGGACGTTTACGATCTACGGGAACGAGCTGCTGCTCTGGATGTGGACGCATCGCACTGCGTATCGCTGGTTTCGGCCGACGGAGCTGATGACCTGGGCGGTGATGCGGCGTGCCATGGCCGCAGGGTGCACCGCGTTCGATCTCGCGGGGCGCGGAGACTTCAAGGCCAGACTGGGCGCGCTCCCCGACGCGTCGCGCACCCGCTGGGTGTGGAGCCGCTATCGCTGGCTGCTCGTCGCGCGCGATCTCGCGGGCCGGATCTTCCGCCTGCAACAGCGCTTGCGGGGGCTGCTGCGCGCCGCGCTGCGGGGCGCCCCTGAAGGGCAGGAGCCGGTCGAGCCGCCGGACCTCCCGCCGCCGCCGACGCCGATCGTGTCGCCGAGGCCGGCGCAACCGCCGGTCCGGACGCGACGGAAGACGGCGGCGAAGGTGGACGCGTGAGCGGCCGCATGACCCCGGCCCTGGTCGTCGGGGCGCAGACCGCCGGCCTGGGGGTCGTCCGGGCGCTCGGCCGGCGCGGCGTCCCGGTGTTCGCGCTGCACTACAAGGCCACCGATGTGGCACAGCGTTCGCGCTACGCGACCGAAGCGGTGGCGGTGTCTGCGCCCGATCGCGATGAGTCGCGCTTCGTGGATGAGCTCCTGGCCCTGGGCGATCGCCTCGGGGGCGGGCTGCTCATTCCCACGGCCGACGAAGCGGTCGTGGCGGTCTCGCGCCAGTATGACGCCCTGGCGACCCGATTCACGCTCGCCTGCACGCCGTGGGAGGTCACCGAGACCTTCATCGAGAAACGACGGACGTACGCACTGGCGGACGCGATCGGTGTGGCGTGTCCGCGCACCATCGTCCCCATGTGCCGCGAGGACGCGCTCGCGTATGCCGCCGGCGCGGCGTTCCCATGTCTCGTCAAGCCGTCACGCGGCGATCAATTCGTGGCCCGGTTCGGGGTGAAGATGTTCCTGGTCGCGGATCGCCACGAGCTCGTCGCGCGCTACGACCTGGCGACGGCCGCCGGGTGCGAGGTCGTGCTGCAGGAGTTCGTCGGCGGGCCGGACGACGCCGGGGTCAACTACAACTCCTACTGGGGCGACGGCGAGCCGCTGGTGGAGTTCACCGCGGCCAAGGTGCGCGGGGGACCGCCCTTCGTGGGGTCGCCGCGCGTCCTCGTGAGCCGCCGGGTGCCGGAGGTGATCGAGCCGGGGCGCGCGATCCTGAAGGCGATGGGTTTCTCCGGATACGCCTGCACCGAATTCAAGCGCGACGCGCGCGATGGCCGGTACAAGCTGATGGAGGTCAACGGACGGCACAATTTGTCCACCGCGCTCGCCGTCCGTTGCGGCATCGACTTCCCCTGGCTCCAGTATCGTCATCTCGCGCACGGCGAGGTCCCCGCACCGGCCGAGTTCGCGGAAGGGGTGTACTGGATCGACCTGCTGCGCGACGTGGGATACAGCCTGACGCGATTCCGCGCGGAGCGGTACGCGGTGCGCAACTATGTGCGGCCGTACCTGGGCCGGCCGGTGTACGCGATTCCGAGCTGGGATGATCCCGCACCGTTCGCCCGCGAGCTGTGGAGCCGGTGGGCGCGGAAGCGCGCGGTTGCGGTCGAGCCGGTGCCGGCCCCCAGGGCCCGTCCGCTGGTCGTGCTGGAGCCGGCGCTCGCTACGCGCGAAACAGGTACGTGAGCTTCGCGAAGAACTGATCCCGCAGCCGGTGCAGGCCGTTGAACTTGAAGGCATCGGGCTCGCTGAGACTGCTGCCGTACCCGAAATACATGACCGTTCCGGGCGACGGCGTGAACGACACCAGCCAGTCGACCCGCAGGCCGTTGCTGGACTGCGCGAGGGCGCGCTCGTACACCCCGGTATCGGGATTGCGGATCAGGATCGGGTCGTTGGTGCGCGAATCGTCGCGCAGCGAATCCTGCCACGCCGCGTCGTACTGGCCCACCACCCGGAGGAAGAGGGCGCGCGCCGCCTGGTACTCGATCTTCAGGCGTGGTATGAGCTCACGCCCCACGGTGCTGCCGTCGCTCTTGCGCCAGTACTGCTGATGCAGGTAGGTGGCGCTCACCCGCAGCCGGTCGGAGGGGCGCCAGTTCAGCCCGGCCTGAATGAGAATGATCCGGGCGGGCGACCACTCGAAGAAGTTCTCGTCCTGAATGGCCGGCAGGAACAGCAGGTTCGCGTCGAATTTCCGGAATTGCGGCGTCTGCAGCTGGATCTGGACGTCGAGGTTCGGAATGCGCGGCGTCCCGACGAACGGCACCGTATCGGTCACACTCCCCGCGGTGTGTTGCAGGGCGTAGTCGGTGTAGAGCGTGGGATCGTAGTGGAACGTCTCGATGAACAATCCGCTGTACACCGACCAGCCGCGGACCACCCAGGTCGAATTGATGTGGAACAGCTGGTCGTCGGGCATCTTGCCGGCGGTGAAATTCGGGTAGCGCCACCGCCCGAACAGCAGGATGTCGCCGGTCCAGCTCTCGATCGCCGCGCCCGGACGTCCGTAGCGCGTCAGGCGGTGATCGATGTTCGCGGTGGCGATCCCGGCCCGGGAGATGAACCCGCTGGAGGCGACGAAATCGGGGTCGATCCCGCCGAGTGAATACGTGAACCCGAACTCTCGGCCGGTGCGGTCGAACGTGGTGGCCCAGAGGGGCGCGGCAAACGTCCGACCGCCGCTGTGCGTGAAGCTGCCGGCGATCTGGGCGCGCGCGGTGTACACCTTCCCGAACACGATCCGCGTATCGGTGCCGGCGACGCGGTTGTAGCTCCCGCCGTCGATCTTGTCGGTATACACGAGCCCCAGCGTCGAGGCGCCGCCCAGGTCGCGGCGCGCGCGGAGGATGTTGTACACCGGATTGTCCCGGCCGCTGGCCGAATACGCGCGATCATCGACGCCGGAGAGGGCGCCGATCGTGAACCCCGACACCTTGCCGGTCAGCTTGACCGCGGCCACGGGCTGCACCAACCGCCGGGTGTAGATGAGCCCGCTCGGCGCGCTGAATTGCTCCAGGCCCTCGAGGAAGAACGGACGCTTCTCCGGGAAGAACAGCGCCTGGCGTGGGTCGAACACCAGCTGGCTCGCATCCGTCTCCACCTGGGAGAAATCGGGGCGGACGGTACCATTCACCGTGAGGTTGTTCGTGATGCCCCAGCGGATGTTGCCGCCCACATTCGGGTCGACGCGCTGGTAGGCCCACTGTCCGGTGCCGGGCGCGCCGTTCACGGTCGCGGTGACCTCGGGATTCACATCCAGCACCAGGTCGCGGTGCAAATCGGAGAGCCCGGTGAGGGTTCCCGACTGGCCCAGGAACGACGCGGCCGCGCGGCGTGCCGCCGTCCAGGTCTGCTGGTGCCCCGAGTGCTGCACCGCGCGGACGATGTTCAGACTCCATTCCTGGGCGTCGCGCGGTTGATACCGGATGCTCTTGAACGGGATGCGAATCTCGATCTCGTACCCATAGTCGGTGACGTGGCCCTGCGACTGGTAGACGAAGTCCGCCGACCGGTCCACCGTGTCCCGCGATCCGGCCTGCGTCTCGCTCAGCGTCCCGTCCGATTGCACGCCCAGCGGGTTGACGCCGAAGACGAGCGCCTGGCGGTGATCGTCGAAGGTGTCGAGCAGGATCTCGACCCAGTCGTCATTGGCGATGCGATCGCGGTTCGCCAGCGTCGCGTGGACGGGGCTGTGCGACTCGAAGGCGCGAATGCCGAACCAGATCGCGGTCGGCGAGTACCACACCCGCACCTCGGTGGAATCCTCCGCGGGGCGTCCGTCGACCGGTGTGTACTCGGAGAATCCGGTGAGCAGCGCCGCTTGCGCCCACACACTTTCGGCCAGGCTGCCGTCGACGGCGACGCCGGTCTCGGCGAGCCGAGGGACCGTCACCTCGATCTGCCCGGCGACACCCGAATAGGGACCGGTGCCGCCAAGCAGAATCGGAATGATCATGGGGAGTAACATCGGGCCTAACCTACGCGTTTCTCCGAACGCCGACGCGGCGACCGCCAGGCTCTCACCATCCCCTGACAGTCGCCGCGTCTGACCGATCCGTCACATCCCCGTCACCGCTGCGCGAGGACCTCCGCGAGCGTGGTGAGCCGTTCGGCCCAGTATTCCTTCGTCCGGGTCACTGCCGCGCGATCGGGCAGCCGGCCGTGCTGGATCGCGACCTGACTCTTCGCCCTACCCTTGGCGAGGAAGCCGACGTCGACCCGTGTTCCGTCCGGCCAGCTCACGCGCATCGACTTGTTGCGCGTCGCGGTGCGAATGACGGGACTGACATCGGGCAGCCAGCGGGCGCGCAGGCGGGCATCGCGCCATGCCCGGTACAGGCGTGAGACCGGGGCGGCGACGACCTTGCTCTTGGATGCCTCGAACCCGCCGTCACGACGCTGGCCGATCACCCGCAGCCCTTTGATGCGCTCGTAGCCGACGGTCACCATCTGACTCCACCAGCCCGGGATCTTGTAGGTCTTGTGCACGTATTGCGCGATCTCGCCGTGCGACCAGGTGTGCGCCTGTTTGTAGTCGAGAGCCTTCACCCACCGTTCCCAATTGCATCCGGTCTTCGCCTTGACCGCGGCGTCGGAGTATCCCGCCAGCGCCGCGTACTGGGCGGGCGTGATCGCGGCCGGGGTGGAAGTGGATGCAGGCGCGGCTTTCTTTTTGAGCAGCTGGACGCGGGCGGTGGTATACGACTCGCCCGTCTTCTGCATGCGGGCGCGAACGATGCGCTTGAAGTCTCTATTGGCAGTCATGGGTCCGGTCCTTTGGT
>Ga0326732_1000079_pt1 | contig 21512 bp, 9 predicted proteins | sample MHFSIPfraction_4_FD_207644 | JGI IMG/M metagenome (GOLD analysis project Ga0326732, IMG submission 207644) | Lab enriched peat soil microbial communities from Michigan Hollow, Ithaca, NY, United States - MHF12FN SIP fraction | ecosystem: Environmental > Terrestrial > Soil > Wetlands > Peat...
CCGTTTTCCTGTTGCTGGCCCAGGTTTTCGGTCCACAGCGTGACGCGATTTCTGCCGCCTCGTTTGGAGGCGTACAGTGCGAAGTCGGACAACTCGATCAGTTCGGACAGATTGTCCACGCCCGATTTCAGGCTGGCGACACCCAGGCTGCTGGTCACACGCATGCCATCGATGGTGCGGATGCCGTCCCCAACATGGTTCTGGATTTCAACACGCAGCCGTTCAGCCACTTCCAGCGCCACTTCCACGGGGGTGCCGGGCAACACAATGCAGAATTCCTCCCCGCCATAACGGCAGAGCAGATCGCCGTTGCGCAATTGCAGGGTCAAGGCACGTGCCACCGCCACAATGACCTGGTCACCGACCAGGTGGCCATAAGTGTCGTTTACCTTCTTGAAGAAATCGATGTCGACCATGATGCACGACATGTCGCGCGCTTCTTGCTGCAGTTTGCCGAGCAGCGGCTCGGCTGAGGCGAAGAAGGCACGGCGGTTGAGGCAGCCAGTCAGCGAATCGCGCGTGGCCAGGCGCATCAATTCCTCGTTTTGTTGTTCGACTTGTTCGCGCGTGGCTTCCAGGGCATCCAGGGCGCTCCGCATTTGATCGCTAGCCTGGTGCAGTTGCGTCACGTCGTAGAAGGTCACCATGCAGCCGCGCAATTTGCCGCGGGCATCATGAATGGGCGCGGCGTTAACGATCACTTTCGTCACGCTTTGGTCTGGCTGGGTAATCGCGATTTGATGCCCGCCGATAGTGGTCTGGGTCTTCATGGCGGCATCCCAGGGGGGGGTGGGGGCCTCGCCACTGCTCATCAGCCAGGGCACTTCAGACAGGATCTTGCCCATCAAGTCCTGCGAAGCGTAAGCATGAAGCTCGCGGAACGCCTTGTTGAACAGCATGATGCGGCCAGAAAGGTCGATAACCGTCACCCCTTCCGTCAGCGCATCAAAGGCGGCGCTGACGCGGTCGGGAATGGCCGCGCTCGGGTCCAGATACTGCAGCGTGCGCCGGATGTACAAGTTGAACGCCAGAAAGCCCACCGGCACCACCACCAGGCCCAGCGCCACCAGCGGCGTGCGCAGCCAGTCCATCAGGGTTTGCGGGGTGACCGGCCGATAACTGATTTCCATATCGCCCCAGTGCACGTCCTTGGAATAGATCGGTACTCGCACATGGGTGAGGGTGGATTTGCCTTCCGCCGGCGGCGTCCAGTAGCGTAGATGATCGCCGGCCTGCACGAGGATCTTGCCGCTTTGCTGGCGCACCGCCAGCGACAGCATGTCCTTGTCGCGTGCCAGGCTTTCGCTCGCCATCCGCTTCAGCGTTTCCCATTCCTGGGCCTGGATCAGGCTGGTGATCTGGACGGCCAACCGTTCGCTGGTGCTTTCACGAATCCTGCGGTGCATGTCGGTCTGATCGGGCACCAGGTTGAGCGCAATGTCGATCAACAGCAGCAAGGTGACGATCAGCGAAATCAGTCCCAGCGCAATGCGCGTAGCAGGCTTCAGCCGGGGGAAGAATCTTTTCATACGATGGGTTCCAGTGCCTGCGGGCGCTTGGCAGCGTCCGGGTCTTCTTCATCAGCGGCATCGTCAAATCCCCAGTACGCGTCGTCTTCATCATCGTCGCGGTTCAACACCGGCAGCAGATCGAACGACCGCCAGGCAGGCAGCGAGGTCAGCAGGCTGGTAAACAGGCCGCCGGCGCGCAAGGCCCACCACACCGCGCCAACGGATAAGGAAACGGCGGTGATTTGCGTGCCCTGGGTCACGACATCCACCAGGAAATCCTCATCCTGTGCAATGTCGACATGGACGGCAGGTGTAATGGAGTTAAAGTCTGAATTCCCCATCGTGTACTCGACCTGAATGATGTCCAGCAGGCGCAACAGCAGGCCACCCTGGGTTTCCGGGTTGGTCCATACTTCGCGATGGTTGAGCGCGTTGTCAGCGAACAGGGGCGCGATTGTCCTCAACCCGGCATTTAGCGCAGTCTCCACTATGCCGGCGCCCCTGTCATCGCCCGCCGGTCCGAATTCGCCAAGCTGCAGGATGCCAGTCTCGGGATCGGTTGCCTGAACAGGTTCGGCAATGGTCTCTTCCGGCGCTTCCGGGGCAGGGGCCTCATCGACAGGCGGGGTCACCGGCCCAAGCTCGGGCACCGGTACGATCGGCAGCGGATCAATCAGCACGGAGACCGCCACGTCCACACTGGAGACCAGGCCGACACCCGAGCTGGTGACGCTCTCATTTGCGCCACGCATGTCGGTGTAGCTGGCGGTGACGGTGATGACTTTGCCGACTTCGACTTCGCTCAGGGTGTACGAATTGCCGGTACCGACCGTAGTACCGTCGGCCTTCCAGGTGTAGGTGACGGTGCCCTGACCGTCGGCATCGGCCAGGGTGTTGGCGGCGGTCAGGGTCTGACCCTGGGTCGGTGTGCCGGTAATCGTTACGCTGCCGGTCGGCGCGTCGTTAACCGAGGTGATGTCGAGGTTGGCGGTGTCGGCAGCGCTGAGGCTGCCATCCGTCACCGTGTAGCTGAAGCTGACAGACGTGTCGTCGTTGGCCGCGGGGGTGTAGCTCCAGGTGCCGTCGCCGTTGTCTACCAGGGTGCCGGTGCCACTGCTGATCGCGAGGTTGGTGGCCGTCAGGCTCGGGTTGTCGACGTCGGTGGCGTTGACCAGCAGCTCGGCCTGGGTGATGACGCGAGCACCGCTGTCTTCGGCGATGGCGGTGAACGTGACCGGTGTCGTGGTCGGCGCGTCGTTGACCGAGGTAATGTCGAGGTTGGCCGTGCCGGCCGCGGTCAGACTGCCGTCGGTGACCGTGTAGCTGAAGATGACAGCCGTGTCGTCGTTGGCCGTCGGCGTGTAGCTCCAGGTGCCGTCGCCGTTGTCTACCAGGGTGCCGGTGCCGGTGGCAATGACCAGACCTGTGGCCGTCAGGCTCGGCCCATCCATATCCGCTGCGTTGGCGAGCAGCTCGGCCTGGGTGATCAGGCGCGGGCCGCTGTCCTCTGCGATAGAGGTGAGCGTCATCGGTGTCGTGGTCGGCGCGTCGTTGACCGGGGCCAGGATGATGTTCACCAGCTGGGTGGTGGTGCCGCCCAGATCGTCGGTCACAGTCACGGTAAAGCTGTCGCTGCCGAACCAGTTGGTGTCGGTCGGGGTGAAGGTCCAGGCGCCGCTGGCCGCATCGATCGCCGCCGTGCCGCTGGCGGCCGGGGTGGTGACGCTGAAATAGGTGCCGTCGGTGAGACCGTCGATATCGGTCGTGGTCATCGTGCCGCCGACGGTATCGCCTTCGTTGCCGGTGTAGCTGATGGCGCCGCCGATGACCGCCGCGTCATCGACATTGGCGAGCGTGATGCTGACCAGTTGAGTGGTGGTGCCGCCCAGATCGTCGGTGACGGTGACGGTGAAGCTGTCGCTGCCGAACCAGTTGGCGTCGGTCGGGGTGAAGCTCCAGGCGCCGGTGGCCGCGTCGATCGCCGCCGTCCCAAAACTTGCCGCGCCGCTGACGCTGAAGAGGGTGCCGTCGGCGAGACCGTCGATATCGGTCGTATTGAGGTCGCCGGCCACCGCATTGCCCTCAAAGCCGGTGTAGCTGATGTCGCCCGTGATCACCGCCGCATCATCGACGTTGACCACCGTGATATTGAACTGATCCTCGACCCAGGTGCCGGCGCCGTCGGTGGCGCGCACGGTGATCGTGCCGGTGCCGACATCGCTGTTGGTCGGGGTGCCGCTAAAGGCGCGGGTGGCAGCGTTGAAGGTCAGCCACGACGGGGCGCCGGCGGCAGTGTAGGTCAGCGTGTCGCCGGCATCGGCGTCATTGAAGGTGTTGGCGGCGAAGGTGTAGCTGAAGGCGCTGTCTTCGGTGGCGGCCTGGTCGGCGATCGGGGTGGTCACCACCGGTGCATCGTTGACCGGCGTGTAGCTGATGCTCGCGGCGAGCACGTTCGAGTCGACGCTGCCGTCGTTGACCTTGACGCTGAAGCTCGGCGCGACCTCGTTGCCATCGTCGACGAACTGGACGCTGCCGGCGCTCAGTTGGGCGCTGGCGAACGAAGTGATCGCTACACCCGGATTGCCGCTCAATTGGAAGATGCCACCGGTCACCGCGCTGACGGCATAGGTCAAGCTCGCGTCGTCCGGATCGGTGATGCCGAAGTTGGCCGGGGCCAGCGTCACCGTCTGGCCTTCGCTCACGGTCAGACTGGCGCTGTCCACGACCGGCGCGTCGTTGACCGGGGTGAAGTCCAGGCTGGCGGTGGCGGCCACCGGAGCACTGCCATCGGTGACGCTATAGCTGAAGTTGACCGAGGTATCGTCATTGGCACCCGGCGTGTAGGTCCAGGTGCCGTTGCCGTTGTCGATGAGACTGCCGCTGCCCGAGGTGATGGCCAGCCCCGTCGCAGTCAGGCTGTCGCCGTCCGTATCGGATGCGCCGGACAGCAGCTGGGCCTGGGTGATGAGGCGGGCGCCGCTGTCCTCGGCGATGGCGGCCAGCGTGACCGGATTGGTGACCGGCGCATCGTTAACGGCATCAATCCTGAGGGATACGGTGGCGACATTGGAGTCCTGGACGCCGTCGTTTACCTTGTAAGTAAAGCTGTCGCTGCCGTGGTAGTTGGCATGCGGCGTGTAAGTGAAGCTGCCGTTGGCGTTGAGGGTCAGGCTGCCATGGGCCGGACCGGCGACCAGGATGGCGGAGAGGCTATTGCCGTCCGCGTCGAAATCGTTCGCCAGCACGCCCGGCGCTGCCACGCTCAGGACGCTGTCCTCGTCGACGCGATACCCCGCCCAGGCGGCGCCGTTCACCAGCGTGCCATGGTTGGCGTTGGCGGATCTGTCCGCGGCTGTCAGACCTGTGTTGTCGTCCAGCGCCCAATAGCCCGCCAGGCCGGCCTCGGCGCCGGTCAGGGTGGCATTCATGGCGCCGGCAATCTCCGCCTGGCTGCGGGCGACGTTCCAGACGCGCACTTCGGCGATTTGGCCGTTGAAATACTGGTTGACGGGGTTATTGGTCCGCCCCCCGATGCGCAATTCATTCATGCCGGCATACACGTCGCCGATGGTCGTGGTGGACAGGATCTCCGTATGTACGGACGTGCCGTTCACATAGCAGCTCACCACCCCCGCGTCGTAGGTGATGGCGACATGGGTCCAGGCGTTGCGGTTGATGATGATGCCCGTGCTGTGCCAGGACCAGGCCGTTCCCTCGGCGAAGGCAAAGTTGAGCGAGCCATCGGCGAGGAGGGCCATTTCATACTCGCCCTCCTTGTTGACGATGATCCGGGTCGTGTTGGTGGGACTATCCGGATTGATCCAGGCTTCCATGGTCATGGAAGAACTCATTTGTAGCGATGCGCTGCCCGCAATCGAGACAAAATCGTCGATGCCGTCAAAATCAATCGCCCGCAGGTCATCGGCAGCAACAGGCGCATTGTTGACCGCACTGCCGGTCATCGCCTTGTTGCCGGTCACCGGAGCGGCGACACCGTCGCTGACGCTGGTGGCGATGCTGAAATTGCTGTTGAAACCCGCCGTCGGCGTGAAAGTCAGCCCGGCCAGCAAGGTGTTGACGTCGGCGATGGCGCCGCTGGCGGTCCACACCCCGGTGCCCGCGTCGTAGGTCGAGGTCACCGCGCCGGAAGTGCCGGTGTTCAGGCTGCCGGCGGCGGTGTTGGACAGGGTCAGCGTCGCGCTGACGTTGGCGCTGTCGGCATCGCTGATGACGATGTCGGTCAGATTAAGCGGCGTGTCCTCGGTGTAGGTTTCGGCTGCGCTGAGATTGCTGGCGCTCGGCGCATCGTTCACCGCGGTGACGGTCTCGCCCAGCGCCACCGTGGCAGACGAGATATGAGTCGTGGTGCCGGTGGCACCCGTGAGGTTGAGCGTCGCCCCGTTGGTGATCGCCAGTCCACTCTCGATCAGGTTGGCGGCGAGGGCGGTGGCTGCGCCGTTGTAGTTGGCCGCCGGCACGAAGCGCAGCAGGGTCGATGCCGCCGCATCCAGCGTGATCGCCGTGGTGGTCGACGCGTTGCCCAGCGTCGTCCAGGTCGAGCCGGTGTCGGTCGAGTACTGCCAGTTGCCCTTGCTCGCATCGACCGTGTAGCTGCTGATGACGATGCCGGCGAAAGTGTTGGCACTCGAGCCACCGGTGACCTGATCGGTGCTGTCGGAGAAGTTGGCACCAAACAGCGAACTGACCGTCGCTCCCATCGGGGCCGCCGTGTCCTCGTTGATCGCCGCCAGGGTCGCGCTGCCCGAGGCCACCGGGGCGTCGTTGACTGGGTTGACGGAGATCGCGGCATTCACCGTGCTGCCACCGAGCCCGCCAACGCCGTTGGAGGTCGAAGCCTGCACCGTGAAGCTGGCGCTGCCGTTGAAATTCGGCGCCGGCGTGAACTTCAGTCCCGCGCTGCCCTGGGCCGCGGTGATGAAGTCGCCATTGTTGATCGCCGTTGTGCCGTTGTTCTGGTACAGCGTGCCGTTACTGATGACGGTGATCTGGAAGTAGCCCACCTCGGCGCCGTCGGCGGCGTTCGGGGTGATCACCAGCCCAGAGCTGGTCTGCGTGCCTTCGTTGGTGGAGGCGCCGATCACCGAAGGCGTGTCGGCCACCGGGTTGACGGTGATCGTCGCTGTCGCGACGCTGGAGTCCACCGTGCCGTCGTTGACGCGGTAGGTGAAGCTGTCGGTGCCGTAGAAGTTACCATTCGGCGTGTAGCTGAAGGTGCCGTCCTTTTTGAGGCTGAAGGCAGACGCGCTGCCCGGACCGCTGACCAGGGTGACGGTCAGCGGGTTGCCATCAACATCGCTGTCGTTACCGACCACACCGCCGGTGGTCGGTGCGGTCACCTCACCGCCGAAGCTCACGAAGGCGTTGGTGGAACTTAGATACTGAGCGTGGATCCAGTCCGCGGAGCGCACCGCCCCGGAGATGTTCTCCACGTCGATCGCGCCGGCAAAGGTACGACTCGTTGCCAACGAGAAGTTTCCGACGTGCAGGTTCAATGCAGCGTCGCTGACTGCGGCGCCTACCGGCGTGGCGTTCACGCTCGTGCCAACCTGGACGCCATTGATGTAGAAGACCGGCACATTGCCCGTGGACGAGGAGTCGTACGTGACCGTCACCTGCTGCCAGGTACCCAGGCTGATCGTGCCGCTCGCCGACCACCAGCTGCCGATACCTCCACTGAAGCCCTGCTGGAACAGCAGCGACGATGTCGTCTGCGAAAGCTCCAAGGCCCAGCCCGAAGTCGGAAGGGTGGCATCGGACTTGTCGAAGATGCGACCGTAGCCATTCTCGCCCCAGGCGGTCGGATTGATCCACGCCGTGACAGTGCCGCCGGTGGCAAAGACGTTGTCGATGCTTGCAGCCGAGCCGAGGTTGATGTCACTGTCCATTCCGTTGAACAGTTGCGCTTCGCCGACTTTCCCTGGGGTGGTCGTGGCGCTCGAGTTCACGCCGTCATTGTTATTGGCGGTGGCATCGAGCAGGGTACTGTCCATGTGCTGCACCACCCGATAGGTGCCGCCCCAGACCGCCTCCGGATTGGCGCCGGCCGGCGCCGCGGCGTTGCCGTAATACATGGTGATGGCATCGGTGACGGAGCCCGCCGTGATCTGGGGCACTTTCACCCAGACATAGGAGTTGCCGGTTTCGTTCCACTCTTCGATGTCGTACGCAAGCGGCGTCCCGTCGGCGGCGAAGAAGCGCAGGTCCGCCCCGTTGTTCTGGGTCTTCGCGTAGTCGATGTTTCCCGAGTTGAGGACGACCAGCACCTGGAAATCGACGAGTGTCTCGCTCTGTGCTGAATTATTGAACGTGAGTGTCCGGCGCGCCGTCCAGGCGGTATCGAACCAGTTGACCGTCAGCGCCCCGTCCTCGGCGACGGTGTAGCTGTCATTGACGGCGACCGGCGCGTCGTTGACTGCGGTGATCGAGGTCGACAGGCTGGAGGTGGCGGCGGCAATCGCTGTGCTGCCGCCATTGGTGGTGGTGTTGACGTTGACTCGCGTCTCGCTTCCCGCCGTGGTCGAGAAGCCGCCTGAGTAGGTGTTGTCCAGCCCGCGCACTAACAGGGCAGGCGGCGTGCCGTTGTAGTTGGCCTCCGCAACAAAACGGACCAGGGTGGAAGTGCTAACCGCCAGAGCCGTGGTCCCGTCGGCCACCGTGCCGATCGCAAACCAGTTGATGCCGCCGTTGGTCGAGTACTGCCAAGTCCCCTGCGTGCCTGCATTGGCCGTGTTACCCACGACCGCGACCCCGCTCATGCTGGAGCTGGTATCCGGGTCCGAGAACTGCCCGGTGAAGATCGTGCTCACTGTCTGGCCGGCCGGGCTGGCCGTGTCTTCCACCACCGCGGCCAGCGTGCCGTTACCCAGGGTCGGCGCGGTATTCACCAAGACACCCTGCCATTGCATCTGGCCTGCGTCATCAAGGACAACAGCCGTTTGAATCTGCCCCACCTGATATTCCAGGTTCCAGTCACCGCCCAGGGCGACACTGCCGGTCAGGTCGGTGGATGCCGCCACATCGGCTCCAGTCAGGCGCGCCAGCGCATCGATGAGTTCCTTGCCATCGGCCAGCTGCGCAACATCGCAGCCATAGAGCAGGATGTCGGCATCGCTGCTGAGTGCGTTGCCCCAGCTTATGATCTGGTGGGCATTCTTGACCAGGGAGTCAAGGTTGAGACTGGTGGCGCCCAGCTGGACCGAGCCATCGATGCCGTGCGAGATGATGTGCACGGCATCGATGTTATGGTGCTGGCTTAGGAAGTCGCCAATCTGGGCGACGCCGTCGCGCTCGGCGTCGAGTAGCACGACTTCGATGGAGCGGCCTTCGGTGTTCTGTTTCTGGATGTCAGCCAGGATCTGCTGATAGCCCTGCACGCGCAGGTCGATGAAGACGACTTCAAAGCGTGCGTGCTGGGCTTGCTGCTGGCTATCCGTTGTGTTGGCAAATTCGCCATCTGACCCGATCACGCGTATTTCCGCCTGCGGCGCGAGCGCGTCTGCCAGTGCCGGCGCGAAATCGGCTGAGAACAGGAGCCGAGGCTCCAGTTCTTCGATCAGCGGGCGGCGCGGGTGATATGGATTATTCCGTTTCATGACGAGTGTGGGGACTGTCAGTGGTTAACGGCCCATTACAGAAAAACTGAATTTGATAGGCGCTTCTATAAACCCAAATAATCCATTTGAGCAAAACACCGCTGTGGGAGCGGCGCCCTCGCCGCGATTTGCGGCTGCTTTCGCCGGGTTCGGCGCGCTTTCATGCACGAGGTTGCACTCGCACCTTTTACGTGCACGGGTCACCCGGGACCTGATCCGGGGCCGGAATGACGGGCTAATGGATTATTTGGGATTTATTGAAGTGCCTTGATGGGGCGATCCACTTTACGGCTGAGCACGCTCTTCCGCGATGAGCCACTGTTTCCATCACCATCAACAGCGATTTGATGGGTGTGGACGCGGTAACCCCCAGCCTGGTATTTCTGCCGGAAATGCACGCGGACCTGGTTGTGCGTCACGGGCTGTACCTTGGCGTCGCAGATGCGGATGTCCAGGCTGCACGACGGGCGCTATCACCTCGATAGTCCGTGGCGTAGGCTGCCAGATAGCCGGCCAAGTCCTTGCTTTCCCATGCGTGGCGCCAGCGTTCCAGTGCGCGCTCAGAGCACTCATCTCGCTGGCGCCCCCCCCGTGATGGCTTCGGGCGCTGATGGCGTGAACGGCACGGCCTTGGCGGGTGCGGATGAGATCATGGACACGCGTGAGATGCCAGGCAGCGGGCCAGGCTTGCTGGCGCCCTTGGTGTTGCCGATCACCTGGTCGCCAAAGGCCACCTTGCAGCGCGGCCCCGCCGGGATGGCATGGTCGGGGTTGGGCAGTTCGAGACGCACGCGGAAGGTGTTGCTGGCGCCATCGATCAGCTTGTCGACGAGGATGACACGGGCTTCGACGGGTGGGGCATCGGGCAGCTCGGGCATGACGGTAGCGCTCATGCCGGGTTTGATCTGGCCGAAATTCGCCGCGGGCACCATGACTTCGACATGCAGGGGGTTGATGCTGACGATTCGGGCGACCGAGCGGTCTTCGACACGCTCGCCGCTGGATAAATAGCGTTCCGCCACGATGCCGCTGATGGGGCTGACGATGGTGCGCTGGGCAAGCTGACTTTGCGCAAGGCTTTTTTCGCGTGCCCAAACCTGACGCTGTTCGCGCGCCTGGGCCAGCCTCTGCGCCGCGACGCGTTCTTCGGTGCGGGCCTTGTCCAACGCCTGTTCGGAAACGAATTTCTTGGTGACCAGGTCTTCCGCGCGCGCCGTGCTCTGATGCGCGAATTCAAGCGCGGCGATCGCGGCCTGCACATCGGCTTCGGCCTGGGCGCGGCTTTGGGCGACATTCAGCGCGGCGCGCTCGACGTCGCCGCGCAGCACGGCGATGACCTGGCCTTTTTTCACCATGTCGCCGCGCTCGACGCGGATGTCTTCGATGATCCCGATGACGGAGCTGCCCACTTCGGCAATTCTGGAAGGCTGGATCAGGCAGACCAGTGGCTGGCCGGCATGGGCCAGCTGGATGGAAGCCGCCACGGCGGCAACGATCAGGGTTCGGATGAGGGTGCGCAGAGTGAAAGGGTTCATAAATCAACTTTTCAATTCACATTTGAATGGGAAAATTGGTTGGCATGTTGTGACAGCAAGTCAATAAATGCCAGCATGGTTATGGGGCGGCTGAACAGATAGCCCTGGAACTGGTCGCAGCCATGCATGTTCAGGAAGTCCATCTGGCCGGTTGTTTCCACGCCTTCGGCGGTGACCTTCAGGCCCAGGCCGCGCGCCATGGAAATGACGGCACCGACAATCGCGGCGTTGCCCGTGTCGTCGGGCAGGTCGCGAATAAACACCTGGTCGATCTTGAGTTCGTCCAGCGGAAACTGCTTGAGGTAGGACAGGGAGGAATAGCCCGTGCCAAAGTCGTCCATGGACAAGCCAACGCCCAGGGACTTGATGGTGCGCAGCATGTCGATGTTGGTTTTCGCGTTGTCCATCAACAGACTTTCCGTCAGCTCGATCATCAGGTTGCCGGCCTGCAGCCCGCTGGATTCCAGTGCGGACTGGATAATCGAAGGCATGTCGCCACGGCGGAATTGCAGGCTGGAAACGTTGACCGAAACCGGCAGCGTGCATCCGTGTTGCTGCCATTTCATGGCGTCACGACAGGCTCGGCGCAACACCATTTCGCCCAGCGGCAGGATGAGCCCGGTTTCTTCCGCCAGCGGTATGAAGCGACCGGGCGAGACCGCCCCCAGCTCCGCATGATTCCAGCGCAGCAACGCTTCGGCGCCGATAATGCGGCCAGTGGCGGTTTCCACCTTGGGCTGGTAGTACAACTCCAGTTGGTCTTTTTCAATCGCTTTGCGCAGTGCGGTTTCCAGAGTCAGGCGTTCGAAGGAACGGGCATTGGTTTCCGGCGAATAAAAAGCAAAGGTATTGCGGCCGCGCAGTTTGGCCTGGGCCATGGCCAGGTCGACATTGGTCAGCAGATCGGTGGCATCGTTGCCATCCTGCGGAAACAGGGCAATGCCCACGCTGATGGTGATGAACAGTTCGTGCCCGCCCAGCATCAGCGGGGATTTCATCGTCTCCAGCATGCGGCGCGCAATGATCGAAGCGTCTTCCCCATGACGGATTTCCGAGACCAGCACCATGAATTCGTCTCCGGCCAGCCGGGACAGGCTGACGGCGTCTTCACGGTCATCCAGCTTGCTGAGGGTGTCCGTGTCGCGGAGTACGGCGGAAAGCCTGCGGGAAACCGCCTTCAATACTTCGTCGCCCTTTTCATGGCCGAGGGTATCGTTGATCTGCTTGAACCGGTCGAGGCCGATTTGCAGCAATGCGGACTGCTTGTTGTGGCGGCGGGACAGCCGCAGCGTCCAGGCCAGGCGTTCCATAAACAGTTGCCGGTTGGGCAGGCCGGTGAGCGTGTCGTTATAGGCCAGTTGATCCTGATAGGCCTTGAATGCCAGCGCGTTCCGGATCCGCAAGCTTAGTTCGCTGGGGTCGACCGGCTTGGCCAGAAAGTCGGTCGCACCCAGTTCCAGCGCCTGCAGTTTGGTTTCGGAATCGCTGGCGGCAGTCAGCACGATGACCGGCATGTAGCGAAGCAGGGGTTCGTTGCGTAACTGGGCCAGCAGTTCAAAGCCGGATTTGCCGGGCAAGAACAAATCCAGCAGCAGCACATCGGGGCGCTGCTTCAGCATCAAGTCCAGCGCCTCGGTGGAATCTTCCGAAGTCAGAAAATTGATGTAGCCCGCGTCTTCCAGAAACGCCCGCACCACGTCCATCATGATCGGCTCGTCGTCGACGATCATGACCTTGGCGTTTTTCAAGGTCTGCAACGAGACCAGCCGCTCGGGCGAGACCGGTTCGCCGGCCTGGGCATCAATTCTCGGAAGAGCGGATAGGGCGTGTGCAGCCATGTTCAGTACCTTATGGATTTACCAGCGCCGTTACCGGCACTTGAGTGTTGTTTTCTTCCGCTCCAGGTCGGTCAATGCGTGGCGTCAGGTCGCGCAGTTCACCAACCACCTCGTTCAACCCACCTCCCGTGCCGGCCTTGGCCAACTGTTCCAACTGCTTGGCAGGTTCAACAATGGCATCGAAGCCCACCGTGCCGCCCGCCCCTTTCAGCCAGTGCACCAGTTCCGCCAGGGTCTGGAAATCCTGCGTTTTCCAGGCGCTTTCCATGGCATCAAGCTGGACACCCGGCCGGTCGACGAACTTTTCAACCGCCGGACGCAGGCGGGGGTTGCCGGCCAGGCGCGATACCACCGGCGCCCTCGGCACGCTTCCCGCCTTATAAGCAGTTATCGGTAAAAAGGCGGGTTTCTTCAGGGCGGGGGCACATTGTTCGCCGCCGATCAGCCCGGCAATGGTGGCCATCAGTTTGTCCAGATCGATGGGCTTGGTGAGATAGCCGGTGAAGCCGGCGGCGAGAACGCTTTCTCCAAAGCCTTTCATCGCATGGGCGGTCAACGCAACGATGGGGGTGTTAAGCCCGCGGCTGCGCAGCAGGCGGGTGACGGTTTCGCCACCCATTACCGACATTTGCAGGTCCATCAGGATGAGGTTGTAAGCGCGGGTCAGGGCTTTTCGATTGCGGTGCGGCCGTTTTCCGCCTGCTCGGTCAGCGTACCGGCTTCTTCCAGAACCAGGCGCACCAATTCGCGGCTTTCCTCGCCGTCGTCCACGATCAGCACGCGGGCTTTCGGCTGTTTCCAGCGCGCACCCACGGGTGCGGCATTGACCGATTGCTGGCGGCTGATTTCCTCGGGGGCGAACAGCTTGAGCTGTTCGATCGGCCCCGCAGGCAGGGTGGCGGTGAAGGTGCTACCGGGGACGCTGGTCAAGATGATGTCGCCGCCCATCGCGCGGGCAGAACGGCGGCTGATGGCGAGGCCCAGGCCGGTGCCGCCAAATCGGCGGGTAATGAAGCCTTCGGCCTGTACGAAGGGCTCGAACATGATTTCATGCTTGTCGGTGGCGAAAAAGCCTTTTCAACCTGGTCTTATTCTTTGAACATCGGCTGGCGATCCAGTTGTTGATCCTGATGCAGCAGCACGGCGCGCTGCGCCTGCTGGCGCGACTCTTCCATGCGCTGGGTGTAAACCCTGAGCAGCCTGCCGAGCCAGTCGGATAACTGGCCGGTGTCGTGTCGCGCGGATTTTTGCGCCATGCGCTTGAGCCAGGTATGCAATGAGCGCTGCATCAGCGGCGAATCGATAGACAGCACGGTTTCGACGCTGCCGGAATCGCCTTGGCGCGCGCAGCGGCCTTCCAGCTGGCGGTCGATGCGGCGCGCGCTGTTCATCTGGCAGGAAATGACGTGCAGGCCGCCGCGCTTTTCCACGCCGGGGCCGAGCGGGATGTCGGTGCCGCGCCCAGCCATGTTGGTGGCGACGGTGACGCGGCCGGGGTGCCCGGCGAGCGCGACGATGTCGGCTTCGTGCTGGTCGTTGCGGGCGTTGAGCACGGTATGCGCGATGCCGTGTTGCGTCAGGTGCGCGGACAGGCTGTCGGAATCGGCGACCGATTCGGTGCCGATCAGCACCGGGCGTTGCATGGCGAGGCATGCCGTTACGCGCTGCACCACCGCCTGCCATTGCTGCGCGCGCCGCAGAAACACGCGCTGTCCGAGTTCCAGGCGCTGGCCGGGTTTGCGCAGCGGCACGCGTACCACATTCAATCCATACACGCTCGACAGTTCGCCGCGCGATTCGGCCAGCGTGCCGCTCATGCCGCACAGCCGGAAGTAGCGGGGAAAGAAGCGCTGATAGGTGATCTGTGCGCGGGTGACCGCTTCGCCGCTGACCTTGCATTGTTCCTTCAGCTCGATGAACTGATGCAGCCCGCGCGACCAGGTGCGGCCCGGCGCCAGGCGGCCGGTGGTTTCGTCGATGATGTGCACGCCGTCGTCGCGCACCAGATAGTGACGGTCGCGCTGGAACAGATGCAGCGCGGCCAGCGCGAGACACAGGGTTTCGTCGCGGTGGCGGCGGTTGTGCCAGACCGGATGCAGGCCGCCGGTCTTGCCTTCGATCGTTAGCCGGCCCGCTTCGGTCAGCGTGGCGGATTGCGCGTGGGGGTCGAGCTTGAAGTCGGCGTCGGGGTGCAGTGTGGCGGCGAGTTGCAGGATGTCGGCGGCGGCCTCGCGCTTGCCTGCGTGCTCGTGCAGCTCGGAAATGATCAGCGGCACCCGCGCTTCGTCGATGAGAATGCTGTCGGCCTCGTCGACGACAGCCATGCACAGGCCGCGCAGCAATGTGGCCTGACGGGAGTCGTTTTCTGTGAAATGCGCAGCGTGCCAGGCCAGCTCGGTGCGGTGCTGGCTGCGCAAAGGCAGGTCGCGCAGGTAGTCGAACACCAGTTCCCTGGCGGTGCAGTAGGTGATGTCGCGTGTGTATTCCACCCGCCGAAAATTGCCCTCCAGGCTTTGCTGCACGGCGCCGACAGTGAGCCCCAGCGCGGCATACACCGGGCGCAGCTTGGCGGCATCGCGGGCGACCAGGTATTCGTTGGCGGTGATGACATGCACGGGGATGCCGGCCAGCGCACCGGTGGCCGCGGTCAGTGCGGCGACCAGCGTTTTGCCTTCGCCGGTGGCCATTTCCGCCAGCTGGTTGTCGAGCATGATGGCGGCGGCGATGCGCTGGGTGGCATAGGGCGACATGCCGAGGTGGCGGCGGCAGGCATCGCCGGTCAGCGCGAAGGCCTGGGCAATGTTTTCCACATTGAGGCCTTCGCGTGCGAGGCGTTGCTTGAGGCTGCGGACGACTTCGGTGAATGCAGCGCTGGAAAGCGTGCTCAAGCCCTGTTCGATTTCCAGCGAGCGCTGCGCAATGCGGTCGTAACGGCGCAGGCCGGGACGGGCAAGACGCAAGGCCGTGGCATTCAGACGGTTGGCCCAGGCTTGATCCTTGCCGGGCGTGCGTTTTTCCGGATAGAGGCCCCAGATCAGTCCGGGTTGCGGCAGGGCGTGGGCGTGCATGACGTGTGATCTTCCCTTATTCCTTATTCCGCTGCGCTGAAATGCTTGAGGAAGAGTTGCTGCACGCGGCGTGCCCATTGCGCCGCCAGAGGCGCTGCGCCGTGATCGAAATGCACCCAGGCGCGGCCGCCTACTCGATTCGTGGCATGGGGCGGCAGGACCAGGTCGACCACAAAAACCGGTTCCAGGGTTTTGAGGCCGTCCTTGTCGGCGGGGTCGGTGATGCGGCTGCCGCCCGCGCGGTCGCCCAGTGCCGGGCTGGGCAGGGTTTTCGTGGCGGCGGGCGTTTCGCGCGTCAGCCCGGCTTCCAGTGCCTGCGCAGGGTGGTCGGTCAGCAGCACTTCGACTGACTGGGTGTGTTCGCGCACCAGGGCGATGTCGTGCTCATCCACCACGGCACGCACCAGGACTTGCTCGGGGCTGAACACATAGCCCAGCATGGCGCCCTGCTTCATGTAGGTGCCGGGCAGGTCCTGCTGGCGCGGCATGACCAGCCGGCCGCTAATCTGGGCGCGCACCTCGAGTTGGCCCAGGCGTTCATCCACGCGGGCGAGTTCGGCTTCCACGGGACGCATCGCCTCGTCTGCGTTTTTGGCCTTGAACGGATCGCTGAGGAAGGTCTGGTAATGCTCGGCGCGCAGGCCGTCGAGCTTGCCTTGCAGTTCGCGGCGGTGGGAATCGAGTGCCGGATCTTCCAGCACGGCGATGAGCTGGCCGGGTTTGACCAGTTCGCCGTCGCGCGCGGCCAGGCTGACCACGAAGCCGCTGGTTTCCGCCCGCAGTTGCGCGCGCTCGGGCAGCCACACCACGCCTTCCGCCACGGTGGTGACGGGCAGGGGGAAGATGCCCACGGCGAGAATGACAAATGCCGCAATCCCTGTTGCGATCAAGCGCGTGCGCAGCCGCTGTGTGCCCAATACGGGCGAGGCAAACGCGAAGCGCAGCACTTTATACAGGGGCTGCGCGAGGGTGGTGGTGAGCAGGAACAGGCCTGCGGCGAGGCCGAGAAAAAAGGATTTCGACGCCACCCAGAAGGTAATGAGCATGCCGACAAACAGCTTGTACAGCCAGGACAGCGGCGCATACAGCAGCAGCCAGACGCGTTCGCCACTGGCAGGCTCGGGCGATTGTGCGCCGGGCAGCTTGAGCAGATAGCGCTGCGCCAGGTAAATCCAGTAGCGGTTGCTGCGCGGCGCCAGGTTGGGCAGGTTGAGCGCATCGGAGAGCACGTAATAGCCGTCGAAGCGCAGCAGCGGATTGCCATTGAACAGCACGGTGGAGACGCTGCCGATGAAGGCGAAGATGAAGACGATGTCGCGCAGCAGGCCGGCTTCGATGTTGAGCCAGACAAACAGGGCGAGGGCAGCGATCAGCAGTTCGGTCATGATGCCGGCGGCGCTGACCATGACACGCTGGTAAGTGGGGCGGAAGGCGGAAGCGGCGGAAGCGTCGACAAAGGGCGCGGGCACCAGCACCAGCAGGGCGATGCCCATTTGCGTGACTTCGCCGCCCCAGCGGCGAACCGCCAGGCCATGTGACAGTTCGTGCACGGCCTTGATCAGGGGAAAGCAAAACCACATCAGGATCAGGTAGCGCGGCGTCATCAGATAAGTGGCGGCATGGGCGCGCAGTTCGCTCCAGTGGGCAACCGCGCTGATCAGGGCCAGCCCAACGATCAGAATCCACAGGCCCAGTACCCAGCTGCGGAAAAGCTGTTGCGCCACGCCGTCCAGTCGGCGCAGCAGATTTTCGGGGTTGAACAGGTTGATGCGGAACGACAGCGGGTTCATCGCGCTGTGCCGCTGCTTGCTGGCGCGTTCATCATGCCGGTCGAACAGGGTTTCCACGTCCGACAGCTTGTCCACCTGCAGCATGCCGTTTTCCGACAATTGCCCGATGAGATGGATGATTTCTTCCTGCGAGGGCGCGTGGTCGCCTAGTTTTCCCAGCAGGGCTTCCCAGATTTCATTGGTGGTATGGCGGCCGGTGCAGCGCCCCGCAAATTGGTAGGCGATGTCGTTTAGGCGGTGCTGGCGGCCGCTGGCGGTATCAGTAAACACATACCACAGCGCATCGCGGCTGGACTGGCGGCGCACCTGGACATGACCGCCCAGTTGCGGATGAAGCTGGGCGACACGAAACCAGTTGGCGCTGAACAGCGAATCAGCGGCCACCTTACGCCCCCCACGACCAGAGCTTGAGGCGTGTCCAGTTCAGCGCGCTATTGGCCCAGCTGACCAGCAGCGACCGCTTGTCGACCTCGATTTTGGCGAATCCCTGCATGCCAGGGCGCAAGGCGGGCAGCTTGCCTTGCAGGGTGGCGTACACGGCAAAGTAATGGCGGCCTTCCTCCGTGCTGGCCAGCGGGGTGATGCGTTCCACGCGGATGGGGAAGGTCTGGCCGGGGATGGCCGCCAGCTTCAAGAGGCCAGTCTGTCCGGCCTGGAGGTCGGCCACCTCGGTTTCTTCCGCTTCGACCATGACGCGAAAGCCGGTGTCGGGTGTCAGGGTGATCAGTTCGGCCCCGCGTTCCACGGGGGCGCCTATCGACTGGCTGAGGTCGCCCTTGATGACGATGCCGTCGAAGGGTGCGCGCAGGTGGGAACGGTCAAGTTGCTGCTGAAGCAGGTCAAGCCGGGCGCGGGCGGCAAGGGCACGGCCCTGATTGACGCTGTAATCCGCACGGTCGGTGCGCGCTTGGGCGGAAATCAGGGCGTTTTCGTGCTGGGCCAATTCGGCTTCCACGCCGCGCAATTCCACCAGCATGTCCTGATCGGCCAGCTCGGCGAGTACCTGCCCGGCTTTGACGTGGTCGCCCGGCCGCACATACACCTTGTGCAGGAAGCCATCATTGGGGGCAGTGAGAACGCGTTGAATGGCGCCTTCCAGTTTGGCGGGGGCGCTGACGTGGTAGGCGGTGGGGAACAGCAGCACCCCGGCCAGCAGCGCCAGGCCGGTGGCGATGCCGATGATGATGGGCTTGCTGGCAGGGGTGCCGGTTTTCAGGACATTGCCGAGGCTGTCCTTGATGCTGGTTATGGCACGCCGCCAGAGTGGCAGGCCGTGTTCATACTTGAGCACGAGGGCAGGTGCCAGCATGGTCGCCACGCGTTCGATGTGCGCGGCTTCCTGGGCGGCGAACTCTTTTTCGCGCCGCTCCATGCACAGTGCGCCGATGATGCGGCCGGCATAGGCCAGCGGTACGGTACAGATGGCATAGCCTTGGCGCCGGGCCAGTTCATCATGCGCCAGCATAATGTGTGGTTTGCTGCTGTCGGGTTCCGGATAGACGAGCCGGACGCCCTGCTCGACCGCCTCTTCCATGGCGGCGGCAATCAGCCGAGAAGTTTCTTGGCGCGCATGCACCTCGGCGACATAAGAGGCTGCGACGACTTGCATGCCGTTCTTTTCCCGCCAGCCGATGCTGGCACGCTCGCACCTCAGGCTGCTTGTCAGCTGCTGGGCCAGCGCCGTGGCGGCTTCGTTGAAGCGTTTGCGACCCAGCAGCTCGGCCTGCAGCTGCAACAGCTGCTCGGCGGAAAGCACCGCGCGCGAAGTCGGTACTGCCGTCTGCAGCTGCGGCATGTCCTGGGGTGTGGAAGTTTGTTTTGCTTGGGTTTGCATACCGGGTTGCTAATTCGTTTTTTCTGTTTGCCTACAGCTCATATCGGCGCGGGATTCCATGACTTGAAGGGAAGCCATGAATTCATCCTTTTATATTTGGCTGGCACGCCCTTCCGGATCGCTGAGCGATTCGAAAACTGAAAGCTCGCTGCGGCTTGATGCTTTGGCTTGAGCTCAGGAATATCCAGTTGAACCAACGGGTAATGGATGGCTGACGATGGCCGTGGCGCATGCCAAGTTTCAGCTCATCATCCGGTATTGACGTTAACGCAACAGACTTGTCGGAATATCGGCGAGTAGAGGCAGTTTTGCCTGTTAATTCCACCTGAAGCTTGCCGACGAACGGTAGATATCCATCCCGTCCGAGCGGGCTCTCATGCCCATACACCAATTTGGTAATCAATTGGCCGCCGCTTAAACTCGCTGCACCGCCTGCCGAGTCGCCCGATGTCCTCATTGCAAGATCGTTCCCGCCAGTTTCTCTGGCATCCCTGCACCCAGATGAAAAGCCTGGAGTCGGTGCCGCCCCTGGCGATTGCACGCGGCGAAGGGCCGTGGTTGATCGACACGGACGGTCGGCGCTATCTGGACGCGATATCAAGCTGGTGGGTCAACCTGTTCGGCCACTGCAATCCGCGCATCAACGCCGCCATCATCGACCAGCTCGGCAAGATCGAGCACGTGATGCTGGCCGGCGCCACCCACGCGCCGGTGGTGGAACTGTCCGAGCGGCTGGCGAAGCTGACCGGGCTGGGCCACGCGTTCTACGGCTCGGACGGCGCCTCGGCCACTGAAATCGCGCTGAAAATGAGCGCGCACTTCTGGCGCAACGCAGGCCAGCCTGAGAAGAACGGGTTCATCAGTCTGAAAAATGCCTACCATGGAGAAACCATCGGCGCGCTGTCGGTGACCGATATTCCGCTGTTCAAGGACACCTACGCACCTCTGTTGCGGCATTCGGTGCAGGTGCCCACGCCGGATGCCCGGCTGGCCGAGCCGGGAGAATCTGCCGAGGCCTATGCCCTGCGCTGCGCCGACGCGCTGGAAGCCTATCTCGCCGAGCACGCCGCCACCACTGCCGCTTTCATCATCGAGCCGCTGGTACAGGGGGCAGCGGGCATGGCGATGTATCACCCGGCGTACCTGACGCGTGCGCGCGAACTGTGCACGAAATATCAGGTGCATTTGATCGCCGACGAAATCGCGGTTGGTTTCGGCCGCACCGGCACGATGTTCGCCTTTGAACAAGCCACCATGCATCCACAGCCAAATAAGCATGCCGAAACCGCGCCCCTTTCCCGCGCCCGGCGCTCCGCGCCCGCCGAGTCCGGGGGCAGCGCTTCTTGCCGCACCGGTTCGGTGTTCGCGCACGAACAGGCGCCAGCCCTTCCTCACCCCTTACCCCTCACCCCTCACCCTCCCGGCATCCGCCCCGACTTCATCTGTCTGTCCAAGGGCCTCACCGGGGGCTACCTGCCGCTGTCTGCGGTGCTGACAACGGACGCTATCTACGCTGCGTTTTACGATGACGCTATTGCGCGCGGCTTTCTGCATTCGCATTCCTATACGGGTAATCCGCTCGCCTGCCGGGCGGCGCTGGCGGTGCTGGATATCTTCGAGCAGGATGGAATTGTTGCCGCCAACCACATCAAGGCCGAAGGCTTCACCGCCTTGCTGGAACCGGTCAGGCACCATCCACGCGTGCGGCATTTCAGGCATCTGGGCATGATCTGGGCATTTGACGTGGCGGGGACTCATTCTGGCTTTGCGCGGCGTTTTGGGCAAAGTGCACTGGAACTGGGCGTTTTGCTGCGACCCATCGGCAACACGGTGTATTGCATGCCGCCCTATGTTGTCGGCGAGGAGGAGATGCGTCGTGTGGTCACTGCCATGCTGCATGGCCTGGCCGAAATCGCCGACAGCAGCGGGGATTTGGTTTCAGATGCGGGTTCAGCCAAATTGCCCTGATCCCGGTAGTGCCTCAAATAGAACAATGCCCGTCACGGGTTGTGAACGGGCATTGTGATGTCCTGCTTTTTTGGATTTCATCCGGGTCATGCGCGGATAAAGCCGTGAATTACAAAGTGTTTTTTTGCCTTTTATTACCGACACATATAGCAACACCTCCCTCCCTTCCCTTGGGGGCCGGCACCAGTTTTTCGGCTCTTCGGTGCCCAACACAGGCGGCGCTGGTGCATGAATTCCGCATTGCCTTCATCGTCCTCACCCACGACGAAAAGATCATTCCATCCTTCAAACGCATTTAACATATCCGAGACAGCAGGACCTAAGAAGAATCGGGCGAAAGGTGACCTCTATGAAA
>Ga0326732_1000080_pt1 | contig 21453 bp, 17 predicted proteins | sample MHFSIPfraction_4_FD_207644 | JGI IMG/M metagenome (GOLD analysis project Ga0326732, IMG submission 207644) | Lab enriched peat soil microbial communities from Michigan Hollow, Ithaca, NY, United States - MHF12FN SIP fraction | ecosystem: Environmental > Terrestrial > Soil > Wetlands > Peat...
GTAGGCAGGGCCGATGAGGCTGTAACAGGTGTTCACCAGAGACGGGAGAACGGGAGCCTGGCCCCTCAGCAGCCTGACAATGGCCGCCGCTGCGATCTTGCCCTGGCTACTGGCGGCAAAACCCGATTTCGGCATCGGAGCTGCATGGCATGCATCGCCGACAACATGGATTCCGGGGTGGATCGTAGATTCAAACGACAGAGGGTTGACCGGGCACCATCCGCCCGTATCGGCCAGGCCTGAATCCACCGCAATCTTTCCGGCCCTTTGCGGCGGTATGATATTGATGACATCACCCTTCTCCGGACCGATATCGGTCATCACCGACATCGAGGATGGATCGACATGCAGAACCTTGCCTCCGACAGCCGGACCTCGCCACTCGATCATGCCGGGGTAGAGCCTGGCCCAGCCTTTGGTGAACAGGGCCTGTTTCGAGAACTTCTCCTTGGCATCCAGGATGATGACCTTGGCTTTCGGATTCTTCGCCTTCAGATAGTGCGCCATGAGGCTGGCCCGCTCGTAAGGTCCCGGAGGACACCTGAACGGGTTTGACGGAGGACAGATCAACACCCGGCCCCCCTCCCTCATGCCGACCAGCTGACGATGCAGCAGATCGGTCTGCACACCGGCCAGGTAGGCGTGAGGCATGTTCGATTCGGCTGCGCTCTTGCTGTAACCCTCAATGGCATCCCACCTGAAATCGATACCCGGAGAGACGACAAGGCGGTCGTAATGCAGTACCCTGCCGCTTGCGAGCGTTACGGTCGACTTGAAGGCGTCGATTGCCGTGGCCGACTCGGGAACCACATTGATGCCGTATCGTGAGGCCAGAACCGAATAGGTCCATGTTATCTCGGACATCGTCTTCAGTCCGCCGAGCACCCAGTTGCTCAATGGACAGGTTATGTAGGCAGCCTTTGGCTCAACCAGCGTGACCGATATGGACGGATCGAGCTTTTTAAGATATCGGGCAGTCGACGCTCCGCCGAAACCTCCTCCGATGACCACGACCCGGTTTCTGGCGGCGAATGCCGTACGGCCGCTTCCGAACAGGCCAAGGGCCGTGCAGGCCGTGCCGGTAACGAGTAATTTGCTGAAATCCCGTCGAGAAATGCCTCTGCTCATCTCCTGCCCTCCTGATAGGTTCTGTGCTTCCAAACCGACCCGAAATATTCGGCTATCTGGTGGATCTCCTCATCTGAATACCCTTTCGCATGGCGCCCCATAACGGTCGACGTCCTGGCGCCGGTCTTGAAGTCCCGCAGCGCGGATTCAATGTAATCAGGCGACTTTCCGTAAAAAGAAGGAATGATGCCGGAGCTCCTTCCTTCAGGCCCATGGCATCCTGAACATGAAAGGGAGAGCACCTGGCCCCTTGCTCGCGCGTCACGGGATGACTGACCTGCTTGCCTTGCCGCGCAGGACCCAGGGACGGGATCGCCCAGCGAAGCCATGGATGACAGGCATACGGCCAGCATCAATCTGGGAAATAATGACATGGAATCTCCTCCGGAAGTTTCATGACGATATCCTGAACACCCTTGACGCCTGGGGGGTAGCCGATTTTCAGAACTGGAACTGCCTTACGGCGACGTAATGTGCCCCTGGCCAGCTCCTTCTTGCGCCCCCGAGTCGCACATGCGGTAATATAATTATATCCATTACTCGCTCACACAGCACTTGAAGGGAATTCTTCTGCGCGAAGGCCTCTTTTTTTGCATTTTTACTATTATGACTGGCCTTTATCAGAAGTCCTACTTTAAATAACAAAGCTGCAGTGAGCGCAACCAGTAACAGCATGTTTCACGTGAAACATCCCATCTGCCATGTATGACATTATAGTGGTCGGCGCCGGACATGCCGGATGCGAAGCCGCTCTAGCCGCGGCGAGAACCGGGGCGACATGCCTTCTGATAACCAGCGATCTGTCGGCTGTCGCCCGGATGTCTTGCAATCCGGCTATAGGTGGCGTGGCAAAGGGGCAGATCACCAGGGAGATCGACGCACTCGGCGGAGAGATGGCGAAAGCCATCGATGCGACCGGGATCCAGTTCAGGATGCTCAACCGAAGCAAGGGCGCAGCCATGCACTCGCCCAGGGCCCAGGCGGACAAAACGCAATACAGCCTGTACATGAGAAGAGCCATCGAAAAGGAGCCATTGATCGATCTCATACAGGACACCGTTACCGGCGTATCCACGATCGAAGGCAGGTTCTCCGACATCACGGTCTCCTCCGGCCGGCGCATCACGGGCAAAGCGGCCATCCTGACCTGTGGGACGTTCCTGAACGGCCTGATCCACGTAGGTATGGCCCACTACCCCGGAGGGCGCACAGTAGCCGAACCCCCGGTTCATGGACTGACGGAGTCACTGGCATCACTCGGGTTCACCCATGGGCGCCTCAAGACAGGGACGCCTCCGCGTATTGATTCGAGAAGCGTGGACTACTCCATGGTGACTGCCCAGCCCGGCGATGACGATCCGGTCCCGTTCTCTTTCGACACCGTCGGTGTTTCGGAAAGGAACCTCGTCAGTTGCTATCTGACAAAAACCACCGAGGAGACTCACGCCATCCTCAAAAGCGGCTTTGATCGCTCTCCGCTTTTCACCGGCAAGGTTCAGGGTGTCGGACCCAGGTACTGCCCTTCGGTGGAAGACAAAATCTTCAGGTTTCCTGAAAAAGAGAGCCATCACCTTTTTCTTGAGCCCGAAGGCATTGACACGATTGAGATGTATGTCAACGGGTTCTCCACGTCGCTCCCCGAGGACATCCAGATCAAGGCGCTCCGCACCGTTCCCGGCCTCAGGCAGGTGAAGATGATCCGTCCCGGATATGCCATAGAGTATGACTATTTCCACCCATGGCAGATCACGTCAACCCTTGAAACCAGGCTTGTCGAGAACCTCTATTTCGCCGGACAGATCAACGGGACCTCCGGATATGAGGAGGCTGCCGCACAGGGCCTCATGGCCGGCATCAATGCATCGCTCAAAATCCGCGGGAAAGAGCCGCTTATTCTGAGCCGTTCGATAGCCTACATCGGCGTGCTCATTGACGATCTTATAACCAAAGAGACCAAAGAGCCTTACCGGATGTTCACCTCATCAGCGGAACACCGACTGATACTGCGCCATGATAATGCGGACCTTCGACTGGCAGAGCACGGATTCGCCTGCGGGTTGTTGCCGAAAGCCGCGTATGACCGGGTGTCGATGCTTCAGGAGGACATAAGTGCATCCAGACAGCGGCTCCTCGATCTGCGCGTCCCTCCGGCAGAGGTGAACGACCTGCTGGTCTCGAAGGGCTTTCCGGAACTTCAGGCCCCTGTTCGTGCGTTGGCTATCGTTAAAAGACCGGGACTGCATCTTCAGGAGCTTATCAATGTATCGGATACGGTAAGAAGCGGACTCGACTTGAGCGATCGTGGACGCATTGTCGAACAGCTTGACATCGAGATCAAGTATGAAGGGTACATCAAAAGAGAGCAACTCATGGCTGAACGGATCACCAGGCTCGATGCACTCGCAATCCCCGGTCATTTCGATTACGCTGCACTTTCATCGCTGTCCAATGAAGGACGGGAAAAACTTGCGAAGCACAGACCGTCGACCATCGGGCAGGCCTCGAGGATACTCGGGGTGTCTCCCGCGGATATCTCGATTCTGATGATCCGTCTCGGTCGCTGACCATCTCATGTTTCACGTGAAACATCGAATTCCACTCTGATCAACATGGATATTTGCCGTCATGAACGATACACTTGATCCATCACTATTCAATGAACTGCTCTTCGGCAAAGACCCCGAGGCGGGCATTGTCGGCGCCTACCAGCTGAACGACTCGCAGATACGCTTGTTCATCAGGTCGGGCGAACGGGTCGTCAGCAGGGACGAACCGTTCTTTCCCTTCTTTTTCCTGTCCGACAATGAGCTCCTTGACGGGTATACCCCTGCAGACAAGGAGAAGTTCTGGCTGATCCCGCTCTCCGGATCGAACTATTTCAACCATCTGGCAATCTTCAGAAGCTGGAAGAACTACCGTTCCGCTCTTGATCACGCAAACAGCGGAACCCAGGAGAGTCAGCCATCCGGAGACGTTCAGGGCTCTTACGGCATAAACAGCCATCTAACGTACAGTCGTGGCGATGCGATAACCCAGTACCTGATGCAGAGCGGCAAAACGATGTTCAAAGGCCTGCTGTTCGAAAATATCCACCGGCTTCAGCTCGACATTGAAACCTATTATCGACCAGGCACCGGAGTCAATCGCAAGGATTCATTCGGTGAGGACCCGATCATCATCGTCTCTCTGAGCGACAATCGCTCATGGGAGCATGTGATACACGCCAAAGGAAGAACAGAGAAATCGCTTCTCGAGGAACTTGTCGCGATCCTGAGGGAAAAAGATCCGGATGTGATCGAAGGCCACAACATCTTCGGATTCGATCTCCCGTACATTCAGCGTCGTTGCGAACTCAACGGCGTGCCTTTCAGGATAGGCCGCGATGGACTCGTGCCCAGATCCTATCCGGCAACCATCCGGTTCGCAGAACGAAGCCTCGATTACCAGTTTTTCGACATCCCCGGCAGAAGCGTCATCGACACCTACTTTCTTGTCCAGAATTACGACACGTCGAAACGCTCCCTGCCGAGCTACGGCCTGAAGGCTGCAGCCAAGTACTTCGGCTTTGCTTCACCAAACAGGACGTATGTCGACTACAAGGTCCTTGCCGACACCTGGGACAACAATCCTGAAGTTCTTCTCGCCTATGCGCTTGACGACGTTCGTGAAACCAGGGAACTTGCCTCGCTTCTCTCCGGAAGCAGCTTCAACCTCTCGCGCATGCTGCCATACACCTACGCCCATACCTCGCGGCTTGGTCCCGCGGCCAAGATCGAGGCCCTGATGATCAGGGAGTACCTGAAACGGAAGGTATCCATTCCCCGACCTTCGGTAGGCCAGCAGCATGTCGGCGGATTCAACGAGGTGTTCGTGAAGGGAATCCTCGGCCCGATAGTCTATGCTGACGTCGAGTCCCTGTATCCATCGATAATGCTCTCCTGTGGCATCTGTCCGAAAACCGATACCCTCAGGACCTTTCCCGCCATCCTGAAGGATCTCAGGGATCTGCGATTTGCTGCCAAAAGCCGTGCGTCCGATGAACAGCAGAAAGGGAACCGCTCGCTTGCAGACAACTATGACGCGATGCAGAACTCATTCAAGGTCATCATCAACGCCATGTATGGCTACCTGGGCTTCAGCAGTGGAATCTTCAACGATTTCGAAGAGGCTGACCGCGTCACCACCAACGGGCAGGAGATTGCGAAATCGATGATCAGGGAGTTCGAAGCCAGGGGATCGAAGGTCATCGAGGTCGATACCGATGGTGTTTTTTTCGTGCCTCCACAGGATATATGCAGCGAAGAGCAGGAACGGGCACTTGTCCATGAGGTATCAGGGAAAATGCCTTCCGGCATAACGATCGGGTTCGACGGCCGCTACCGGAAGATGATCTCCTACATGAAGAAAAACTATGTGCTGCTCGATTACAGCGACAAGCTTAAACTCAAGGGCTCCTCGCTCATCAGCAGAAGCGGAGAGAAGTTCGGGAGGGATTTTGTAAGGGAAGGGTTCATCCTTCTTCTGCGTGAAGACATATCGGGCCTGCATGATCTGTACGTCAGGTACAGGAACGACATCATGCAGCACCGTTTCAACATAACTGAGTTTTCAAGGACCGAGTCCATGAAAACTTCGCTAGATCAGTATGCGAACGACGTCAGGGCCGGAAAGAGGTCGAAATCGATTACCTATGAGATAGCCTTGAAACAGGGCATGAAGGTTGCAAAGGGTGACCGTATGACCTACTATGTTTCGGGAACCGGAAACGCGACGTCATATATCGACAAGGGAAAGCTTGCGGAGGAGTGGAAAAAGGATCAGCCTGACGAAAACTCGCATTTCTATCTCAAGCGGCTTGACGAATTCGCCCAGAAGTTCATACCGTTCTTCAAACCGCAGGACTTCAGCACCATTTTCTCGGCAGATACGCTGTTTGCTTTTTCACCGGCCGGCATCGAAGTAGTCAAGGAAATTCGTCATCTTGAAACGGAGTCCATCTATCGGGAAGAAACACCATTTTGATCATATTCCCATAAATACTTACTATTAGTTAATAATTATTCCTGTTTTACCATAAGGATCATTGATTCCTCACTCATTCAACAATTTCAATTCACCAGATATGATCGATAACAAGATACTTCCCGTCACGGATGACGTCTCCTGGATAGGGGTGCTCGACCCCGGTCTCATCACCTTCGACATCGTGATGGAAACCAAGTATGGCACGACCTACAACTCGTACTTCATCAACGCCGAGAAGAAAACTATCGTCGAGACGACGAAAGTCAAGTTCTGGCCGACTTATCTTGAGAAAATAAAACAGGTTGTAAATCCGGAAGAGATCGAGTACATCATCGTCGACCACACTGAACCGGATCATTCCGGCAACGTGAGCAACCTCCTGTCCATAGCGCCGAACGCCACCGTCGTCGGAAGCGGCAACGCCATCAAGTTCCTTCGCGATCAGACCGGCCACGATTTCAAAAGCCTTGTCGTCAAGAACGGAGACAAGCTCGATCTCGGCAACAAGACGCTTCATTTCATCGGAGCCCCGAATCTGCACTGGCCTGACACGATCTATACCTGGCTCGAAGAGGACAGGGTGCTGTTCACCTGCGACTCCTTCGGAAGCCACTACAGCCACGAGGCCATGTACGACGATCTTGCCGGAGATTTCGACGACGCTTTCAAGTATTACTTCGACGCCATTCTCCGACCGTTCAGCAAATACATGCTCCAGGCGATCGAAAAGATACGTCCGCTGGATATCCTGGCCATCTGCCCTGGCCATGGACCCATCCTCAGATCAAACTGGAAGAAGTATGTCGACCTTTCGCAGAAGTATGCGAAGAACGCCATCGCCATGCCTAACGAAAAGAGCATTCTGATCGCCTATGTCTCCGCGTATGAAAACACGACCATCATGGCAAGGGAGATCGCGGAGGGACTGAAGTCGGCCTGCGATTTCAATGTCGACGTCTGTGACATCGAAAACATTTCGGTCGAAAAGCTGGAGGATAAGATCGCTCACTCGATGGGGATCATCATCGGCTCGCCGACCATCAACCAGAACATCGTCCATCAGGTCTACAACGTCTTCGCCGTGCTCAACCCGCTCCGTGATCGAGGCAAGCTCGCCGCAGCCTTCGGTTCCTATGGATGGAGCGGAGAAGGGGTGAAAATCATCGAGAACAACCTCTCGAACCTCAAGATGAAGCTGTTTGACAGGAACGTCACCGTAAAATTCCAGCCGCACGAGCCTGAGTTTGAACAGTGCCGTGAGTTCGGAAAGGATTTCGCCTTCAAGATGATCGAGATGCACAATCTCAGTTGCAACATCTGACCGCCCATCCTGGTCAACCAGGCGTCAAAAAGGCTGCATCTGCCGTGCAGCCTTTTTTTATTACCGGAAGACGATATTCCTGACCATATCCCGGCCGATCTCCTTGTTGAGGCGGACGGTAATCTCCTTTTTCCGGAAATTGAGCTCCATTCTCCACGACGGGTTCCGCACCCTCACAAAGAGATCTCCCTCACGAAGACGCTCTACCGTGGTCACCCTGGCAATGGTTTCACCAACAACCGAGTCCCAGATCTGGAGTGTCCTGAACTCTTCGTACGCATCCGTCATGCCGATCGAACGATACATTTCAGCCATGACTGAGGTCAATTGACGGGGTGTTTTTCCTCGTGCCATAGTCTCCTCAGCTCCTTGCCTGTCTTGCCTGGTCGATAGAAAAAAGAGTAATCCCTTCACCCCGTTTTTCCACGGTGGAGGTAATGATCACCTGGCCGTATGCAGAAAGGGAATCTATGATCATCTCTGAAACGTCTTCATCGAGTTCACTGAAAAGATCGTCGAATAACGTGACCGGCAACTCACCTTCTGCCTCGCTGAGATACTTGTGCAGTGCGAGTTTCATGGCGATCAGAAAGCTCCTCTGCTGCCCCTGCGACGCATATTTCCTGATTTCATGGCCGTCCGTACAGAAGCGCATATCATCGCGATGGGGACCTGCAAGGGTCTGCCTCCTCATCAATTCCGATGATCTCAGCTCCTCGTAACGATCAAGAAATTGAGCCGCAAGCTCCTCTTTACGGATATCCGGACCGCATGTTCCCAGTGAGCAATTATAGTCTATGGACGGCACCTGTTCACCGGAAAACAACGCGTAAATCTTCCTGAACTGCACACTGAACCGGCTCACGAAATCCATCCTGGCCATGACGATCGATGCCGCCTGCAGTGCGAGCTGTCCGGTCCAGATATCCAGAGCCTGGTCTGAAGAGCTTACCATACCCGAGGCCAGCAGGGCATTTCGCTGCTGAAGAATGCGACGGTACTGCATAAGATCATCGAGATACCGTCGATCGTACTGGCAGATCGCGCTGTCGAGAAACCGCCGTCTCTCTGCAGGGGCACCGGTAACGATTGACAACTCCGGTGGAGTAAAGGTGACACACGGTATAGAGCCGATATGTCGGGAAAATAACGTTACCTCCTGCTCATTGACGAAAATCTGCTTCTCTTTCTCCTGTGTAAAGGAGACCCTGACCTCACTAGACGTACCACGGTCACTGGAGAATGACGCTCTTATCGAGAACTGGTCGCTGCCGAATGCCAGACATTCACGGTCAGAACTTCCTGCAAAACCCCTTGTCAGGGCGCAGTAATGAACCGCCTCAAGAATGCTCGTCTTTCCGGTGCCGTTCCTGCCATGAATGACCGTTATGCCGGGGCCCGGCTCGAATTCCAGTAGCCCGTGGTTTCTGAAATTGGCGATTCTGGCAGATTCAAGTCTCAAGGCCCGGCCTATCCATTCAATTGTTTATCCGGACCGGCATGACCAGAATGATCAGATCATCCAGGCTCTCCTCCTTCATCTGCTTGAAAATGACGGCAGTGGTCGGACTGCTGAGCTCTATGGCGACGTTATCGGTCTCGATATGTGCAAGGGCTGCCTCGACGAACCGTGAGTTGAAACCGATGGTTATCTCCTCTCCGGTGAAGGTGCAGGGGAGCTCTTCCTGCGCTGACTCGCCTTCACTTGAATTCTCGGCCATGATTTTCAGGTTCGAGCCATCGACGACGATTTTGATATCACCGATACTGGAAAACTTTCCTACACGTCTGACCGAATCGTGAATCTGAACCCGCTCGAGCACCAGCTTCTTGTCGTTTTCCACAGGAATGACCGCTTCGTAATTGGGATATGGCTCGACGATGAGTGCGGATTCGAGTTCGACATTTTCAGAGAGGAACCGGATGTTCCTGCGTTCTGAATCGACCGACATGCTTACCTCCTCATTCTGGAGCAGCCTCTGGATGATCGAAAGAGCGCGGGAGGGGACGACGATCTTCTGCTTGTCGGCAATCTCGGTGGTGGTGTTCTTGCGGCACCTGACCAATCGATGTCCATCCGTGGCCACAGCCGTCATGGTGTTCGCCTCGAATTCAAAGAGGACACCCATCATGGCAGGCCTCATGCCGTCGACGCTGCAGGCAAAAATGGTCTTATGGATGACATCCTGTAACTCCGAAGGCTGAAGGCCGATGGACATGTCGAAGTTCCGTTCATGGCTTTCCGGCCTGTCGCCGAACATGCAGGGCATACGGTACTTACCTTTGTCGGTCGAGATATTTACCGTTCCCTGCTCTCCTCCCTGCTGACGTTCGATATCGAAGGTCACGCCGGTGTCGTACATGCTTCGCAGAAAATCCTGCAGGGTTCGCGCCTTGATTCCGACATTTCCGCGATCACCGGACTCGACTTCGCATTTTGCGGTTATGGACAACTCCCCGTCACTTGCGAACAGGGTAAGCACCCCATCCTGCAACTGCAAATGGACATTGTCGAACCTCGCATCGAGCGTTTTTGACGGAACCGCAAGGATCACTTTGCTTACAGCATCCTGCAGCTTCTTGATGGTTGTTGAGAATTTCATCGTATTACAACTATTTATCTTATTTAATTAATAAAAATCTGTTGTTGTTGTTGATCGTGTGGAATTCTTGACAGCCCGTGTAACAGTGATTTTATCTTGTTATTAATTAAGGGCTTACGTAAGACGATCGACATTCGTTTACTGTTGATAACTTGTGCGTTTCCCCGCTGCGACCCTGTTGGGGGTTTGTTGATGCTTTTTCATGTTCCGGCAGGGATGTTGACAACTGCCCGGTAATCAAGAAAGAGCCAACACTGAATCAACAGGTTATACACACATCCACCTTACATCGACATGATCTCGATCCGTTTTTTCAACTCCTCGATCTTTTTCCTCTCGTCACTGGAGGCCTCGATCTTCCTGTCGATGGTGTTCAGTGCATGAATGACCGTCGAGTGGTCCCTTCCTCCAAAATGGAGGCCGATGGTTTTAAGTGAGGAGTCGGTCATGATCTTGCCGAGGTACATGGCCATCTGGCGTCCGACAGCGATCTCCTTTTTTTTCGATTTGCCTTTCAGGTCATTCGGAGTGATCGACAGATAGGCGCAGACCGCCTTTTCGATGGTGTCGAGCGTGAGCTGTTTTGTGTTGTACCTGATGATGTCCTTCAGGGTGGACTTGGTGAACTGGAGGTCGATCTCCTGATTGTCGAGCGAATGGGCAGCCAGCAGCTTGACAATGCAGCCCTCGAGCTCTCTGACGTTGTGCGTCACGTTGGTCGCGATGAATTCGATGACCGCCCCGTCCAGCATGACGCCGCTCTGGTGAAGCTTGCTCTGGATGATGGCTTTCCTCGTTTCGTAGTCCGGCGGCTGGATGTCGGTCGACAGCCCCCAGTTGAAGCGTGAGATGAGTCGATCCTCGATACCCTTGATCTCCTTGATCGGCCTGTCTGCGGACAGGATGATCTGTTTGTTCGACTGATGGAGGGTGTTGAAGATGTGGAAGATCTCCTCCTGCGTCTTCTCCTTGCCGGCGAAGAACTGGATATCGTCGATGATCAGGACGTCGACGTTCCGGTAAAAGGATGAGAACTCCTGGATATTGCCGTTCTGGATGGCGTTGACGAAGTCGATGGCGAATTTTTCGCTCGACACGTACAGAACCGAATCGGTGATGCGGTTTTCGCGCACGGCGTTGCCGATGGCCTGCATCATGTGGGTCTTACCGAGTCCGACGCCACCATAGATCACCAGGGGGTTGAAGGCGTTCTGGCCGGGGTTCTGGGCTATCGATTTCGCTGCGGCGAAGGCAAGCGAATTACAGTCACCCCTGATGAGGGTCGCAAAGGTGTATTTCGGGTTGAGGTTGGTTTCGAACCGCGAACGGTTGTTGTTGAACCGGTTTCGGTTTTCCTGGTCAAGGGTTTGCTGCGCCGAAGCCAAGTCGCGGTCTGACGGAGTCGAGGAGTTCTGGTGGGGAAGTTCTATGGTGACCGGCTGCCCCTGTGACTTGTCCATCACGATCGAATACATGAGCCGCGCCTCCGGGCCGATGACCTGTTTGAGCGCCTGCTTGACATGTACGGAATAGTTCTCCTCGATCCATTCGTAGAAAAACTGGCTTGGGACCTCGATGGTCAGTTCGCTTCCCGAAAACCCGACAGGCCTGATCGGAAGAAACCAGGTTTTGAACGCCTGGCTGTTGATCTTCTCCTGGATGAGGCCGAGACAGGCATTCCACACTTTTTCGGCAAAAAGGTTGGTGTGTATGGTACTTGATGGCAGGTCGCGAAGTGTCTCCTGCTGGATCAGATCGGGCATTGGATTCGAGGGTGACTGACGTTGGGATGGTGATTCATCAACATTTACTGTTCACAAGTTAGTGTTTTCGGTGGACAAAAAACAACGCGGGCGCTGAAAATGCAACGAAATCCGGCGCAGGTCGGGCGCGGGCTTTTCAACATCGTAAGTTATTTATATTATTTATCTTAATAAGAATGGCCGGAAAGGTTGTCCACATGTGTTGATGGAATGCTGATCTTGCTGTGGAGAGGGTTTGTGGCGGCGCAAATTTTTTTATCAACAAGTTGTCAACATTGTGGATAACTTGTTGGGGTGTTTCCGGTCATATGCTCTTCGTTGCGGGATTGTTTGCTTATATGTGAGAAAAATGATAAGTTTTATGTCCTGTATTTTTACTTAACCCATTCGAGAGGAGTTCGAGGCAATGAAAAGGACATTTCAGCCCCACAACAGGAAAAGAAGGAACAAGCACGGCTTCAGGCAGCGGATGTCGACCAAGAACGGCAGGAAAGTGCTGGCTTCAAGACGGGCAAAGGGCCGCCACTCCCTGAGCGTCAGCAGCGACATGCGATAACTCGCATCAATCCGTCGGGGACGGCGCAGTCCGGCTCTGACGGGATTGCCATCAATATCTGATGTTGACGGAAAAGCGCCTCAATGCCTTGCCGAGGCACGATATAGCACGCGGGAAGACAAATCTGTCCCGCCTTTTCTCAAGGGGGGCGCGCCTGAAAGGCGGAGCCCTCATGATGATCGCCTTGCCGGTCCTGACCGAGCAGGCAGGAAGCGGGGCTTCGGTGAGGGCGCTCTTTCCCGTGGGGAAGAGGCTGGTGCCGAAAGCCGTGGAGCGGAATCGGATCAGGCGATTGATGCGCGAGGCATACCGCCTTGAAAAATCGGCACTCGACGAACCGGGGCACCGTGACGCCCCCGCCGATGAGGCCAGGGATCGGGTGGTTTTCCTTGCGATCCTGTATCGCGGCGGAGTCGCGACGCTCCCGTCACTCGCGGATTTACGCGAGGAGATGCGAAGAATGCTGCAGGGTGTGGCGAGGACTGTGGCGAAGATGGCTCCTGACGTCGATGTATGATGACTATGAACACGGCGCTCGACGCCGATTACCCGATAGAAGTGTTATGAACGGCAATACCATCCGGCGGATCCTCAATGCGGGTCCTATCCTGCTGATCAGGTTTTACCGGTCGTTCATCTCCCCGATGCTCGGGCCCTCCTGCAAGTATCAACCCACATGTTCCAGTTATGCCCTCGAGGCATACGGTACGCACAATTTTCTGTATGCATCGTGGCTCACCGTCTGGCGGGTGCTTCGGTGCAATCCCTTCTCGAAGGGGGGGTACGACCCGGTGCCTTCGGTAAGGGACAACACGTCAGGTAATTCTAAAGATTTTGACTAATGGATAGAAATTCGGTGATAGGGTTTGGCCTGATTGCTGCGATCATGATTGTCTGGCTTCAGTTCATGAAGCCGCAGCAGAAGGCGGAGCTTGAACAGGCTGCGGCCAGAAAGGAGCTTGTCGTCAGCCATCAGGCGCCGGCTGCGCCCACGGCGGCAGCATCGGCCGCGTCCCGTGTGGACAGCCTTGGAGCGTTCGCCTCGGTCTCCGCCGGTCCGGAAAAGCTCGTTACCGTCCAGAACGACCTGATGACGGCCATCATCTCATCGAAAGGCGCCACCCTGAAATCGCTGGTGCTCAAGAAGCATCTCGACGGTACCCGCCATCCGTTCAACCTCATTACCGACAGCTCCAAAGGCGCGCTCTCCATGCTGTTCCTGAGCAACGACGGCAAGCGGATCGACACCCGGGACCTCAACTTCCGGAGCCTTTCGGTCGATTCCGTGCGCACGGTCACCGGCGCGCAGAAGGTGTCGGTCAGCTATGTGCTCGATGTCGATACCACGAGGAGCATGCAGGTGACCTACATGTTCTCCGGCGACAGTTACACCATCGGTTATGACCTGAAGCTGACCGGTTTCGGCTCGACCGTGGCCGGCAACCAGTACCAGATCGCCTGGGACGGAGGCATCGCCTACTCTGAGAAAGACAAGGTCGACGAAGCGGCCAACGCGCTGGCGAGCGCCTACCTCGGCGGCGGACTTGTCAAGCTCGACGCCAAGGACTCCAAGCAGGCCTATCGTGAGGAGGAGTCCGGCAAAGCCCAGTGGGTTGCCGTCAGAAGCAAGTATTTTCTGGCAGCCCTCATTCCCGGCAGGGAGAGCGACGGGATCTACCTGAACGGCACCAGGAAGCCGGGCAGCGAATTCGAGAACTATGTCGCCGCGCTCAAGATGAGCTTGCCGGTCGGCCAGAATGTGGTCGAAGACCATTACCGCCTCTATGTCGGCCCGCTGGACTACAATTCCCTCAAGCCCCTGAACGTCGGCCTCGAGAAGATCATGGATTTCGGATGGGAGTGGCTCACCCGGCCGTTCGCCGAGTACATCATTCTCCCGATCTTCAACCTGATGAACCGCTACGTGGGCAACTACGGACTGATCATCATCATCTTCGCCTTCCTGATCAAGGCGGTGACCTATCCGCTCTCGATGGCTTCGACCAAGTCGATGAAGAAAATGTCGGCCCTGCAGCCGCTCATGAAGGAGATCCAGGAGAAGTACAAGGACAATCCGGCGAAGCTGCAGAGCGAGTTGGGCCGCATTTACAAGGAGGCCGGCGTGAACCCGCTTGGCGGATGCCTGCCTACGGTGCTGCAGATGCCGCTGCTCTTCGCGATGTTCTACGTGTTCCGCTCCTCGATCCAGCTTCGCCAGCACGGCTTCCTCTGGGCGAAGGATCTTTCCGTGCCGGACTCGATTCTCGATTTCGGCTTCAAGCTGCCGCTCTACGGCGACCATATCGCCGTGTTCCCGATCCTGATGGCCGTGACCGTCTTCATCCAGCAGAAGATCACGCCGACCGCTCAGACCAACGAGCAGATGAAGATCATGACCTGGATGTTCCCTGCCATGATGCTGCTCTTCTTCAACAACATGCCGGCGGGTCTCGGACTCTATTACCTGATGTTCAACATCTTCAGCGTCGCCCAGCAGTACTACATCAACTCCACCACCACTCCGGAGGAAAAATCTGCCGCCGCGCTTCAGGCCGCCGCCGTGAAGACACCGCAGAAGCCAGGGAAGGGGGGGCGGAAATAACCGTTTGACCATGGGTCCGATCGAGCAGGCCGATATCTGGCTCTTCCGGCTGATCAACCGGAGTCTGGTCTCTCCGGCCGCCGACGACTTGATGGTGTTCCTGAGCGATCCGCATCTTTCGCTGCATATCCTGCTCCTCGCCGCCGCCTTCATGCTCGTCAGAAGGGGGCGGGACGGACTTGTTCTCCTCCTGCTCGCGGCCATCGCCGTCGGCATCTCCGACTTCACGGCCTCCGGGATCATGAAACCCCTGTTCCAGCGTGTACGGCCCTGCTATGCCCTCGAAGGGGTACGTCTGCTGGTCAACCAGCCCCACTCCTGGTCCATGGCCTCCTCGCATGCGGCCAACGCCGCAGCCGTCGTCACGATCGTCCGGATATTTTTTCACGGCGGGCCTGCGGCCGACCGCGCATTCGCCCTGCTGATGACCCTCTATGGCCTCCTCGTTGCGGGTTCGCGAATCTACATCGGGGTCCACTATCCTGGTGACGTGCTGGTCGGCGTCGCCATCGGCATCGCGAGCGCGCTGACGGTTTACACGACCGCAGCCTGGACGGTCAAGCGTTTCGTTCACGGCGCGGCAATGCGCAGCGCGGACCCATGGCCATGAGCCGGCGATGGGGCATAGACCTGGGAGGCACGAAGATCGAGGGGGCGATTCTCGACGATTCGATGCAGCCGATCGTCAGGGAGCGGGTGGAGACTGGCCAGTCGCGAGGGTACGGCCACATCCTCATGCAGATCGGATCGCTGGTCAGGTCGATGTCCGAGAAGAGCGGCATCGCCCTGCCGGAGAGGATCGGCATCGGGACCCCCGGGCGGACCGAAGGCCACGACGGGGTGGTGAAGAACTCCAACACCACCTGCCTGAACGGGATGCCGTTGCGCAAGGACCTCGAAGAGGTGCTCGGCATGTCGGTGTCGATCGAGAACGATGCGAACTGCTTCGCGCTTGCGGAAGCCATGATGGGCGCGGGCCGGGACGAAATGCGGACCCCCGGAGCCACGGCGTTCGGGATCATTCTCGGCACTGGCGTCGGCGGGGGCATAGTCTGCGACGGCCGGATCATCCGGGGTGCGCACGGCATCGCCGGAGAGTGGGGCCACAACCCTGTTCCAGGCGAGCACTCCCCCTGCTATTGCGGCCGTAAGGGTTGCGTCGAAACCGTGATCTCGGGGCCGGCGCTCGAAGCCTGGTACGCGGCACGAAGCGGCCGGAGGGCTCCCCTCCGCGAGATCGCGGCTTCATGCTGCCGTGACGCGGCGGCAAGGGCGACGATCGAGCGCCTGGTCTCCTCGTTCGGTATCGCGCTTGCCTCCGTCATCAACATTCTCGATCCGGACGTGGTCATCGTCGGTGGCGGCGTGGGCAACATCCGCCAGCTCTACACCCCGGAGGCCCGTAAGGCCATTTCGGGCCATGTGTTCAACAGCTCCCTCGATATCCCGGTGCTTCCTCCGCTCCTGGGAGACAGCGCCGGCGTCTTCGGAGCGGCGCTGCTTTCGGCTCCCGCCACTCGCGGCCAGGGGCTTGCCGGCTTCGGAGGGCAAGCCGGTTTTTTCAGTACGTAACCGATCATTCAAGTGGAAGAAAACAATTACAGGAAAGGCGAACTCGTCGAACTTACCGTCATCGACCCCGCCGAGAAGGACCAGTGCTTCGGCAAGACGGAAAGCGGAATGGGCGTGATGGTCACCGGCATGCTCGCGGTGGGCGACCGGGTGTCGGCCAGGATATACAAGGTCAGGCAGCGATACCTCGAAGCGCTGTGCGTGGAGGTGCTCGAACCATCCGCCGACAGGGTCGAGCCGGTCTGCCCGGTGTTCGGCTCGTGCGGAGGCTGCAAATGGATGCATGTCGACTACGAAGCCCAGCTCCGGTACAAGCGGAAGAAGGTCACCGATGCCCTCGTGCATATCGGGGGGTTCGAGAACCCGGCGGTGCTGCCCGTCATGGCTGCGCCGGATCCGCTCCATTACCGGAACAAGGTCGAGTTCTCCTGCTCCAGCCTGCGCTACCTGCTTCCCGACGAACTCGGCCGGGAGGAGCTGCTCAAGCCGAAGAGCTTCGCTCTCGGGTTCCACGCACCTGGCAACTTCGAAAAGGTGCTCGACCTGGAGTCCTGTTTCCTGGCGAAAGCGTGCATGAACACCGTGCTGGACGCTGTACGTGACTACGCCCTCGAACACCGGCTTGCCCCCTATGCCGCCAAGGCGCACGAAGGGTTCCTTCGGAACCTGATGCTCCGCTACAGCGAGCGCCACGACCAGCTGATGGTCAACCTGGTCACCTCCTGGTACGACCGGGAGGTGATGAACGGACTGAAGGTGAAGCTTGAGGAGGCCCTTCCCGGCCAGAACATGACCATCGTCAACAACGTGACCACGAGAAAGAACACGGTCGCCGTCGGTGAACAGGAGTACCTGGTGAGCGGCGAGGGGTTCGTGACCGAGCGGCTCGGTTCGCTCGACTTCAGGATCTCGGCGAACTCATTCTTCCAGACAAACACCCGCCAGGCCGAAACCCTCTACGACCAGATCCTCGCGGTGGCCGGAATCGGCCCCGGCGACACGGTCTACGACCTCTACTGCGGCACCGGCACCATCACCCTCTACCTGGCCCGACACTGCCGCCAGGCGGTCGGTATCGAGGTGGTCGAGAGCGCCATCGAGGACGCCCGTATGAACGCCGAACGTAACGGCATCGGCAACGCCTGCTTCTTCCAGGCAGACCTCAAGGATCTCCATCAGATGCAGGAGAGGCTCGCCCCATACGCCGCCCCCAGGGTGATCGTCACCGACCCGCCGAGGGCCGGCATGCACCCCAAGGCGCTCGACACCATGCTGAAGCTCGAACCCGAGCGGATCGTCTACGTGAGCTGCAACCCGTCTAACCTCGCCCGTGACGGCAAGGAGATCGCCGCGAGGGGGTATCGCCTCACCTCGATCCAGCCGGTGGACATGTTCCCCCAGACCAGCCACGTCGAGACGGTCGCCTGCTTCGAGAGATCGGTGTAGCGCCCTCTTTTCCATATCGGTATCGACATCGCTATCGAAATCGTCATCGCAATCGGGCGTTACCGGCAACGGCCGGGTTCGACCGTGTCGAAATCGATATCGATACCGATTTCGATGGCTGAAAACCCAGTGAAAATTCCTCTCCTGCATCAATGGCAGATAAGCTGACCCACCGGTTTTCACTATCCCTGGAACTCCATTCCGAACGCTCTCATCATAGCTGAAGCCACTCAGTGAAGTTCCAACAGCCAAAGGCTATGGTTTATTGAAGTGTCCGCTTTTTGATTCAACTCCACGCGTAACCCCTTGCGGGGGTGGGCCAGCCAAGTGCCGCCCATGTTCTTTTTCTTATCATCAACTTCGGGAGTTTCCTCTTTCCAGCTTTTCCTGAGGCGCGGGTCTACCCGGCGCCGCTCAATCCGTGTCGGCGAGGTTGGTGCCTTTGTCCAGGATATCGAGATATCCGGTGTGCCCGTGACAGGATTTTAATGCCCTACAGCGCAGGGGCGCTTCGGGTAAATCTGGAGTTAAAATAAAGATGTACGTTATTTTAAGTTGAGGCGATTTCCTGAAACAAGCTCGGCCCCGCGTGCACTGCAAGGAGGCGCGTTTTCGATTGAAATGCAGAGGTCCGATTTGTTACCGTTGATTCGGCGGTGGGGTGCTGTTGTCTTTGTCCAGCGAGTGCTCCCAATCGATGAAGCGGCTGACATCGCTGGAGACCGACGCGAAGATGGCGCTCAGGATCGCGATGTCGTCGGTGAAGCCGAGCATGGGGATGAAGTCGGGGATCGCGTCGGCAGGAGAGACGAAGTAGATGAACCCGGCCGTGATGAGCACCAGGCTTTGCCAGGGGACGTCGCGATACTCTCTCCGGGCCGAGAGCCGGACCATTCTGACGGCGGCCTGCATTTTCCCGGTCAGCTCCTTCGCGTCGAAGGCGGCTCGACCGCGTGCCAGACGGCGGACGGTCGAGTCGAGCAGGCGCAAAGTCCTGTTCCTGTCCTTCAGGATCGACAGGGCGGAGTCGGTCGCATGGCCAAGGGCGTTTTTCAGGGGTTTCATCGGTGCTCTCCGGTTCATGGACGATGAGTTCTCTGCCCGGCCGGGGTTCAGCGCTTTCCGGCCTGCAGCAGTTTCCGTTTCTCTTCAGCGGTCAGGGATTCGTAGCCTCGGGTGGAGATCTTGTCGAGGATCGCGTCGATCTCCTCCTCGGAGGTCTCCTCGACCCTCCGGCCTCCCTGGTGGAGCGTCGGCCCCTTCGGAGTGCGGCCGAACCCTTTCAGTTTGTTGATCCCTTGCATGATGGACCACTCGTTGCGCTTGAAGGTGATGTAGACGAAGGCGATGAAGGCTCCACCGAGGTGGGCGAAGTGCGCCACATTGCTGCCGCTTCCCATCTCCCGGCTGCCTAGTCCTGAGATGAACTCGATGAAGGCGTATCCTGCAACGAAGTATTTCGCCTTGACGGGGAGCAGGAAGTACAGGTAGATGTAGCGGTCGGGAAACATCATGCCGAAAGCGACGAGCACCCCGAAGATGGCCCCGGATGCGCCGATGGTGGGATAGGGGTCCCCCATGGTGGCAAGGACATTGATGATCCCGGCCCCGATGCCGCAGACGAAGTAAAAGGTCGTGAACTGGCGGGTGCCCCAGTAGTTCTCGATTTCGGCCCCGAAGATCCAGAGCGCGAACATATTGAAGAATATGTGCGCGAAGCTGCCGTGCATGAACATGTAGGTCAGGGGCTGCCAGAAATGGAATCCGTAGCCGCCGGCATGGTGGGAGCCGATCGGCCAGAGTGCTCCCAGCGTCGTCACCACATCCCCGGCCGGAGAGCTCTGCAAGAGGAAGACGCCGATGTTGACGAGGATGATCGTCTTGATTGCCGGAGGGATCACCTGGAACCCTCCGGGCATGTATGGTTGCTCGTATCTGCTCATAGATCAATTGGTTGCGATGCGGCTCCCGATGTGCCGGGCACCCGTTTCCGGGTATGCCCGGGGAGTTCGTGTCAGTCCAGGTCGTTCAGGGCGGCGATACCGGGCAGCACTTTGCCTTCCAGGAATTCGAGGCTCGCCCCGCCGCCGGTGGAGACGTGGGTCACCTCGGCGGCGAGCCCGGCCTTGGCGATTGCCGCAGCGGAGTCCCCTCCGCCGATGATGGTGACGGCGCCCGTGGCGGTGGTGTCGGCCAGGGCCTGGGCCACGGCGAAGGTCCCTTTGGCGAACTGGTCGATTTCGAATACGCCCATCGGACCGTTCCAGAGCACGGTTTTGGCTCCGAGGATCTCCTTCGTGTAGGCCGCGATGGTATCAGGGCCGATATCGAGCCCGATCATGCCGTCGGAGATGCCGGTGACCGGTTCGATGCGTGAAGGAGCGTCGGCCGAGATCGCGCCGGCGACGACCACATCGCTCGGGAGGAGCAGCCGGACCCCTTTGGCCTTCGCCTGTTCGAGGAGAGAGAGGGCAAGTTCGAGTTTTTCGTCCTCCACCAGTGAGTTGCCGACCGGCAGTCCTTGCGCCTTGAAGAAGGTAAAGACCATGGCTCCGCCGATGAGCACGGCGTCGACCTTGTTGAAGAGCTGCTCGAGGACGTCGATCTTTCCTGAGATCTTCGAACCGCCGAGGATGGCGACGAACGGACGGACTGCATGGTCGAGGGCGTTGCCCAGGTACCGGAGCTCTTTTTCGATCAGGTAGCCGGCGACCGCAGTCGGGACGTAGTGGGTGATGCCCTCCGTGGAAGCGTGGGCGCGGTGCGCCGTGCCGAATGCGTCGTTCACATAGATCTCGCCGAGCGATGCCAGTTCCCGGGCGAAATCGGGGTCGTTCGCCTCTTCCTGCGGGTGGAAGCGGAGGTTCTCGAGCATGAGGACTTCGCCATCCTGCAGGGCCAGCACCTGTTGCATCACCTCGTTGCCGATGCACTCCTTCGCCATCGTTACCGGAATTTCAAGGAGTTCGGACAATCTCTTCGCCGCCGGAGCCAGGGAGTATTCGGCGTTGACCTTGCCTTTGGGCCTGCCGAGGTGCGACATCAGGATCAGGCGCCCTCCTCCCTCGACCACCTTGCGTATCGAAGGCAGGGCCTCGATGATCCTCTTGTCGTCGGTGATGTTCCTGTCCTGGTCGAGAGGAACGTTGAAATCCACCCGCATCAAGATTCGTTTTCCCTGTAACGATATGTCAGACAACGTCTTTTTCAGCATTTCCCTGGTGAGATTGGTTGATGGATAGAATCATGGTTTGAGTGAATATACATAATCTCCGCTTTCTCCTGCACACTGCATGCCCTCATCGTGAACTCCTTCCTGCCGTGTCCGGCTGGTTCCGTGTCGAAGCCCGGTAGAGGAGTACGTTCCTGTCGTGCGCGGCAAGGGTCGAGGCGAAGAGGTGTCCCCCCTTTCCCGTAGCTACGAAATAGATGAAGGA
>Ga0326732_1000081_pt1 | contig 21315 bp, 15 predicted proteins | sample MHFSIPfraction_4_FD_207644 | JGI IMG/M metagenome (GOLD analysis project Ga0326732, IMG submission 207644) | Lab enriched peat soil microbial communities from Michigan Hollow, Ithaca, NY, United States - MHF12FN SIP fraction | ecosystem: Environmental > Terrestrial > Soil > Wetlands > Peat...
CCGTCGGTCCCCAGGCTCAGGATGAGCCAGTCGATGCCGGACACCTCGGCCTTTTCCATGTCGACGATCGACGCCAGGACGAACTCCAAGTTGCGTCCGCCTCTCCCCCGCCCCTTGACCGTGACCGTAAGCTCGCCTCCGGCGAGGAGGCAGAGCGGCCGCGGCAGCGACGAGGCGGAGCAGGCCAGCTCGGACAGGAACGCGGCGTAGCCCGCGGCCGTTCTCCGGGCCTCCCCGCCGTCCGAGGAGGACAGGAAGATGGGCTCGAAGCCTCGTTTCTCCGCTTCGTGCTTCGCGGCGCGCAGGGCGGTCATGTTGTCGCCGATGATGAAAGCGGGGGCGCGCTCGAAAGCGGGGTCGCTTTCCTTGAGCGTCTCCGGGACCCGTCCCGCCGCGCCGTCCTCGATCCGGGCCCGCACCATGGCCGGGGCGGAATCCCAGAGCTCGTAGCACTCGAGGATGGCCCTGGCGTCGGCGAACGTCGAAGCGTCCCAGTAGGTCGGGCCGGAGGCGATCGTCCCGAGGTCGTTGCCCACGACGTCGGAGATGACGAGCGTGACCACGGACGCCGGGAAGGCCGCCCGGGCCAGCTGACCGCCCTTGATGGCCGACAGGTGCTTTCGGACGACGTTGATCTCCTGGATGGTCGCCCCGGCCCGGAGGAGGTCCTCCGTGAGCCGGCGCTTCTTGTCGAGCGTGACGCCGTCGGCCGGCAGGGTCAGCAGGGACGAGCCGCCGCCGGAGATGCAGACGAAGAGGAGGTCCTTCTCCCCGGCCTTGTCCGCGATCTCGAGGGCCCGCCGGGCCGCTTCGACGCTCCGGGCGTCGGGGATCGGATGGGCGGCCTCGATGTGCTCGAGCCGCGTGGGGTTCTTGCCGACGGGCCAGGGCACGATCGCGAGCCCCGAGGTCAGCCGCTCGTCGAGGATGGTCGCCAGCGCTTCGCCCATGGCCGACGCGGCCTTGCCGAAGGAGATGATGAAGACGCGCTCATAGGCGGCCAGGTCGAACTCGCGGTCCCTGATGCGGACGACGTCACCCTGGCGTTCGACGGCCGAGCGGACGAGCGTCCAGGGATCGACCGCCGCCAGCGCGGCGCGCCAGATGGCCTCCGCATCGGCCGGAAAACCACCCTTCCCTCGCCCGGGATCGATCATGAGAACAATATAGCCTAAACCCGGGTCGGGAGGGAAATCGGGACATGACCCTTTTCTCCGGAAAAGGGATCGTGTCCCAGGCTTCCCGTTTGACAGGCCCTCCCGCGCCGACTACGATGGAACCGTTCCGGGGGAACATACCACGGAGAGGGAGGACACACCATGGATCTTGAAGCGATGGACCGACGCGAATTTCTGAGCAAGCTGGCGGCCCTCACCGGAGGGGCGGCGGCCGTGGTCACGCTGTTGCCCGCGATCGAGGGCGCGGCGACGTCGGGCCAGACCGTCGCGAAGGACGACGCACGGCTCGAGACAGGGTATATCGAGTATCCCGGCGAAACGGGCAAGGTCCGCGCCTATTCGGCCCGGCCGAAAGGCGCGAAGAAGCTCCCCGGCGTCGTCGTCATCCACGAGAACAGGGGCCTCAATCCCTGGGTCGAGGACATGACCCGCCGCGTGGCGCTCGAAGGATATCATGCGATCGCCCCGGACGCCCTGTCCCCCCTGGGCGGGACGCCGCCCGATCCCGACGAGGCCCGGCCGCTCTTCCAGAAGCTCGACGGCCCGGCCAACATCAAGAACTTCGTCGCCGCGGCCGCCTACCTCAAGACCGGGCCGCAGGCGACAGGCAAGGTCGCCTGCACGGGGTTCTGCTGGGGGGGCGGCGTGACGAACCAGGTCGCCGTCAACGCGCCGGACCTCACGGCGGCCATCCCCTTCTACGGCATGCAGCCCGTGCCCGCGGACGTCCCCAAGATCAAGGCGGCCATGCTCATCCACTACGCCGGCGACGACGAGCGGATCGACGCCGGGATCCCGGCCTTCGAGGAGGCCCTCAAAGCGGCGGGCGTCAAATACAAGATCTGCGTTTACGAGGGCGCAAAGCACGCCTTCATGAACGACACAGGGGCCAACTACAATAAGGAGGCCGCCGAGCTGGCCTGGAAGCGCACGGTCGAATTCCTCAAGGACCGGCTCAAGAAGTAGAGCCGCCGTTTTTTCGGCGCCACTCGGCGGCCACGGCGGCGACGAACGGCCGCGCGTGAGTGAAGAACGCCTTATAGCCGGCACAGAGATAGTTCAAGCCCGGCTCGCCGTCCGGTGCGCGGACGAACCGGTTCTTCGGGCATTCCCCGTTGCACATGTCCAGGACCTCGCACGCCCGGCATACGGCCGGGAGCGTCCTGAGCTTGGCCTGACCGAAGGCGAGCTGGGCCGGGCTTTCGAGAAGAGACGCGAGGGGGGCGTCGTCGACGTTCCCGAGCCGGTGAGCGGCATCGACGAAGTGGTCGCAGGCGTAGAGGTCTCCGTTCCGCTCCAGGACCGGGACCGCGCCGCAGACGGGGCGGAAGATGCAGAGCGAGTGCTCCTGGCCGAAGGCCGTCCGGGCCGCCTCTTCGACGATCTGGATCTTGATGCGGCCGATATCGCGGCCGGCCCACTCGTCGAAGACGGCGCAGAGGAAACCGCCCCAGGCTTCGGGCCCGACGGACCCGGGACTGACGCCGCCCGGCGCTTCCGGGCGCGGCTCGACGAGCGGGAGGAAGGTCACGAAGGACGCGCCGATCTCGCGGAAGAAACCGTAGACCTCGGCCGGGCGGCAAGCGCTATCGGCGCCGACGACGCAGAGGATTTCGGCCGGGACGCCGTGGCGGCGCAGGACGGCATGGCCGCGCATCGCGTCGTCGAAAGACGGCCGGCCGTCGCGGCCCCGGCGATGACGGTCATGGATCCCGCGCGGGCCGTCGAGGCTGAGCCCGACGGAGAATCCCTCCGCCGCGAGGAACCGGCCCCAATCGTCGTCGAGGAGGGTGCCGTTGGTCTGCAGCCCGTTGGCGATCGTCCGCCCCGGGGGACAGAGCCGCCGCTCGATCTCGACGATCTTGCGGAAATAGTCGAGTCCGAGGACCGTCGGCTCGCCGCCGTGCCAGGAGAAGCGAATGATCTCGTCCGGCGAGGCGGCGATGAGCCGGGCGATCGACGCTTCAAGGAGAGCCTCGGGCATCCGGGCCGGGGCCGCCGCGGTCCCGGCCGGGCCCTTGCCGAGATAGTAGCAGTAGCGGCAGGCCAGGTTGCAGGCCGCCCCGGCCGGCTTGAAGAAGACCTGGAAGCTCTGCGATGCGACGGTCATGACCCAATTTTATCATCCCCGGAGCCTTGACGGTAGAGCGCCAGAAAATGGGGACGTTTCTATTTTTCGTCGCAAAAAATAGAAACGTCCCCATTTTCCAGTTTTCAAAGAAGCGCTCAATCGCCTGACCGGCCGGCCCGATCTGTGCTATAAAATAGGGGATGCGAAGCGTCCGCGCCGCCGCTGGCCTCCTGGCCGTCCTGCTCCTCTCCAGTTCGACGGCGCTCCCCCAATCCTCGTCCTCGGCGAACTCCCCGTCCCCGGCCGCCAAGTCCCAGAGCGTCTCGGATTTCGAGCAGCGCCTGACCCGCATCAACGGCCAGATCAGGGACCTCAAGGCCCGGCTCGAGTCCGAGGCCCGCAAGGAATCCTCGGTCCTCACGTCCCTGGCCCGGATCAACCTCAACAAGAGCATCGTCGAGCGGGAGCTGGCCGCCCGCAACGTCGAGCTCGAGCGCGGCCGCGACGATCTGGCCGTCATCCAGACGAACATCCGCACGATCCGCGCCGGGATCGACAACGAGCGCGAGTCCATCGAGCGGACGCTGGTGACGCTCTACAAGTTCGGCCGGGTCGATTTCTTCCAGGTCCTGCTCCAGGCCCGGGACATCGAGACCTACGCGTCCGAGAGCAAGCACCTGTCGCTTCTGGCGCGCGGCCAGAACGAGGTCGTGACGGGCTATGTCGCCTCGCTCGACGAGCTCCGCCGGGCCGAGTCCGCCCTTGAGAGCAAGCAGGCCGACCTGGCCGAGATGGCCCGGGCGGCGAACCTCAAGCGCCGCGAGCTCGAGACCGAGGCCCGCAAGAACGCCACCATGGTCGAGGAGATCCGCAAGAACCGGGCGACCTACCAACAGACCCTGAAGGAGCTCTCCGAAAGCGCCGAGGAGCTCCAGAGGCTCATGGCCAAGATCGTCAGCCAGGAGTGGGTCCTGCCGGCCGCCTGGGTCCCCCTCTACGAGCGAAGAGGCCAGCTGCCTTGGCCGCTCGAAGGCCGGGTCATCACGGCGTTCGGGTTCGAAAGACATCCCGACTTCAACACGGTCGTCATGAACAAGGGGATCGAGATCGCGCCGGGCAAGGACAAGTCGCTCATCCTGGCTATCAACGCGGGCAAGGTCGTCTACGCCGATTACTTCCAGGGCTACGGCAATCTCCTCATCGTCGACCACGGCATGACCTACTATTCGCTCTATGGCCATTGCGCCGAGTTCCTGGCCGCGGTCGGCGACATGGTCCGGGCGGGGCAGCCCGTGGCCGTGGTCGGCGACTCCGGGTCCCTCAAGGGGGAATGCCTCTATTTCGAGATCCGGTACAAGACCAAGGCCCTCGATCCCTTGCAATGGCTGAAGCGGAGATGATAGAATGGATGTCCGTTCCGCCATGAGAGTGCCGAGATACCGCTGGTTCCTCTGGGCGGCCGCCCTGGCCGCGGCCGTGTTCTTTATCCTCCAGATGGGGGTCCTGTCCCGCGGCCACGCCGCGCCGGCGGCCCGGGGCTTCGAGCTCCTCGACACCCTCATGTCCCACATCCGCAACGACTATCTCGAGGAAAGGGACCCGGTCCAGACCGCCGAGGGCACGTTCCGGGGCATGATCAACTCCCTGGATCCCCTATCGGCGTATCTGTCGAAGAGCCTGGCCGCGAGCTATAAGGCCCGGACAGACCGGGATACGGAGACGGGGATCGTCGTGCTGAAGCGATACGCCTCGTTCCCTCAGGTCGTCGCCGTCGTCGGCGGATCGCCGGCCGAAGCGGCCGGGGTCCAGCTGGGCGACCTCGTGAGCGCCATCGGCGGGCGGAACACCTTGAGCATGAGCCTGACCGAAGTCAAGCTGCTCCTCGGGGGGACGGACGAGAAGCCGGTCGATATCCGCGTGCTGCGGGGCAACGACACGCACAACCTCAGCGTGCCCCGCACCCTGCTCTTCCCGGAAGCCTATACCTTCGCCCGGACCGCCGGCCAGCCGGCGCGCCTGCGCATCCACCGCTTCGACGCCGGGCTCGCGGCCGACGTCCAGCGCGACATCGTGCCCGCCCTGAGGGGCCGGAAGAGCCCGCTCGTCCTCGACGTCCGGGGCTGCCAGGACGGCACGATCGAAGAGGCCCGGAAGCTCGTCAACCTGTTCGTCAAAGCTGCCGAAGTCGGACGGTTCGAGGGCCGCGGCGGCGCGAAGGAAGCTGTCTCGTGTCCGGCCGACGCCGATCTCGGAGCGATCCCGCTCGTCGTTTGGACGGATGCCGGGACGGCGGGACCGGCCGAGCTGGCCGCCGGGGTGCTCCAGGAAGTGCGCAAAGCCAAGGTCGTCGGCTTCGAAACGTCCGGACTCGTGGGGCGCACGAGCCTCTTTCCGCTCAAGGACGACAGCCTCGTCCTGATGACTTCGGCGACCTTCGTCCTGCCTTCCGGGCGCAAGCTCTGGGACGACGGGCTGGTCCCCGATGCCGCCGTCCCCGTGGACAAGCTCAACGACAAGACCTATCTCGAGAAGACCCTCCCGCTTCTGCCCAAGCTCTGACGGATGTCGAAGAGGCTCCCGCCCAAACGCCGCGAACCCTGGCCGGCGTTCACGCTTCTCACGGCCGTCCTGACCGCCGCCGCCCTCATCACGGGCGTATCCCTCGATTATCTCAACGCCCGAAAAGGCCAACGGGCCTACCTTTTCGGGACGGCTCCCCAGGCGGCCCCGATCGTCGAGACCCGGCCGGCCGCTCCGCCCGCGGAGAAACCGGGCGAAAAGCCCGCCCCCCCGGCCCAGGCGCCGAAACCCGTCGTCAAGCCCTTCGACGAGGTCGTGGCCGCGAGCCTCGCGGCCGCGGGGATCTCGGAGGATTCCGTCCTCCAGCTCAAGCGCCGCAAGGGCGGCCCGCTCTTCGAGGTCGAGCTCCCGGCCGAGCTCTATGAATCGGTCGGCCCGGCCGTCGAACGGGCGCTCAAGGCGGAGGGCGTCCGCGTCCTTAGCAAAAAGAGGAGCCCGGGCGAAGAAAAGACCGAAGTCCTCTGGGCGCTCCGAAGGCCGGCCAAGGAGGAGGCGACGATCTCGTTCGTCCTGCCCGTCGAGCCGCCGCCCGTCGTCGTGGCCGAAAAAGAGCCGCCGTCGAAAAAGGCCCCGCGCGGCCAGGTCGCCCTGATCATGGATGACATGGGAAGCAGTCTCGAGACGCTCGACCAGCTCATCGCCCTCCGCCGGGCCGTGACCGTATCGGTCCTGCCCTACAGCGTCCATGCCGAGGAGACGGCCCGGATCGCCCACGAGAACGGCCTCGAGGTCCTTCTCCATCTGCCCCTCGAGTCGGTCAACAACCACGAGGCCATGGCCAACACCGAGGGGATGATCCTGGCCATGATGACCGAGCCCGCGATCGTCGCCTCGTTCGAAGCGAGCTACGACCGGGTGCCCTTCGCTGCGGGCACCAACAATCACATGGGCTCGCGCTTCACCGCCGACCGGGACCTGATGCGGACGATCCTGAAGCCGATCAAGGAGCGGGGGCTGTTCTTCGTCGACAGCCGGACGACGGCGGACACCGTGGCCCTCGACGAGGCCCGGAAGATGGGCATCCTCGCGACGCAGCGGGACGTCTTCCTCGACGCCGACGAGGACCACGGCCGCATCCGGGGCCGGCTCATCGAGCTCCTCCAGAAGGCCCGCAAAAAGGGCCGGGCAGTCGGCATCTGCCACCCCTTCCCGGAGACCCTGGCCGTCCTCAAGTCGAGCCTATTCCTCCTCGACTCCTACAACCTCGAAGCCGTCCCCGTCTCGAAGCTCGTCCGGTAGGAAGCCCGGCCCGGTTATTGCTTAATTCCCCCCTGTCCGTTAATATACAAACGATAAAGAGGAGGCGTCCCATGAAGAGATTTGCCCCGTCGGTTCTCGTCCTCGCCGCCTTGGCGCTGGCCGTCCTGCCGGCCTGCAAGACGATGTCGAGCGACGAGTTGAAGAGCTCGATCGAGGTCCTGGACTACACGTCCTCCTGGGTTTCGAAATACTACCAGCCCTGGCCGCCCCGGCTCATCCTCGTCCCCCAGATCTCGTTCCGGATCAAGAACATCGGGGCCAAGCCCCTGAACTATGTCAATTTCAACGCCGTCTTCCAATTCAAGGGCGATCCCGAGAACTTCGGCGACGCCTTCCTGGCCGCCATCCGCGGCAAGGCCGTCCCGCCCGGCGCGACGAGCGACCTCATCGTCCTGAAGAGCAATCTCGGCGTCGACGGCAAGAACCTGGCCGGCATCCGCGACAATCCCCAGTGGAAGCAGGCTTTCGTCAGGCTCTTCGCGATCTCCAAGGGGTCCCATCCTGTCCCCATCGGCACGTATGACGTCTCCCGGACGATCGACTTCAAGGAGCCCGAGCCCGTCGAGCCGAAGAAGTGACGATGGGCGCCATCGTACCGGCAAGAGTATTCCTCGTCCGCGGCCAGGGCCGGCACAAGGAGAAGCTCGTCAGCTTCGAGAAGGCCCTGCGCGAGGCGGGCATCGCCCCCTACAACCTCGTCCGCGTCTCGAGCATCTACCCGCCGCACTGCCGCTACGTCACCAAGGCGGCCGGGCTGAAGCTCCTCACGCCGGGGCAGATCCTGTTCGTCGTTTTGAGCGAGAACTCGACCGATGAACCCGGCCAGCTCATCTCCGCGTCGATCGGCATGGCCGTTCCCGACGACCCGTCGCACTACGGCTACCTCGCCGAGCATTCCGACATCGGGAAGTCCGCCCAAGAGATCTCCCATCACACCGAGTACCTGGCCGCCGAGATGCTGGCGACCAAGCTCGGTGAGAAGCTCCAGGGGCCCGGCCTGCGGAAGCCCGACCGGTCGTTCCGGGTCTCGAACGGCCTGTCGCTCAAAACACGGAGCATCACCCAGACCGCGGCGGGAGAGGCGGGGTTGTGGACGACGACCGTTGCGGCCGCCGTCCTCATATAGGAATGTAAGAAGGGGTCAAACCTAAACTTTTAAACTTTTGCCTGGCGGGCCCCGACTCCGCCAGTAAGTTTAAAAGTTTAGGTTTGACCCCTTCTTTTCTTACTTCTCGAGGCCGAGCGGATCGGGGTTGAGGATCTTGACGAAGCTCCGTTCCCGGAGCGTCTTGACGTAAGCCTCGGTCTTAGCCGCCCGCTTCTCGTTGAAGATCTTCTCCTCGACCTCTTTGCGGGCGTCCTCGAACGGGCGCAGGGCGCTGTCCTTCTTCTCCACGAGCAGCAACAAGTACCAGCCGCTCTTGTTATTGATCCAGGGGGTCTTTTCTCCGGCCTTGAGCCTTTCCACGGGCGATTCGAGGGCCACTTCGAGCTCGCCGGCCTTGAACGTGCCGAGGTCGCCCTTGGCCTCCTTCATCGGCGGATCGGAGAGCTCGGAGGCCGTATCGGCGAAAGAGGCGCCGGACTTGAGCTTGGCATCGACCGACGCCTTGAGCGCCTCGATCTCCTCGGCCGAGCGGCCTGCGCTGGCGATATAGACGGCGCTGAGCTTGTACTCGGTCGGGGTCGTGAACTCGGCGGGATTCTTCTTGTAGTACTGGACGACCTCGGAATCCTCCAGGACGATGGCCCGCTCGACCTCGGTATAGAGGACGCCCTGGCGCATCATGCCGTCCTCGTACTGCTTGAGCCACATGTCGTAGGTCATGCCCTGCTGCTCGACGGCCCGCCGGAGATCGGCGTCGGAGGCCAGATGGTTGTCCTGCTTGATCTTTTCGATCATCGCCTTCATCTGTTCCTGGACGTTCAGGCTGAGCTCCTTGGCTTTCTGGAGGAGAAGCGTCTCGGTGATCATGGAGTTGAGGAACTCCTTCTTGAGCAGCGCGTATTGCTGGTCGTACTGGTCCTGGGGCAGCTGCTGGGCCCGGAGCTGCGACGCGGCGATCTCGAACTGGGTCCGGAAGTCGGACAGGGTGATGATGTCGTCGTTGACGATGGCCACGATCGACTCGACGACCTCCTGGCCGAAGGCGGCGGGCGCCGCCGCGACGAGGAGGCCCGCCACGATCGCTCCCGTGATGGTTTTTTTCATGTTCATTCGTCCGTCCTCTGGTAGCGGAAGAATAGGTTCTCGGGGCGGGCCTGCCAGCTCAGGGTGTCTTTGAGTCCGCCCAGATGGAGGGCCAGGGTTTCCTTCATCTTCTGGGCCATGATCAGCTGCTGGATGGCCGGGGCCGCCTCGGCGGCGCTCTGGAGAGCGGGCGGGAATTTCCGGTCCAGCCGGAAGATGTGATAGCCGTAGGAGGATTGGACGACCTGGCTCGTCCTCCCCTCGTCCAGTGAGAAGATGACCTTTTCCATGTCGGCCGGCAGATCGCCCTGCTGGAAGACGCCCATGACGCCGCCCCGGGCCGCTTCAGGCCCGAGCGACTCCTCGGTGGCGATCTTGCGGAATTCCGGCTCGCCGGTCCTCTCGAGCCGTCGAAGGACCGATACGGCCTTGTCCTCGGTGTCGACGAGGATCTGGCTGACCTGGATCCGGCCCTGGTAAAGGAAATCCTTCTTGTGGTTCTCGTAATAGTCGAGGATCTCGGCTTCGTCGACCCGGACGTCACGGACGACGAGGAAGGTGTACTTCTCGACGAGGAGCCGGTCGAAAGCGCCTTCGGGCGGAGCCACGGCCGTGCCGTCGCCGTCCCCCGCCGGGAGGACCTCGACCGCCAGCTTGGCCAGGTACTCCTTCTTCTCGTCCTCGCTCAGGGTGATGCCCCGCTCCCGTGCCGCCTCGAGCAGGATCCTCTCGTCGACGAACCGGTCGAAGAGCCGGCTCAGGGATTCGGCCGGAAGCTCCCTGGCCCCCGCTCCGGCCGCCTCGAGATAGGCCCGAAAATCGGCGTTGAAGAGCTCGCTTTTCTCGATGCGCAGGATCGGGCGTCCCCGGAGCGTGCCTTGGACGAGCCCGGCGACGCGGGAGACGGGGTCGCTGCCCTGGTCGCGGCCACAAGCGACGACGGTCAGCAGCGCCAGGGCGGCGAGGGCCGCCGCGGCCGGACCTGTCCCCGTCGTCCTCGGCCGTTCGTCCGTCCTCTGGTGCGCGTCCATCTTTTTTAGTATCAACTCATTATAGCCTACTTGGATAACTCCATCAAGACCCCGACCGTTTCATCGAGCAGGGCCCGCTCCGTCGCCCCGCGCAGGGCCAGCGACATGACCCCCTCGGGCGAGAGCGACCCCGAAGACTTCTTGAGCAGGGGCGTCACCCGGGCCCAGTCGACGGGCGTCTCGGGACGGAACTTGAACACGACCCGGTGCTCGGTCCGGTCGATCGAGCGGAGACGCAGCTTGGTGGCCAGGTATTTGAGGGCCCCGTAGCGCAGGAGGTTCTCGATCGGGCCGGGGATGGGCCCGAAGCGGTCGACGATCTCCTCCCGGATGCGGTCGATCTCCCCGAGGTCCTCGACCGAGGCCAGGCGCTTGTAGAGATTGAGCCGGAGGTTGACCTGGGGCAAGTAGTCCTCCGGGACGTGGATGTCGACCTTGAGATTGATCTCCGGGTTGACCTCCTCGACGATCTCGCCCTTGAGCCCGCGGATGGCCTCGTCCAGGAGCTGCATGTAATACTCGAAGCCGATGGCCTCCATCGTCCCGTGCTGGCGATGCCCGAGGAGGTTGCCCGCGCCGCGGATCTCCAGGTCCCGGGCGGCCAGGCGGAAGCCCGAGCCGAGCTCGCTGAACTCCTTGAGGGCCTTGAGCCGCTCCCGGGCGAGCGGCGTCAGCTCGATGTAGGGGGGCACGAGGAAGTAGGCGGTGGCCTGCCGCGCCGACCGCCCGACCCGGCCGCGGAGCTGATAGAGCTGGGCCAGGCCGTAGAGGTCGGCCCGGTCGACGATCAGGGTGTTGACGAGCGGGATGTCGATGCCGTTCTCGATGATGGTCGTCGAGACCAGGACATCATGCTTGCGCTCGACGAAATCGATCATCCGCTTCTCCAGGACGGGGCCGCTCATCTGCCCGTGGATGGCGACCACCCGGGCCTGCGGCACGAGCTTGGTGACGAGATCGGCGACCTTGTCGATGTCCTCGATGCGGTTGTGGATGACGTAGACCTGCCCGCCCCGGGCGATCTCCTGGCGGATGGCGGCGGCGATGAGCTTGGCGTTGAAAGCGGTCACGACCGTGTGGACGGCCAGGCGATCGCGCGGCGGCGTCTCGATGAGGCTGATGTCGCGCAACCCCGTCAGCGACATGTTCAACGTGCGCGGGATGGGAGTCGCGGTCAGGGTCAGGACGTCGATCGTGGCCTTGAGCTGCTTGATCTTCTCCTTGTGGCCGACGCCGAAGCGCTGCTCCTCGTCGACGATGAGCAGGCCGAGGTCCCTGAAGCCGACGTCCTTGGACAGGAGCCGGTGCGTGCCGATGAGGATGTCGACGAAGCCCTTGCGGCAGTCTTCGACGACGGCCTTCTGCTCGCGCGGCGATTGGAGCCGCGTCAGGGCCTCGACGCGGACGGGAAAGAGGACCATGCGGTCGCGGAAGGTCTTGAGGTGCTGGCTGGCCAGGACGGTCGTCGGGCAGAGGACGGCCACCTGCTTGCCGTCCATGACGGCCTTGAAGGCCGCCCGCATGGCCACCTCGGTCTTGCCGTAGCCGACGTCGCCGCAGAGGAGGCGGTCCATCGCCGTGTCGCGTTCCATGTCTTCGCGGATCTCGCGGATCGACCGGCGCTGGTCCTCGGTCTCCTCGTACTCGAAGGTCTTGCCGAACTCCTCGTCCCACTGCCCGTTGGAGGCGAAGGCGTGGCCTTTGACCGCCCGCCGCGTGGCGTAGAGCTCGACCAGCTCCTTGGCCACGGCCTCCACCGCCTTCTTGGCCCGGGTCCGCGTCTTCTCCCAGGTGCCGGTGCCGAGCTTGTCGAGCGGCGGCGGCTCGGGGCCGGGCTTGGAGAACTTCTGGACGAGGTTGAGGTCCTCGACCGGCACGAGCAGCTTGTCGCCGTCGCGGTAGCTGAGCTCGATGAACTCCCGGCCCTGGCCGGCCACCTCGACCCGCTGCAGGCCGCGGAAGACGCCGATGCCGTAGTCGGTGTGGACGACGTAATCGCCCGCCTGGAGGTCCTGGAACTGGGAGAAGAAGGGCCGCCGCGAGGCCCGGCTGACGATGACCTTCTCCTCGGTGAAGATGTCCTTCTCGGAGAAGAAGTGGAGCTTTTCCCGGGGGTAGCTGAAGCCACCCGGCAGCGCGCCGAGCAGCAGGGCCGCCTCGTTGCGCGGCGGCACGGCGAACGGCGAATCGGTCTCGAGGACCGGGATGTCGCTCTCGCGGAGCAGGGTGGCCAGGCGCTGGCGGGTGCCGGCGTTCAGGAGATAGATCGCGCAGAGGTCGCTCTCGGCCTGGAGCCTCTTCAGATACTGGAGAAAGAACGGGATCTTGTTGTCGAACTTGGGAACAGGCTGAAAGGGGAACGCAAGGACCTTCTTGCGGGCCGGGGCGCCGAGCTCCTCGAGGCGGACGGCCTCCTTGCGGACGCGCTGAAGGAGGCGGGCCGGGAAGATCGCGTCGGGGTCGAGGGCGAAGACCCGGTCGGCGAGGAGATCGGCGAACTGGTCGCGGAGCTCCTTGAGATGATCGTCCCACTCGCAGTCGACGGCCTCGGGATCGTCGACGATGAAGACGGGATCCGCAAGGTAGTCGGTCACGGGGACGAAGCCGTCGGTCACCAGGAGCGCGAGCGCCGAGAAGCTCGGCCCGAAATCGCCGCGGTCGACCGCCTCGATCTTGGCATCGAGGTCGCGGCTGACGCCTTTCGAGCGCTTGCGGGCGGCGGCCTTCCAGCGGTCAAGGAACTCGGGCGTGGCCGGGAACTCCCGGAGACCCGGGAGGGTCAGCCGGTCGATCCGTTTGAGGGACCGCTGGCTCGAGATATCGAACTCGCGCAGGGAGGCGACGCGCGAACCGTCGAACTCGATGCGGAAGGGATTGGCTTCCCAGGGCGAGAAGACGTCGACGATGCCGCCGCGCCAGGCGTACTCGCCGGGCGAGGCGATGAGGTCCTCGCGGGCGTAGCCGAAGCGGGCCAGCGTCTCGAGGAGGCCGTCGTGATCGGCCTCGGCGCCGGTTTCTAGCGAGAGGAAGAGCCGGCTCATTTCCGCGGGCGCGGGCACGGGCTTGAGCAGGCCGCCGAGCGAGGTGACGATGATCGCGGGCGGCGTCCCGAGAAGCCGCCGGAAGAGCTTCATCCGCGAGGAGACCGCGTCGAGGGAAGGCGGGACCTCGAAATAGGGATTCTCGGAGAGCGGGGCCAGGGTGGCCAAGCCGGCGTCGGGGGCCAAACGGGGCAGGAAGAAGCGGCAGTCCTGTTCGGCCTGGGCGAGCGGGGCGGACTCGGCCCGGACGAAGACGATCGGGCGGCCCGCGGTCTTCGCCAGGCAGGCCAGGAGGTAGGCCTTGGCCGGCTCGATGACGCCGTGGACGGAGAGGGGCCGCTCCGGCGAGGCGATGGCCCGGACGAGGTCGCCGAATTCTGGCGTGCGAAGGAGAAAATCGAGACTCACCGGACTATTCTACAGGGGGGCGGGAAGCCCGGTCAAACCGCGGGGACATGTACCGTGTCGGTACGTTTCCCCTTTCCGATGGGACCGCCCTGAGGGGAAAAATTCGGGACATGACCCTTTTCTCTGGAAAAGGGATCGTGTCCCGCGAATTTTTCCGGCTGAAGCCGGACGATTTTCGGGACGACGGATTTGGGCTATAGTATCAGCGAGGATCTACGACAAAAAGCCCTTCGGCGCTTGTCAACTCTTCCCGATCGAGGTGCACGACATGAAGAAGATCATTTTTCTCGCGAGTCTGGCCGTAACGGCCCTGTCCATGACCGTCCTGGCCCAAGCCTCACCCCAAGCCGAGGACGCTCTAACGGTCAAGGCCCGGGCGTTCCTCGCGGCCATGGAGAAGGGCGATTTCCAGCTGGCCGTTCGCGGTTTCGACGAGACCATGCTCAAGCTCTCCGGCCCGGACAAGCTGGAGACCATGTGGGCCAAGCAGCTGCCAGCCCAGCTCGGCGTCTTCAAGAAGCAAGCGGCGGCCCGGCGGGAAGAGCTCCAGGGCTACGAGATCGTCCTCGTCACGTGCGAGTTCGAAAAGGCGACGCTCGACGCCCGGATCGTCTTCGACATGGCAGGCAAGATCGCCGGTCTCGGCTTCGTGCCGACGGCGCCGCCGGCGAAGTACGAGCCGCCCGCATACGCCGACCCGGCCAAGTTCGAGGAGACGGAAGTCACCGTGGGCTCGGGAGACTGGGCGCTTCCCGGGACGCTGACGATGCCCAAGGGCCACGGACCTTTCCCGGCCTTGGTCCTCGTGCATGGCTCGGGCCCGAACGACAGGGACGAATCCCTCGGGCCCAACAAGCCGTTCCAGGACCTGGCCTGGGGGCTGGCCTCGCGCGGCATCGCCGTCCTGCGATATGAAAAAAGGAGCAAGGTCTACGGCAAGAAGATCCTGGCCGATCCTAAGCTCGAAGCGACCATGACGGTCAAGGACGAGACGATCGACGACGCCCTCGCCGCGGCCGCGCTGCTCCAAAAGACGCCGCGTGCCGATCCAAAGCGCGTCTTTATCCTCGGCCACAGCCTGGGCGGATTCCTGATGCCGCGAATGGCGGTCGCGGCCGGACCACTGAACCTCGCCGGCTTCATCAGCATGGCCGGCTTGACCCGGCCCCTCGACGATACGATCGTCCGTCAGATGACCTATCTCTATAGCCTGGCCGGGAACACTCTGTCGGACGAGGACAAGAAGAAGCTCGAGGATATCAAGGCCGCTGTCGCCACGATCAAGGCCCTCACCGAGGCCGACCGGACCTCGACCGTGAAGCTCATCGGGGCCATGCCGGCCTATTGGCTGGACCTTCGCGGCTACGACCCGGCTGAAACGGCCAAAACGGTCCGCAAGCCCATGCTGTTCCTGCAGGGCGGCCGCGATTACCAGGTCCAAACGGTCGACCTCGAGAACTGGAAGAGGGCCCTGGGTTCACGCCCCGACGTCGAGTTTCATCTCTATCCCAAGCTCAACCATCTCTTTTACGAAGGCGAGGGCCTGCTCGTGCCGCTCGAGTACATGCAGAAGCACGGCAGCGTCGCGCCGTACGTGATCGACGACATCGCGAACTGGATCTCCAAAATCGGGGACACGTACTAAGAGTACATGTCCCCGTTCTAGGCGTGGGGGATCGAGGTGTGGCCGGAGATCTCGGAGCTCGTCGTCACGAGGTCCCGGACCGAAAGCCCGTGGACGCTGGCGTTGCCGGTGAGGCGGGCGAAATCCTTGAGCTCCTCGGTCGAGACGCGTAGGAAGTTGGCCAGCCCGCGGGCGGCCTCGTCGACGTCGAGCCGGGTCCGCAAGCCCGGATCCTGGGTGGCGATGCCGACGGGGCAGCGGCCGGTCTCGCAGATCCTGAACTGCTGACACCCGATGGCCATCAGGGCCGCCGAGCCGATGGCCACGGCGTCGGCGCCGAGGGCCAGGGCCTTGGCGAAGTCCGGTGAGACGCGCAGGCCGCCGGTGGCGATGAGGGTCACGTCCTTGACGCCTCTCCCCTCGAAATACCTGCGGGCGCGGTCGAGGGCGTAGATCGTCGGCATCGACGTCGCGTCCTTGATCAGCTTGACGGCGGCCCCCGTCGCCCCGGCGCGGCCGTCGACGGTGATGAAGTCGGGGCCGGCGGCGAGGGCGAACTCGAGGTCGGCCTCGATGTGGCCGGCGGCGATCTTGATGCCGATCGGCCGGCCTTTCGAGAGCGCCCGCAGCTCGTCGACCTTGCGCCGGAGGTCATCGCGGCTGGCGATGTCGGGGAAGCGCGACGGGCTGATGATGTCCGCGCCCTCGCGGAAGCCGCGGATCGCGGCGATCTCGGGCGTCACCTTGCCCCCGGGAAGATGGCCGCCCATGCCGGGCTTGGCCGACTGTCCGAACTTGATCTCGATGGCGTCGACGCGCTCGAGGTTCTCCGGGGTGGCGCTGTAGCGGTTGGGGACGTATTCGAAGATGTAGTGATGGGCCAGGCCCAGGGCCTCGGGCAGGATGCCGCCTTCGCCTGAGGACATGGCCGTCCCGGCCGCCCCGCTGCCCAAGGCCAGGGCCGATTGGGCCTCCTTCGACAGCGCCCCGAACGACATATGGCTGACGATGATCGGCGTTCCCAGGACCAGGGGCTTCTTCGCTTTGGGCCCGATGACCGTCTTCGTGTCGACCGTCTCGTCGCGATTGAGCGGCATCCGCGCGAGCTGGGCCCCCAGGATCAGGATGTCGTCCCAGGACACGACGGGGCGGCGAGAGCGCATCGGCTCGATGACCGACTCCCCCGTCTGGGCCATGCGCTGGATATCGGCCATATGCGTCTCGATCTCGTCGGACGCACGGCGGAAGTCCTCGAGGCGCTCGGGGTCCCGCTCCGGCCCGGAGGGAGCGGGGGCTGGAGGGGCGGCGGCGGGGGGCTGGGGATAAAGGGGTTCGGGCCCGCATTCGAGCCGCTCGAACTCGGACTTGGGCGCGCCGCAGACGGGGCAGATCCAGTCGCCGAAAAGATCGTCGAAAAAAATGCCTTCGACCTTCTCGTCGTAAAGGAAATGGCAGATGCGGCAGCGATATTTGGCCATGGCCGATCCCGGCCCGGTCATCTTACCACCTGATTCGGTGACACTCAACTAAATACACTTAATTCAGAGGAAGGACCTGCATGATAGGAGCGGCCCGATAATTAAGTGTATTTAGTTGTGTGTCACCGTTTTAGAGTCTCCACCAGTACGAGAACTTGATGAAGACGTTGTAGTTGTCCCGGATGAGATGGCCGTAGGCGTCGCGGAGATAGTTGTTGTCGAAGCCGAGGAAGAACACCGTTCCGGGCCGGAGGACCCAGCTCGCCAGCAGGCTGCCGAAGGCTTCCTTGTAGAAGAAGTTGTAGTCGACGATGGCCCGGAAGGAGAGCGTCTTGCTGAACTGGTAGGTCGTCCGCTGGCGGACGACGTTGTAATCCCAGAGCCTTTCTCCGCCCGCCGAGCGCCAGAACGTCTCCTTGCTGAAGTCGACGCCGAGCTGGAGGCGCTTGCTCGGCTTGAAGGTGGTCTGAAGGCCGTAGACGTTGTGATACCCGAGGAAGGCGTCCTCGGGGTCGTAGTTGACGCTATCGCCCGTCTCGAAGACGAGATTGAACGGCATCCAGCTGATGAACGTGAACTGGGACTCGATCGAGAGCTGCTGCTTCCGGAAATCGACGCTGGCAAAGCGTTCCAAGCCGGCCTCGTACTCGACGAAGACCTGGTTGAATTCGGTCAGACGGAGCTGGACCTGGGGGCGGATCCAGGTGTCCTGGGTGATGCTGTCGGCGTAGCCGATCCGCTTCCCGGCCTGGATCCGGAACTGGACCTGGTTGAGGTATTTCTTGTCGGGGTAAAGGCGGAACGACGCGTAGGCGCCCGTGGAGCGGTAGTCCGTCCGGTTGACGAAGCCCAGGGAGGCCTGGAACTCGGGATGCATGGCCGTGTAATAGCCGCCGAAGGTCCAGTGCTTGGTCGTGTAGTAAAGATCGGCATAGAGGCCCGGAGCGAGGGCGGTCCTCTCGCCGTCGGCGCTCGCCTTCGAACCCAGGGCTTGGAAGCTGAAGAAGACGCGGTTCTTAAAACGGAGCTGGCCGTCGACGCCGGCGAGGCGGCTCCAATTGCCGCCGCTGAGCTCCTTGTCCGTCAGGGTGAAGCCGACGTAGGACCCCGACCCGACGTCGGCCTTCGTCCGGAAAATGTTGGAGAAGGCCCGCGTATCGGTCGCCGGGGCGCCGTCGGGGATCTCCCAGAGGCTCTCGGTCGGGTGCATGTCGTAGGCAGAGAGCAGGCCGTAGGTGAACCGGCCGCTCTTGCCGGAAGCCTTGGCGCCGAAGATCGGGTCGGTGATCTGACGGGTATAAACGGTCTCGATCTCGGGCGAGCTGAAGATCTCCATGCCCTCGAGGAAGAAGGGCCGCTTCTCGTTGTAGCGCAGGGCGTAGCGAAGGTTGTAGTCGATCTGGGGCTCGTCGGCCTCGATCTGGCTGAAGTCCGGGTTGGCCGTCAGATCGAGGGTCGTGTTCGAGCTCAGGCCGAGCTTGAAATTGGCCCCGGGCTGGACGTCCATCCGCCGGACGGGATCGCCCGACGGGTCCGTGGCTTGGCCCCCCCGGTAAAGGGACGTCACGAAGGGCATGACCTCGACGTTGCGGCTGCGCTCCACGGCTCCCTGGATGACGAACTGCCGGCCGTTGGAGAGGAGCCCCGGGATGTCGCGCGAGTAGTGGGGGTACATGATGATCTCCCCGGTGCGAGGGAGGTTGCGCGCGAGGACGATGTTCCAGATCTTGATATCGGTATTGGGAAAGCGAAGGCTCTTGAAGGGGATGGCCGCCTCGACCGTGTAGCCGCCCTCGTCGATCTTCCCGTCGGAGAGGAAGACCGTGTCCCAGCTGTCGTCCATGTTGTCGTTGCCGCCCTCTTCGACCCGCATGAAGTCCATTTGGACGCCGGCGGGGTTGAGGCCGAAGGTAAAGGCCCGGCGCTTCTCGTTGAAGGTGTCGAGCATGATCATGATCCAGTCGTCCTCGAGGCAGCCGTCGCGCTTGGTGATCGAGCAGCGGAGCTTGGAGGCCTGGGAGTCAAAGACCCGGAACGCAATATAGAGGTTCTTCTCGTCGTAGCCGAGGTAGGCGACCGTCTTCTCAGTGGGGACGCCGTTCTCCTTGGGCGAGAGCTGGATGAAATCCTCGATCTTGAGGGCCTCTGTTTCCCAGATGGGGTTATCGAGAACGCCGTCGATCTTGGGGGCCTTGGACAGGCGAGGGATCACGAGGGGCTCTTTGCCGGCGGCGGAGGTTTGGGCAGCGGGCCCGGCGGCCCAAACCGACGCGGCGGCCAGGGCCACCCCCAGAGCGGCTATCAGCCATGGTCTTTTCATGTTCATCAGCTCTTTCCTGCGTATTCACCGCGAAGGCACAGGGACAGCTCAGCGCCTTCCTTGTGTCTGACGAAGCGGCCGGGCGAAAGGTTCCCTCGACGGGACAATCCTTCTGAGAAGGGCCGTTCAGGCGGCGGAGACACGCCAGGTCTCCGGGCCGCTCCGCTCTATAAGGACCTCCCGGCCGTCCCCCATGCGGCAGCGCCAGATATCCCGGACCGGGCCGCCGGCCCGGTCGAGGACGCGCTTCCGGAGGAGGACCTCGACGACCTCGAGGCGGGCGTTATCGATGATGACGGCCCGGGGAGTCTCGCCGCCCCGAGATCCGGCGTAAAACTCGACCCTGTTCTCGCCGACGGCCGGTTCCTCGGCGGTCGCTTCGTCCCTTCGTCCGTTTCGTTTAAGGGGTCGCATGCAACACTCTATTATAGCATGCGCCTCAGCGGCCCCGAGGCCGCCGGTTGCAGGGGCCGGGAGGATGCGAATATAATGGCCCGGAGAAACCGATCCTCGCGGAGGTGCCCTTGAAAAGGAATCTCGCTCTTTCCCTCGTCTTGGCCGCGGCCCTCGCCGCCGCCGCTCCCCTCGCCTGCCAGACCCCCGACCCTGACCGCGCCCTCGACGGCCTCCCGGCCCGGGACGCGAACGTCCGCCTGGTCATCTTCAACCCCGAAACCTTCAACATCCGCGCCCTGGTCACGCTGCGCAAGAACGGCACGATCGACATCCCGAACCTGACGGTCATCGGGGTCTACCACGAGCGGCAGACCGGCAACTTCGCCGAGAGCCGGAAATACGTTCAGGAGAACGGCCTCGACTGGTTCAAGTTCCACGTCGTCAAGGCCGAGATCAGCGAGCCGGCCCTCTTCAAGACGAACGCCTGCACGCCCGAGTTCGAGGAGATCGTCAAGAAGGCCGACGGCGTCATCTTCTTCGGGGGGCCCGACATCCCACCCTCGGTCTTCGGCGAGAAGACGCTCCTGCTGACGGAGATCAGCGATCCCTACCGCCATTATCTCGAAACCTCGGCCGTCTTCCACCTTCTCGGGGGGTCGCAGGACGCGAAGTTCAAGCCGCTCCTCGCCGGCCGGCCGGGCTTCCCGGTCCTCGGCATCTGCCTGGGGTTCCAGACGCTCAACGTGGGCACGGGCGGAACGCTCGTCCAGGACATCTGGACCGAGGTCTACGGCAAGACGACGGCCGAGGACGTGATCGCCCTCGGGCCGGAGCAGTGGCACAACAACCCGTACAGGATCCTGTTCCCGCTCGACAAGCTCTACGGCTATAACTTCCACTCTCTCCAGCTCGGCGACAACGGGCTGTTCGTCAAGGCCATGGGCTTCAAGTCCTCCGACCACCCGCGCATCCTCAGCTCGCACCACCAGGCGCTCGAGAAGATGGGCCAGGGGCTCGTGGCCATCGCCAGCTCGCGCGACGGCAAGATCGTCGAAGCCGTCGAACACAAGACCTTCCCGAACGTCCTCGGCATCCAGTTCCACCCCGAGCATCCGCTGCTCTTCGATCCCGAGCCGCGGCAGCGCCAGAAGCCGGGTGATGCGCCGACGAGCTTCCTGGCCATCCTGGAGGGGACGCCGCCGAGCGTCGAATTCAACAAAGGGATCTGGCGCTGGTTCGCCGGCAGGCTCGTCGAGAGCCACGGCAAGTAAGGAGGCCCCCATGAGATACGGCATCGGCGCGACCCTCGTGATCTTTGCCTTCGCCGCGGCTTGTGCCAAGCCGGCCAAGGCGCCCGAGGGGATCCTGTTCAAGGACGACCTCGCTTTTCTCAAGTCCCATACGAACGTCGTCGTTCTCAGCGGGGCCGGCGGCCAGGCCCAGGTCGCCGTCAATCCCGACCTTCAGGGGCGCGTCATGACCAGCACGGCGGCAGGGCCCGAGGGGCTGAGCTTCGGCTGGATCAACCGGGAGGCCATCGCCTCCGGCGTCAACAACCCGCACATGAACGCCTTCGGCGGCGAGGACCGCTTCTGGCTCGGCCCGGAGGGCGGGCAGTTCTCGATCTTCTTCAAGAAGGGCGACCCGTTCGACCTCGACCACTGGTGGACGCCGCCGGCGGTCAACGAAGGGTCTTTCGACATCGCCTCGCAGGACGCGGGCCGCGTCCATTTCCGC
>Ga0326732_1000082_pt1 | contig 21304 bp, 16 predicted proteins | sample MHFSIPfraction_4_FD_207644 | JGI IMG/M metagenome (GOLD analysis project Ga0326732, IMG submission 207644) | Lab enriched peat soil microbial communities from Michigan Hollow, Ithaca, NY, United States - MHF12FN SIP fraction | ecosystem: Environmental > Terrestrial > Soil > Wetlands > Peat...
TCGGCATCAAGGTCAAAAAGGATGCCAACCTGAAGGCCTTCGAGGACAAGATGTACAAGCTCCCCGACGTCCAGGTCGTCAGCCTGAGCCAGGTCAAGACGACCATCATGACCCTCGTATCGACGGCCCGGGTCATGGTCTTTTCGATCGCCCTCATCGCCATCCTCATCGCCATGATGGGCGTCATCAACACCGTCCTGATGTCGGTCATGGAGAGGCGCCAGGAGATCGGCATCCTCAAGTCCATGGGGGCCATGGCCGGCGACGTGTTCAAGCTCGTCTGGCTCGAGACGATCATCTTATGCCTCAGCGGCGGCCTCATCGGCACAGCCCTGGCGCTCATCACCGCCCGGTTGACGGACATCCTCGTCCGCAGGCTTCTCCCGTATTCGCCGAGCGGAGGTCTGGTCGCCATCGACTTCGGTCTCGTCCTGATGACCCTCGGGGTCGTCACGGCGATCGGGCTGGCCAGCGGCGTCTACCCGTCCTGGAAGGCGGCCCGCATGCGGCCGCTCGATACCATCCGCGTCGAGGGGGAATCGTGAGCGCGCCGGCCGTCCCCGCCATCGCCGCGGAGCACCTGAAGAGGATCTACCACCGCGGCCCGGAGGAGATCGCCGCCGTCGACGACGTGACCCTTCACGTCGCCAGGGGATCGTTCACCTCGATCGTCGGGCCTTCGGGATCGGGCAAGACGACCCTCGTCAACGTCCTCGGCTGCCTCGACAACCCGACCTCGGGGACCCTCGCGCTGGGGGACCGGGTCGTCTTCGAAAACTGCAAGGGCCTCTCGGAGGCCAAGCTGACCCTGATCCGCCGGGACGTCTTCGGCTACATCTTCCAGAAGTTCTTTCTCATCCCCACCCTGACCGTCCTCGAGAACGTCATCCTGCCGTTCACCTTCTTCAAGAAGCCCGGCGCGGACGAGGACGTCGGCCGCCTGCTCAAGGTCCTCGGCCTGGACAAGCGCGCCGACCATCTGCCCGGCCAGCTCTCGGGCGGCGAGATGCAGCGGGTGGCCATCGCCCGGGCCCTGGTCAACAAGCCCGACATCCTTCTCGCCGACGAGCCGACCGGGAACCTCGACACCGCCCGGAGCGAGGAGATCGGCGCGATCCTCAAGGAGCTGAACACCCGGGACGGACTGACCGTCATTCTCGTCACCCACAATCTCCGGCTGGCCGCCCTGGCCCAGCGGACGATCGAGCTCCGCGACGGGAAGATCCACGCGGCTTGACACATCCTCCGGTAAAACCTAGAATCAGGCCACTTTCGACGGAGGAGAGGCCCATGGTCACAACTCTGGCTCAGCTCTTGACCCATTCGGTGACGGCGTACCCCAAACCGGACTTCATGCTGTTCAAGAAGGCCGGGGCGTATGCGCCCATCCCTGCGGCCGAGTTCGGGGCCAGCGTGAAGCACCTGGCGCTCGGGCTTCGGGATCTCGGCTTCGAGGCCGGCCAGAAGCTCTGCATCCTGTCGGAAAACCGGCCGGAGTGGACGATGGCCGACTTCGCCGCGCTCTCCTGCGGCGGGCTGACCGTGCCCATCTACACGACCCTCGTCTCGGAGCAGATCCGCTACATCATCGACGATTCGGACGCCACGGTCGTCATCGTCTCCAACGCCGATCAATGGAAGAAGGTCGAGCCGTTGCGGACCGGCCTGACCAAGGTCCGGCGCTACATCACCTTCGCCGAAGAGGCGCCGGCCGGGGTCCTGACGATCGAGGAGGTCATGGCCAAGGGCCGGGCCGCGGCCGCGGCCGAGCCGGGCCTGTTCGACGGGCTCGTCGCCCGGGTCAAGCCCGCGGACGAGGCGACCCTGATCTATACCTCCGGGACGACGGGCGTGCCGAAGGGGGTCATCCTGACCCACGACAATCTCCTCAGCAACATCAAGACGGCTTCGGACATCATCGAATTCTCCTCCAAGGACACGGTCCTGTCCTTCCTGCCCTTGTCCCACATCCTCGAGCGCATGGTCATGTTCACCTACATCTACAAGGGCTGCACCGTGGCCTTCGCCGAGAGCGTCGAAGCCGTGGCCCAAAACCTCCTCGAGGTCCGGCCGCACATCATGGTCAGCGTGCCCCGGGTCTTCGAGAAGATCTACACCAAGGTCATGGACCAGGTCCTGAAGAGCCCGGCCCTGCGGCGGAAGATCTTCTTCTGGGCCCTCAATGTCGGCAAGGCCTACGGCGCGCTGAGGCTCGCCGGAAAGCCGGTGCCGCGCAGGCTGCGGATCCGGCGGGCGGTCGCGGCCAAGCTGGTCTTTTCCAAGATCGTCGAGAAGACGGGCGGCCGGGTCCGCTTCTTCGTCTCCGGCGGCGCGCCGCTGTCGAAGGACATCGCCGAGTTCTTCTATGCCATGGGCCTGGTCATCCTCGAGGGCTACGGCCTGACCGAGACCTCGCCCCTGCTGTCCGTCAACACGTTCGAGGCCCTCCGCCTGGGCACGGTCGGCCGGCCGGCCCCCGGCATCGACGTCAAGATCGCCGCGGACGGGGAGATCCTGGCCCGCGGGCCCAACGTCATGAAGGGCTACTACAAGAAAGAGGCCGAGACGCGGGAGGTCATGGAGGGCGGCTGGTTCCACACGGGGGATATCGGCCATTTCGACGCCGACGGGTTCCTGGTCATCACCGACCGCAAGAAGGACCTGCTCGTCACCTCGGGCGGCAAGAACATCGCCCCCCAGCCGATCGAGAACCTCCTCAAGTCGAGCCCCTACATCGCCAACGCCGTCGTCATCGGCGACAGCCGGCGCTTCATTGCCGCCCTCATCGTGCCCGACTACGACAAGCTCAAGGACTACGCCAAGGCCCAGAGGATCCTCTTTGCCTCCCTCGAGGAGCTCTGCCGGGACAGGCGGATCGTCGATTTCCTCAAGGCCGAGGCCGACCGGGCGACGCCGTTCCTGGCGTCCTATGAGCGGGTCAAGAAGATCGTCGTCCTGCCGCGCGATTTCGACATCGAGAAGGGCGAGATCACGCCCTCTCTCAAGGTCCGGAGGGCCAACGTCACGGCCGAGTACCGGGAGGCCATCGACGCCCTTTACCGGGAAGACGCCGAGGGCGGGCGCGATGAGGGGGGGAACGGCGGCTGACGCGGGCGAGGCTTATTCTTCGGCCGGGGGCTCGGTCTTGACGGGCTCCGGCTTGGCGGTCCAATAGAGGATCCGCCCGCAGGCTTCGCAGAGGATGACCGTCGTCCGGTCCCGCAGCTCGTTGAGCATCTGCGGCCGGACGCGCATGTGGCACATGGCGCAGAAGTCCCCCGTGACCGGTGACAGGGCCGTGCCGCCCTTTTTCTGGTAGATGGCCTCGTAGAGCCTGACCTGCTCGCGGGGGATGCGGGGGAGAAGGGCCTCGCGCTCCTTCGTCAGCGCCGCGAAACGGGCCTCGGTCTCCCGCATCTTCTCGTCGAGCACGATCTTCTCTTTTTTGAGGAGATCTTCTTCCGAGCCCTGCTTGTGGAGGGCGGCTTTGATCTCCTCCTCGACGTCATCGGCGGCCAGCATCTCGGCGATGATGCCCTCCTCGAGCGTGTCGACCTTGTGCTGGGTCTCCTCGATCTCGCGAAGGAGGGAGGTGTATTCCTTGTTGGTCTTGACCTCGTTCAGCTGCCGCTTGTACTTCCCGACCTGGACCTTCATGTCCTTGACCTCGTTCTCGAGGTCGCGGCGCTTCTTCTGGTTCTGGGCCATCTTGTCCTTGGCGTCGGCGACGAGCTTGGTCGTGGCCTGGATCCGCTTGTCGACGTCTTGGACCAGGCGGGGGATGCCTTCGAGGACGAGGGACGCGTTATGGAGCTCCGTGTCCAGACGCTGGAGCTCGATGATCAGGTCGAAGTCGATATCCACGTTCCGTTGATCCTCGTTCTCATGGTCACCTGGGCCTACCAGGATTCGAACCTGGGACCTGCCGGTTATGAGCCGGTGGCTCTACCGCTGAGCTATAGGCCCTCGGCCCCCTTATATAACAAAATAACGATGAGGCGTCAATTCATCCACAAAATATGGTGACATACAACTAAATACACCTAATTATGAGCGAGATATGCGGGACTGGCGGATTATGGTGACACAAAACTAAATTCACCTCATTTGACGATGTTCTTTCCCCACGTGCGTCTATTTAGATAGTGAGGCGATACGGGATATCGACCGACCCGTCTAAGGTCCCAAGTCCCCGCGTTGATCGGAGGAACGCCATGAGCCGACTGCCGAGGGTCGTCGTGCCCGGCTATCCGCATCATGTCGTTCAGAGGGGGAACCGTCGGCAGATCGTGTTCTTTCAGGAACAGGACAGGATGTTCTACCTGCGGCTTCTCCGCAAGTACGGGTTGGAGGCCGGGATGGATTTCTGGTCCTACTGTCTGATGGACAACCACGTGCCTCTCATCGTGGTGCCGAAGCGGATCGACAGTTTCTCGAGGGGGCTGGGAAGGGCCCACTGGAAATACACGCTGAGCGTCAACCTCCGGGAAGATTGGAAAGGCTATCTCTGGCAGGGCCGCTTCTATTCGTGTCCCCTCGACCTTCCCCATCTCCTCATGGCCGCAAAGTACATCCTTTTTAATCCCGTGCGTGCTTCGGTCGTAGAAAAACCCGAGGACTACCGGTGGTCGAGCGCGAGAGCCCATCTTCGGGAGACTGACGACCCCCTGATCACCGATGCCGACCTGTCGGCCGAGATCGTGAATTGGCGGGCCTTCCTCTCGGAGCCGCCGCGGAAGTCCGATCTGGAAACGATCAGAGCGCATACGAAAACAGGCCGCCCTCTGGGCGGAGAGGATTTCATCCGCACCCTAGAAAAGATCACAGGAAGGACGCTGATGCCGCAGAGACGAGGTCCTAAGCCCCGGCGAATGTGAAGAAGACGCCTCCGACCGGCGGACAGCGTGAATTAAGTGAAGTTAGTTGTGTGTCACCGAATTAGTGGTTATTCGTGAAGCTTTTCAGCTTGCGGCTGCGGCTCGGGTGCTTGAGCTTGCGCAGGGCTTTGGCCTCGATCTGGCGGATGCGCTCGCGGGTCACCTTGAACTGCTGGCCGACCTCCTCGAGCGTGTGCTCGTTGCCGTCGCCCAGGCCGAAGCGCATCTTCAGGACGCGGCCCTCGCGGTCCGTCAGCGATTTGAGGGCCTCCTCGATCTGCTCCTTGAGGTTGATGTGGATGACCGTGTCGGGCGGCGAGGGGATGAGCTTGTCCTCGATGAAGTCGCCGAGGTGGCTGTCCTCCTCCTCGCCGATCGGCGTCTCGAGCGAGATGGGCTCCTGGGCGATCTTGATGATCTTGCGCACCTTGCTGACCGGCATGTCCATCTTCTTGGCGATCTCCTCGCTCGTCGGCTCCCGGCCGATCTCCTGGACGAGGGCCCGTGAGACGCGGATGAGCTTGTTGATCGTCTCGATCATGTGGACGGGGATGCGGATCGTCCGGGCCTGGTCGGCGATGGCCCGGGTGATGGCCTGGCGGATCCACCATGTGGCGTAGGTCGAGAACTTGTAGCCGCGGCGGTACTCGAACTTCTCGACGGCCTTCATCAGGCCCATGTTGCCTTCCTGGATGAGGTCGAGGAACTGCAGGCCGCGGTTGCTGTACTTCTTGGCGATCGAAACGACCAGCCGCAGGTTGGCCGCGACGAGCTCCTTCTTGGCCTGGTCGCTGACCTTTTTCCCGGCGGTGATGGACCGGACCGCCCGCCGCAGCGACTCCGGGTCGAGCCCGATCTCGGTCGTCTGATGCCGCAGATCGCGGTTGGCGTCGCGGAGCTTCTGCTTGAGGGCCGGGTCCTCTTTCTTCTTCTTGGCCAGGGCCGAGGCCAGGTCGTCGCGGGCGTCCTCGAGGTCGTTAATGACCTTGAGACGGCTCCGCAGCTCGTCGATGATCTTTTCGCGATGGGCCGAGCGGAGGTTGAGGTCGCGGATCGTCCGGCTGATCTTGACGATGATGCGGCCGCGGCTGACCAGGGTCTTCTTCTTCTCCGGGACGCGGTCGAGCTTCCGGCTCAGCTCCTTGATCCGCTTGATCTTGGCCAGGATCTGCTTCTTCTTCTCCTCGAGCTTGCCCTCGGCGATGTCCTCTTCGGAGACGTCGAAGAACTCCTGGATGATGAACGGGTTCTCCTTGATCCGGTCCTCGAGGGACAGGACCTGGTTGAGGACCAGGCGCGTCCGGCTGAGGGCCTTGATGATGCTCTTCTCGCCCCGCTCGATCTCCCGGGCGATGGCGATCTCGCCTTCCCGCGTCAGCAGCGAGATGTTGCCCATCTCGCGGAGATAGAGCTTGACCGGGTCGGTCGTCCGCTCCAGGCCGTGGGTCGACACGAGGTCGCTCTTGCGCCGCTGGGGGAGCATCTCCTTCTGGCGCGAATCGAGGATCTTGATCCCGTAATCGCCCATCGACGACAGGAAATCGTCGAAATCCTCCTCGGAGTCGAGGTCCTCGGTGAAGGTCTTGTCGATCTCTTCGAACAGCAGGAAGCCCTGCTTCCGGCCCTTCGAGATGAGCTGGGAGATCTCATCCTTGTGCAGTTTATTCTCCGGCGACACGGGGCGCACCTCTCTTCATGATGTTGTTTTCCCCTTCACGCGAGGGCCAGGATCTGCTTGGTCACGTCTTGTTTCTGGTAGAGCAGGGCCAGGAGCTCCTCTTTCTCGCCCTTCTTCTCCGACCGGGCGATCTTCTGCTGGATGTCCTTCAGCCGGTTCTGCAGATGGACCTTGCGCAGGGACCTCAGGCACTCCTGGGCTTCCTCGACCGAACCCCCCGCCGACTTCTCGAAGAGCGCATGGGCCAGCTGCGACAGCAAGGCCGGGGGGACCTTGCCCTGGAGCCCCGGGAAGCTCCAGCAGTGGTCGTTCTTGAAACACTCCAGGATGTACTGGAAGATCGGCTCGCTCCGCAGCCCCTGGAAGATCTCCTCGCCGCACTCGGCGAAGACGTAGGGCGCGAGGGAGGGGTCGCCCATGAGGATCTGGAACAGCCGCTTCTCCGCCGGGCAGAAGAGGCCCGGCTCTTCGGGGCCCTTGTCCGGGGCCTTGGCCTCGATGATGTTGCGCAGCAGCTCCTCGCCGACGCCGAGCTTGGCGCTGGCCCGGCGCAGGTATTCGCTCCGGGCGACCGCGTCGGGCACCTTCTCGATCTCCTTGACGACGGCCCGGGCGACCTTGCCCTTCTCTTCGGGGATGGCCATCCTCGCGCCGGCCGCGAGCGAATCGATGAGGAAATCGAGGCCGGGCACGGTCTTCTTCATCAAGGCGAGGTAGCGGTCGCGGCCGTGCTTCCGGAGGTAGCTGTCGGGGTCGAGATCGTCGGGAAGGACCAGGACGTCGATGTTGAGGCCCTTCTCCAGGCCGAGGGGCACCGCCCGGGCCGCGGCCGTCCGCCCGGCGCTGTCGCCGTCATAGCTGACGACGAGGCGCGAGGCGAAGCGCATGGCCTGCCCGACCTGCCAGGGGGTCAGGGCGGTCCCGAGCGAAGCCACGACATTCGTGATGCCGGCCTGGTAGAGCGACGAGAAGTCGGTGTAGCCCTCGACCAGGATGACGGTCCCTTCCTGCCGGATGGCGTCCTTGGTGAAGTTCAGCCCGTAAAGGAGCTTGCCCTTGGAGTACAGCGGCGTCTCCGGCGAGTTCAGGTACTTCGGCTCGGCATCGACCACGGTCCGGCCGCCGAAGGCGACGACCCGGCCGGTCAGGCTGAAGATGGGGAAGATGACCCGGCCGCGGAAGCGATCACGATACTCGCCGGGCCGGTTGCCGGGCAGGGCCAGGCCGCCCTTCTCGAGGAGCGAGACCGGGATGTCTTTCGTCTTGAAATCGTCGATCAGCGCGGTCCAGGCGTTCAGGGCGTAGCCGATCTTGAGGCTTTGGATCGTCTCGTCCGAAAGGCCCCGCTTCTTCAGGTATTCGAGCGCCCGTTTCCCCTCGGCCGTGCCGGTGAGGTTCTTCCGGAAGTAGGCCAGAGCCAGCTCGTTCGTCTTGAACAGCTTCTCCTCGAGCTTGAGGACCTCGGGCCGGACCCGTTGGTAGGCCGGCAGGGGAACGTGGTAGCGCTCGGCCAGGCTCTTGAGCGCTTCGGGAAAGGTCAGGCTCTCCCTCTCCATGACCAGCGAGAAAACGTCCCCGCCGACGCCGCACCCGAAGCAATGATAGAGCTGCTTCTCCTCGTCGACCGTGAAGGACGGGGTCTTTTCGGTGTGAAAAGGGCAAAGGCCCACCCATTTCCGTCCCCGCCGCTTCAGCGTCGTGTACTGGGTGGCGATTTCGACGATGGACGAGGCCTGTCGGACCTGGTCAATGATCTCCATGAAGTATCTGCGGACCGCGCTTTCTCATAGAATATAGGGACGGCGCCGCACCTTGTCAAGGTGCTCTATCCATTATTCTTTCGGACGGCCGCCGCCCGTTTTCCGGCGTTAGAGGTGATTGATCTGGCTGGCCAGGTAGGCGGCCCCGAATCCGTTGTCGATGTTGACCACCGCCACCCCGCCCGGACAGGAATTGAGCATCGCCAGAAGCGCCGCCAGGCCCTTGAAGCTGGCTCCGTACCCGACGCTCGTCGGCACGGCGACGACCGGGACCCTGACCAGGCCGGCGACGACGCTCGGCAGCGCTCCCTCCATGCCGGCGACCGTGATGAGGACCCGCGCCTGCCGGATCCGCTCATACTGGCCCAGAAGGCGGTGCAGGCCGGCCACCCCGACGTCATAGATGCGCTCGGTCGCGTTGCCGAGGATCTCCGAGGTCGCGGCGGCCTCCTCGGCGACGGGGATGTCCGAGGTCCCTGCGGTCAGGATGACAATCGTGCCCCGGCCTGCGGCAGGCTTGGTCTGGACCTTGCTGACCGTCCGGGCGGCTTCGTTGTAGGCCGCCCCCGGAAGGCCGGCCTTGATCTTGGACCAGACCGCGGGCTCGACCCGCGTCACGAGGAGGTTCGAGCCCTTCTTGAGGATCTCGCGGGCGATCCGGCCGATCTGTTCCGGCGTCTTGCCGAGGCCGAAGACGATCTCCGGAGTGCCTTTGGCCACCTCGCGATGATGATCGATCTTGGCGAAATCGAGGTCGCAATAGGGGAAGTCCTCGAGCGCGGCCATGGCCTTCGCGGGAGTGAGCTCACCGGAGCGCACCTTCTCCAGGATCTCTTCCAGCCGTTTTTTCATCCCCCCTATTCTACCACAGGACCGAAGCCGGACGCCCATATTGTCAAACGGCCTGCCGTCATGTAAAATAGGGGCAATCCGACTGCTCTTTGAGAGGAACAACCGTGCGCGAACAACGATCGAAGAAAGATGAGTATCAAAAAGCCCTGACGGCCTTCGGCCTGGCCGTCAAGGAATTCCAGAAGGGTGAATTCGAGAAGGCCGCCGCGTCGTTCAAGGATTTCATCGAGAAGTTCCCGGCCGACCGGGAAGTCGTCGACCGGGCCAAAGCGTATCTCGCCATCGCCCAGAAGAAGCCGAAAAAGGACAGCGTCTCCCTCAAGGGCTTCGAGGACCATTACCGCACCGCCGCGGCCAGGATCAACCAGAAGGATTATGCCGACGCCGTCAAGCTCCTCGAGAAGGCCCTGGAATACAAAGAGAAGGAAGGTCTCGTCAACTATCTGCTGGCCGATGTCCGCAGCCTGATGGGTCAGCCCGACGAAGCCTTGGAGATGCTCAAGAAGGCCGTCCAAAAGGACAAGAATTTCGCCGTTCTCGCCCAGAACGAGCCCGATTTCGAGGCCCTTTGGGAAGATAAGAAGTTCAAGCTGATCACCAAACTCTTATGAAACGATCTGCCGTCGTTCTTTTTTTGGGGGGGGAAGAGCGAACGGTCTTCCAGCCGGTTCTGGGACGGCCGCTCGGGGCTTTCGCGCTCGAGACGGCCTTGCGGCTCGAGCCCGAGGCCGTCCTGGTCGTGCCCGGGCCCGAGGCGGAGGGCCGCGGGGATTGGGAAAGCCTGATCAAGGCCGTCGAGCCGGAAACGCCCGTCTTTTTGCTGGCCGGCGAGAAGACGAGACGCGGCGGGCCGAAGGACGCCTTGGCGGCCCTGCTTACCGCCCGGGTTCTGCTCCAAAAATATCCCGATTGCGACGTCCTCCTCGTTCCCGCCGACAGGCCCTTGCTCCGCGACCGGACCCTGAAGGCGCTTCTCCGGACCCACCGGTCCAAGGGCTTGGCGCTCACCTTCCTGAGCGGGGAAGGGGAGGCCGGGCTTGCGGGGGTCCTGGCGCTCCGGTCCGCGGACGTCTTTCCGCTTCTTCGGCCTGTTCCGCCGGCGCGGGCCAAGGCCGGATTCGGGGACTTGGCGCTCCGGCTGACCAAGGCGGGGAAGGCCGTCGGATTCACGGCCTGCGCCGACGGCGACGAGATCCGCCCGGTCGACGACAGCCTGGCCGTGGGCCGCGCGGCCCGCGAGCTGCAGCGGCGCAAGAACGAGGCGCTGGCCCGCCGGGGGGTCGTCTTCTTCGACCCGTCGTCGGCCTGGATCGATTGGGCCGCCGCGATCGGACCCCGGACGGTCGTCTATCCTTTTGTCGTCGTCGAGGGCCCCACGCGGATCGGCGCCGGCGGCCGCATCTTCCCCCACGTCCATATCGTGTCCTCGACGCTCGGCGACCGGGTCAAGGTCCTGAGCTCCACGGTCATGGAGGACACGACCCTCGAGGATGATGTCCAGGTCGGCCCCTTCTCCCGGTTCCGGCCGAAGACGCGCGTCTGTGCCGGGGCCAAGGTGGGCAACTTCGTCGAAATGAAGAATACGGTGTTCGGCCCGAGGTCCAAAGCCCAGCACTTGAGCTATGTGGGTGACAGCACGGTCGAGGAAGATGTCAATGTCGGCGCCGGCACGATCACCTGCAACTATGACGGCGTCGCCAAGAACCCCACCCATATCGGCGCCGGGGCCTTCATCGGTTCGGGAACGGAGCTCGTCGCCCCGGTCGTGGTCGGGCGGGGCGCCTATATCGCCGCCGGGTCGACCATCACCGCCGACGTGGCCGCCGGGGCCCTGGCCATCGCCAGGGCGCGGCAGGTCGAGAAGCCCGGCTGGGCGCTCGAGCGGGCGCGGGCGCGGAAGTCCGGTCACGGGGGGGGCAAGACATGAAACGCAGCGACTTGCGCAAGTACTTCAAGAACGGCCGGGCCGTCGTCGCGCCCGAGACCTTTGCCATCGTCAAGACGAGGAGGGCCCTGGCCAACGCCCTGGCCGTCATCAAGGACGAACGCGAGACGACGTGCATCATCGACGAGTCCAAGCTCGGGTCCCAGAAGTTCCTGGGCTTCGAAGGCGATTGGCGGATGATCACGTTCGATATGGTCCTGCCGCTCAGCCTGGTCGGCTTCTTCGCCGCGGTCTCCGGCGCCCTGGCCGATGCCGGGGTCAACATCTTCACCGTCTCGGCCTATACGACGGACCACGTCTTCGTCAAGGACCAGATGCTCGAGACCGCCGTCAAGTCGCTCGAAAATCTGGGCATGTCCGTCCGGCAACACTGAGCCGGCGCGGCCGCGCGGCCGGGCGAAGGAGGCCCTCATGCCTGCAGTGGTATCGCTCGCTGAGATCAAGAAGGCCCTGGACACGATCGACCCCCTGCCGCTCATCGAAGACGGCTTCGTGGCCTATTCGCGGGGCCGCGTCGTCGTCCCGCCGGTCGGCGAGCTCGTCTTCGAAGACCCGCCCGGCGACGTCCACATCAAGTACGGCTACGTCAAGGGCGGCGAGGCCTACGTCATCAAGATCGCCTCGGGATTCGCCGACAACCCCAAGCGGGGATTGCCGTCGGGCGACGGCCTCATGCTCGTCTTCGACCAGAAGACCGGCATCCTCCAGGCGGTCCTCCTCGATGAGGGCTATCTGACGAACCTGCGGACGGCGGTCGCGGGCGCCGTCGTCGCGAAATACCTGGCCCCCCGCCGGGTGACCGCCGTCGGCATCCTCGGGGCGGGCGTCCAGGGCCGGATGCAGCTCGAATGGCTGCGCCGCGTCCGGCCGTTCACCCAGGCCGTCGTCTGGGGCGTCGATGAGGCCGAGCTGGCCGCGTACCGCCGGGACATGGAAGCGCCCGGCCTGGCGATCCGCACGACGCTGCGCGCGGAGGACGTCGCGGCGGCGGCCAACCTCATCGTCACGTGCACGCCCTCGACCCGGCCGCTTCTCCAGGCCGGATGGATCCGCCCGGGGACCCACATCACCGCCATGGGTTCGGACACCGCTCTGAAGCAGGAGCTCGACCCGGCGATCCTGGCCCGGGCCGACCGGGTCGTCGTCGACAGTCTGAGCCAATCGGAGCTGCGCGGGGAGGTTTACCGGGCCGTGGGCTCCGGGGCCCTCCGAAGGGACCGCCTGATCGAGCTCGGCCGGGTGATCGAGGACCCCGGGCTCCGGCGCGCTTCGGACGACGAGATCACCGTGGCCGACCTCACCGGCGTCGCGGTCCAGGACATCATGATCAGCCAGGCCGTCTTCAAAGCGGTGACACACAACTAAATACACTTAATTCCAGGTCTGGCCGGACACTCTGCGGCGGCACTGCCAGGGACGATAATTAAGTGTATTGAGTTGTGTGTCACCGAATGGGAATCAGAGGTACTTGCGGACGACGGCGTCCATCGCGTCCATCTGCTGCTCCATCTCGGCGACCATCTTGAACTGGGTCCGGGCCCGGTCGAGGTTGTGGCCGGGCCGATGGATCTTGAAATAGACATCGCCCTTGAGGTGGTCGGTCAAGAAGCGGATGCCGCACTCGAGGGTCAGGAGCTTGGCCGAAAAAGCTAGGCGATCGGTCTCGGCGGGGACGAGGAAGCCGCGGACGGCCTCGAGATAACCGGCCGCCAGGCGGTCGAACATCTCGAGATCGAAGCCGACCTTGCCGAGGTCCGTTTCGTCCTCGGCGGCGGTGGCCGCCCCGAGCCGGACCGAGTCGCCGAAGTCGTAGAGGACCGAGCCCGGCATGACCGTGTCGAGGTCGATGACGCAGATGCCTTCCCCCGTCCGGTTGTCGATCATGACGTTGTTGAGCTTGGTGTCGTTGTGGGTGACCCGCTCGGGGATCTCGCCCGCCGCCATCCCGTCGACGACGACGCCCGTGTCCTTCTCGCGGGCTAGGACGAAATCGATCTCCGGCTTGACCCCGGCCGCGCGGCCGGACGGATCGAACTCGACCGCCGCGCGGAAAGCGTCGTAGCGCTTGCGGGAGTTGTGGAAATCGGGGATGGTCTCGTGAAGCCGCCCGCCGGGCAGGCTGGCCAGCATCTTCTGGAACCGGCCGAAGGCCTTGGAGGCCGCGTAGACGTGGCGGATGTCCTCGACCCGGTCGTAGGTCCGGGCGCCGTCGATATACTTGAACATCCTCCAGTACGTGCCTTCCGGCGTGCGGTGATAGGTCTTTCCGTCGCGGGCCGGGACGATGGTCAGGGTCTCCCGTTCCGGGTCCCCGCCCGCGGCGACGATGCGCTCCCGGGCGAATCGCGTCACCCGCTCGATATTCTCCATCAGCAGCTCGGGCTCGCGGAAGACGAGATGATTGATCCGCTGGTTGACGTACTTGACCCGCCGCCCCGCGTCGTCGAATTCGGAGCAATAGGTGTCGTTGATGTGGCCTGAGGGGATGGGGCAGGACGAGATCCAGGTCCCCGGGCATTCGAACGCGGCGCAGATCCTGTCGAGTTCGGGCAACGGCTTCAATTCCATAGGCGACCTCGGCTCACGATTCCCCGGCCCCCCGGGTCAGGCGCCCATTCTATGCGAGCCGGCCGCCGCCTGTCAACGAGCCGGCCGGGGACGCCCGCCGCCCCCGGACTCCCGCCCGCTGCGCCCCCCCCCCCGCCATCGCGCGCGTCCGCCGGACGACCCGCCCCCTCTTCGTCCCGAAGGCCTGCTGCGTTCGAAATGCTGGCCGGCCAGCCGCTCCAGGCTCATGTCCCGGACGAACATGTCGCTCGTCACCGGGAACTCGGGGATCTTCTGGCCGATGAACTTCTCGATGGCCTCGAGGTGGTCGGCCGTCTTCTCGCTGGCCAGGGTGATGGCCAGGCCCGTCGCCCCGGCCCGCGCCGTCCGCCCGATCCGGTGGACGTAATTCTCGCAATCCTGGGGGATGTCGTAGTTGACGACCATCTCGAGATCGTCGATGTGCAGCCCGCGCGAGGCCACATCCGTGGCCACGAGGAACGGGAACCGGCCGGCCATGAAGCCCTCGATGATCTCCAGCCGCTCGTTCTGGGGCAAGTCGCCGTTGAGGAAGTGGGCCTTGTAGCCGTTGGCCTGGAGCTGCTTCGACAGCAGGAAGGCCGTGTGCTTCATGTTGGTGAAGATGAGCGCGTTCTTGGGCGCCCGCGCCTGCAGCAGCCCGAGGAGAAGGTTGAGCTTGATGTGGCTGCCGACCCGGTAGAGCTCCTGGGAGATCGTGTCGACGGTCATCTGCTCGGGCGTCACTTCGATGAACGCCGGCTCGTTGAGATAGGCCTGGGCCACGCGCTGGGAGAGCTTGTTGAGGGTGGCGCTGAAGAGCATGCTCTGCCGGCGCGTCCGCTCCGGCATCTGCCGGACGATGTCCCGCAGGTCCGGCAGGAAGCCCATGTCGAAAAGACGGTCGGCCTCGTCGATGACGAGGAAGCCGCACTCCTTGAAGTCCAGGCGCTTCTTCTCGGCGAGGTCCAGGAGCCGTCCCGGCGTCCCGATGATGATGTCCGGGCCGGCCTTGATCTGGGCCAGCTGGACGGCGTAGCCGACGCCGCCGTAAAAACAGCCGATCTCGAGCCCCAGGGACCGGTTGAGGAGCAAGGCTTCCCCCTGGATCTGGACGGCGAGCTCGCGCGTCGGGACGATGATGAGCGCCTTGCGCCGCGACGACTTGCCGTGTTTGAGCATGTGGGAGAAGAGGGTGATGAGGAAGGCGGCCGTCTTGCCGGTCCCGGTCTGGGACTGGACGGCCACGTCCTGGCCTTTGAGCGACTTGTCCAGGGTTCTCTCCTGGACCGGGGTCAGCTCGGTGTAGCCCCTGTCCGCGATGGCCTGTTGCAGCCTGGGATCGAGGCTGAGTTCCGTGAAAAGCATCATAATTCCTTTTTGGACGGGGGTCTGCGCCGGAACGATCTCCTCAGCGAGGGGGGTCTCAGGCGGGAATGTTCTTCCGTGACGTCTCTGTCCGATGATCTAATAAGACCGCTATTTTACCACAACAGAGCCTTTTCCTCAAGAGGGCCTCTCCCGGGCCCTCCCTCCGGGCCGAAATTCCGCCTTGACAAGGCCCCCCCCAAGCCTTATTTTCACACTCTGCGATGAGCGCCAAGACCATCCGATCCCTGGTCCAGAGCTGGGAAACCGTCAGGTTCGAGCTCCTGAAGAGCCGCATCTCCGACCTCCCCCTGGCTTTGGAGGGCTCGCCGCTCGAGCGCTACATCGCCCGGCTGCGCCGTGAGATGGAGGCCAAAAGGCTCCGCTTCAAGCCCGAGATCTACCTGACGGACGGCTGGGGCTGCCCGGACCGGACCCCCGTCATCGGCGTCCCCTTCTACCTGGCCGATCCGCGGTTGTCCCGGCTCGAGGAGGAACAGGCCGGCGACGTCGAGGAGCCGCCCACGATCATGATGCTCCTCCGCCACGAGGCCGGCCATGCCGTCAATTACGCCTACCGCCTCTGGCGCCGGCCGAGCTGGGGGGAGATCTTCGGGCCGTTCACCAAACCCTACCGCGACGCCTTCCGGCCGGACCGTTTCAGCCGCAACTATGTCCGGCATATCGACGCCTACCCGTATGGCCGCACCTACGCCCAGAAGCACCCCGACGAGGACTTCGCAGAGACCTTCGCGGTCTGGCTGACGCCCCGTTCCCAGTGGCGCGAGCGCTACCGGAACTGGCCCGTCATCCGCAAGCTCCTCTACGTCGATCGGCTGATGAAGGACATCCGCGGAGCCGTGCCGGAGAGCCGCCGCGGCCGCCATCTCCGCCCCGTGGACCGCATGAACCTGACCCTGGCCGAACACTACGGCAAGAAGGCCGAGCGTTTCCGCCGCGACGCCCGGGGCTACGTCGACGACAGCCTTCATGACGCCTTCCCGCCTTCCCGGGGACAGGTGCTCCGGCCGGCCACGGCCCTGTTCAAGCGCTATCGCGACCGGCTCGTCGAACGCGTGGTCCACTGGTCCGTGCTGACCCCGGCCGAGGCCGGCGCTCTCCTGCGCAAGCTCGAGGCCCGGGCGGCCGCCCTCGATCTCAGCTACCGGCCGGGCGCGGAAGGGGAGCGGCTGATGGATGTCGTGTCGCTGGTCATCGCCCTCGCCCTCGATTACGCCTATACCGGCCGGCTGACCGGCTGAGGGCCGCCGTTCAGCGCCCTTTCGCCAGCACCGCGTTGGGCGAGGTGAAGATCGGCAGGTGCATGTCGTAGGGCGGGCCTTCGAACGCGGCCTTGACGATGCTCTGAAGAAGATCCGGATAGGCGATCCCAGCCCGCTCGGCCGAACGGGCCAGGCCCATGCCGCTGTCCAGGCAGGGATTGCAGTTGACTTCCAGGATGACCGGCTCGCCGTTCTCGTCGAGCCGGATGTCGACCCGGCCGTAGCCCCAGCCGCCGACCGCGCGGAACGCCTTGACCGCGGTCTTGTTGATGAGGGCGGTCATCTCGGCGTCGACCGCGGCCGGGCAGATGACCTCGGTCCGCTTGTATTCGACCGACGTCTCGACCCACTTGGCCGCGTAGGACAGGATCCGCGGGATTGTCCGCGGCAGGCGCGAGTAGTCCACCTCGGCCAGCGGCATGACCCGGAGGGTCCGGCCGCCGACGAGGCCGACGTTGAACTCGCGGCCTTGCAGGAAGTGCTGGACGAGGGCGGGCTGCTTGTAGGTCCGGAGGATCTCGCGGGCCTTGTCCCGCAGGGCGGTCTTGGTCTCCACGACGGAGTTCCGGTCGAGCCCGATGCCGGCGTGCTCCTGGGCGGCGTGGACGATCAGGGGGAACGTCCACTTGTGTTCGGCCAAGTCCCCCAGCCGTTCGATCAGGGCCGTCGACGGCGGGATGGGCAGGCCGGCGCCCTTGAGCAGGCTCAACGACATGTACTTGTAGCGGCTCAATCCGAGGGCCAGCGCCGGCGATCCGGTCATGGGGTAGCCGAGCATGCGGATGAAGGCGGCCACGCGCATCTCGTAGAGGGCGCCGTGGACGACGTCGTCGTACTGGTTGAAGACGACGTCGGGCCGGAGGCGGTCGAGCTTGCGCTGGAGGACCGACAGCTCGCCGGCGAGCGGCATGACCACGACCTCGTGCCGGACGCGCCTCAGCCCGCGGGCGATGCCGCGGATCATCTGCCGCAGGTAGTGCAGGCTCCCGGTATCGGCCTTGTCGTCGGGCTGCGAGTCCGTGTAGGCGTTGTAGATGAGCGCGACACGGAGCTTTTTCATACGATTTCCGGAAACCCTCCGGTCCTATTCTAAAGGATTATCGGACCTCCGCGCAACCCCGCAACGCCGAATCCCGTCCTGTGTCGGACGTCTGGCGCGGCGGGAAAACCCGTTACGGGGCCGGCGGCCGGTCATGAGGGCTCCGGAGGCGGAACAAGAGCTCCCTGCTGCGGCCTCTCCGAAAAGGAGGGGGGCAGGCCGGGCGGCCTGCCCCCTCATCGATCGCTTATCTGTCGGCGAACGCGAAAACGGTCAGGAAGCCGTGCTGGCTGATCTTGGCGATGAGGTCGCCGCTGACCTTCTCGACGCTGTCGCTCGTCTGGTGGTAGTCGGGCGGCATGCCGGCCATATAGTAGATGAACGGGAGCTTGACCGAGGCGAACGAGGCATGGTCCGAGCCGCCGCTGCCGACGCCCAGGGGGCTGGTGCGGAAGACCAGGTCGAGCCCGATGTACTGGTTCATCTCCCTGGCGATATCGGCGAAGGGCGTCCCCTCGGTAACACTGGCCGTCACGAACAGGGGAGCGCGGACCTTCTTGACCAGCTCCTCGGCGCCAGGCACGTTATAGGCCCGCATCGTGCGGGCAAGGGTCTCGGCGTCGTAGGGCCGGCTGATCATGTCGTAGTTGAGGTAGCCGACCGTCTTCTCGATCGGGAACGCGGGGTTCTGGACGTAGTAGCGCGACCCGAGAAGCCCTTCTTCCTCGCCTGTCCACAGGGCAAAGACGATGGAGCGCTTGGGCTTGACCGGGCTGGCGGCCATGGCCTTGGCGATGTTCAGGACGCCGACCGAGCCGGAGCCGTTGTCATCCGCGCCGTTGTAAATATACTCTTCCCACATTCCGAGGTGATCGTAGTGGCCGCCGACGACGAAATATTCGTCCTTGAGCTTGGGGTCGGAGCCCTCGATGACGCCGAGGACATTGATGCCGCGGACGAGGGCGGTCTTGGCCGTCGTGGCGATGGTCATCTTGGCGCCGGGAAGGTCCATCGAAACCGGCTTCATGGTCGATTCGATCTTCTTCTTCAGGTCGTCGATCGTCTGGCCGGTCCCCTCGAGGAGGAGGTTGGCCATTTCGCGGGTGATCGAGGTCGCCTGCGGGTTGCCCCCGCCCATGGCCGAGCCCGTGTCGCCGGCGATGGAGAGCCTCCGGCGGGGCTTGTTGATGATCGGACGCTCATCGCTCGGCTTGCGGACCATGGACAGGGCGTTGAAGATAGCGCTGTCCTTGCCCGTGTTGGACACCTGGACGATGGCCGCCGGCCCGAGCTTGGCGATCTCAACCAGCTTGTTGAAGCGCTGCGGGCCGCCGCCGCGCATCATCATGGCCATCTGGTCGCCCTGGGGTGCCGCCGGGAAGTACTTGTCCTTGAGCTCCTTCTTGGCCTGGAGCGGGGACAGGGGATTGTCCCGGCCGGGCGCGTCGCTGAGCAGCAGGACGATCTTGCCCTTGAGGTTGAGGCCCTTGAGCTCGTCGAAGCCGATCGACGGCTCGGTGAGGCCGTAGCCGACGAAGACGACGGGAGCGGTCAGCGTGCCTTCCGTGCCGCCGCCCATCCCGCCCATGCCGCCCTGATAATCCAGGCCGCTATGGAACGTCCGGCTCTTGACCGAACCGCTCTTATTGACCTCGATCGTGATCGCCGACTGGGCGTCCGAGACTTCCTTCATGGCGAATTCCTGGAAATAGGTCTTCTCCGGGGGGGTCTGGGGCGCCTGATTGCGGGGCCCGCCCATGCGGAAGCCGCCCATCATGGGCAGGTCGCCGGCGGGCTTGATGCCCCACATCTTGAAGAGGGAGGCGGCATACTCGGCGGCCTGAGCATAGCCGCGGGTGCCGGTCTCGCGGCCCTCCATGAGGTCGGAGGAGATGTAGGTCAGCATCGCCAGGGTGTCCTTGGCGGTGATGGCCTCCAAGCCGGCCTTGAACTTGTCCGGCGCCGGCTGGGGTTTGTCGACCAGGCTCAGCGCTTTCTGTACGTCCTCGAGCTTCATCTGCTGTTGCGGCGGGGGGCCTTGGGCCCTCAGGCCGATGATCAGGGCGAAGACGAGGATCGCGGCCAGAACGTTCTTTTTCATGAATACCTCCAGGTAGATTTCACGGCCGAACTTTAGACGCCGGTCGGGCCGGGTTTCTTCCATTTATGGACTCGGGGCGGCCGTTTCATATATCATAAGGCCTCATCGAAATCCGCCCGGGAGGTTCCTTCGCATGAACATCAGAAGCTCGCTCTGGCTCATCCTTTGTCTGGCCCTTGTCGGCTTGGCGGCCGGATGCAAGAAAAAGGAACCGGCGCCGCAGCCGGCGTCGGCCGCCCCGGCCGCCGAATTCCAGTGGCAGATCGACCAGTTCGCCGACCTGCGGATCCTGCGCTACCAGGTGCCCGGGTTCGAGGCCCTGACGACGGCCCAGAAGGAGCTGATCTATTATCTGAGCGAAGCCGCCATCTGCGGCCGCGACATCATCTTCGACGAGAACTTCAAGCACAACCTGAAGGTCCGCCGCACCCTCGAGGCCATCGTCCAGGGCTACAAGGGCGACCGGAACGATCCCCGCTGGGCCGAGTTCATGATCTACGTCAAGCGCGTCTGGTTCTCCAACGGCATCCACCATCACTATTCCAACGACAAGTTTGTGCCCGGCTTCGACGAGGACTACTTCGCCGCGCTGGTCAAGGGCACGGAGGGCGTGACCTTCCCCGTCGCCGAAGGGGAGTCGGTCGACGATCTCGTCGCCGTGCTCTGCCCCATTCTCTTCGATCCTGACGTGGCCCCGAAGAAGGTCTCCCAGGATTCCACCAAGGACCTGGTCACGAATTCAGCCGTGAACTTCTATGACGGCGTGACCCAGGCCGAGGTCGAGCACTTTTATCAGAAGATCGCCGACAAGGCCGACCCGACGCCCATCTCCTACGGCCTGAACTCCCGCCTGGTCAAGAGGGACGGCCTGATCGTCGAGCAGGTCGCCTCGATCAACGGCCTCTACGGGCCGGCCATCGCCAAGATCGTCTATTGGCTGGAAAAAGCCGCCGGCGTCGCCGAAAACGAACAACAGAAGAACGTCATCGAGGCCCTCGTCGCCTACTACAGATCGGGCGACCTTAGGCAGTTCGACGCCTACAACATCCTCTGGGTCGGGGACCTGTCGTCGCTCGTCGATTTCGTCAACGGCTTCATCGAGGTCTACAACGACCCGCTGGGCCTCAAGGCCAGCTGGGAATCGGTCGTCAATTTCAAGGACCTGGCGGCGACCAAGCGGGCCGACATCATCTCGGCCAATGCCCAGTGGTTCGAGGACCACTCGCCGGTCGACCCGAAATACAAGAAAAAAGAGGTCAAGGGCGTCTCGGCCAAGGTCATCACCGCGGCCATGCTCGGCGGCGACTGCTACCCTTCGACCCCGATCGGCATCAACCTGCCGAACGCCAACTGGATCCGCAAGGACTACGGCTCGAAGTCCGTGACCATCGAGAACATCACCTACGCCTACGACCAGTCCTCGCTCAAATCGCCCTTCGGCCCGGAGTTCACCTACTCCGCAGAGCTCCTCGAACGGGCCAGGAAATACGGTCCCCTGGCCGGCAACATCCACACCGACCTCCACGAGGTCCTGGGGCACGGCTCGGGCCAGCTCATGCCCGGCGTCGGGTCCGAATCGCTCAAGAACTACCACTCGGCGATCGAGGAGTCGCGGGCCGACCTCTTCGGCCTTTACTACATCATGGACGACAAGATGATCGAGCTTGGTCTCCTGCCCAGCAAGGAAGCGGCCATGGCCGAATACGACATCGACGTCCGCAACGGCCTGATGACCCAGCTGACCCGCATCCAGCCCGGGAAGACCGTCGAGGAGGCCCACATGCGCAGCCGGGCCATGGTCTCCCATTGGGTCTACGAGAAGGGCAAGGCGGAGAA
>Ga0326732_1000083_pt1 | contig 21164 bp, 14 predicted proteins | sample MHFSIPfraction_4_FD_207644 | JGI IMG/M metagenome (GOLD analysis project Ga0326732, IMG submission 207644) | Lab enriched peat soil microbial communities from Michigan Hollow, Ithaca, NY, United States - MHF12FN SIP fraction | ecosystem: Environmental > Terrestrial > Soil > Wetlands > Peat...
TGTTCTGGACGATGAGCGGCAGCGGCGTCCCTTCCGGCTTGGCGAACCGGCCCGAATGGGTCAGCTGGAGCACGAGGAGCGGGACGTGGCCCGGGCCCCATTCTTTTTTGGCGGCGTCCCGGACCTGCTCGACGAGCCGGGCGAACCCGCCGAGGGTGCCCTCGGTGAGCAGGAGCTGGCCCGGGTTCGAGAGCCCGTCCCTTCGGACCGCGGTCGCTTCGCACCAGATCAGGCCGGCCCCGCCCGCGGCGTAGCGCCGGTATCTCCGGCGCGTCCATTCGGACGGCGCTCCGGATCGCTCGGCGTCCGCCCCTTCCATGGGCAGGACGGCCAGACGGTTGGGAACGGCCCGGCCGCCGATCGAGGACTTTTCGAGGAGCACGGAGAGATCGTCCCGGAAAGGGATGTCGAGCCCGAGCCGCCGGGCTTCGTCGCGGAGGTCGCCGGGCGTTCGCAGCCGGAATCTCGCATGCGGGGCCATCTTACTTCGGCTCCCGGCCGGCGGCGAGGATGTGTCGGACGGCCTTGATATCGCGCTTGACCCGCGGCTCGCAGACCGAGGGCCAGCGGTCGCGGGGCAGGACGGCCAGCTTCCCCGCGTCCATGAGCGCCCGGGTCCGGACGGTGAGCCCGAGCAGGCGGACGAGCTCGGGGACGGTGAGGTCCGGAAAGCGGGCCAAGAAATCGGCGTCGGCGACGGGGATAGGGAAATCCCCGCCGTGGTCCTCGACGGTCAGGGTGATATGCGGATGGACTGCGCCGAGCGCTTCGATGACGGCGGGCAGGTCGATCACGCCCTTGCCCGCCTCGGCCGTGAACGAAGCGAAGCCGTCGGACGTGAGCGTCAGGCCGCCGTCCTTGATGTGGGTCGTGACGACCCAGGGGAGAAGCCGGCGCATGGCCAGGACGGGGTCCTCGAGCATGGTCAGGAGGTTCATCGTGTCGAGGCAGATGCCCAGGTATTCCCCCGGGACCGCGCCGCACATATCGAAGAGGCGGAGGAGCTCGAACGATGTGAACTCGAAATGGGTCTCGATGGCCAGGACGACGCCGAAGTCGCGGAGCAGGGGCTTCTGGTCGCGGAGAGATGCCGCCGTCAGGCGGAGGAATTCCTCCGTCGACGGCGAGTCCTTTTTCCAGCGCATCAGACCGCCCGAGCAGGACCGGACCGTCGACGCGCCCAATTGGAAGGCCTGCTCGGCCGCCTTGCGATTGCCGGCCCGGATGTCCTTCGGCCGGCCGCTCGCGAGGTCGAGGGGGATGTGCTCGCCGCCGCCCCACTCGAGGTAGAGACGGTTCTCCGCGGCGAAGCTGCGAAGCTCCTGCAGGAAGGTCTTGTCGACGGCCGTTCCCGGCGGGACATTGACCTCGGAGAACTGGACGCCCTCCGCCCCGTTCAGGACCGCCCATTCGAGAAGCTCGAACGGAGACAGGTCGAGGGGCTTCAAACTGTAGCTGTCGACTCCGACCTTGAGCGTTTTCATGGCTCCGTCCGGCGGCCCCATTCTATCAGTTTTCAAGCGGCCTTGGCCAGATATTCACGGCTTGAAAAAGCGGGGGCCTTGGGATATCCTAGCGTCCTTATGAAAAGGACGATCATTGCCCTGGCGCTGGTCATCGGCTGGATTCCGGCACCGGCGGTGTCCCAGTCGTCCATCATCAGCCAGGTCGCCGGGGACAAGGTCGCCTCCGAGAAGCTCTATTTCAGCCTGAAATTCGGGCTGAACTTCGCCTATCTGACGGGGGCCGAGGCGGACGCCGAGCGGACCGGGGGCTTCAACGTCGGCCTCTCGGCGACGATCCGGCTGACCGGCAGGCTCTCGCTAGTGCCCGAGATCACGCCCTTCTCCCGCAAGGGCATCTCCAATATTCCGTTCATGACGACGGGCGACCCGGCGCTCGATCCTTTCTTCGCGGACCTGAAGTCCTCCGAGCTCTCCCTGTCCTATACGGACATCCCCGTCCTCGTTACCTACCGTTTGGGCCGCGTCCATGTCGGCGCAGGGCCCTATGTGGGCCTCCTCAGCTCGGCGAAGGAGAAGTTCCAGGCCGGGCCGGTGGGCGGGCTCCGACCGGATGCCGCGGGCGTCGGCCCGTCTGGAAACGCGGGAGACCTGGTCTTCAAGCGCAGCGTTACGGACAGCTTCAGGAAGACGGATTTCGGGCTCCTCTTTGAGGCGGCCTGGACGATCACCAAGCCGCGGCGGGGGATGGGTCTCATCTTCCATGTCCGCTGCCAGGCGGGCCTGACCAACGTCCTCCGGGAGAATTCGGGGCAGCTCGACTTCTTGCCCCCGGGGCCGTTCCGAAACTCGGTCATCCAGGTGTTTGCGAGCTTTCCGTTCGTCCATTAGAATAGGCCCTCGCGGCCGCGCATTTTTCGTGAGGAGAGTCGAGATGCTCAAAGAGATGCAAGAAGCCCTGATCGCCGGGAAAAAGGCCGAGGTCGAGTCGCTCGTCGACCGGGCCCTGGCCGCGGGCATGCCCGCCGGGACCATCCTGAACGAGGGCCTGATCCCCGGGATGGAACGTCTCGGCGTCCAGTTCAAGAACAACGAGGTCTTCATCCCCGAGGTCCTCGTCGCCGCCCGGGCCATGAACGCCGGGCTGGCCAAGCTCGAGCCCCATCTGGCCAAGGCCGGGGTCAAGCCCCGCGGCATCGTCGTCATCGGCACGGTCAAGGGCGACCTCCACGACATCGGCAAGAACCTCGTGGCCATGATGCTCCGCGGCAACGGCTACAAGATCGTCGACCTCGGGGTCGACGTCGCCCCGGAGAAGTACCTCGAAGCGGCCAAGTCGAGCGGGGCGGGCGTCATCGCCCTTTCGGCCCTGCTGACGACGACCATGGTCCAGATGAAGGCGGTGATCGAGGCCGTCGAGAAGGCCGGGCTCGGCATTCCCGTCGTCATCGGCGGGGCGCCCGTCACCCGCGACTACGCCAACCAGATCCGCGCCCGCGGCTATGCCCCAGACGCCGCCTCGGCCGTGGAGGAGATCAGCCGGCTCCTCGCCGCCTGATGACCTCCGGCCCCATTGCCACCCGCTGGACGGGCCTCGCGGAGAGACAGACTTCGATGCGCTGACCGCGGGTCGCGAATATGGTATAATTTGAAAGTTGTCGATCGCATGAGCGGCCCCTGCGGGCCCGAGGAGGTCGTTTTGACGAACAGAAGATCCGCTTTCATCCTGGCCGCGGCCGTGCTCGTGGCCGTTTCCATGCCGCTGGCCGCCAAGGACACCGTCGTCCAGAGCGTCTGGACCGCCGCGCCCTTGACGGTCGATGGCGTCGCCCAGGAATGGGACAACGCGACGCCCCTCTTCGACAAGGCCTCCGGCGCCCAATACGCCTTGAAGAACGACGGCAAGGATCTGTACATCATTATGGTCCTGCGCGACGCCGTGGCCCTGTCCACCATCGACTACACCGGCATGAAGATCTATGTCTCCGCCGCGACGGCCAAGAACAGGGACACCGGCGTCCTGTTCCTGCAGAAGCAGCTCACTCCGGACGAGCTCATCGCCTCGCTCGAGAAGAAAGGGGAGGTCCTGACCGAGGACAGGAAGGCCGAGATCCGTAAACAAAAGAGCTACTCGGTCTTTCTCGAAGAGGCCATCGTCCCGAAGAACGCCGCCGCGGCGACCGGGGCCGAGTCGGCGCAGTTCAGGTCGATGAAGAAGGGACAAGTGGCGGTCTACGAGTTCAAGATCCCCCTCAGCCGGGTCGGTCAGGGCACTGGCGCCATCCAGCCGGGAAGCGACCTCCGAGTCGGCTTCGAATGGGGCGGCATGACCAAGCAGATCATGAAGAACGTCATGGCCGACCGGGCCAGCTCGGGGAGCGTCGCCCGAGGGGGCGCAGTCTCCTCCGACTCCGGCTTCAGCGACTCGGGCGGCGAAGGCGGGGGCGGCCCCGATTTCAGCTACAACCGCGACCCGCGCTACAAGAAGCACGCCTTCTGGATCGACGTCAAGCTGGCCTCCCAGGGCGGCTGAAGCTCCCGGAACCGAATCTGGCCCCCTCCCACCACGGGGGCCTTTGCGGCGATATCCCTCGCCGCCTTGTGAGGACTTCTCCCTGAACCGGCCACGACAGGACCGGTCTACGGGATCAGAAGGGCGTCGAGGCCAGGTACGCCCCGACGAAGGCTAATACGACCGCCAGGATCTTCCAGCCCGTCAACCGTTCCCTGAGGAAGATCGCGGCGATGATGACGATGAAGATCGTGTTGAGCTGATTGAGGACCGCGGCGACCGAGGCCTTGGCGTATTTCATGCCGCCCATCCACAGGAAGAGCGAGAGGTAGGAGCCGAAGAACGCCGCAGGCGCCAAGGCTTTCCAGTTGCGGAGCTCGAGGAGGGGGGCGAGAATGGCCCTTCTGTTCCTGAGGAACGGGACGAGGATGACCAGCGCCAGCGAGCCGCCGGCCAGCCGGACGAACGTCGCCCAAAAGACCGACACCGAGCCCAGAACGGGCTTGACCATGACGATGCCGAAGGCGACGAAGAACATCGCCAGGATGCCGAAGAGGATGCCGAGGGCCAGGTCCCTGCGGCCGATCTTCTCGAGCTTGCCTTCCTTCGAGAGGGTCAAGACCGCGGAGACGACGAGCGCCGCCCCGACGAGCTGGACGGGCGTCAACCGTTCGCCGAGCATGGCGAACGACAACGCGATGACGAAGGGGCTGTAGAAGCAGTCGACGATCGCGGTCAGGCTGGCCCCGAGCCGGTTCAGGGCGTAGAAGAACAGCGTGTCCGAGACGGCGATGCCGAGGATGCCGCTCACGAGAAGCAGGCCTGTGGTCGAGAGCGGGATGTTAGGGACCAGAGACTCGCCCAAGACCAGGAGCGTCGGCACCATCACGGCCAGGGCCAGGACGGTCTTGGCCAGATTGAGGCCGATGGGATGGATGCGGCGGCCGCTGACCCGGAAGAGGACCACGGCGATGGCCCAGGCGAGGCCCGACGCCGCGGCGAGGATCTCGCCGAGCGAACGCGGGACGGCGGCCGGGTCGGGCATCGGAGTCATCGTATAGCAGAGACGCCGCCGGCCGTCAATGCGCGTTTGACCGTCACAATGAGGCCGTGCTATAAACGGCCGTGAGGAGACGCGCGATGAGACGATCGAGATCCCTGTCTTACGTGATCTTGGGACTGGCCGTCCTGAGCCTATCGTTCCTGCCTAGTTCGCGGCCGCCGGGCAGCCGCGGCGACAAGCCGCGCGAGTTCGATTCCTGTACGAGCGTCCTGGTCGGCCGGCTGGCCTCGGTCGACGGCTCGACCATGACCTCGCACTCCTGCGATTCGGGCACCGACCGGACCTGGATGACCATCGTCCCCAACGCGAAGCACAAGACCGGCGAGAAGGCCAAGGTCTACTATGAGCCCAAGCGGACCAAGGGGCCGAACGACCCCGACCGCCTGGAGACGGGCGAGGTCCCCCAGGTCGCCGAGACGTACGCCTATCTCAACACGGCTTATCCGATCATGAACGAGCACCAGCTGGCCATCGGCGAGACGACGATCGGGAGCCGCCGCGAGCTCATGAGCGAGAACGGCATCATCGACGCGCCCGAGCTCTACCGGCTCGTCCTCGAGCGGGCCAAGACCGCCCGCGAGGCCGTCCGCGTCGCCGACGAGCTGACCAAGGCCTACGGCTACAACGACTGGGGCGAGTGCTTCACCTTCGCCGACCCCAAGGAGGTCTGGCATTTCGAGATCCACGGCCCCGGCAAGGGCAAGAAGGGCGCCGTCTGGGCGGCGGAGCGCGTCCCGGACGACGAGATCGGGGTCTCGGCCAACGCCGGGAGGATCCGCGAGATCGATCTCTCGAACAAGGACTTTTATATGGCCTCGGCCAACGTCACCGCGCTGGCCGAGGAGATGGGCTATTGGTCGAAGGCGGGCGGCAAGCCCTTCGAGTTCACCTACGCCTACGATCCCGATTCGCGGACGAGCCTCTACTGCCGGCGCCGCGAGTGGCGGGTCCTGAGCCTGCTCGCGCCGTCGCTCAAGCTCAATCCCGAATCCGAGAACTATCCCTTTTCGGTCAAGCCCGACAAGAAGGTCGGCGTCGCCGACGTCCTGGCCATCTTCCGGGACACCTACGCCGGCACCGAGTACGACATGACCCGGACGCTGACGGCGGTCAACCGGAAAGGGGAGACCGTCAAGAGCCCGGTCGCGACCCCGTTCATGACCGGCGACACGCTGGCCCTCTTCCGCCTGAAGAGGGAGCGGACGATCTGCTCGCCCGCGGCGACCTACCTCCAGATCACGCAGTCGCGCGATTGGCTGCCCGGACCGATCGGCGGCATCGTCTGGCTCGGCTACGACAATCCGGCGACGACGCCGCACCTGCCGTTCTATATCGGCATTACCCAAATGCCGGCGTCCTACATGGTCGACGGCCGCTGGGCCTTCAGCCGCGAGTGCGCCTGGTGGGCCTTCCGGACGGTCAGCCGGCTGGCCAATTTCCGCTTCCAGGAGATGTCGCAGGACATCGAGAAGGTCTGGAAGCCGATCGAGGACCAGGCCTTCGCCGGACAGGCCAAGTTCGAGGAGGAGGCGCTGGCCCTCTACAAAAAGGATCCGAAGAAGGCCCGGGAGCTCCTGACGGATTACTCGCGCGGCCTGGCCGACAAGGCCGTCGCGGCCTACTGGAAGCTCGGCGAGGACCTCTGGCTCAAATACTCCGGGGCCTTTTAAATGGGGGACATGATACCTATTCCCCAATTCTTTTGCGCCCGCTGGAGGCCTTCTTACACCCGCAGTCCATGGCAAAATTGGTGAATAGGTATCATGTCCCCGATTTAATATGACAGTATTCGGCTTGCATATCCTTGATTTCACGATCGTCCTCGTTTTCATCCTGATCGTGCTCTGGCTGGGCTGGCGGGCCTCGCGCCGGACCAAGACGACCGAGGACTTCTATGTCGCCGGCCGGCGGCTGGGCAAGTTCTACCAGTTCTTCCTCAACCTCGGCACCTCGACCAACGCCGACCAGGCCATCGTCGTCTCCCGCGAGGTCTACCGCCAGGGCGTCGGCGGCATGTGGATCCAGTACCTCGTCCTCTTCCTGACACCGTTCTACTGGTTCACCACGGCCTTCTTCCGCCGCATCCGGCTGGTGACGATCGGTGATTACTTCACCGAGCGCTTCAAGAGCCGCTTCCTCGGCGCCGCCTTTGCCGTCTTCACGCTGTTCATGGCCTTCCTCGGCAACGGCGTCGGCTACATGGTCGCGGCCAAGACCATGATGGCCCTGACGCCCAAGCCGGCCGTGAAGTACACGGTCACGGAGAGACAGAGCGTCGACCAGTTCAACGAGTACCGGGCGCTCCAGATAAAAGCCGACAAGACCGATCTCGAGCCGGTCGAGGCGGCGCGCCTGGCCGAGCTCGGCGAGCGGCAGAAGAAAGGCGAGCTCAAGTCGTTCATCTCCTACACGGATTCCGTCTCGATCTACCTCGTCTACACCGTCATCGTCGCGATCTACACGATGATGGGCGGCTTCTTCGCCGCGGCCATCACCGACGTCATCCAGGGGTTCCTGCTGACGGCGTTCTCGCTGATGCTCATCCCCATCGCCCTGCATCGCATCGGCGGGTTCGCCGGCCTCCATGCCGCGGTCCCGGACTTCATGTTCAAGCTGTTCGGGTCGGCGGCGACGAGCGAGTATGCCTGGTACACCGTCCTGGCCATGGTCCTGGCCAACCTCGTCTCCATCATCGCCGTGGCCACCGGCATGCAGACGGCCGGCTCGGCCAAGAACGAGATGACCGCCCGCGTCGGCATGATCGGGGGCATGTTCTTCAAGCGCTTCATCATGATCTTCTGGGCCTTGACCGGCCTCCTGGCCATCGCCCTCTACTCGGGCCAGCTCCACGACCCCGATCTCATCTGGGGCCACATGACCATGGACCTCCTCTTCCCCGGCGCGATCGGGCTGATGATGGCCGGCGTGCTGTCGGCCAAGATGTCGAGCCTGGCCGGGTCGAGCGTCTCGTACTCGGCCCTTTTCATCCACAACCTCTATCAGCCTTTCGTCAAGCCTAAGTCCGACCGCCATCTCATCAACGTCGGGCGCGTCGCCATCGGCGTCACGCTGCTCGGCGGCGTCGGCGTGGCTCTCTTCATCGGCAACCTGCTCGACATGTTCAAGTACTTCATCTCGCTCCCGGCCATCTTCGGGGCGGCGATCTGGCTGGGCTTCCTGTGGCGGCGGGTGACGAGGTCCGCCGTGATCGCCCAGGTCTTCATCTGCTTCGCCATCTACGCCCTCATCCCCAACGTCTTCCAGTCCCTCGAGTGGGCGAAGACGCGTCCCGGATTCCTCCGGGAGACCCGGGCCCAGACCGTGACCATCACGACCCAGGCCGTCCACGAGGACGTCCTGGCGGGGCGGGCGGCCCGCGTCGGCGAGGTCATCCGCAAAGAGCACACGAATCCCCCCGCGGGCATCTACTACGAGAAGGTCGCCCTGAGCGATCCCAAGGACCCCGCCTCGCCGAAGGTCGGGATCGGGCGCTTCCACGCCGAGCTGTGGGTGCTGAGCGGACTGGGGATCGATTTCTCGGGCTTCTCCAAGGCCCAGCTGAGCGCCGTGCGGTTCGGCTTCGATGCCGTGTTCCCGTTCGTCCTGCTCTTCCTGCTGAGCGCCTTCACCAGGCCCGTGCCCAAGGCCGACCTCGACCGTTTCTTCGCCCGGGTCCACACGCCCGTCCAGCCCACGCCCGAGGCGGAAGAGCGGGCCCTACGCCACGCGGTCGAGCACTACGAGGAGATCGAGGCCCGAAAGCTCAAGCCGGGTTCGAACTGGGAGATCATGAAGCCGAAGCTCGTCGACCTCTTGGGCTTCGGCGGCTGCTGGCTCCTTGTCGGCGTCATCGTCCTGCTGCTCTGGCTCATGGTGAACATCCGCTAAATCGGGGACACAATACCATTTTCCGAATTTCCCGTTAGAATAACGTCAAAAAGCAAGTCGGGACAATGTATAATGAAATTCGGAAAATGGTATTGTGTCCCCGAATTGACATCCGCGATGTGACGCTCGAGGAGCTGAGGGCCGAGCTCGGGGCGATGGGGGAGAGGCCGTTCCGGGCGGCTCAGATCTTCGACTGGCTCTATAAGAAAAGATCGTCCAAGTTCGAGGAATTCACCAGCCTGCCGAAGCCGCTCCGCGAGAAGCTCGCCGCCCGGTTCGCGTTCGGGGCCCTCGCGCTCGCCGACAGGCGCGCCTCGCCCGACGGGACGACGAAATATCTCTTCAAGCTCCGCGATGGCCAGCATATCGAGACCGTCCTCATCCCGGCCGCGGGCCGCCTGACGGTCTGCCTTTCGACCCAGGTCGGCTGCAAGTTCGCCTGCGCCTTCTGCGCCAGCGGCCGCCACGGCTTCAAGCGCGACCTCGCCCCGTCCGAGATCATCGGCCAGGTCCTCTTCCTCGAATCCGCCCTCGGGCGCGGACTGACCAACTATGTCTTCATGGGCATGGGCGAGCCTCTCGACAATTGGACGAACGTCGAGAAAGCCATCCGCATCATGAACGCTCCCGAGGGGCTGGCCATCGCCGCCCGGCGGATCACCGTCTCGACCGCGGGTTTTGTCGACGCCTTCCGGCGGCTCGAGGCGCTCGACCTCCAGATCAACGTCTCGATCTCCCTCCACGCCGTCACCGACCGGCTGCGCGACCGGCTCATGCCCATCAACCGCCGCTTCTCCCTCGAACAGGTCGTCGCCGCGGCTGAATCCTACATCCGCTCCGGCGGCCGGATGATCACGCTCGAATACATCGTCATCCGCGGCGTCAACGATTCCCTCGACGACGCCGACGGCCTGGCCGCGATCGCCAGGCGCCTCCGGGCCAAGGTCAATCTGATCGCTTACAGCCCGGTCGAGGGCGCGCACTTCGAGCCGCCGGCCGAGGCCGACGTGGCCCGGTTCAAGCGCTGGCTCGAGGAGCGCAAGGTCGGCACGACGGTGCGCCTGTCGAAAGGGACCGATATCGCGGCCGCGTGCGGCCAGCTGGCGGGACGTTTTCTGGAGAAGACGGAGCCGCCGCCGGCCAGGAGGAAACCATGATCAGCATCCCCGGCACTCGCCCGCTCTCCCTCGCCGCCCGCGCCGCCTGTCTCCCGCTCGCGCTCGCTGTCGCTCTCGCCGCGGTCTTGGTTCTCGGGTCTTCGGCCCTCTCCTCTTCTCCGCGGCCCGCCCAGGCCGCGCCCTCCAACGCCCAGCGATTCTTCCCCAAGGCCGACTTGATGAAGATCGGCGTCTATTACTATCCCGAGCAGTGGCCGGAGTCGCAATGGGAGCGCGACCTGCGCAAGATGTCCGCCCTCGGCTTCGAATTCACCCATTTCGGCGAATTCGCCTGGGCCTTCCTCGAGCCCGCCGACGGCAAGTTCGATTTCGCCTGGCTCGACCGGGCCCTCGACCTGGCCGCGCGCTCCGGGCTCAAGGTCATCCTGTGCACCCCGACGCCCTGTCCCCCCGCCTGGCTCGGGGAAAAATACCCGGAGATCTACCTCGTCGGCGGCGACGGCCGGCGCATGGAGCTCGGCACGCGCGCCAACGCGTCGCTCGCGAACGACGTCTTCGTCCGCTACACCAAACGGATCGTCGCCGAGCTCGGACGCCGCTACGGGCAGGACCCGCGGGTCTGGGGTTGGCAGCTCGACAACGAGCCCTACGGTCCGTCCGATTACAGCCCCTCGGCCCGGCTCAAGTTCCAGGCCTGGCTCGGGCGCAAGTACGGCACGGTCGAAAAGATGAACGCGGCCTGGGGCGGCGCGTTCTGGAGCACCCGATACGACTCGTTCGCCCAGGTCCTGATCCCCAACGAGGGCCTCTTCGGGGAGGACGCCCTGAGCCCCCACGCCGTCCTCGATTTCCGCCGCTTCACGGCCGACACGCAGGCCGAGTATCTCCACCTCCAGTACGACATCCTCCGCGGCCTCGTTCGTCCCGAGCAGTGGATCACGACGAACTACATGAACGTCACCGATTCGGCCGACCCGCGGCGGACCGACCGCCTCGATTTCCTCTCGTTCACCATGTATCCGGTGCGCGGCGAGAAGAACCTGGGCGAGCTCGGCTTCCGGCTGGGCAATCCCTGGCGGCTGGCCATGGCCGTCGACTACTTCCGGTCGTTCAAGGGCGTTACCGGCGTCATGGAGCTCCAGCCCGGACAGGTCAACTGGGCCCCGGTCAATCCCCAGCCCGAGCCGGGGGCCATCCGGATGTGGCTGTGGCACGCCTTCGGCGGCGGGCTGTCGTTCGCCTGCACCTACCGCTTCCGCCAGCCGCTCTATGGCAGCGAGCTCTATCACGCCGGGATCGTCGGGCCGGACGGCGTCACGCCGTCGCGGGGCGGGCTCGAGTTCGCCAGGGTCATCGCCGAGATGAAGGACCTGCGCAAGCTCTACGACCCGGCGGCCGGGATGCCGGCCCGGATCGCCGCGCGGCGGACGGCCTTTCTCTGGAGCCACGACGTCATGTGGGACCTCGAGACCCACAAGCAGACCGCGCTCTGGAACACGTGGGAGCACCGCTTCAGGCTCATGGCCGCGATCAAGGCGGCCGGCGCGCCGCTCGACTACATCGGAGAGGCCGACGATTTCTCGGCCTATCCGTTCCTCGTCGCCCCGGCCTACCAGCTCGTGGATGAGGCCCTGGTCGCCAAATGGACGCGCTACGTCGAGGGCGGCGGCCACCTCGTCCTGACCTGCCGGACGGGGCAGAAGACCAAGAGCGGCCAGCTCCCGGAGATGCCCTGGGCCGGGCTTATCGCGCCCCTCACGGGAGCCGAGGTCGAGCTCTTCGATGGGCTGCTCGCGGGCGACAAGGGGACCGTCCGCATGGCCGGGAAGGGCTATGCCTGGAATGCCTGGGCCGACGTCCTCAAGCCCGCGGCGGGAACGGAGACCCTCGCCGTTTACGCCGACCAGTTCTACGCCGGGAAGCCGGCCGTCGTGACCCGCAAGCTCGGCCGCGGCACCGTGACCTATATCGGCGCCGACACGATCGACGGGGCGCTCGAACGGGATGTCCTGCGGCTCGTCTATGAGCGGGCCGGAGCGGGGCCGGCGTCCTATCCGCCGGGCGTCTACGTCGAGTGGCGTGACGGCTTCTTTGTGGCCGTCAATTATTCGTCGCGGCCCTTCGCCGTCCCGATCGAGCCCGGCGCCAGCATCGTCCTGGGGTCAAACCCTCTCCACCCGGCCGACGTCCTGATCTGGCGCTAAATCGGGGACACAATACCTATTCACCAATTTCTTCCTTGCTGAGCGTTTCTGATCCTCCCAGGCGTCCCTATATTGAGGAGGGCAAAAGCGTGGCGAGGTTCGCGAGGGTTGTCGTCCCCGGGTGCCCCCATCATCTGATCCAAAGAGGCAACAGGCGTCAACGCGTCTTCTTCTCCGATGAAGACAAGGCCTTTTACCTCACTTTGCTGGGTCGGCAGGCCGAGAGATGTGGCATTTCCATATGGGCCTTCTGCCTGATGGAGAACCACGTTCATGTCATCGCCGTTCCCGAGGCCAAGGACAGCTTCGCGCGCGGGTTCGGAGAAGTCCAGCGCAGGTACACGCTTGTTATCAACACCCGGGAAAACTGGAAAGGATTCTTGTGGCAGGGGCGGTTCATCTCCTACCCTCTCGACGACGGACATGCCTACGCGGCCATCCGATATGTCGAGAGAAATCCCGTACGGGCGGGCATGGTTGAGCGCGCAGAGATGTATGAATGGTCGAGCGCCCGCGCTCATGTGAGGAGGGACATTCATCCGCTGCTATCCGCTTTTCCCATGGAGACGTCCATCCCGAATTGGTCGGCCTACCTAGGCCAGACCGATAGTCCTGAGACTGTCGATGAGTTCCATCAGCACGAACGTACGGGCCGGCCATTAGGCAGGGAGGATTTTGTTAAGCGGCTCGAGGCGTTGACGGGACGCGTCCTCGCACCGAAGAGGAAAGGGAGGAAGAAAAGAAATGGGGAATAGGTATCATGTCCCCCACTTAAACCCGATTTAAAGGGCGAGGATGCCGGGCTTGCGCTGGTCGAGGACGGCCAGGGTCTCGATGTGCGGCGTGTGCGGGAAGAAATCGTAGACCCGGACGTCGGCGAGATCGTAGGCGTCGAGGAATCCCTTGAGGTCCCTGGCCAGCGTCGTCGGGTTGCAGGACAGATAGATGATCCGGGGCACCGGGTCTTCGACGAGCTCGCGCACGACCCCGGGATCGACCCCGCGGCGCGGCGGATCGAGGATCACGACCGCCGGCGCGCGCTCCAGGATCTCCGGCAGCCACTCCTCGGCCGTGCCCTGGCACACGGCGAAGTTCCCGATGCCGTTGAGGGCCAGGTTCTTCTTCAGGAAGTCGATATTCCCGGCCTCCGGCTCGACGCCGAAGACCTCCCTGGACCGCTTGGCCAGGTAGAGGCCGAACGTCCCCAGTCCGCAATAAAGGTCCGCGATGACGGCCTCGCTCACCGGCCCGGCCGCCGCGGCCACATCCTCGAACACCCGCTCGAGGATGCCGACGTTCGTCTGGAAGAAGGACCGCGCCCCGATGCGGAACGTCAATCCTCCCGTTCTCTCCTCGATGAAGTCCCGCCCGAAGAGGTTCTCGTCGCGATAGTGCTTCCCGTCGAAGATCGAGGCGACCGCGCCGGCCAGCTTGAATTCCTTCTTGAGCCCCTTCAAGGCCCCGGCGGCCGCCGCCGTCTCCGCCTCCGACGATAGGTGGCACAGAAGAAGCGACTCGCCGCTCGACGCGCTCGTCCGGATCTCGACGCCTTCCACCGTCGCGAGCGGCACCTCGTTGATCACCCGCAGGAGCCCCGCCAGCAGGTCGTTCACCCGGTCCGCGACGAGATAGCACATGTCGACCGCGACGAACGACTCCTGCTCGCCCGGCTCATGATAGACGAACTTGGCCTGACCCTCCTCCCGCAAGACCCGCAACCCGATCTTGTTCCTGTAGCCCCAGACCAGCGGGGAGGGCGTCATCTCGAAGTGCTTGAACGGCCGGCGCAGCTCGCGCGTCAGGATCTCCCGGATCTGGGTCTTCTTCACCTCGATCTCGAAGCCGTAGTCCATGTCCTGGTAGGGAGAGCAGGCCAGGTAGTGGGCGCAGCGCGGCTCGACCCGCGCCGGCGCCGGCTCGACGATCCGCACGGTCCGCGCTTCGGCGTAGCTCCGGCGGTCCTTGAAGATCTCGGCCTCGACGGTCTCGCCCGGCAGCCCGCGGTCCGTGAAGACGACCTTGCCTTCGACGAGGCCCAGCCGCCTTCCGGGATAGACGATCTTCTCGATGCGGATCAGCATCTTGTCCTATCTTCCAATCCCACCCGCGCCCCTCAGCGCGAAGGAAATGACGCGTAGTCCCTCAAATCGATCTTCGTCCCCTTGGCGCTCCACGGCAGGCCCATTTCCGACGGCAGCTTCTCGGCTTCGTAGCACGCCGCGAGGGCCTCGTCGAGCCCCTCCACGACCAGGCGCCGCGCGCCGGGCGTCACGACCGCCAGCCTCCGCGCTCCCGGCCCCTCGACGGCCCGGACGAGCCCGGCCGGAAAATCGCGGATCTCCGGCATCGAATCCTGGATGCCGTTCATGCACAGGGTCTGGCTGGCGGCCGCCTCGAGCCCGCAGAGCGGCCGCGCGCCCTCCTCGCGGCACCCGGCGATCGACTGCCAGAGCTTGTTCAGGGGCTCGTCGTCCGGCACCCCGTAATCCTTGCGCCTCCCGTCCGCGAATTCGGCCCAGAGGCCCGAGGTCCGGCTGTCGCAGCGGACGACGGCCTTTTCGAACTCGTAGCGCACGACCGGCCCCCGGTCCTCGTCCGAGGCGTGGCTCACCAGGAAGAGCATCTCGACGCCCTCCTCGGTCCGGATCCGGGCGGCCGCGGTGTCGAAGTTCTCGATGGCGTTGGCCCGGTAGAGCTCGGCCTCGACTTCGACCGGCCGGGCGCTCGTGTCCCGGTCCCGGCCGAGCACATAGAACATGTTGTGGAGGTCGTGGGCCATGGCGTTCTGGACGGGGCTGTCGAGGACCCAGGCCCCGTCCGCGTCGCGCCGCTTCCCGGCCCAATCGTTCCGCGTGTAATAGCCCTCGTCGCGGGGCCACAGGTAGAGGCACTTGAGCTTGCGGGCCGCGCCGAACAGTCCCGAGCGGATGTCGTCCTTGAGCGCCTGTACCGCCGGGCTGAACGACCACTGATAGCCCACGGCCACCCAGCGGGCCGCGGCCCTCTCCGCCTCGATCGCCGTCCGGACTTCCTGGATGGTGCCGGCCGCCGGCTTTTCGCAGAGGACGTGACTGCCCTTGGCCAGCGCGAACGAGGTCTGCGGCATGTGGACCTGGATGGGGGAGGAGACGATGGCCAGCTCCGCCTTCCGGACCCGGTAGAAATCCTGGAGGCTGATGAAGCACGGCACGCCCATGGCCCGCATCTCGACGTATTGCTTGCAGCGGTTGGGCTGGGGGTCGACGGCGCCGGCGATCCGGAACAGGCCGTCGTCCTTTCTCGCGAGCAGAGCCTCGAGATAGACCGCGCCCATGCCGCCGACGCCGACCATGACCAGCGAAACGGGTTCCGCCATCAACATGTTCTCCGGGCTAATACTGACACAGTTTGGAGTGCTCGTCCAGCAGGGCCATGTAGTTGTCGTACTTCGTGCCGACGGCGACGCTGTGGCTGGCGCCGAGGATGAACCGGCCGCCGGGCTTGGCGCAGGCCATGGCCCGCCGGACGTCGGCCCGCACGTCCTCCGGCGTCCCGCCGACGAGGTTCTCGACGGCGACGCCGCCCCAGAGCGTGATCCGTTCGCCGTAATCCTTCTTCAGGCGGCAGATGTCCATACCGGCCGTCGGCTGGATGGACTGGTAGGCGTCGAAGCCGATCTCGATGAAGAAATCCAGGAGCAGGTTGATGTTGCCGCAGCAGTGCTTGAGGATCTTCTGGCCGTACTTTCCCTTGACGTTCCGGGCCCGCTCCTTGTTGGCCTCGAGGAAGAAGTCCCGGAACATGGCCGGCCCGATGAGCGGCCCGGTCTTGTAGCCCAGGTCCTCGGCCCACATCACGGCGTCGGAGTCCGGATGGATGAGGACCGCGTCGGCCTCGTTCTGCCGGCGGACGAGGGACTTCGTGGCCGCCCGCACCGCGTCCGGGTTGGCGGCGAGCTCGAGCAGCCCCCGCTCCATGCCGCCGAGGAGGACGATGCCGACGGAGCCGCCCGACGGACCGCAGATGAACTTTTCGCCCTTGAATTCCCGGATGACCGCGTCCAGGATCTTCCAGGACCGCTCGTCGCGGCGGATCGGCGCGTCGTCCTTTTCGAACTCGGCCGCCGTGAAGATCTTCGCGTCCCTGACGGGGTCGTGGACGCAGGTGATGTCCTGCGTCGCTTCCGACATCCGGTAAACGCGGCCCTCGCGGTCCTTCCAGGTCGCGGCGTCGACGCGCCGCGGCGGGGGTTCCTCCGTCTCCGGCGGCATCTCCCAGGTGGCCTGGGGGAACGTGACGATGTCGAGCGGCAGCTTCCTTTGCAGGGCGATGTGGTCCTCGACCCAGCTCTGGGCCACCTCGTCGCGGCGGCCCTCCCAGAAGGCGATCTGGGACTTGGCCTTGGCCCGGAGATAGGTCTCGTGCCCGAGCAGGCGCTCGACCGTGTCGAAATCGACGGCGAACTCGGCGTAAGGGACGCGGTCGGGGATCCTGCCCTCGAGCGCGGCGGCGACCCGTTCCTTCGAGGTCATGCCTTTTCCGGCTTCCTTTCGAGAAGGTCGGTCTCGGCGAATTTTCCCGACCGTCTGTTGTAGCGCAAGGTCTTGATCTCGAACCCCTTGAACCGGACCGCCGTGCGCGCGCCGAGGGCCGGGAGCTTGACCACAGTCCGCCGAGGCCGGCCCGTGGGCTCGAAGAGACGGATGACGACGTCCCGGCCGTCCTCGGACCTCTTGAAAGCCGTGACCTCTATGGCCGGCCCGTCCACGACGACCCCCGCGTCCGCCTTCTTCCCTTCGCCTGGCGGGAAGTAGGCCAGGACGTAGGGCGTCTCGTTGCGGGCGAGGGCCTCGCGGTCGATCGCTTCCATGCGTTCCTCGAGAGCGCCGCCCCGGAGCCAGAAGCGGAACGTCCTCTCCCCGGTATCCTGCCGGGGAATGAAGCGGTCCTGGGCCACGGCCAGCTTGTCCTCCCAAGTGTCGGCGGCGTAGGCCGGCGACCGCAGGAGGGACTGGCGCAGCTCGACACCGTCCCAGTCCGAGCCGTAAACGCCGTCGTTCACCAGGGTCAGCGCCGCCTTGTCCGTCTCCGACACGAGGGCCAGCCATTTTTGGGCCACGGCCTCGTCGCCGTTCGATGGCAGCTCATCGGCGCCGTAAGCGACCTGGCCCATGAATCGGGCGGCCCGCAGTCTGGGCGCGAGGCCAAGCTTGAGCATCGCGTCGCGCTCGGCCCAGAACACGCGGACGCCGACCTCGATCTCGGCGCCGCGCTTCGGGATCTTGTACTGCAGGACGAGGCGCGAGCCGCCGTGGGCCAGGATGGCCTCGACCACGGTGCGGACTTGGCCGTCCTCGATGACCCGGACCGGTTCGAGCCCGCCTTCGCGGATGCCGGAGAATCGGGCCGCCTCCTCGGGCGTCGCCGCGGCGAAGCTCCCGGCCACGGCCCGGAAGCTCCGGACCTTCATGCCCCACGGGTCGGCGTTGTCGCGGATGACGAGCGGCGTGAACGCTCCCGGCTCCAGGAAATCGACCCCGCCGGCCTTGTAGACGTCGAGTAGCCCCGTCGCGGCGTTCACCGCGGCCGTGAGGTCGGCCGTCGTCACGGTGATGAGGCCGTCCTTGGCGACGGCCCGCGCTTCGGGCTTCCCCGTCGCCCGCTCGAGCCGGCAGGAGAACCGGTTCAACCGGCCGGGCGCGAGCTCGGCCTCGAAGACGACGCGCTTGCGCCACTCGAGGCTGAGATTGCTCTCCTCTTTCTCGGCCTGCGAGGGCAGAGCCTTGCCCCGGGCATAGACGGCCGGGCGCCAGGGCGTCTTCTCGAAGTTCGGTTCCCAGGGCTCGAGCTCGCACTCGACCAGCGCCCGGACGGGAAAGGCGTGAGGATTGAAGACGAAGATGGGGACCTCGCCCGCCGCCGCTTTGGGTTCGCCCGCGGCCAGGGCGAAAAAGGCCCGGGCCTTGAGCCGCGACAGGGTCTCGAGGCCGTGGCCGATCAGCCGCAAGGCCCCGTCCTCTCCGGCCGGGATGGCCGAGCCGGGCAGGATGTCGTGGAACTCGACAAAGGCCAGGTCGCGCAGGACCTCCTCGAGCGCCGACTGCGGATAGGCCATGAGGCCCTGGAGCCAGGCCGTGGTGATCATCTTCTCGGCCGAGTAGAGCTCGTTCTCCAGACGCCGGTGGCCCTGTTTGACCCGGGACATGGACGTGTAGCAGCCGACGGCCCAGGGGTTGAGGTCCTTTTCCCGGCGCGGCAGGGCGGCCCGCCGCCCTTCGAGCTCGGCGAAATACGCGTCGGGCGTCGAGTGGACGAGCTCGAGGTCGGGACGCTCCTTGGCCATGGCGGCCAGGTCGCCGAGGTCTTTCCGCGAAGGGCCTCCGCCATGATTGCCGATGCCCCAGAGATGGATGACCAGGTCGCCCAGGGGATTGTCGGCCAGCCACTTCTCGAGCCGCTCGCGCTCCTTGCCGCCGACCGAGCAGTAATGGGCGGAGGCCCGGTTGGCCAGGACCTCCGAACCGTCGTAGCCGACCCAGACGAACTCGTCGCTCGGCAGAGGGCACTCGCGGTTGCCCGGCCGGCAGCAGAGATAGGCGCTGTAGCCGCTCTTGGCCAGGATCTGGACGAGGCCCCGGGTGTGGCCAAAGGGGTCGAGGTTGACGGCCGTCCGGGGCTCGACGCCGAACTTCTCCGCGAAGTAGCGCCGGCCGAGGAGGGCCTGCCGGACGAACGACTCGCCGCTCGGCATGTTGCAGTCCGGCTGGACATACCAGCCGCCCATGACGTGCCACTTCTTCTCCCGGATGAGCTTGCGGATGCGGCGGAAGAGCGCCGGCTCGTAGGCTTCGACCCACTCGTAGAGCACGGCCTCGTTGTGGCAGAAGATATAGCCTTTGCGCTTCTCGCAGAACTCGGCCGCCTGGCGGAACGTGGACAGGGCTTCGCCGGCGCCCTCTTGCCACTCCCAGAGCCAGACCGGGTCGAGGTGGGCGTTCGAAACAAGGTGGATCCTTCGTGCGGGCATGGCGGTCCTTTCTCAGGGAATGACGGCGCGGACGGTGATGCGGTCGCATTTGCGGGGAAGCCCGATCCCGAGACCGTAGCGATGGTAAGGGAGCCGGCGTCCGTTGACCGTGAATCCCGGCTCTTCCCGCCGGCGGGCCCTGCGAACTTCGAGCTCGAGACGCCAGCCCCGCAGCGGCAGGCGCCCCTCCATCCGATCGACGCCGGGGATGAGCTTGGGCTGGAGGCTCAGGAAATCCTCTCCGGGCCTCACGCCGAGCATATGATGGATAAAGAGAAAGATGAGCTCGGCCCAAGTCCAGGGGATGATGCCGACCTGGGGATAGGGCGGTACGGGCCTCGGCCCGTAGAACTCGAACCAGGACGCGGCCCGGGAGCTGGGCAGCTGGCCGAGCCAGTCGAGGACGCGGCGAGTCGTCCGCGGCTGTCCGGCCTCGAGCGCGGCCCGGGCGACAAAGAGGGAAGCGAACGGCCACGGGCCGGGCGAGTCGGGCTCGGAGCTCACGTTATAGCGGCCGTACCCGCCCCCGGACCAACCCTGGTTCCAGAGCTTCTCCATGGAAGCGAGGGTCTTGAGGGCGAGCCGGCTTTGCGGGTCGATGAACTCCCAGGCGATCGGAAGGACGGCCGACGTGTCCGGATCGAGCAGATGGCGTCCCGGCCGGAAAAGGGGGGCGTCGCGAGGCAGCGTCGAGCCGGGGTCCGGCCGGATGTCCCGCTGGACCCTGCCGTCGACGCCGCGGCGCTTGATGAACGCTCCCGCGTCGATGAGCGAGAGCTTCGGGTCCTTGAGCATGGCCCGGCGCAGGTCCATGGCCGCCTCGGTCCACTCCACGGCCTGGCCCGGCCGGCCGAGACGCCCGGCCAGGCGTCCCGCCGCGCGCAGGCCCATGGTGACGAAAAGCTGATGGGCCAGCTCCATGCCGGGCCGGATGCCGTAGATATCGTGCCGCTCCCAGAACTCGCGGCGATTGACCAGGAGCCCGGACGGGCTGTGGCGGAATTCCCGCCGGAGCGGGAAGGCGGCCACCTTCTCGATCCTGTCCCAGCTCGACCGGATGAGGTCCTCGTCCCCGGTCCAGTTCAGATAGGACTCCAGGGCAAAGAGCAGCACTCCGTTCTGATCGACCTCGCTCTCTTCGAGGGGCCGGAGACGGCTCGAATCCAGGGTCGCGCCATCCTCGCTGACGAAATCGGAGAGAAGGCGGGCCAGGATCGTCCGGGCGGGGCCGGGTTGTCCGGACATGGCCAGGGCCAGGGCTATCAGCGATTGGTCGCGGACCCATTCGAGGTTGTATTGCCAGATGCTGCCGTCAAGACGGCCCTGCGCGGAAACCGCGGCCCGCAGCTGGAACTTGGAGGCCTCGAAGAAGCGGTCGAGGAGGGGATCATGAAAGCGGCAGGCCGCCGTGTCGTTCCAATACGCGGCCGCCCCGGACGGGGTTTCCGCATCGGACCCGAGCCTGACGCTGGCTTCCGGCTCCCCGTTCCGGTCCGCGAGGCGGTATTCGAAGACGACCGGAGCCGCGGCCCGTCCTCTGAAAGCCGCTTCGGCTTCGATGACCCTGTCCCGAAGGCCGGTCCTGACCCGGACCCTGGACAGGCCCGCCGTGGATCTGGTGACGCTGACCCGGCGCAGGAGCCGCGGCTTGCTCATGTCGGGGCAGAAGAAGATCTCCGTGACGCGGTATGGTCCGCTTCGCCAGACGACTTTGACGCGCGGGTCGGGCGCGCCGCGGAGCCAGCCGGCCCGCACGGAGCCGGCCCGGGCGGCGTAAACGCCGCGCCGGTCGGAGACCGTCAGCGCCGTCGCGGCGATCCCGGCGTCCCGGTCAAAGGTCAGCGCGGCCCGCTTGGGCCCGAGGCGATCGGGATCCATGAGGAGCAGGCCGGCGGGCGTCGCTCTTCCGG
>Ga0326732_1000085_pt1 | contig 21117 bp, 21 predicted proteins | sample MHFSIPfraction_4_FD_207644 | JGI IMG/M metagenome (GOLD analysis project Ga0326732, IMG submission 207644) | Lab enriched peat soil microbial communities from Michigan Hollow, Ithaca, NY, United States - MHF12FN SIP fraction | ecosystem: Environmental > Terrestrial > Soil > Wetlands > Peat...
TCAGGACCGACGTCAGGGTGGTCAACCTGAGCCTGGCGAATACCGGATGGTACCTGCTGCAGTTGAAGCATGAGAGTCCGCGGGGTGCGAAACCGATCAGCTTCAGCCTCAGCGACGAGGAGCTTGCCGGCATCAACTATGAACCGGTCGATTCGATGGAGGTGGCCGTGCCTGCAGGAACAGAGCAGCGCAGGCTCCTGGAGGAGGCGAGGCTTTCCGGTACGAAGCTGCCGTCGGCGCCGTCGGACTCGCTACGCTGGAGACTCGTACCCGGACTGAACTACAAAGGGCAGAGCTTCCTGAGGCCGCAGGATATCGCCGTGTTTGAGATCGTCGCCGGCAACTACGGCCGTCGTCCGCTCTATTTCGCACTCACCGTGGATCCAGAGGGCATGATCGGCCTCGACAAGCATCTCAGGCTGGATGGACTGGTCTACAAGGTGGTGCCCATGCAGAATGAATCGCCCATGAGCTTCGTCGACGCGGGCAAGCTCTACGGCAACCTCTTCAACACCTACCGCTTCCGGAACCTCGGCAATCGTAAGGTCTATATCGAGCAGACGGGGCGTGACCTGGCCGGCAACTACCCGCCGCTGTTCGTTCGCCTTGCCCTTGAGCTGGCATCCTCCCCGGATGGCAAGCTTCCGCTGAACGGCCCGTCCGGCCTTCCGGTTCTCGCACGGCGCGGCACTCTCGCCCTCGAGGTGCTCGACCGCTCCGCCATGCTCTTCCCGCTGGACCGCTATCCGGTCACCCCGGCGCTGGCGGCTTCGGTCGTGTCGGTCTACTCCGGCCAGGGTGCAAAGCAGAAAGCTTATCCGTATATTCAATATCTTGAAGCCCTGGCCAGCCAGAGCGACGAGCGTCGCGATCCCTCACTTTTCTATACACTGGCCAGGTCCTACCGTGCGGTGGGCAGGGAGCGCGAGGCAGGAGCGGTCTTCGATCGTCTCAAGAAGGTGTTTCCTGAGATGGAGAGGCAGCTGGATTCCTTAAAGCAATAGATCGTAGTTTATGAGCAGCAGTATTCATTCGACCGCAGTGATCGGTTCCGGTGCGCAGATCGGAGTAGGGGTGGCAATCGGTCCCTACACGGTGATCGAGGAGGATGTCGTCATCGGCGACGGAACGGTCATCGGGCCGCACGTGCATATCGCCGACGGGGCCCGTATCGGCAGCGAGTGCCGTATATCGACCGGAGCGGTGCTTTCCACCGCCCCCCAGGACCTGAAATATTCCGGTGAAAAGACCTTCCTCCATATCGGCGACCGCACGGTCATACGGGAGTGCGTGACCCTGAACCGTGGCACCAAGGCCAGCGGCAAGACGGTCGTCGGGTCCGACAACCTGATCATGTCCTATGTTCACGCCGGACATGACTGCATCATCGGCAACCACGTGGTGATCGCCAATTCGGTGCAGTTCGGAGGCCATTGCGAGGTCGGGGATTATGTGGTCGTGGGCGGGCTCGCGGGTGTGCACCAGTTTGTCCGGATAGGCAGGTATGCCATGGTTGGCGGGATCTCCCGCGCGGCCCTCGACGTTCCACCTTATGTCATGGCGGGCGGTCACGCCTCCTTCAGGTACGAAGGGCTCAACGTGGTCGGCCTGAAACGGAGGGGGTTCACCACCGAGCAGCTCAGTGTCATCCGCGACGTTTACCGTGTGATTTTCCAGTCGGGACTGCTGCTCAACAACGCCCTCGACACCGTGCGGCGTGATTTCCCGATGACTCCCGAGGTTGAGGAGATTCTCGGATTTTTCGAGACGAAGCAGTACGGCAGGAAGTTCATCAAGCCTTTCAAATCATAAATATCAGGCGATATGCCATCCTGGGCCATCGGCATCGATCTCGGCGGAACGAACATCAAAGCGGCGGTTGTCGATGAGGCGGAGGGCATTCTGTTTGAGGATTCCCAGCCAACCGACACGGCCTCCGGACCGGAAGGGGTCGTCAGGCAGCTTGCCCTGATGGCTTCAGAGCTCTTTCAGCGGGCCTCCGACACCCTCGATGCCGGAACCTTTGCGGGGATCGGCGTCGGAGCCCCGGGCGCCGTCGACTCGGTGCGCGGTATCCTGAGTTATCCGCCCAACCTTCCCGGCTGGGGACGGTTCGGACTTCGGGACGCGCTCAAGGTGCGACTCGAACAGGCCCACGGGATTTCCGCGACGATCATCCTCGAAAACGACGCCAACGCCGCCGCCTACGGAGAGGCTGTGTTCGGGGGCGGGGACGGCTTCAGGGATTTCATGATGGTGACCCTCGGCACCGGGGTCGGCGGCGGCATCATCCTCGACAGGAAACTCTATCGAGGTCCGAACGGCACGGCCGGTGAGATCGGCTTCATGATCATCGACTTCGAGGGAGAGAGCGTGCATGCCGGGGTGCGCGGTACCCTTGAAAGCCTGATCGGCAAGGAGAGGATCGTCGAGCTGGCCTGTGAAATGGTCAGCGAGCCGGGGGCTTCTCCGCGCCTCCTGGAGCTCTGCAACAAGGTGCCGTTACGTATCTCTCCGCGACATCTGGAGAAGGCGGCCAATGAGGGTGACCCGGTCGCGCTTCGAGCCTGGCAGCGCGTCGGGACGATCCTGGGCGTCGGCCTTGCAAACATCGTGGCGCTGATGGATATCCGGAAGTTCGTGATCGGCGGAGGCATCGCGGCTGCCGGCCGTCTCATCTTCGAACCCGCCCTCATGCAGCTGCACCGTTCGACCCTTCCGTCGATGCACGATGGACTTGAGATCGTGCCGGCCCGGCTTGGCAACTCGGCGGGGGTATGCGGTGCGGCGGCACTCTGCTTCGCCGCCGACCACACTCTTCGAAGCGATGATTGAGGGGCTTCGGCATATCCTGTTTCCCGACGTCTGTGTCGCCTGTGGCAGGCTGCTCGAACCGGGGGAGCAGTATGTCTGTGCCGGGTGTTTCGCCGAGTTCAGCCCCTATCCCGGGCCGGCAGCGGGTGGCGACGCCCTCAAGCGGATCGTGCGGGAGCATTTCGGGGAGGGGACGGCGCCATCCGACGCATGGTGCCTCTATCCTTACCGCAGCGTCGGTAGGCTGCACGAGGCGATCCACGCCCTGAAATACGAAGGGATTTTTCCGCTTGGCCACCTGTTCGGACGCCGTCTTGGCGAACTGGTCGCTTCGGGATGCGGCCAGGCGGCATTTGACGGCATCGTGCCGGTGCCGCTCCATGCCCTGAAAAGGATCGAAAGGAGTTACAACCAGGCAGGGAAGATCGCGGAGGGGTTGGCCGGACTCCTTGGCGTGCCCCTGATGGACGAGGTGATCGTCCGGCAGCGATACACCGGATCGCAGACCGGACTGACCTCAGCCGCCCGCAAACGGAACGTGAACAGGGCGTTCCGCCCCGGGCGTGCGGCGTGTCCCTCGCGTGTGCTCCTCGTCGACGATGTGGTGACCACCGGAGCAACGATGACGGCCGCGGCCTCGGTGCTTCTGGATTCAGGAGCCTCTTCGGTGGCCTTCGCAGCAGTCGCCCTCACTGAAAAAGCCTAGGTTTCATGGACCTTTTCTATGTTGCTCCCCGACAGCTCGACCTGGAACGGTCACGAGCCCTGATCGACGGCGACGAGTTCCATCATCTGACCAGGGTGCTGAGGAGCAGGGTGGGTGACCGCATCGACATCACTGACGGCGCGGGGCTTTCGGCACAAATGACGGTCGATTCCATCGGCAAGCGCTCACTCGAAGGCACGATACGGGAGTGTGTACGCGTCGCCCCTCCTTCGACGAGCGTCACGGTGGCCATCTCGATGCTCAAGGCGCCTCACCGGTTCGATCTCTTCCTCGAAAAGGCGACCGAGCTCGGCATCGACAGGATCATTCCGATGACGACCCACCGGACGGTTTCCAACCCATCTGCCGGGAAGGCTGAACGCAAGGCGGAACGCTGGCGGAGTATCGTCCAGGCTGCAGCCCGCCAGTGCCGAAGGTTTTACCTGCCCGAGGTGTCGGAGCCGCTCGGGTTTGCCGATGTGCTTCTGCTGCCGGGCTACGACATCCGCCTCATACCCTGGGAGTCCGAAGTCCGCCAGCCGGTGTTCGAGCCTGCCGGCAAGCGGATCCTGTTCCTCATCGGCGGGGAGGGAGGGTTCACCGACGAGGAGGTCGCTGCAGCCGAGCTCGCCGGATTCGCACCGGTCACCTTCGGCAACACGATCCTCAGGGCCGAGACGGCCGGCATATTCGCGGTCGCCCTGGTCCGGTCCCTCCTGCTCCGTGAAACCGATGCCGGCCGAAGGCTGTGAAGCTCGTTCACGCCGCCCTTCACGTAAGGTTTTGCAGCGGTCCTGCTGTCGGAGTACATTGTAATAAGACGTGACCCGTGACCCGTGACGCGGGACACGTAACGCGTGACGAGTGAAGAGAGGCGAGTGAAGAGAGACATGTTGAGCTTGTCAGAGGGGCTGGTAGATGCCCGGACCGAGGAAACCTTCCCCTGAACGAATGCACGAATCGATGAACCAGACGAATGCCCTGAAAATCAACCGTATCGTGGTGCTGATCTCCGCGCTGCTGATCTCCGCGCTGTTCCTCTCCATGATCCGCCAGTTCCTTCTGACGATCCTCCTGGCGGGGATCTTCGCCGGTCTTGAAGTGCCGCTGTTTCAGCGCTTCCAGGGGGTTTTCGGCCAACGCCGGAACCTGAGCGCCGCGTTGACGCTGCTTGTATTTCTCTTGATCGTCATCCTGCCCATGGCCGGCCTGGTGGCTGTCGTGGCCACTCAGGCCGTATCGCTGAGCAGTTCGGCCATTCCGCTGATCAGGGAACAGCTCAAAGGACCGATGCCGCTGAACGGGCTGTTGTCGACGCTGCCCTTCTACCACGACCTTGAATCTTCGAGCGACATCATACTCCGGAAGGCCGCAGAGTATATCGGCCACATAGGTTCGGCGTTGTTCGACAGCGTTTCGGCCTTCACCTACACGGCGGTCTACGACCTCCTGCTGTTCCTGATTTTCTGTTACACCATGTTCTTCTTCCTGAAGGACGGAGAGTCGCTGATGGAGAGGATCGTTGCCTTCGTACCGCTGAATGAGAGCTACCAGCGGCGGCTGCTGGACAGGTTTCTGTCGGTCACGAGGGCCACGCTCAAGGGAACGCTGGTCATCGCCCTCCTGCAGGGCTCGCTCGCCGGCCTCGCGTTCCAGGTCGTCGGCATAGACCGCGCCGTGTTCTGGGGCACCGTGATGGCGATACTTTCGATCATGCCGCTGATCGGTTCCCCGATCATCTGGATTCCGGCCGCGATCGGCCTGGCGGTTTCCGGCCAGTATGTCCAGGCTGTCGGCCTGACGTTGTTCTGCAGCATCATTGTCGGCCAGATAGACAACATCCTGAGGCCCATACTCGTGGGTCGCGACACACAGATGCACGAACTGTTCGTCTTTTTCGGCACGCTGGGCGGTATCGGGATGTTCGGTGTGTTCGGCATCATCGTCGGGCCCGTGATTGCGGCGCTCTTCGTCACGGTCTGGGAGATTTACGGGGAGACCTTCAACGATGCCCTCGCCGATCTCAGGCATGGCAGGGATGCCCTGGCAGACAAGGATGCGAAGTGATCAGTGCGGACTCAGGAGCCGTTGCTCCCTGAATCCCCCGGACCGTCGGCGACGGCCCGGCGGGGCAGGAAACAGTCTGCGTGTCAGTCCACCCTGACGACCTCTTCGGCGGCGAAGAAGAATCCGCCTTCTATGATGGCGTTTTCAGCGGAATCGGAGCCGTGGATGATGTTTTCACCCTTGCTGTCGGCGTAGAGCTGGCGGATGGTGCCCTGGTCGGCCTGGGCCGGATCGGTGGCGCCGATTAGGGTCCGGAAGTCGGCGACCGCATTCTCCTTTTCGAGGATCATGGGCACGCAGGGACCGGAAGACATGAAGTCGACCAATTCGCCATAGAACGGGCGCTCCTTGTGCACTTCATAGAATGCACCGGCGGTCTCTTTGGTGAGCCTGGTCTTTTTCATGGCCACGATGCGGAATCCGGCGCGTTCGATTTTGTCGGTGACGGCGCCGATGAGCTGCTTGCGCACGCAGTCGGGCTTGAGGATGGTGAGAGTTCTTTCCATGGAGAGAGTCATTTTCGTTGTCGGATACTGAGTCCGTGCGAAGATACGCAATGTCGTCCGATTATGGAAAGACGCCCCTGAAAATCTGTCGGGCGAAGCGATGACCGGGGGGGGGGCGTTGCCTTACAACCCTGCTGAAAAGTCCTGTTTCCTCGCGGCTATCTTCAATGCGGCACTCTCCTTCAGCTCCACCAGGAGCCTTGCCACCCGCTGCCCGTCCATCTTGATGACCTTGAACAGGAATCCCTCCCATTCAAGCGTGTCCGAGACGGAGGGGACCTCACCGAGCTTGCTCATCATGAAGCCGCCCATGGTTTCATACCGCGGCTCCTCTTCCCTGAGGAAGGAGTCGAGGTCGAGGCTGAAGGATGATGCGAACTCATCAACCTGGACCAGGCCATCGACGATCCAGGTACGCTGGCTTCTCCGGACGATCCTCCGGCTCACTTCGATGTCGTCCGCAGGTACCTCGCCGACGATGCTTTCGAGTACGTCCGTCAGGGTGATCGCCCCCTGGACTGAGCCATGTTCGTCGATAACGAGCGCGAGATGGGCCCGATTCTTCCTGAATACATCGAGGACCTGGAACGCAGGGATCGATTCAGGCACGAAGAGCGGAGTCCTCATCGATGCCCTGACGGCCTCCTTCACGCCTCCCGGCCTGGTGAGCTGCAGGTTGATCAGGTCGAGCGCCCGGACCACGCCGCAGAGTTCGTCAAGGTTCCCCTCGGCCACCGGAAAACGGGACCGTCCGCTGGCTTTGATGTTCGCGATGAGCTTTTCGTCCGTGTCCTCCAGGTCCAGCCACTCGATCTCGTTGCGCGGAGTCATGATGGCGCTGGCGCGTTTGTCGCTCATGCGGAATATCCGGGAGATCATCTCGTACTCGACCGATTCGAAGATGCCCTTCTTCGCCCCCTGCCTGATCATCAGCATCACGTCTTCGTCGCTGACCACCGGAGTTTCGGCGGCTTCGATTCCGAGTGTCTTCAGGATGACCGACGTGGAGCCGTTGACCAGGCTGACGATCGGCGAACTGATCCTGCACAGGAGGTCGATGAACGACGCGATCTTCATGGCGATCAACTCCGGGTGCCTCAGGGCGATCTTCTTGGGTACGAGCGCTCCGATCACCAGGACCAGATAGGTTACCGGGATGACCACTATGGCGAGAGCCAGTCCGTGGCTGTAGGGTTTGAGGTCAGCTATGGTGTCGAGCATCCTCGATACCGGTTCAGAAAACGCAAGACCGCTGTATGCCCCGATGATGGTGCCGGTCAGGGTGATGCCTACCTGGATGGCAGAGATGAACCGGCCCGGATTGTCGAGCAGCTTGAGCACCAGAGCCGCGGATGGATAGCCTGAATCCTGCAGTTCGTGAAGCCTGGTGGGCCTTGACGAGATGATGGCGAACTCGGCCATGGAGAAGAGTCCATTGGCGAGAATGAGGAGAAAGACAACCAGTGCTTCGATACTGTCAGGATTCATGTGCAGGGTCAGGCAGCCTTGTTTGATTTGGTGTCAGGGTGGCCGGTTCAGCGTTGTTTCACGTCAAGATATCGAAAAAAAAGGATAATCGCCGTCAAGGCCAGAACGTTCAGCAGTGGGCGAAGGTTGTTTCAAAAAATCCGGTACTCTTGCCGGAATCGGATTTTAACGGTTTTATGGGTATCATGAAAACGACCGTTCAACTCATACCGGGTCATCGATGAGACATAACCGAATCCCCTTTCTTCTTTGCCTTTTCGTCTGCGGCATACCGACTTTTCTCAGCTCCTGCTCGTCCGGGCCGGGCGGCTCCAAAGCTGGGCCGATCTACGAAGAGGCTTCCCTGCTTTACCGCCACAACCGTTATCCCGAAGCGCTCGACGCTTTCAACAAGGCGCTGGCTCTCGATACGCTGAAGGGGTTCTCGCGGCAGGCGGTCGATGCCTTGCTGCAGAAAAGCCGCATCGAGTACCTGACCGGGGAGTATGACGCCGCGTTCCGGACGTTCGGAACCATCGAGAACCATGCGGCAGGCACGCTGCCGGACTCGGTGCACACTGCGTTGCTGATCAGCCGTGCGCGGATGCATGCCGAGCTCGGCAACTTCGGGCAGGCTGCGGCGGACATGGGGCGCATCCGGCAGCCGGACCCCTGGCAGCGCCTTGAGCAGGCGGCGTTGTGGATCAGGAGCGGCGATCATGCAAGAGCCTCGAAGGTTTGTCAGGGGCTCCTCGCTTCCGAGGACCCGGCCGTGCGCATCATGGCCCTTTCCGGCCTGCTCGACTGCTCGGTTGCCAGGCGAGATCCCACACTCGATCCACCGGACACCTATGCGGGAAAGATCGCTGCCGTTTCAGGAAAAGTCATGTCGATGCCTGCACCGGCGGAGGTTCGGATCCGCGCACTGCGCACTGCCGCCAGAAGCCTGCAGCAGCTTGAAAAGCAGCGCCCGAATGCCAGCTTTCTGCTTTTCAGGGCCCTGGCAATAGCCCAGCAGGCCCGCCTTACACGCCTTGACCAGATCCTCCAGTTCGAGTCCAACGAGGTCGTCGTCCGGAAACCGGAGGTCTACAGGAGCGTGATCGAGTATTTTTCCCAGAAAAACATGCCTTATGCCCGTCTGGCGGCCCTTTACCGGCTCGGGATGACTCCTGAGCTCAAGGACGCCGAACGGATCGAGGTCCTGAAGAACGGTCTCCATATCAGCCAGGATTCGGGTTTTCCGGCAACCGCCGCTGATTATGTGCGCCTCGAGAGGGAGGCTGTCGGCAACCTGGAGGACCTTCTGATCGCCAACGGTCGCTACTTCGAGCTTTTCGAGGTGAGCGAGCAGGCGAAGCTGCTTGAACTGCAGCGAAATATGCAGGCAGGCATAGACAAGTTCAGGCTTCCCGCCGGCCATGAGGCCTTGCAGAACGAGATCATCGGGCTGACCAGAGACATTTCAGGGCTGACCCAGCGAAAGATCAACAGGCTGGAAGCGGGAGCGGGATTCGAGCTTTCGGTGCCTGCCGACAAGGCGATAGTCCGTAAACGAGGGCGACTGATCGAACTTGTGTCGGAGGCGGCGGCCATCGACAAGGGGGCGGCATCGATGATCCGGCTCACTCCGGTGACCCTGATGACCGTGCAGAAGAGCCTTCGCTCTGACGAGGCGCTGGTCAGGCTGTTCATCAGGGACAGCCTCGCGACGGGCATGCTCATCAGCGCCCGCGAGATGCAGATCATCTCTTCTCCGGTGTCGAAGGTTGAGGTCGGCGCCCGGATCGCCGCTCTCCGTCAGACAATGGCGTCTGGCGGGCAGGTGTCGGCAGCGCGGCTTCGCGCCGATCAGGAGCGGATATGGTTGACCGAAGCCTTGATGCAGTCCATGAGCGATCGTATTTCGGGGTACGGTCATCTTGTTTTCGTCTCTGACATCGCCGTGCCGTTCCACCTGCTTGGCGGTGCAAGGATGCTTGGCGAGGAGCGGCGCGTATCAATGCTCGGTTCGGCCAAAGAGGCCGTCATGTATCCGGAGCTGTCGCCTGCCGTCGGTCAGGCATCGGGAAACGCATTTTTCGATGCATCACGGACGGATCTTGCTGGAATTTACAAGATGTATCATCCGGCAGACAGGGTGTTTCTGACCTGGAAACCAATGTTGAAAGGGGATATCGACAGGCTTGAAACCAGGCTCGCCCCACTGCTGAAACAGGGTGGTTCCGGCTCTGGGTGCATCAGGGAGATGGCTTCCCGTGACGGTGAGCAAACCGATTGCACCTGGACTTATGTTACGTCCTACGGAATCGATTGAGGGTTTGCGGTTTTATTTCTGAAAACCATGTGCCTGCGGAAACATTTTTTGTTCGCATCTGTTGCTGTGAAGTCTTGTATTTCATTAAATTACAGTGATGTTCATTGATGTTATTGCCACTCTAATCTGATCATGCCGCATGGCAGAAGAGGCCCCCTCCCGAGACGCACTTGGAACTCTGGCCCTCGAGCTGAAAAACGAGCGGGTCAGGAGAAACCTTTCGGTCGATGAAATCGGCCGTCTCGTCAACATAAGCACGACGCACATCGAAAAAATCGAAGGGGGCGATTTTACCTTTCTTCCGCCCCTCTACGCCTTCTCATACCTGAGGAAGTATGCCGGAGAGCTCGGCATCGGCGACGAGTCACTGCTCGCAGCCTGTCGCAAACAACTCCAGACCCCGGCCGCTCCTGCCTTCAATCCTGGCCCGGACGTCGAAAATTCCGGCGATTCCGGTAGCCCGACGACCCGTCGCATGCTGCTCCTTGCTTCAGCGGCACTGCTCCTCCTTATCGCTGCTTTCCTGATTTCACGAGCATTCTGAAAACCTTCATCCTTCGTCGTAACCTGCTTTTCGCTTGGTATTTTCTTTTAATAAGACTATTTTAGTCCTTATTCGATGAAGGCAGGAACGTTATCTTTCAGGATGGTTGTTCAGAAGTAATAACCTTATATTCTCCTGCTTGGGGCAACAATCACCGAAATTCACAAACCAGCTATGTCAGCTCGACAGATATACTTCGATAACAATGCCACCACACCGCTGCATCCAGAGGTGAAAAAAGAGATGACGGCGGCGATGGAGATGTACGGCAATCCATCCAGTATGCATGCTTTCGGGCGCGAGGCCCGGGCCAACGTGGAAGATGCCCGCAGAAGGGTGGCCCGGTTCATGGGCGCCGACGAGAGCGAGATCGTCTTCACCGGTAGCGGTTCGGAAGCGAACAATACAGTGCTCTCGCTTTTCGTCTGCAGCTCCGCCCAGTGCATTCCGGGGATGCGGCAGACGATCGTCACCAGCAGTATCGAACATCCCTGCGTGCTCGAGACCTCGCAGTGCCTGACGCATCGTGGTATAGATGTCAAGTACCTCGGCGTCGACCGATACGGCAAGGTCGATCTTCAGCAACTCGAGGAGACGGTAGCGGGCACCTCGGTGGGTCTCGTGTCGGTCATGATGGCCAACAACGAGATCGGTACCCTGCAGGATATCAGGGCCATTTCGGATATCGCGCACCGATACGGTGCCTTGATGCACACCGATGCCGTCCAGGCGTTCGGCAAGGTACCGGTGAATGTAGATGACCTCGGTGTCGATTTCCTGACCATCTCCGGTCACAAGATTTACGGCCCCAAGGGCATCGGCGCCCTCTATGTCCGGAAGGGCATGCCTTACTGTCCTTTCATCCGCGGCGGGCACCAGGAGATGGGCCGAAGGGCGGGAACCGAGAACACCCTCGGCATCATGGGGCTCGGCATGGCGGTCGACATGCGGGCAATGGAGATGGAGGCCGAGGAGGTGAGGCTGCTCGGGCTCAAGGATATTCTCAGGAAAGGCATCGAGGATCGGATCGACGACGCGCTCATCAACGGCCACCCGGTCGACTCGCTGGCGAACACGCTCAACGTGTCGTTCCCCGGCGCCGAGGGAGAGTCGATCCTCCTGTATCTCGACCTTGCCGGCATCGCGGTCTCAACCGGTTCTGCCTGTGCTTCGGGTTCGCTCGATCCTTCCCATGTGCTGCTGGCTACCGGCGTCGACGCCGAACGGGCTCACGGCTCCATCAGGATCAGCCTTGGACGGGACAACACCCTGGAAGATGTCGAGTACCTCCTCGACGTGCTTCCCGGAATCATCAAACGGATCAGAAACATGTCAACAGCTTATGTAAAAGGAGGAGTTCATGCTGCAGCCAGGTGAATGGGCATATACGGATAAACTCAAGGAGCATTTCGAGAACCCGAAGAATATCATGCAGGGCGACAACCCGGACAGTTTCGACGGCGTCGGGATGGAGGGGAACCTGCAGTGCGGCGACCAGATGCTGGTTGCCATCATGGTGGACAAGGAGAAGGATGTCATCACCGACTGCAAGTGGAAGACCTACGGTTGCGCAAGCGCGATCGCCAGCACCTCCATTCTTTCGGAAATGGTCAAGGGGATGACTCTCGACCAGGCGTTCAACGTCTCACCGAAGGATGTGGCCAGGGAGCTCGGTGGCCTGCCGGACCACAAGATCCACTGTTCGGTGCTCGGAGACAAGGCGCTCCGGGCCGCGATCAACAACTACTACGTGCGCAACGGCATGGAGGATCGCGTCAAGAAGGAGCAGGTCAGGATCGTCTGCCAGTGCATGAACGTCACGGACCACGACATCGAGGATGCAGTGCTCGAAGGAGCGAGAACCTATTACGAGCTGCAGGAGCGCACCAAGCTCGGCACGGTCTGCGGCCAGTGCAAGGATGAGGCCGAGGCGCTTCTCGTAAAGTTCAAGCATATCCATTTCGGCGCCTGATCCAGCCTCATGGCGATGAGGATTCATCTGCGAACCGGAGGGCAGGCCGTACCCGAACTCATTTCCGATGACGGAGTGAGGTGGACGGCGTGCCCATGACCGGTGAATCGAAACGGCGTCTTGCCTTCTACCCGTTGCTGTACGCATCGGCCCTGGTGCTCAATTTCTGCTGGGAGTCCTGGCACGGCCTGCTCTATGATGCTCATCAGGAACTGCCGGCTTCGGTCTATGTGCCGATGATGGTGCAGATGGCCCTTCTCGACGCCCTCTCCGTTACCGGTTTGCAGCTTTTCACGGCCCTGTTCGCCAAAGTTCTCGTCTGGAGGCCGGACCGGACTTCACTCGCCGTTTTTTTTCTCGCCGGGGCCCTGCCGGCATGGACCGTTGAATATGTTTCGGTCCATGTGCTGCATCTCTGGTCATATACCCCGGATATGCCGATGCTGTTCCGTGTCGGACTGAGTCCGCTGCTGCAACTCCCGCTGACCGGCATCGCCGGAGTGCTTACCGCGCGAGCTGTCGCCGGCTTCGACCGAAGCTGAACCTGACCAACTCAAGAACGTTTTCCCAACTTGCATGTGAACCTGACCTCGACATCGTTTTTCATCCATACCTTCGGCTGCCAGATGAACCAGGCCGATACGGAGATCATCACCGCGCTTCTCCAGGCCGAGGGTTACACTCCGGCAGTTGAAGAGGAGTCTGCCGGGATAATACTGCTCAACTCCTGCGCCGTGCGGGAGAACGCCGTGGACCGGATCGGCAACTTCCTCCAGCATCTCAAGGGTCGCAAGCGCAGGAACAGGGGGCTGGTCATCGGTGTGCTCGGTTGCGTGCCGCAGTTTGAACGGGAGCGATTTTTCATCGCGCATCCCTTCCTCGACTTCATCGCCGGCCCCGATACCTACCGGTCGCTGCCGTCGATGATCGCCAATGCAATGGAGGGAACCCGTCTGGCGCGTCTCGAATACGACCACGGCGAGACGTACGCGGGCGTCGATCCGGTGCGGTCGGGACGGATATCCACCTTCCTTCCGGTCATGCGGGGCTGCAACAACCACTGCGCTTTCTGCGTCGTGCCGGTGACCAGGGGGCGGGAGCGCAGCGTGCCTTTCCGAACGGTCGTGGCGGAGACGGAAAAGCTGGCGGCGTCCGGATACCGGGAGGTGACCCTGCTCGGCCAGAATGTGAACTCCTACATCGACCCTTCGGAGAACGGCAGCTTCGCCGATCTGCTCGATGCCGTCAGCCTGGCGGTGCCGGGCATGCGCATCCGGTTCACCACCTCGCATCCCAAGGATATCTCCGAAGCCCTGGTGCGGGTCATCGCCGCCCGCCCGAACATCTGCAACCACATCCACCTGCCCGTGCAGTCCGGATCGACCCGGATTCTCGAACTGATGAAGCGAGGCCATACACGAGAGGAGTACCTCCGAAGGATCGACATGATACGGAGCATCATTCCCGACGTTTCACTGACGACCGATCTGATCGCCGGCTTCTGTACCGAGACCGACGACGAGCACCGCCAGTCCTTATCGCTCATGGAGGAGGTCCGCTTCGATGCTTCCTTCATGTTCTTCTACTCGGTCCGTCCCGGAACCTGGGCGGACCGGAACCTGGAGGATGACGTGCCCGAAGCGGTCAAGAAGGCCCGTCTGCAGGAGATCATCGACCTGCAGAACGTCATCTCACTGGAGCGTCATCGGCAGGATGTCGGTCGCACGGTCGAAGTGCTTGCCGAATCCGAAAGCCGTCGGACGGACTCACAGCTCATGGGCCGGACCGGTACGAACCGGGTGGTGGTGTTCGACCGGGGAGCGTTCCAGCCAGGTGACCTGGTGCGCGTCAGGATCGACTCTGCATCGTCGGCGACGCTCAGCGGAGTGGCGGTCGGGTGAATGTTCATTCGCCGATGTTTCATATCTGTTCAGGGATTCGTAAATTGAGGTTTGTTATCTATAGTTACCATCAACAGGCCAGTCAGCCTTTCCCTAAAGCAGTAGTCATGTCATCAGCCTCACGACCAGGAATCATCGACAAAGTCAAAGCCCATCTAGAACTCCTTGACCCGGTGACCTGGATCAGCGTTTTTCCGTGTCTCGCCGGTGGCGTCATGGCCTCGGGCGCGATGCAGCCGACCGTGCACGACTACCTGCTCCTCACCGCGCTCTTCTTTCTTTACGGACCTCTCGGCACGGGATTCAGCCAGTCGGTCAACGATTATTACGATCTCGAACTCGACAGGGTCAACGAGCCCACCCGTCCGATCCCGTCCGGCCGTCTCTCCGAAAAAGAGGCGATCTGGAACTGGAGCCTGGTCCTGGTCATCTCCGTCGTGCTGAGCACGGCGATCGGCATCCATATCGGTGGCCAGCGGGGAATCATCTTCGTCGCCTCCCTTCTGGCGGGACTGGTTGTCGGCTACCTCTATTCCGCTCCGCCCTTCAAGCTCAAGAAGAACATTCTTTTTTCGGCGCCGGCGGTCGGTTTTTCCTACGGGTTCATCACCTATCTGTCGGCCAACGCCCTGTTCAGCGACATACGGCCCGAAGTCCTGGGGCTCGCCGGCCTCAACTTCTTCATGGCCGTCGCGCTGATCATCATGAACGACTTCAAGTCGAAAGAGGGCGATGCGAAAGGGGGCATGAAGTCGCTCGCCGTCATGATCGGTTCCAAGAACACATTTCTCGTCGCATTCGTCATCATCGACCTGGTCTTCGCCGTGTTTTTCCTGCTTGCCCGGAACTGGGGCTTCACCACCCTCTCCTATTTCATCCTCGGCGCGCTGATTGTCAACGTGCTGATCCAGGTACCCCTGTATCGCGACCCCAAATCGGGCGCATCGATGATGCAGCACGTCGTGGACGACGGCTTCGGCAACGCCATCGGCAAGAGCGAGGTTCACGAACACAATGCATTCCTGCGCTTCCAGGTTGCCAACAATCTGCTTTTCCTGACCAACCAGATGTTCGCCGCCGGGCTGATCGGGGCCAAGTACATGTGATTGAAGGACTTTCGGGCCGGCAGCAACCGCCGGCCTGACGATTTCCATGATAACGGACGATGATACGATGACTATTTGCGACCGAATGCAGGATTTCAAAGTTCATCTTCATTTTCCCATACAACCTTCATTACCGGAGGCCCTATGACACCCGAAACCTCGACCTTTTTTTCCCTGCCTATCGTCTGGCACAATGCCCTGGTCACCCTCCTGACCTTCATCTATGTGTTCAGCGTCCCGCCGCTGATGGACTGGCTGGTGACGAACCACGGACTGGCGCGGGACATCAGCCGCAAGATCACCCATATCTGTGCGGGATCGGTCATCGTGTTCCTGCCGCTGTTCCGGGATGGCGACTGGTCGCACTACCTGAACATCACGGTGTTTGCCGTCTGGACGCTGCTCCTGATCCAGAAAGGCCTGTTTGCGGCCGATGACGACCAGGCGGTCAAGACCATGACCCGGACGGGGGACAAGCGTGAACTCCTCAAGGGCACCCTCTACTTCGTCGTCGTGGCCATGATCTGCGGCACGCTTTACTACAAGACGTTCGCTGGCGTACTGGCTATGGCGGTCCTGGGCTGGGGCGACGGACTAGCTCCGATCGTCGGCACCAGGCTCGGGAAGATGAAATACAAGATACTGTGCGAAAAGAGCGTCGAGGGAAGCCTCGCCTTCCTGATCGGCGCTCTTGCCGCCGGTCTTTTCTTCGTGCACCTGATCGTTCCAGGGGCTTTCAACCCGGGCAAGATCGCCATCATCGCGCTTGTCGCGACCGTCGTCGAGGGGTTGAGCCCGAAAGAGGTGGACAACATACTCATCCCGGCGGTCGTCATCGGCCTGTCGGCGGTGCTTTGACAGAACCTGAAGAAGGGAGTGATGCCGGGTCTCTATTTTGTCAGCGATGTGCATCTCGGTCTGCAGGAGCCGCAGGCGGAGCGACTGAAGCTCGACCGCCTCGAATCACTTTTTGGTGAAATCAGAGCCACCGGCGGAAAGCTCTATCTGGTCGGCGACATTTTTGACTACTGGATGGAGTACCGGCATGTCATACCCAAGGGGTTCACCAGGTTTCTCTGCATGCTTTCCGGGCTTACCAGAAGCGGTGTCGAGGTCTCGTACCTGGCCGGCAACCACGATTTTCATCTCGGAAGGTATTTCGACGACGAGCTCGGTGTGCGAACCCTCTACGGCATGCATGAGGTCCGGTATGACGGCAAGCTGTTCCTGGTCGCGCATGGGGACGGGCTCGGAAACGGTGACCTCGGGTATAAGTTTTTTGCCCGTTTCGTGAGGAACCGTTTCAATCTCGGCCTGCTCACCGCATTCCATCCCGATCTTGCCACGGCGCTGATGCGCAGCTTCTCCCTGCTCAGCCGACGTCACAAGCCGGTGGACATGAAGTACGAACCCACGCGCCTGATTGAATTTGCCACCGCATTGGCTCGTGAACGGGTTTTTGACTATTTTGTCTGCGGCCACAACCACGCAGTGCGTATGGCGTCCGTCAGCGCATCGGGGGCCACCTATGTCAATCTCGGGACATGGATCGAAGGGCAATCTCCCTATGGCGTCTACGACGAGGGTAAATTTGAGATCAGGAAGGTTTAAAGTCAACTATTACATATCCAGTAAACATGAGTAATTCCAACAAGGTATTGAAGCTGGGCCTGCCGAAGGGCAGCCTGCAGGATTCGACCCTCGAACTTTTTGCCAACGCCGGATTCCATTTTTCCGTACAGAGCCGCTCCTACTTTCCGTCGATCGACGATGATGAACTGGAAGCTATCCTGATCCGTGCCCAGGAGATGGCTCGTTACGTCTCACAGGGAGCGTTCGATGCCGGCCTGACCGGCAAGGACTGGATCATCGAGACCGATGCCGACGTGATAGAGGTTGCCGATCTGGTCTACTCCAAGGCTTCAATGAGGCCCGTCCGCTGGGTGCTGGCCGTACCCGAGAGCTCGCCCATCAAGACGGTCAAAGACCTTGAAGGTAAGCACATTGCCACCGAAGTGGTGAACATCACCCGCAAGTACCTCGCAAAGAACGGCGTCAACGCCTCGGTCGAGTTCAGCTGGGGCGCCACCGAAGTCAAGCCTCCGGAGCTCGCCGACGCCATTGTCGAGGTGACCGAAACCGGCTCTTCACTGCGTGCCAACAAGCTCAGGATCGTCGAAACCGTGCTCGAATCGAACACCAAGCTCATCGCCAACCGTGCCGCATGGGAAGACCCGTGGAAACGCGAGAAGATCGAGAGCATGGCGCTTCTGCTCCAGGGCGCGATCAATGCCCAGGGCAAGGTGGGGCTCAAGATGAACGCACCCAGGACGGCGCTCGACAAGATCATGTCGGTCATTCCCGCACTGCGCCAGCCGACCGTGTCGGACCTGACCGACAGCCAGTGGGTCGCACTCGAAGTGATCGTGGCCGAGAAGATCGTGCGCAAGCTCATTCCCGAACTGAAGCGAGCCGGTGCGGAAGGCATTTTCGAGTATAATATCAATAAGCTCATCGACTGAGCCAGATCGTTCTCCACCTGCTCCGCGCTTCAATAGCTTAGTTGCTCGGTGCTCGAAATCCTCATGTACTCCGTGTACATTCCGGTTTCTCCGCTCCGACCGCCTTGTTCTTGAAGCGCTCACTACGGCGGAGAACGATCTGCACAGTAGCGATAGACAGTCGTTGAACTTCTTTCAGGCCGCCTGGTGCGGCCTTTTTTTTGCCATGATCCTCTATCAGATTCTCATACTCGCCGCGCTGCTGGTTTTTCTCGGTATCATCCTGAAGAACCTCGCCGACTTTCCGGACCTTCCTCCGGCCGAAAAAGCGACGGCTGACGGCCCGAAGGTGTCGGTGCTCGTGCCGGCTCGCGACGAGGAGCTGAACATTTCAGGGTGCGTCTCCTCGCTCCTTGCCCAGGAGTACCGTGATTTCGAGGTCATCGTGCTCGACGACAACTCCACGGACGGTACCTGGAGCGAGCTGGAGAAGCTGGCCGCGACACCTTCAGGGGCAAGGCTGCGCCTGCTCAGGGGGAAGCCGCTTCCGGATGGCTGGCACGGCAAGGCCTGGGCCTGCCAGCAGCTCTCCGAAAGCTCCACCGGTGAGCTGCTGCTCTTCACCGATGCCGACACGCGGCATCGACCGGAAACGCTGCGCCGCGCCGTGGCCGCCATTACATCATCCGGAACCGATATGCTCTCCCTGACGCCGTCACAGGATCTCGGATCGTTCTGGGAGGGGTTGATCGTACCGCTCGTCTATCACATTCTGTTCAGCTACCTGCCGATCTGCATGGTTCGCGCCAGCTCTTCACCGGCATTCTGCTACGCCATCGGCCAGTTTATCCTGTTCCGTCGCGAAGCCTATCTGAAGATCGGAGGACACCGTTCGGTCTGCCGCAACATCGTGGAGGATGTCTGGCTTTGCAAGAAGGTCAAGCGGGCCGGCGGAAAGGTGGCGGCCTTCAACGGCGCCGATGCGGTCAGTTGCAGGATGTACCGTGGCTTCCGGGAGGTATGGAACGGGTTTTCGAAAAACCTTTTCGCCGGTCTCGGCAACAACTCCTGGGGTCTGTTCGTCCTTATGTTCCTGGTTGCGACCCTGTATATCGCCCCCTGGGGATTCGCGGCTTCCGCACTGTTTCGCGGGGAGGCGACGCTCGTCGCACTCTGGCTTCCGGTGACCCAGATAATTGTGGCCATCGTCAGTCGGATCCTCATTTCACGAAAGTTCCGGCAGCCGCTCTGGCCGGGCATTCTCCACCCTTTTTCCCAGATCATGCTGCTCCTGATCGCCTTCAACTCATACCGGCAGACGGTGCACGGAGGAGGGCCGGTCTGGAAAGGGCGCAATTACCGCTTTCATCGTGATTGTGGATGACGCGGGCATGGCTTTTTCGGGATGTGCTCCGACTGGCGTGAGTGCTGTGGGTTACAGCTAAAATTTCTTAAATTACGGGTCAGAAATTCCGGCGCATCGCGACCGAGAAAATTCCGGTGTGCAGCCATCAATTCAAATCATCATACGTCATGGGTTTCTTGTCAAAGATTTTCGGAAAAAAGGAAGAGGAGCTTAAACGCCCTACGGTCAAAGAGGACGTCAATCTCATCAAGACCATGGAAGGACATCTCGACCGGGTGCTCGGCGTCAAATTCAGCCCGGATGGCAAAAAGCTCGTAAGCGGTGGATTTGATGAGCTGGTCATGCTCTGGGATGTGGAGAGCGGCAAGGCGATCCACACCATGAAGGGGCATGAAACCTGGGTCGAATGCATCGATTACAGCCGCGACGGCAAAAAGCTCGCCAGCGGCAGCACGGACAGCACAGCCAGGCTCTGGGACTCGGCGACCGGCGCCTGCCTGCATGTCTGCAAGGGGCACGATACGGCGGTGCGCATGGTGGCTTTCAGCCCCGACAGCAAGACTCTGGCTACCTGTTCCAGGGATACCACCATTCGCCTGTGGGATGTCGAAACCGGCATGGAGACCGCAAAGCTGCTCGGGCATAAATCCTATATCGAATGCCTCGCCTGGAGCCATGACGGCAAACGCCTGGTCAGTTGCGGCGAAGAGCCGGTCGCGAAGGTATGGGAGGTCGAAAGCGGCAAGAATATTGCGAATTACCAGACCGGGGACACCCTCTCCCATTCCATCTGTTTCAGCCCGGACGACAGCCTCATCGCACTGTGCGGACGCGATTCGAAAGTCAAGATCCTGGATGCCGCGACAGGTCAGATGCTCAAGGTGCTCGAAGGGCATCTCGATGCGGCCAGAGGCGTCTGCTTCAGCCCGGACGGTACGTTGGTGGCAAGCGCGGCGAATGATGAGTCGGTAAGGCTCTGGGATGTCAAGGCCGGCACGCTCCTGCACACCTATCGTGGCCACACCCTCGAAGTTCAGTCGGTCGACATCTCACCTGATGGTCGGATCATCGCGAGCGGCAGCGATGACCGGAAGATCAAGCTGTGGGGTATAAAGTAAGGAACAATCCATGGACGACATGGATTGAACGCACAAGAGACGAGGCCGCAAGTTCGCGGCCTCTTTTTTTTCTTCGTCCACTATGTCCATGCAGTCCATCACGCCCATCTCTTTCATTTCATCCCCAGCCGTCTTCAACCGTCGTTTCCAATCGCGGTAGGGGGGCATGCCTCGAGCTGATCCCGGCAGATCGCGACCTCCGCAGCCGTTTCCGGCTGTCGCGAGACGTAAGCGTATCCTTCGCCGTCTTCTGAAAAGAACTCCGGGGCCGCATTGTAGCATATGGTGCAGGCGGTGCAGCCCTGACCATCGGGATCGTCCGGCCTGGTGACGTAGAACGGACCCGGAGCGTTCGCCGGGTGTTTCATTTCGCTGTTTGCCATGCTGCTTCTCCAGATAGGGTTTGCTCAGGGGCGTTCCGGATGGCCGGAACAGTACCGGTGATATCTTCCCGACAGAAAAATCCGTTAAAGAGTTCCTTCGGCGATCATTGTGCTGCATTGCCGAGCCAACTTTTTGCCCTGGCCCGGTCTCTGCGTATCTTCAACCATGCATATCTCTCCGTGGTTCTGAGATTTATACGAACACCCGACGACAAAAAAAGGCATGAGCATCATCCTGCTGGATATTGGAAATGTCATCGTATCGGTCGATTTCGAGCCGTTCTGCAGGGCTGCGTCTCGTGATGGAACGACGGGTCCCGGGCGCATACGGAACCGATACTGCGACAGC
>Ga0326732_1000086_pt1 | contig 20913 bp, 20 predicted proteins | sample MHFSIPfraction_4_FD_207644 | JGI IMG/M metagenome (GOLD analysis project Ga0326732, IMG submission 207644) | Lab enriched peat soil microbial communities from Michigan Hollow, Ithaca, NY, United States - MHF12FN SIP fraction | ecosystem: Environmental > Terrestrial > Soil > Wetlands > Peat...
TTGATGTCTTCAACATTCATAATAAATCACCAATCTCTGCAGTTTGTAAAGGGGGCGCGGTACGTTCCGCTCCCGTAAGGTTCCGGCAATAAAAGTAATCGGTCACATTCATTCCAGGGTTGCCACTGGAAACCATCATCCTTCGGCTTTGATCGAGTTGAAATACTCGAAGGCTTCGGACGGGCTGTACTTCTCGTGCACGATTTTGTTGACCGACTTCATCATGGCCAGCGGTGAATCGCTCTGGAAGATGTTGCGGCCCATGTCGACACCGGCCGCGCCCTCCTGAACCGCTTTGTAGGACATGGTGAGGGCGTCGAGCTCAGGAAGCTTCTTGCCGCCGGCCATGACGATCGGCACCGGGCATGAGGCTACGACGGTCTCGAAATCCTCTTCAACGTAATAGGTCTTGACTACCTGCGCACCGAGTTCGGCGCAGATGCGGGTGGCCAGGCGGAAATACTTCGCGTCGCGCACCATGTCCTTGCCGACCGCGGTCACGGCCATGGTCGGAATACCGTAGCGCAGGCCCATGTCGACCAGGCGGGTCATGTTCTTGATCGAACGGGTCTCGTACTCGCCGCCGATGAAGACCTGCAGGGTGATGCAGGCGACGTTCATGCGGATGGCGTCCTCGATGTCGACTGCCAGCTCTTCGTCCGAAAGCTCCTTGAGGATGCTCGGGCCGCCGCTGCACCGCATGACGACCGCCTTGGTGAGGCTCGGCGGCACGGTGGTGCGGAGAATGCCCCTGGTGAGCATGATGGCGTCGGCGTAGGGCATGAGGGGCACGATGTTGACATCAGGGCGTTCGAGGCCGGTGGTCGGTCCCTGGAAGTAGCCGTGGTCGATGGCGAACATGACGGTCTTGCCGGTATCGGGCCGGAAAATCCGGGAAAGCCGGTTCTTCATGCCCCAGTCGAGTGAGTGGGCCCCCTTCAGAAAGAAGCCATAGTTGTTGACCGGGATATCGGTGTAATACTCCTTGGCCTGTTTGTCCTTATCGTATTCCGCCATCGTCGTGACCTCCAGATTGGATTTGTTGATTCATGAAATTCAGTTGTCGATCATCGCAGCGCTGCCGCGATGTTGCCGCCGTCGACCGTGGTCACCGACCCGGTCGTCTTCGATTCAAGGGCGAGATGCACGAACGCATCGGCGACATCTTCTGCCGTTACCTCAAGGCCGAGCAGGTTACCGGCCATATACTCCTTTTCGCTGAGTCCCCGGGCTGTGGAACGCGCCTTGATCATCTCGGGGGTGAGCAGCCCGCTGCGAATCCTGTCGGCGTTCACGCCGTTGGCCCGGATGCCGTCGCGGCCATGGTCGAGGGCATACTGCCGGAGCAGGAACAGGGTCGCCGCCTTGGGAAGGCCGTAGGGGCCGAAATCGGGCCCGGGGTTCACCGCCTGCTTCGAGACGTTGAACAAGAGCGAGCCTCCGGTGCCCTGCAGACGCATGATGCGCACGGCGTTCTGGGCGATCGTCTGGTGCGAGAAGAAGTTGATCTCGAAGCTCTTCCTGAGCAGTTCGTCCGACACGTCGCCGATCCTGCCCTGCAGAGCCACGCCGACGTTCGAAACCACGATGTCGAGGCCGCCGAAGTTTCTCGATACCGTGTCGAACGCGCGCCGCACCGCGTCGCGGTCGGTCACGTCGCAGGGAATGGCGAGCGTACCTGCACCGAGCTCCCCTGCCGCCCGTTCGAGGGCCGACGGATCGAGGTCCATGAGCACGATCTCGGCGCCCTTCTGGCGGAAGGCCTTCGCCGTGGCCAGGCCGATAGCGCCGGCGCCGCCGGTCACCAGGGCGACCTTGCCTGCGAACTCGCCGCCGTTACGGTGCTTCCGCACCTTGGCCTGCTCCATGTCCCAGTACTCGATCTCGAAAGCATCACGCTCCGAGATCGACTCGAAATTGCCGACCGATTCCGCATCAAGCAGGGCGAGTGCCGACTGTTCGGCGATATCGGCCGTCAATATGGCGTCGGCACGGGTCTTGCCGAGACCGAACAGGCCGAGGCCCGGCACCAGCACGACCCTCGGCATCGGATCGATCATGTCGACCTGCATGCCGCTGGACTGCCGGTTGCGCTCGAAATAGTCGCGATACTCCCCGACGTAGCGGTCTACCCGTTCCCGCACCGCGATCCTGAATCCCTCAAGGTCTGATGCATCGGGAGCCGTCACCACCAGCGGATGATTTTTTGTCCGTATGATGAAGTCGGGGGTCATTGCCCCTTTCCGGACAATCGATTCCAGGCCGGCCGCATTGACGAACTCCAGCAGTGGTGCGGAACCCCTGAACTCGAGCACGAACCCTTCGTAATCCTTCTCTCCGGGGGTCTTCTCACAGGAGCAGGCCCCCCTGATGACCGGGGCCACATCCTCGAGGCTGGCCAGCGATGCCGGAAGCTGCACCGACGGGAAGCTCTTCCGTCCGGCGGACGCGATGCGCTCCTCGATGCGGCTGACGCCGTCGATCATGCGATCATAGGCCTCCTTCGACGTTTCGCCGAAGGTCACCAGCCCGTGGTTGTGCAGCACCATTCCCTCGATGGAGGGGTCCTCGTCGTAGGCTTTCATGGCATACCGCGCAAGTCCGAGGCCTGGCTGGATATAGGGAACCATGCCGTATCCGGCTCCGAGTGCCTCCCGGCAGAACCGGTCCCCCTCTGCCTGGTTGCTCAGGGTCAGCAGGGCCAGCGAGTGCGTATGGAAAATGTAGCGATGGGGCAGGAACGCGTGCAGGAGGGTCTCGATCGAAGGGGTCAGCGAACGGTTGACCATCTGGTCGGTCAGGGTGAAGAGGTTCAGGTAGAGGAAGTTCTTGAACTCCCTGGTCGAAAACCTGCGGATATCCTCTTCGCTGTGCCGTTCACCTGATGCATACATGCGCTGGAGGCGCTGGAGCGGCTCGATACGGACAGGGGTGAAGTCATGGACGTCCACGGACGCCAGGTTGACCCCGCTGGCTTTGATGAAGATGACGTTGGAATGGTTTCCGAGGAAATCGGTAAGCACGCTCTTGACCGAAGTGTTCCCCCCTCCATGCATGACCAGCCGGTCATCCTTGCCGAGGAGTCTCGAAGCGTAAACCAGGTCGACAAGTTCCGTCGGCGTATCGGCGGCATCGATCTTGCCTGATGCCATCGAATTCAGTTCGGAGTCGTTCCAGAGATTCTTCATAAAAGTGAAAAGTTCTTGTGACTGCTAGTCTTGACTGCTTAACTGCGCGAAGCACCCTTCAGGAAGCCTCGCAATTCTGTTTTTTCGCGTGACGATTCCTGATGACGAACCCCGACAGATAGATCAGGATGAATCCGGGAATGACCATGCCGAGAAAAAGCGCATGGTGCTGCGGCGTCTTGAGCTGGCCTGAGGACCAGATCATCCAGGCAAGCACCGCCCATAGAGGGCCGACGATGACGAACATGGCGTTCCAGAGAGTCTTGAAGCTGTAGTTCATTTTGCAATAACCGTAATATGCTGATGTTCGGAGGGCCGGTCCGGATCAGAGATCCCCCTGGATCCTCATCTTCTTCTCGTTGTTTTTTTCAAGAATGATCCTGATCAGGTACTGCATGGCGTTGGCCACATAGGTCAGATATGCCACGTAGGCCTCCATGACCAGCAACCGCTCGGGATAGCCCATCCAGGCAAGCACGAAGTAGAGCAGGTGAAAAAACGCCGCTACCGTGCTTCCGATGTCTTCCCAGAGAAATTCGGGTGAGTAGACCCACGTGTCGAAGATCTCCTTTTCGAAAAACATGCCGGTGATGAACAGCAGGGCGAAGAAAAGCGTCTTGAACAGAATGGCGACACTGATCCAGTAAAAGTCGATGGCGACCAGATTGTTCGCGTACAGCGTGTTCAGCGTGACCCCTGTCAGAAAAATCAGGAACTGCACCGGGGCGAGAATGATCTGGATCTCTGTCCAGACCGAAGCGTTCCTCTTGATGAGCTGTTCTGGCGTGTAACGGGGCATGACGACTCGGACTTTCAGCTGATGGATAGATAAACGGCATGACGCGGCTTCATGAACGCAGGGAATATAGCAAAATCCGAATACCCGGAAAAACCCTTCATTGCAGAATTTATGGGTATCCAGGCACGCATCCGGACGATTTTTCCTTCGTTCCTAGTACATTAACGTTTTGGTATAATCAGGCTGTTTCGTAGGTTTCACATTGCCGGCAGGGGTCCCCGCGTCATGACAACCCGCCGAACGAGGGGTAGCCTCCCCGTCGAGGCCGTTTTTGCATTCTGTAAAACCCGGTTATTTCACCCGATGCAACTCACTCATCCCGAGTCAACCAAACCTCTGAAAATCCTGCTCGTCTCGCCACAAGGCAAAATGGATGACGACAGCAATCAGAAACCACTCTTCCACATGGCTCTCGGCGTACTGGTCAGTATCACGCCGAAACAGCACCACATCGAGATCGTCGACGAGCATTTCCATGACGCCATCGACTACGATGGGGACTACGATCTGGTCGGCATCACCTCGCGCACCATCGAGGCATCTCGAGCCTATGAGATCGCGGACGAGTTCAGGCGGCATGGCAAGACGGTTGTGCTGGGAGGCCTCCACATCTCCTTCAACCCGGATGAAGCTGCCAGGCATGCCGATTCGATCGTCGTGGGTGAAGCCGACAACCTCTGGTCGACCCTTCTCGACGATGTGGCCTCGGGCCAGTTGAAACCGCTGTACAACGCCAAGGATTTCGCTCCGGTCAACACGATCGTGCCCATCGACTACGAACGAATCGCCAGTGCCTCGAAACGGGAAAAGGTGGACGGCACGAAGTCGATACCGATCTACCTCACCCGTGGCTGCCCCTTCAACTGCTCGTTCTGCGTCACGCCCAACTTCACGGGTAAAAAGTACCGCATGCAGAAGCCGGAATCCCTGAAGGCACAGGTCGAAGCGGCTAAAAAGCACTTCTTCAAGTCCAGCGGCAAGGGGTCGAAACCCTGGTTCATGCTGACCGACGAGAATCTCGGCATCAACAAGACAAAGCTGTGGGAATCGCTCGACCTGCTCAAGGAGTGCGACATCACCTTCAGCGTCTTCCTCAGCATCAATTTCCTCGAAGATCCGAAGACCGTCAGGAAGCTGGTGGACGCCGGCTGCAACTTCGTGCTTGCCGGCCTCGAATCGATCAAGCAGAGCACCCTGGAAGCCTACAACAAGGGGCACGTCAATTCAGCCGAAAAGTATTCGAAGATCATCGAAGACAGCCGCCGGGCCGGCCTGAACATCCAGGGCAACTTCCTGTTCAATCCGGCGATCGACACCTTCGAGGATATCGACGAACTGGTGAAGTTCGTCGAGAAGAACCACATCTTCATGCCCATCTTCCAGATCATCACCCCCTACCCGGGCACCCAGATGTATCTCGACTACAAGGAGAAGGGGCTGATCACCGACGAGGACTGGGAGAAGTACAACGCGCTTCACCTGGTCATCAAGTCCGATCGTTACGAGCCGCTGCTGTTCCAGTACAAGGTGCTGAAAAGCTATGTGGGGGTCTACTCCCTGAGGTATATCGCCGCGCGGACCTGGTATAATCCGAGGAAGATGATCAACCTGATCACCAGCTTCGCCTTCAGAAACCATCTGAAGAGCGAACTCAAGGCGTTCGAGCAGAAAAATGGCATGACGCCCTCGATGCTTGAAGGCGTGAAATAGTCTGCTGCTGCGGCATCCCGGGAAAACCTGACGATGCGTCGATGACCGACAAAACCATTCATGAAGCTGTCCGGGACGGCATAAGGATCCTTGCGCTCCGCGCCCACAGCCGGGCTGAGCTCGTGTCAAAACTCAAAAAAAAGGGGTTTGACGAGGAGACCGTCGAGGCGGCGATGTCGAAGTTCGAATCGATGGGGCTCATTGACGACCCCGGATTTGCAGCCGGCTATCTGGAGAGCATGTCGAGGAGGCGTCCTGAAGGCAGATTCAAGGCGCGTATGAGGCTCCTGCGAAAGGGTGTGCCGGAAGGGCTGGCCGACGAAGTGCTCAACAACTACGACGCAACCTCACTCTGCGAAGCCGCCGCAGAAAAAAAAATGCGCTCCCTCTCGGGAACGCCTGAAATCGTAAGAAAAAAGCTCGAAACCTTCCTGCGAAACCGGGGTTTTGACTGGAGCGCCATACGTCAGGCCCTTTCCAAACTCGATCTTCCCGACCTCCGGAACGATGAGGATGACGGAGACGGCTGGCGGGAATAACCGTCGGGGCTACGGCTGATCCTCTTCAACGTGCACCAGCGTCCCGATCTGCTCGCCATTGAGCACGCGGGTGAAGTTCCCTTTGACGTTCATGTTCATGACCACGATCGGCAGCGTGTTCTCACGGCAAAGCGTGATTGCGGTCATGTCCATCACCTTGAGGTTCTTCCTGATGACGTCGAAATAGGAGATGCTCGGATAAAACTTGGCATCCGGATTCTTTTCCGGATCCGAATCATAGACCCCTTCAACCCTGGTACCCTTGATGATGACATCGGCCTCGATCTCGATGGCGCGCAGCGAAGCCGCCGTGTCGGTCGTGAAATAGGGGTTTCCGGTGCCGGCACCGAAGATGACCACCCGCCCTTTTTCCAGGTGACGCACCGCGCGGCGCCTGATGAACGGCTCAGCGATCTGCTCCATCTTGATGGCCGTGAGCAGTCGGGTGTACATTCCCTTCCTCTCCAGGGCGTCCTGAAGCGCCAGGGAATTGATCACCGTTGCGAGCATCCCCATATAGTCCGCCTGTACCCGGTCCATCGATGAGGCTGCTGCGGAAAGGCCTCGAAAGATATTTCCGCCACCGATGACGAGCGCTATCTCAGCGCCGAGGTCGTGAGCTTCACGGATCTCGTCGGCAAAGCTTTCCAGAACATCGGAGTCTATGCCATAACCACCCTCTCCGGCGAGCGCTTCGCCGCTGATCTTGAGCAGGATCCTCCTGTACCGTAACATAGCTTCACTCCTTGCTTGATGACTGAACGACCTTATGATAATTAGCAAAAAAAAAGCCCCGTAACAACGAGGCTTTTTCTCAATTACGCTCCCAGTTGGTAGCGAACGAAGGCCTTGACCTCCGCCTGCGCCTGGTTCTTCTTCCTGAACTCGTTCAGGACATCCGAAACCCGGGCATTCTGGTCCTTGATGAAGATCTGCTCGGTAAGCACCACCTCCTGGTAGTACTTGTCGAGGCGACCGTTGACGATCTTGTCGACGAACTGTTCGGCCTTGCCCTGGGCAAGCGCCTGCTGACGGTAGATCTCCCGCTCTTTCTCTATGTAATCCGCAGGTACGAGCGACCTGTCGGTAACGATCGGTGCGGAGGCCGCCACCTGCATGGCGAGGTCCTTGGCGAGGGATTTGGCTGCATCCGGCTTGTCGGTCGACATGGAGATGAGCGCGCCGAGCTGCGAACCCGGGTGGATGTAGCTTTCAAGCACACCGTCTTCTGCGGTCAGCATGGCCATGCGCTTCAGTTCGAGCTTCTCGCCGAGTTTTCCGGTCATCGACTTGAGGGTCTCTTCGACGCTCTCGCCACCGTAGGCTTCGCCGAGCTTGATCGCAAGCAGCGACTCCCTGGTGGCACACCCGTTGGCAAGTGCGAGGTCGGCGAGTTCGTTTGCAAAGCCGGTGAAGACTTCACCCCTGGCGACAAAGTCGGTTTCGCAGTTCAGTTCGAGGATCACGCCCGCTTTCTGGTCGGCGCTCAACCTGATGCAGATCGCACCCTCGCTGGCTTCGCGGTCGGCCCTCTTGGCGGCCATCGCGGCACCCTTCTTGCGAAGATATTCGATCGCTTTCTGCATATCACCCCCGGTCTCTTCGAGGGCCTTCTTGCACTCCATCATGCCGACGCCGGTCGTATCCCTGAGATCCTTGACGTCCTTGGCAGAAATCTGGCTCATAAAACTGTCTGAATTATCGTGATTATATGGCGGAAGTCCCTGCAGGGCCGTCATCGGTCCCGCAGGGCTTCAGTGTTGAATATGTCAGTCGTTTTCCGGTGCCTCTTCAACAACCTCTCCTTCCATCTCGGCGAGCACTTCCTGCTCAACCTGAAGGGCACGGGCGTTGATGATGGTTTCGGAGACGGCTTTGACCATGAGGTCGATCGAGCGGATGGCGTCGTCATTTGCCGGAATCACGTAGTCGACTTCATCCGGGTCGCAGTTCGTGTCGACCATGGCGAAGATCGGGATGCCAAGCGTACGCGCCTCCTTGATGGCGATGTGCTCTTTCTTGATATCGACCACGAACAGCGCTGCCGGCAGGCGGTTCATGTTCGAGATGCCGCCGAGGATGCGGACGAGCTTGTCCTTTTCACGGAGCAGCATGAGCCGCTCTTTCTTGGTGATCATGTCGAAGGTGCCGTCGGTCTCCATCCTGTCGATGGCGTTCATGCGACGGATGCTCTGGCGGATGGTCGAGAAGTTGGTAAGCATGCCGCCGAGCCAGCGCTCGCAGACGTAAGGCATGCCTGCGCGTTCAGCCTGCTCGGAGATGATGATCTTCGCCTGCTTCTTGGTGCCGACGAACATGATCTCCCTGCCGGTCGATGCGATGGCCTCGATCGCCTTGAGGGCCTCGTCGGCAAGGACGAGGGTCTTCTTGAGATCGATGATGTGTACGCCGTTCTTCTCCATGAAGATGTACGGCTTCATTTTTGGGCTCCAGCGGCGGGCCAGGTGGCCGAAGTGCACGCCTGCGCGGAGCATTTCCTCAAGCTGAAAGTGTGACATGGTGGTCATCCTTTTGGTTTAGTTGAACCTCTACCCTGCCCTTGTCCCCGGGATCCGGCGCAACGGCGCCGGACACTCCCCGTGAACCTCTTCCGGTGGCCCGGAATGGCAGGGTATGTGATTTGTTGACTACAGAAAAAAAACGATGCGGATCAGCGCTTCGAGAACTGGAAGGACTTACGGGCCTTCTTGCGGCCATACTTCTTCCGCTCGACCATACGGGGATCCCTGGTCAGGAGGCGATCCGTCCTGAGTGTTGCACGGATGGTTTCATCGAACTCGACAAGCGCCCTGGCGATGGCCAGGCATACCGCGCCGGACTGGCCGGTGACACCGCCGCCACGCACGTTGACCTTGATGTCGAAATCGTTCTGCTTGTCGGCGACAACCAGAGGCTTCAGCGCCTGGCTCCTCTTGAACTCATCCTTGAAATACTCTTCGACCGGAAGCTTGTTGACCACGATCCTGCCCTTGCCAGGAGACATGAAAACCCTTGCAACCGAGGTCTTGCGGCGTCCGACGGTATCGATAACCTCTTTCATCAGTATACGTTATATTTATTAATTGATTTTCATTTCCACCGGGCACTGCGCGGCATGCGGATGCTCCGTACCGGCGTAGACCTTCAGCTTCCTGAAGAGCTGCCGTCCGAGGTTGTTATGCGGAAGCATGCCCCAGACAGCTTTCTCGATCACCCGCTCCGGCCTGTTCTTCATGAGTTCCTTGACGCTGTCGATCCTGACACCGCCCGGATAATGGGAGTGCGAAAAATAGGTCTTGTCGTCCTGCTTTTTTCCGGTCAGGGCAACCTTTGCTGCGTTGGTCACGACCACGAAATCACCGGTATCGATGTGCGGGGTGAACTGAGGCTTGTGCTTGCCCCTCAGCGTAATGGCGATCTGGGCGGCCATCCTGCCGAGCACCTGGTTTTCCGCATCAATGACATACCATGCCCGTTCGACTTCGGCCGGCTTGGCCGAGTATGTTTTAAAACTTAACGTCTTGCTCATGCTTCACAATGGATTATCTGGTCTATTCCGAAAAATAAAGTTGAGCAATGTAATTTATTTCGATTAATTCTACAAACTATTATACCTTGTTCTTCCCTGTGAGTTCAACAACCACGCCGCAGCAGGAGCTGCGAACGCTTACGCCGTTTTGACATGAAACCCTTGATCGCCCTCGTCGGCCGGCCCAACGTCGGCAAATCGACCCTCTTCAACCGCATCCTCAGAGAGAGAAGCGCCATCGTCGACCCGACGCCCGGCGTTACCAGAGACCGGCACATCAGCCCTGGCCAGTGGCTTGGCAAACAGTTCATGCTGATGGACACCGGTGGCTACGCACCTGAGCACGATTCACTCAGCGTCTCGATGCTCGAGCAGACCATGCAGGCGATCCAGGATGCTGACGCGGTCGTTTTCATGGTCGATGCCCGTTCCGGACTGACCTACCAGGACCTCGATATCACCAAGCTACTGCAGCGGACCTTCAAGGACAAGAAGATCTTCTTCGTGGTCAACAAGGTCGACAACCCCCAGGTCGCGCTCGAAGCCGAAACGGTCGTCAGGGGCGCCTTCACCGAACCCTACTTCATATCGGCCAGGGACGGCAGCGGCGTGGGCGACCTGCTCGACGACGTCCTCTCCTCCCTGCCCTGCCCTGAAGGCGAGAGGATCGAAGATGACGGCACCACCAAGCTCGCGGTGCTCGGCCGCCCGAATGTCGGCAAATCGAGCATGGTCAACGCGCTGCTCGGCACGGAACGCCAGATCGTGTCGGACACCCCCGGCACGACGCGCGACGCCATCGACAGCATCCTGAAGCGCAATCAGCAGGAGTTCACCCTTATCGATACGGCCGGCCTCCGGAAACGGACGAAAATCGATGCAGGCATAGAATATTACAGCTCCCTGAGGACCGAACGGGCCATCGAACGCTGCGATGTGGCCCTCGTGCTGCTCGACGCGCAGCTCGGGCTTGAAAGCCAGGACATGAAGATCATCAACATGGCCGTGGAGCGGAAGAAGGGCGTGCTCATCCTGGTCAACAAGTGGGACCTTGTCGAGAAGGACTCAAAGACCAGCAAGAAGTTCACGGACGAGCTCGAACAGCAGCTCGGCAATCTCGGCTACATTCCCGTGCTGTTCACCTCGGCCTTGACCAGAAAGAACTGCTACCGGGCGGTCGACACGGCAGCTGAAATCGCCCTCAACCGGCGTACCAAGATCAGCACGAGCGCCCTGAACCGGTTCCTGCAGGAGACCATCGCCATGCGCCACCCCTCGACTAAGTCCGGAAAAGAGCTGAAGATCAAGTACATGACCCAGATCGACTCGTCGCATCCGGTGTTCGCCTTCTTCTGCAACGACCCGGAACTGCTCGAAAACAATTTCAGGCGCTTCCTCGAAAAACGCCTGCGCGAGAGCTTCCCGCTGGAGGGTATCCCGATCACCATGAAGTTCGTCCGCAAGTAATCGATCGACGCAGCGGGAACCTCGAAGTGCTCAGGGCTGTTGGATTGACGGTTTTATTACCCGGCGATTCGGCTAGCACTCCGGCTTGTCGCAGATGGTCGTCCTGATGCCGATGCAATCGGGCGAAAAATCCATAATTTACTTTGTAATAAGAGCATGGATTCTTCATTCCGCTCTGCTTCATTCAGAATGACAGTCAGCAACCTTGTGTCTCGTTGCAAACTATTGTCGCCGGCGTGAAAATACTACTGTCGGATCCGACTGATCGGACCTGATTCATCAACTATCAACTTTCAACTATCAACTATAGATATGTCGTCAATACAGGAATCGCACATCGTCGCCGCACTCAGCACCGTCATGGAGCCCGATCTGGGCAAGGATCTGGTAACCCTCGGAATGGTCAGGGATATCGTGGCGGACCCCTCGGGCAACGTCTCCTTCACGGTCGTGCTGACCACCCCGGCCTGCCCCATGAAAGAGTCGATAAAACAGTCCTGCATCTCTGCTGTCAGGGCAGCCGTTCCTGACGCAGCATCGATCGAGGTGAAGATGGATTCGAAGGTCACCTCCTCCTGCAGCCACCACGGAAAGGATGGGGGCCACCACGGTCACGGAGGGCATGGGGCCCAGGGCAGCCACGGCGCTCCGCAGCGGATCGAGCTCGACAACGTCAAAAACATCATCGCCGTCGCCTCCGGCAAGGGTGGCGTCGGCAAGTCCACGGTGTCGGTCAACCTCGCCGTGAGCCTCGCGGCCACCGGCGCGAAGGTAGGCCTCATCGACGCCGACCTCTACGGACCGAGCATCCCCACCATGTTCGGGCTGCAGGACGCGAGGCCGGAGCTTTCCGAAGGCAAGCTGGTGCCGATCGAGCAGTACGGCGTGAAGCTCATGTCGATCGGATTCCTAGTCGATAGCGATACCGCCCTGATCTGGAGGGGCCCGATGGCCTCCAGCGCCATCCGTCAGCTCATCACCGACGTGGACTGGCAGGAGCTCGACTACCTGATCTTCGACCTTCCCCCCGGAACCGGTGACATCCAGCTGACCCTCGTGCAGGCCCTGCCCCTGACCGGCACGGTCATCGTGACCACCCCCCAGGATGTCGCGATCGCCGACGTGTCCAAAGCGGTCACCATGTTCCGCAAGGTGGATGTGCCGATTATCGGCGTCGTGGAGAACATGAGCTGGTACGAGCTGCCCGACGGTAGCCGGGACTACATCTTCGGACGTCAGGGCGGTGAGAAGTTCGCAAAAGCGAACGGACTCAACTTCCTCGGATCGATTCCGATCAGCAGCTCTGTCCGGGAGGGGGGTGACTCAGGAAAACCGTTCATCATCAGCAATCCGGAGGCTCCGACCTCGGCTGCGGCGAGCAGGGTGGCCGGCGAGATCGCCCGCCAGATCTCCATACTGAACGCCTCCTGCCCCTCCTGATGGGCCGTGATCATTCAGGCGAGGTTCTCCGTGAGGGATTCAAACCTGCTGACATTCAGTATCTTGCATTTCAGTTGCCCCGGTTTTAAAGCCGGGGAAGCTTGTTTTTTTCACAGGGGGGAGTGATATTAGGTCTGGTGCCTAACACAGCACCCCCCGACACAACACTCACTATCAACGAACAGCACAAAGCATCATGAAGGATTATCTGCCAAACAGCGACCCGCTTTACGACAAGGTCATCAGCGCACTTGAGACCGTTCGCCCTTACCTGCAGGTCGACGGCGGCGACTGCCAGCTCGTCGGAATCACCAAGGATATGGTCGTGGACGTGAAACTCCTCGGCGCCTGCGGCTCCTGCCCGATGAGCACCCTGACCCTGCGCGCCGGCGTGGAGCAGGCCATCAAGAAAGCCAACCCGGAAATCGCAAGAGTCGAAGCGGTCTGATCTTGAAACAGAGCAGAAACAGTAAAGCCGCCCGAGGGCGGCTTTACTGTTTTAAACAAAAGGACAAATAGGACTTCAAGGACAACAAGGACGCAGACGAAGATCAAGACCGTGCTGCTGAGAATCGTATCCCTCTTCGTCCAGGATATCCCTCCAGTCCCTGAAGTCCTTCCTCCCCGTCACTTGTCACTCGTCACATGTCACTGCTCATCGAGATTCCTCAGGAGCAGCTCCAGGGAGTCGTCGTTCCTGATGAGCACCTCCCTGGGCTTGCTTCCATCCCCCGCACTGACGATCCCGCAATCGTGAAGCTGGTCCATCACCCTGCCCGCGCGACTGAACCCGAGCCTGAGCCGACGCTGAAGCAGCGAAACGCTTGCCTGCTGGTGCATGACCACCAGCCTTGCTGCCTCCTCGAACATGCTGTCGCGGCCGTCACGCTCCTGGCCTGACCCTGACGACGAACCGTTGCTGGAGGGAGCCTCCGGCAGGATGTAATCGTCCTTCTGTTCGGGCTGCGAACCGATGAACGAGGTGATCGCATCGACCTCCTCCGAAGAGACGTAAGGACACTGGATACGGTCGGGCTTGGGCATCCTGGCCGACTGGAACAGCATGTCACCGTTGCCGAGCAGCTGATCGGCGCCAGAGACGTCGAGGATCGTGCGCGAATCGACCTTGCTGGCGACCTGGAAGGCGATACGGGACGGGAAGTTCGCCTTGATGATGCCGGTGATGATGTCCACCGACGGACGCTGCGTGGCCACGATCAGGTGTATGCCCACGGCCCTCGCCATCTGGGCAAGCCTGGTGATGGGTTCCTCGACCTCGCGACCAGCCGTGATCATCAGGTCGGCGAGCTCGTCGATGACGACCACGAGATAGAACATCGACTCATCCGTCATTTTCTGGTTGTACTCGCGGATATTACGTACGCCGCTCTTCTCGAGCATCTCGTAACGTCGCTCCATCTCCCGGACGACGGACTGAAGGGCGCCCGACGCCTTCTTGGTATCGGTGATGATGATCTGGTCCTCGAGCCCTCTGATCTTCGGCAGGAAATGGTTCTTCAGCTTATGGTACTGCGACAGCTCCACCCTCTTGGGATCGATCAGCACGAACTTGACCTCATCCGGTCGCTTCGCATAGAGAAGGCTCGTCAGGATCACGTTGATGGCGACCGACTTGCCTGCGCCGGTAGCGCCTGCGATCAGCAGGTGCGGCATGGTCGCGAGGTCTTCGATCAGCACCTCGTTCGAGATGGTCTTGCCGAGGGCGATCGGCAGTGCCATGGTGTTGTTCTTGAACTTTTCGACCTGGAGCACGGAGCGCATCAGGACATTCTTGGGTTTGCCGTTCGGGATCTCGACGCCGACGGCGTTCTTGCCGGGAATCGGCGCGATGATCCTGATGCCTCTTGCGGCCAGGGCCATGGCGAGATCGTTCTCCAGCGTCTTGACCCTGCTGATCTTCACGTCGGGAGCCAGTTCGAGCTCGAACAGGGTGACGCGAGGGCCGACAGTCGTGGCGATCTTCACCACGTCGATTTTGTAGATGCTGAGCTTTTCGAGCAGACGGCTCCTGCTGTCGGCCAGATGGGTCGCATCATAGCTCTCGTCGTCATCCTTCGGTTTCTGGAGCAGATCGATCGAGGGAAAGCGGTATGGAATCCGGTGACGGGTCCTGACCTTGAGGCTGCGCTCGTCGAGGTTGGCCTCCTTTTCGTGAACCCCTGCCCTGATGACCATCTCGGGTCCGTCTTCAACGTCGAACGGAAGCTCCTCTGCTGCCGCGCCTGAAGCGTCGTCCGTGGAGCGGGCGCGGTCAAGCTCGACCGGTGACGTAAGGCTTTCGACCTCCATAGCCGGAGCTGCGGGAAGCTTGACCTGGGCCGGTTTGGCCTGCATGGGCTCAGGTGATGGAGCCGCTGCGGGGGTTGGCGTCGACTTGAGGCGCTTCTCAAGTGCTTTAGCCTCCCTGGCGGCCTTGCGCTGCGCTTTCTCCTCCTCTTTCTCGATGCTGCGACGAGCCTTTTCCGCCCGCAGCGCCTCCATGGACCTCGACACCTTGTCGGAGAACGCGCGCATCGATGAGATCGACCTCGACACGACCCCGCGCCCCATGAGGAATGTCACGGCCAGGCCGGCCGAGACGGTGAACGCCCAGGCACCGATGCTGCCGATCACGGTCGACAGGAACGAGGCGAGCATCCGCCCGGTGGCGCCGGACATGACATCGCCGAACGAAGCGGTCGTCAGTCCGAACATGATCGAAAGATCGAGCGCCAGCAGCAGGGCATAGATCATCAGAAGCAGCGCCGGCCTTGGGGAGGAGAGCCTGAGCAGCTTCCAGCCGAGCATGAAGAGCGCCAGAATGGGCAGGATGGAGGGGTAGCCCAGCAGGACCCTGATGAAGAAAACCGAGATCCTTGCTCCGAAAAGCCCGAACCGGTTGTGAATGGTCAGGGCCACGGCCTTGGCCGCATCGCTGAACACCTCGTACCAGGGAAGCGTCGATATGACCCCCTCGTCGCCGGCATTGTAGTAGAGCACCGCTCCCGCCAGAAACAGGGAGAGCAGCATCAGGGCGATGCCTCCTGCTTCCCTGACCAGGCTCTCTTTCCGGAGCGCCTTCACGCCTGACATGATCTTCAGGAGGGGCATATCAGCTCGTCGCTTCAAGACCTGTCACCATGGACGAACGGAAGCGGCTTCACCGATCCGGGCTGCATCGCGCCGCGGATTTCAACATACAGGGAGGTGCCGACGCCTGCGTATTCGGCAAGCACGCTCGCCGTGCCGATCGGCTCCTGGAGCGTAGGTGACATGGTGCCGCTGCAAACATGGCCGATCTCCTGGCGATCGCTGTTGTAGACCTTGAAACCCTGGCGGGGGATGGCCCGCCCCTCGAGGGCGAAACCCACGACGCTGCGGCGGCGATCGATCTCCACCTGCTGGCAGGCCTGCTTGCCGATGAAGTTCGGCTTTTTCATTTTCACCACCCAGTTCAGGCGCGCCTCAAGCGGATTGACATCCCGCTCGATCTCATGCCCATAAAGCGAATAACCCATTTCAAGCCTGAGCGTGTCGCGTGCGCCAAGTCCGATCGGCTGGATGCCGTCCGGCCGTCCGGCCTCCATCAGGCTCGTCCAGAGTGACACGGCATGTTCGTTCGGCAGGCAGATTTCGACCCCCTCCTCGCCGGTGTATCCGGTACGGGCAACCATGATCTCCGCTCCTTCGTAGGGCAGTGTGCGGAAATGGAACGAACCGAGGCCGCTGAGCCCTGAATCCGGGAAGACGCGATCGAGGATATCCATCGATTTCGGACCCTGCAGGGCGATCAGCGAAAGGCTTGCGGTCCTGTCCTCGAGGGTAACCCCCTCAAATCCGCCGATATGTCCACCGATCCATGAAAAATCCTTTTCGCAATTACTGGCGTTGACAATCAGGAAGAAGGTATCCGCGCTGACCCTGTAGATGATCAGGTCATCGACAATGCCGCCGTCCGGATAGAGCATGAGCGTGTACTGTGCCTGGCCGTCGACGATCCTGGAGAGGTCGTTGGTGGTGATGTACTGCAGAAACTCCAGGGCGCGCTCACCCCTGACATAGAAGTTGCCCATATGGGAGACGTCGAAGAGTCCCGCGGATTCACGGACAGCCCGGTGCTCGGCGATGATGCCGGCATACTGCACGGGCATGAGGAATCCGCCGAAATCGATGATTTTTGCCCCGGCCTGTTCATGCCAGGAGTAGAGTGCTGTTTTTTTCATTATTGGACTCTTTTCTGCTGCGTTGTGTACGGATGGATACTGCCTTGTAAAAAAACAATTCAGGGTAAACATCAAAGCACTTTCTCACTGGTGGCATAACAGGTTACCCCTCGGGAAAACGCGATGACGGCAAACTCAAGGATACGGATTTCCGGCCAATATGGCTAATCGTTCCGGGATCCGATGAGCACGGCGTCGCCGAGCTCGTTGATCCCCGGCTCCCTTCCGGGAAAGTGGCGGCGGAGCAGCACTGCGCAGCGGTCCACTGCATCAAGGATGGCATCGGCCTGACGGCCCCTGACGATCCCGTCCGTCACCAGATCGACGATCTCCTTCCAGACCTGGGGACCGGTTTTTGAATCGATGCCGGTGTCTGCCATGACACGCACGCTGTGTTCGAACAGCGATATGTAGATGAGGATCCCTGCGCGCTGACTGGTCTCGTTCACCTTGCGGGCGTAAAACGTCCTGAGGGCGGCTTCCCCGACCGCGTCGGCCATTTCGTGCCGACCCGCGAACAGGCGCCTGAGGAGATGGACTCGCTTCAACAGCTCGTGCATGACGACGAACAGAAGGGCGAAAAGCACGAGAAACAACCACATGTTTTCGCTTCGGATCAGGAGCATGCCGAATATGGCCAGCGTCAGGGCGGAGATACCGGAACCGGACAGGGCGGCCGCAGGATAGTGGCTGCTCGATGCCACAGCCATGACCACGATCTCACCGGAGGTGCCGGATTCAGCGGACTTCACCCGTTGTTCGATCGCCAGCCGTTCGGCGGCCGTCAGAAACTTCCGGATATCGTAGTTCATGCCTGATGTACCTGAATTGTCATGAATGCAGCCTACCAGTCCCCCGAGGCTCCACCGCCCCCGAAGCCTCCGCCTCCGCCACTGAAACCGCCGCCGCCGCCACCGTCTCCGAACCCTCCGCCCGAGGAAAATCCGCCGCCGGGCCCGGGCCAGCCTCCGGAGATGAACGGGCCACCGCCACGCGAGCGGGAGAAGAGCTTCAGGTAGAGGAACAGCCCGATGAGGATCACGATGACCAGGGGTATCGACGGAGCCTTCCCGTTCTCACTCTTCCGGGGCGGAGCCTTGTACTCCCCTTTGATGGACGCAACGATCGCGTCAACGGCCCCGATGAAACCTGTATCGTATTTGCCGGCGGCGAACGCGGGCGTCATGACCTCCCTGATGATCCTTCCTGACTGCAGGTCGGTCAGGCGCCCCTCGAGTCCGTAACCGACCTCGATCCTGGCTTTCCGGTCGCCCTTCGAGACCAGGAGGATGATACCGTTGTCCTTCCCCTTCTGCCCGATCTTCCATGCTTCGGCCACCCGGATCGAATACTCTTCGATCGGCTCCCCTCCGAGGGATTGAACGGTCAGCACGACGATCTGCGTCGACTCTTCGGCCTCGAAGGCCGCCAGCTTCGAATCGATCTCCTGCCGGGCCTGCGGCGAGATCATGGCCGCGTAGTCGTTCACGCGTCCCGAAAGCGCAGGGACCGGCACGGGAGCCGCATGCAGCGAAAGCGCCGGAAGGATTGAGAGCAGCAGAAGGAGTCCTGCCGCCAGCCAGGAGATTCCGGAGCGGCGGAACATGGCCGGCACGTTCAGAATTTCACCTCGGGCACGGTACGGGCCGCGGCGTCAGCTTTGAAGTACTCCTTCGGCTTGAGCTTGAGCAGCATGCTGTTGGTCATCGAGTTCGGGAACTGGCGTATGGAGTAGTTGAACACCTGCACCGCCTCGTTATAGCGCTGGCGTGCCACGCTGATCCGGTTCTCGGTGCCCTCGAGCTGAACCTGCAGGTCCTTGAAGTTCTGGGTCGCCTTCAGCTCCGGATAGCGCTCGATGGTGACCATGAGTCTCGAAAGCGATGAGGAGAGCTGCCCCTGCGCATCCTGGAACTTCGACATGGCCGCCGGGTCGCTCAGCATCTCCGGGGTCAGCTGGATCGAGGTGGCTTTCGAACGGGCCTCGATCACGGCCTGCAGGGTGCTTTTCTCGAAATTGGCCGCGCCCTTGACCGTGGCCACCAGGTTCGGCACCAGGTCGGCACGCCGCTGCAGCTGCGACTCAAGGTCGCCCCAGGAGCGGTTCACCGCCTCCTCGTTCTGCTGGATCGTGTTGTATCCGCACCCGTTCAACATGACGAGCGCGATGAGGAACGGAAAAATTCTTGTGATGTGACGAATCATTCAGGACTCCATGAAAAATTTGGCCGGTTGGTTCCGACTGGAAACAGCACTTGCGTGCCGGGTTGTAACAAACGTATCGGAAAAATATAACATTCGTCCACAGCCGTCCCAAACCGGATCGGCTCCCATTCTGCCGTAATTCCTCCAGAATTTCGTCTGGAAACAGTAAATTGACCTGTCAGACATCAGGCATCGAACGCAGGAAAACCCCCAAACCCTGTCATCATGCGCAACACCCCGATCCTCCTGGCGCTCTGCGGATGCATGTGCGCCGCCCCGTTGTACGCTTCGTTCGACTTTACCCCGACGGACCCACGAGGCCTCGCCATGTCCGGAGCCATGACGGCCGTCGACGGCGGCGCGTTCGGCATGCAGTACAATCCGGCCGCCCCCTCCCTGAAAAAAAGGCTCTCGGCCGGCGCGGCATACGCCATACCCTACGGCGAGTCGGAGTCCGCCACGACATCTGGAGCAGCAAACTGGGCGAATCTCCCGTTCGACCATGAAGGCGCGATCTCGTCAGGCCTGAAGATCTTCTCCCCGCAGAGCTACCGTGAGCAGACGGTTTCAGTCGGCTACTCCCGAGCCTTGAGCACTTCGATCCATGCCGGGGTGTCACTCTCCCGGATGTCGCTCAATGTCGACGGCCGACCCGACCGCTCAGCCACAGGAGTCAACGCCGGCCTCCTGGCGGAACTCCGGCCCGGACTCGTGCTCGGCATCAGCTCCTTCAACATCAACTCGCCATCGATCGGCTCGCACTTGCCCAGGACCACCCTGGCAGGTCTTTCGTACCGGTTCGAGAACGGAAACCTGCTTACGGCCGACGCAGAGGGCGACCCCGACCGTCCGGGCAGGATCCTCGCCGCCGGAGAGTTCATACTCCTGCCTTCGGTCTCGGTGATGCTGGGCGCGGGCACCAACCCGTCGGTGGTTTCCGCCGGAGCGAGTTTCGGCACTGGACCGGTCAGTGCGACCGTAGCCGTCAGCCGCAACATCGACCTCGGCACCACAGCCGCCATCGGCCTTGAGCTGAAGTTGTAATCATAACGACATGCCGAGCCCGGGGACAAGGCGGAAGGAGCGCAGAAACCGGAGCTCTTCAGGAGGGTTTCAACCCTCCGGACATTAGTACTCCGGCAATTAAAAGTACCCGTTCAAGTTCAAGGCAGGTTGTCATTCTGATCCCGGCTTGTCGGGAGAAGAATCCAGAACTTATTGATTGAATGGAAGATGGATTCTTCATTGCGCTATGCTTCATTCAGAATGACAGCCCCGGCGCTTTTGTTTTTGCGACTTGTTGTTGCCTAAGTAATACATACTCTTGCATCTGCATCGCCCCGGCTTTCAAGCCGGGGACAACGAAGCAATCGGACCACTCAACAGATTCGACAAGGCTTCAGGGCACAGCTATGTATTGTCGCAAGAAGCCCGACGACAAGGCGGATGAAGCGCAGAAACCGGAACTCTTCAGGAGGGTTTCAACCCTCCGGACATTAGTACTCCGGCAATTAAAAGTACCCGTTCAAGTTCAAGGCAGATTTCATTCTGATCCCGACTTGTCGGGAGAAGAATCCATAACTTATTGATTGAATGGAAGATGGATTCTTCATTGCGCTACGCTTCATTCAGAATGACAGCCCCGGCGCTTTTGTTTTTGCGACTTGTTGTCGTGAGAAGCCCGACGACAAGGCGGAAGGAGCGCAGAAACCGGAGCGTACTCCGACAAGTCGTGACAACGAAGCTGCCAGACCGCGCAACAGATTAGACAAATCCAGGGAGCCTGGGGTTCAGATCGTCGTGAGCGGTTCGA
>Ga0326732_1000088_pt1 | contig 20754 bp, 17 predicted proteins | sample MHFSIPfraction_4_FD_207644 | JGI IMG/M metagenome (GOLD analysis project Ga0326732, IMG submission 207644) | Lab enriched peat soil microbial communities from Michigan Hollow, Ithaca, NY, United States - MHF12FN SIP fraction | ecosystem: Environmental > Terrestrial > Soil > Wetlands > Peat...
GATGTACTTCTTGATCCGGTAGGATTCGACCTCGATGGCCAGCTTGGCCCGGGCGTCGCCGGCCTCGGCGGCCTTCTGGACGTCGCGGCGGTCGGTGTACTTGCCGGTGATCCCGAGCAGGCCCGATTTCTTGTTGAGGATGTCGCTCATCTTGCCCGGGGCGATGTTTTCCTTCTCCATGACCATCAGATCGATGGCCGCATCGTGGTCGCCCGCCCGCGTGCCCATGACCAGGCCCTCGAGGGGCGTCAGTCCCATGCTCGTGTCGAAGGAGACGCCGTTCTTGATGGCATTGGCCGAGACGCCGTTGCCGATATGGAGGCAGACGAGATTGCACTTGAAGGGGTCCTTGCCAAGGAGCAGCGCGGCCCGCTTGGCCACGTAAAGGAACGAGGTCCCGTGGAAACCGTAGCGGCGCACGCCGTATTTCTCGTACCACTCGTACGGCAGGGCGTACATAGAGGAGCTCGAGGGCATGGTCTGATGCCAGGCCGTGTCCATGATGGCGACGTGGGGGACGTTCGGCAGGACCTCCAAGGCCGCCTCGATGCCCAGGACGTTCGGCGGGTTGTGAAGGGGGGCCAGGCTGAACAGGCTCCTGAAGGTCTCCAGCGTTTCCGGGGTGATCTTGACCGATTTCGTGAACTTCTCGCCGCCGTGGACGACGCGGTGGCCGACGGCGGAGATCTTGCCCAGGTCGTCGAGCACGCCGATCTTGGGGTCGAGCAGGGTGTCGATGATGAGCTTGATGGCCTCGCGGTGGGTCGGACATTCGTGGTCGATCTTGATGGGGTCCCGGCCCAAGCCCGACTGCTGGATGTAGCTCTTGCCGATGGTCACCCGTTCCACGATTCCCGTGGCCAGGGTCTCTTTCTTGTCGTAATCGTAAAGGCGGTACTTGGCGGACGAGCTGCCGCAATTCAGGGACAGGATGATCATCGACGACTCCTTATGATCTCAGGTCCTTCGGCCGGAGAAGCGGCCGAATTTTTAAGCCCCATTCTCCCTCCGCGCCGGGGAAAAGTCAAGGCGGTGGGAGGGCGGGTCCGGGCGGGGTTGACAGGCTCGAAGCCGCTGCGGTATAAACGCTACTCACCTCTATCAATAAGGAGCAGCCCATGGGCAATACGTTCATCTCCGACATCCGCGACAAGGCCTCAAAGAAGTTTCTCAAGGTCGCCTTCCCCGACGCCGAAGACGTCCGGACGCTCAAGGCGGCCCTGATCCTCAGGGAAAAGCATATCGCCGAGCCCCGCCTGGTCGGCCCGTCCGCCGCGATCCACGCGATGGCCAAGGACAACGGCCTCGACATCGGCGGCATCCCGATCATCGACCCGTTGAACGACCCGGGCCGGGACGAGCTCATCGGCCTCCTCTTCGAGAAGCGCAAGGCCAAGGGCTGGACGCTCGAACAGGCCTCCGAGGCCGCCAAGGGCCCGCTCTATTACGCCGGCCTCCTGCTGGCGACGGGCAAGGTCGGGGCCGTCGTCGGCGGCAATATCTCCGCGACCGGCGACGTCATCCGGGCCGCCATCCATACGGTCGGCACGGCGCCGGGCATCGCGACCGTCTCGAGCTACTTCATCATGGTCTTCCCCGAGAGGCTTCTCTGCTACGCCGACTGCGCCGTCGTCCCCAACCCGACCGATGCCCAGCTGGCCGATATCGCCATCACCTCGGCCAAGAACTTCCAGGCCGTGACCGGCGAGGAGCCGCGCGTGGCCATGCTGTCCTTTTCGACCAAGGGTTCGGCCGCTCACGCCGACGTCGACAAGGTGGTCAGCGCGACCAAGATCGCCAAGGAGAAGGCCCCCGCGCTCCTCCTCGACGGCGAGATGCAGGCCGACGCCGCCCTCGTCCCGTCGGTCGGCGAGCGAAAGTGCAAGGGCAGCCCCGTGGCCGGCAAGGCCAACGTCCTCATCTTCCCCGACCTCGACGCCGGCAACATCGGCTACAAGCTGACCGAGCGGTTGGCCGGGGCCGAGGCCGTCGGACCGATCGTCCAGGGGCTCAACAAGCCCTACTGCGACCTCAGCCGCGGCTGCTCAGCCGACGACATGGTCAACGTCGCCGCCATATGCAGTCTGATGGCCTGATCATTTCCGGTAGAGGTTGTACTTCTTGACCAGCCGGGCGGGCTGATAGGAAAGCTTGGCTTTGCGCAGCCCTTCGATGCCCATGTCCTGCTCCCGGTTGATAAACGCGTAATCGCCGCATTCCCGGCAGATGAACTCGCGGTTGATCCACTGGGCCAATCCGACGAGACCGGGATTGGCGATCTCGATGGGAATGACGGCCATGTCGGCGGTCAGGCGGCCGCCCATGGTGAAGGCCTCGACGCGGCCGCCGACCTTGACCACCCCGCCCGTGAGACCGAGGCGCTCGAAAGACGCCAGCGCCTGGATGATGGCCACCCTCTCGGCTCTCATATAGAGGTCGCCGTTCCTCTTCTCTTCGAACCAATCCTCGAGGAGCCGGAAGCACCCGGGGACATCGGCCCGGGTCAGGGGATGATATTCGTGGACGAAGGTCGATTCGAACTTCCGGATGCGGTTGCGCTTGCCGTCGAATTTCTTGCCCTTGAGCTCGGCCAGCTCCTGGCGGAGATAGATGTAGTCGAAGTTGCCGGGGTCCTCCTCGACTTTGAAGCCGGCGCCATACCGTTCGGCGAAGCCTGCCGGGACGCGGGAGAGCCGTTGCGCGTGCCCCAGGCAGGCCGAGATCGTCTCGACGACGCGCTCCCCGCCCACGGGCGGCAGGACGTACGAATCCTCGAAATCCGGTTCCACGAGAACGCAGAGACTGCCGTTGAGGATGGTCCAGCTCGAACGCTCGGACTCCTTCCACATGAAGATGTTGGCGAAATTGAGCTCGCAGACCTCGGAGGGTGACGCCTCGAGGTATTCGTTGAAGACGTCCTGGTCCTCGAGGCCGACGGGCTTGAAATCGGGATACGCGGGCCGTTTCACTGTTTCGTTCTCAACAGGACCGTGCAGCGCTCTTGGGGACAGCCCTCGCACCAGGAGGTCTTGCGCTTGGCCGGGAAGGTCGCGGGGATCGCGCGTCTGATGATCCGGAAGCCGCAGTCTTCGAAGAAGCCGGGGATGATCGTGGCCAGGTGGACGTCGCCCGGCGCCTCGGCCATCAAAGCCTCGACGAGGGCCTTGCCGACGCCTTTCCCGCGGGACCCCGGGTCGACCCCGAGAGCGCAGAGCTCGAGACAGTCGGGGTGGGTTTTGAGAGCCACAAGGCCGACGATCCGGCCCTTGTCCTCGGCCACCCAGAGCGGATCGGCGTCCATCCCGGGATAATCCAAACCGAGCTTCCCGGCGAGCTCGACGGCGGAAGGGGCTTCCCCCGGCTGGATCTTGCGGACGCGCATTTCCGCTTATTATAGCACGCTCGCCGGCGGCCCCAAAAACGGCCGGGACGGCAGGGAGACCGTCTTGACACCGTCCCCACCGGGCAGTAAGATTCCTCCTCCCGTAAGCGCGGGCAAAGGAGATGGCGGACCATGCGGCTCTTGATCATCAATCCCGGTTCGACCTCGACCAAGATCGCCGTCTTCGAGGACGAGCGTGAGCTCTTATCCGTGAATATCTGTCACTCCGCCGAAGAGCTCGCCCCGTTCGACAGGATCGTCGAACAAAAGGGTTTCCGAAAGGACATCGTCCTCAAGGCGCTCAAGGAAAAGAATATCGAACCCACGGGTCTCACGGCGGTCATCGGCCGGGGAGGTCTCCTCAATCCCATTCCCAGCGGCGTTTACCGGGTCAACGACAGGATGCTCGAGGACCTCTTCCGGGGGGTCCAGGGTGAGCACGCCTCGAACCTCGGCGGCCTGATCGCCGACGAGATCGCCCGTCCGCTCGGGATCCCCGCCTTCATCGTCGACCCGGTCGTCGTGGACGAGCTCGACGAGTGGGCCCGGCTCAGCGGCGTCCCTGAGATCCGGCGCCGGAGCATCTTCCACGCCTTGAACCACAAGTATTCGGCCCGTCTGGCCGCCCGCGAGCTCGGCCGGAGCTATGAGTCGGTGAACCTCATCGTCTGCCATCTCGGCGGCGGCATCTCGATCGCCGTCCACCAACGGGGCCGCGTGGTGGACGTCAACAATGCCCTGAACGGCGAGGGGCCCATCGCGCCGGAGCGGGCGGGAACGGTGCCCGCGGGCGATCTGGTCGCTCTGGCCTTCTCCGGCAAGTACGCCGAAGGCGATCTGAGAAAAATGCTGACGGGCCGCGGCGGGATGGTGGCCCATCTCGGGACGAACGATTTGCGGGAGACGCTCAGGCGCGTCGCCGCGGGCGACGCCCAGGCGGATCTCGTCTTCACCGCCATGGTCCTGACCGCGGCCAAGCAGGTCGGGGCCTGCGCCGCCGTCCTCAAGGGCCAGGTCGACGGGATCGTCCTGACCGGCGGTTTGGCCTTCTCGACCGAGTTCATCGATAGGATCAAGGAGTACGTCGGATTCCTCGGACCGGTCTTCGTCTTCCCCGGAGAGAACGAGATGGTGGCCTTGGCCCAGGCCGGCCTGCGCGTGATGCGGGGTGAGGACGCGGCCCGCACGTATCCAGCAGAATCTCTTGTGAACCGAAGGGAGCCATCATGATCACCACCTTGGATCAGATCGTCGACCGGGTCAAGGGAACCCCCATCAAGAGGCTGGCCGTCGCCGTCGCCGAGGATCCCCATACGATCGAGGCCGTGGGCCGGGCCGTCAAGGAGAAGCTGGTCCAGGCCACGCTGACCGGGGACAAGAAAGCCATCCAGAAGGTCGCCGACGAGAACAAGATCGATACCGGTCTTTTCGAGATCGTCCACGAGCCTGACAAGGGCAAGGCGCTGTCGCTGGCCATCGACAAAGTCCGCTCGGGCCAGGCTGATTTTCTGATGAAAGGCCTGCTCGATTCGTCCATCTATATCCGCGGCATCATCGACAAGGAGAAAGGCCTGCTGCCGCCCGGCAAGCTCCTGTCCCACGTGACGGTCCTCCAGGTCCCCGCCTGGCCCAAGCTCATCATCTGCGGCGACGTGGCCGTCATTCCCGCCCCGGACCTCGAGGCGAAGATCGCCATCCTGAACTATGCCATCGCCGTGGCTCACAAGCTGGAGATCGAGAATCCCAAAGCCGCCCTCCTCTCGGCCGTCGAGAAGGTGAACCCCAAGATGCCCTCGACGACGGAAGCGGCCATCATCTCCAAGATGGCCGAGCGAGGCCAGATCAAAGGCGCCATCGTCGACGGGCCGCTGGCCCTGGATATCGCCTTCAGCGAGGAGAGCGCCCGGATCAAGGGCGTTAAATCCCCGGTGGCCGGCGCCGCAGATATCCTGATCTTTCCCAACATCGAGTCGGGCAACATCTTCTTCAAGGGGTCGACCTACCTGGCCAAGGGCGAGCTCGGGGCCGTCGTGACCGGGGCCACCTGCCCTTGCGTCCTGACCTCGCGCGGGGATTCGGAGGACACGAAGTTCTACTCGATCGCCCTGGCGTCGCTCCTGACCTAGACGGGAGTCCCACAGGCGCCCCTGTCCGTTGACAGGCCGCGAGGGATTTCATTATAGTGGAGCCGCCCGAACCCGCCAGGAGGTGTCCGATGTCCCTCGTCCGCAGATCCCATGTCCGCAAGTCCGTGCTGGTCGTCGCGGCCGCGCTCGTCGCCGTGGCTACCCTGAGCCTCGCCCAGCCGAAAACGATCAAGCCCAAGGTCCTCCAGTCGACCGCCCCCGAGCTCCGGCTCAAGGGCTTCGAGGACTACAAGGCCATGCAGGCCGCCTCGAAGTTCAAGGACCTCAAATGGCAGTTCATCGGCCCGACGAACATCAGCGGCCGGGTGACGGACGTCGCCGTTGTCGCGCCCAAGGGCAAGAATTATACGATCTACGTGGCCTCGGCGTCGGGCGGCGTCTGGAAGACGGAGAACGAGGGCACGACCTGGACGCCCATCTTCGAGAACATGGTCACGGCGGCCATCGGCGACATCGCCCTGGCCCCGTCCGATCAGAACATCGTCTGGGTCGGGACCGGCGAGCACAACATCTTCCGCAGCTCTCAGGCCGGGGTCGGCCTCTTCAAGTCCGTCGATGGCGGCAAGACCTGGGCGAACATGGGCCTGGCCGACACGAACACGATCGCCCGCATCGTCGTCCATCCGACGAACCCGGATATCGTCTACGTCGCGGCCGGCGGTCACGAGTGGACGAAGAGCGCCGACCGCGGCGTCTACAAGACCGTCGACGGCGGCAAGACCTGGGACAAGGTGCTCTTCGTCAACGACGAGACCGGCGCCTACGACCTGGTCATGGACCCGCGCTCGAGCGACACCCTCTACGCCGCCCTGTGGCAGCGGACCCGCAAGAAATGGAACGACCCGCGCAACGACGCCTCCTCGGCCGGCAGCGGCATCTTCAAGACGACCGACGCCGGCAAGACTTGGACTCCGGTCGACAAGGGCCTGCCCGACGCCCGCTGGCGCGGCCGCATCGGGATCGATATCTGTCTGACCAAGCCCGACACGCTCTACGCCCTGGTCGACAACTACGAGGTCTCGCGCCAGCCGACCCCCCAGGAGATCACGGATTCCTACGGCGTCCCCTCCTCCGGCTTCATCAAGGGCGCCACCGTCTACCGCTCCGATGACGCGGGCGCCACCTGGACCCAGACGAGCGGCCTGACGCCCCAGCAGAAGGCGTTCATGGAGAGGCACTCCGGGACCTACGGCTGGGTCTTCGGCCAGATCCGCGTCGACCCCAACGACGCGAACACGTCCTACATCATGGGCGTGCCCTTCAGCGCCTCCACCGACGGCGGCAAGACCTACACGTCCCTGCGCGGCCCCGGCGGCGACCACCACGCCCTGTGGATCGATCCCGCCAACTCGAACTACCTCATCAAGGGCTTCGACCAGGGCGTGGCCGTATCCTACGACAAGGGCAGGAATTGGCGGTATTTCCAGAAGGAGATCAACGTCTGCCAGTTCTTTAACGTCAACTTCGACATGGCAACGCCGTTCAAGGTCTACGGTTCAATGCAGGACCACGGCAGCTTCCGCGGCAAGGTCGACATCAGCCAGGGCCGCGACCGCATCCCGGCCCAGGACTTCGAGAGCGCGCCGGGCGGCGAGGGCTCGAATCACTTCATCGACCCGTCCAACCCGGACATCGTCTACTCGGCCGGCTTCTACGGGGCGATCTCCCGGGCCGAGTACGACAAGCCCGGCCCGTTCCCCGGCTACCCGTTCACGAAAGAGCTCTTGCCGGTCCTCTACGAAAACGAGACGCCCCTGCGCGGCCAATGGCTGGCCCCGTTCATCCTTTCGCCGCACAACTCGAACATCCTCTACCACGGCATGCAGTATGTCTACCGGTCGCTCGACCGCGGCGACACGTGGGAGAAGATCAGCCCCGACCTGACGACCGACGACCCGGCGACGCGCGGCGACATCCGCTACCAAACGCTCTTCACGATCTCCGAGTCCCCCCTCAAGTACGGCCTCATCTACGCCGGGACCGACGACGGCCGGCTCTGGGTGACCAAGGACGGCGGCAAGGCCTGGCAGGAGATCACGGCCGGTCTCGCCCCGGGCAAGTGGATGTCCCGGGTCGTCGCCTCGGCCACCAAGCTGGGCACGGTCTATCTGACCCAGAACGGCAAGCGGGACGACGACTTCACGCCCTATGTCTGGAAGTCCACCGATTACGGCAGGACCTGGACGAGCCTGGCCAAGGGCATTCCGGTCGGTCCGGTCAACGTCATCCGCGAAGACCCCGTCAACGAGGACATTCTCTACGTCGGGACCGACATGGGCGTCTATGTCACGACCGACGGCGGCAAGACCTGGATGGTCCTGGGCGGGAATCTTCCCACGGCCTACGTCCATGACCTGATCGTCCACCCCAGGGACAACATCATCGTCATCGCGACTCACGGCCGCGGCATGTGGGCCCTCGATGCGGACAAGGTCAATAACAAGTCGTCACGGAGACGGTTCTATTACGAGGATTGAGACCGGGCTCCGAGCGGGCCGGGCCAGGCCGGCGGGGCCGTCCCGGACGTTCGTCCTCGACGGCGTCGGCCCGGTGGTGTTCGAAAAGACCCGCCGGGCCCGCCTCATCTCCCTGACCGTGCGGGCCTCCCGGGGGGTCCGCGTCGCCGTCCCCTGGCGGGTGTCGTTCGATGAGGCACGCCGAGTCGCCCTGACCAAGCTCAGCTGGATCCGGCGGACGCTGGCCCGCGTCGAGCGCGACCGCAGCCGCTGCCATGAGGCGGTCCTGGCCGCCGAGCGGCTCGACCGGCGTGCCGCCCGGGCCGTTCTCGCCGCGCGCCTGGACTCCCTGGCCCGGGAACACGGCTACTGCCCCGGCCGCCTGAGCGTTCGCTGCCAAGGCACGCTTTGGGGCAGCGCTTCCCGCACGGGGCGCATCCAACTCAACGCTCTCCTGGCCGTCGTGCCGCCGGACCTCCTCGACTATGTCATTCTCCATGAGCTCGTCCACACCCGGGTCAGGGGCCACGGCCGGGACTTTTGGGCCGAGCTCGAGCGCCGCATGCCCGATGCCCGGCGGCGGCAGGACCGCCTCCGGGAATATTCGCTGGCTCTGTTCTGATCAGCCCTCGACAAGACCTGTCCGGGCCTGGCCGCTTTTTTGATTTGCATCAGGCATCTGTTATAATCCGCGCCTTGCCCATGAGCCCGAATGCAGGCCGACATCCCGTGACCGCCGCGGCTCCGCGGTCTCCCGGACCGCCGTCCGGGACCAGGCCTTCCCGGGATCCCAAATCCCCGTCATCCTTCAAGGAGGTCCTCCCCATGTCTCTTCACCTCTCCACCCGCAGGGCGGCTGTCATCACGGCCATCGCCGCTTTCGTCTTCGTCGCGCTCGCCGCGAGCCCCGGCCGCGCCGCCGGACCCGAAGCCAAGAAGGCCAACTATGATCTGGCCTCGCGCTGGACGCCGGCCAAGGTCGGCAAGCTCGTCTTCGATACGGCCGTGCAGCCGCACTGGCTCTCGACGGGCGAACGCTTCTGGTACAGCTACGAAACGAGCCAGGGCCGGAAGTGGACGATCGTCGACCCGCTGACGAGATCCAAGAAGCCCCTCTTCGACAACGCCAAGATGGCCGCCCAGCTGACGCGCATCCTCCTCTCCCCTTACGACGCCCAGCACCTGCCCATCAAGACCATCAAGTTCATCAAGAAGGATACGGCCATCCAGTTCGAGATCGAAGTGCCCAAGGACAGCGACATTGCGGTCAACGGCAAGATCGTCAAGGCCTCCGAGATCGCCAAGGAGGAGGTCAAGGAGCAGGACAAGGAGAAAGAGAAGGAGCAAGAGCAGGACACCCAGAAGAACAAGGGCAAGGAGGCCGAGAAGCCCAAGGAAGAGCCGAAGACCAAGACCCTGGCCTTCACGTACGATCTGGCCACAGGCAAACTTGCCCTCATCGAGGACTACAAGGTCCCGGCCAAGCGGCCCCGCTGGGCCTCGGTCTCGCCCGACGAGAAGACGGTCATCTTCGCCCGCGGCGAGAACCTGTTCATGATGGACGCCGCGAGCTTCGAGCTGGCCAAGAAGAAAGCGGACGACAAGGAGATCAAGGAGGTCCAGTTGACGACCGACGGCGAGGAGCATTACTCCTACGCCAGGGACCTCAATGACGAGGACAAGAAGGAGTTCCAGAAGGACGAGAAGGACCGCAAGGACTTCCGCCGGCCCGCCGGCATGGTCGTCTGGTCCAAGAACTCCGCGAAGATCGCCCTGATCCGCAGCGACGAGCGCAAGGTCGCCGACCTCTGGGTCATCAACTCCCTGGCCAATCCCCGGCCGACCCTGGAGACCTACCGCTATGAGATGCCGGGCGAGGAGAACCAGCCCCAGCCCGAGATCCTGGTCTTCGATCTGGCCACCAAGGCCAAGGTCAAGATCAAGGCGGAGAAGTTCAAGGACCCGACCCTCGACATCTACACGGCGCCGCGCACGGCCCTCGATCGCGAGCGGGAGTTCCCGCCGCCGGCCCAATGGCTCGCCGATACGACGGAGAAGCTCTACTTCGGCCGCCAGTCGCGCGACCTCCACGGCTACGACGTCTGCGTGGCCGATACGGCGACGGGCGAGATCAAGGTCCTCATCGAGGAACGCCTCAACACCTACGTCGAGGCCCAGGACCTGTGGCTCCTCGGCGGCGGCAAAGAGATGATCTGGTGGTCCGAGCGAGACGGCTGGGGCCACTATTATCTTTATGACGGCGACGGCAAGCTCAAGACCCAGCTCACCTCGGGCGAGTTCGTCGGCGAAGGCATTGAAAAAGCCGACGAGAAGACCCGTGTCCTCTATTTCGCGGCCTGCGGCCGGGAACCCGGCGAAGATCCGTACTACACGCATCTCTACCGGGTCGGCCTCGACGGCACGGGCCTCAAGCAGCTCGACAAGGGCGACGCCTCGCACAACGCCGACATGAACGACGGCTCCCGCTGGTTCGTCGACAACGTTTCCCGGGTGGACGGCGCGCCCAAGTCGGAGCTCCGCGACGCGGCCGGCAATCTCGTCCTCGAGCTGGAGACAACCGACGTCTCGGCCCTGCTCGCGGCCGGGTTCAAGTACCCCGAGCCGTTCAAGGTCAAGGCCGACGACGGCATCACCGATCTCTACGGCGTCATGTACAAGCCGTTCGATTTCAACGAGAGCGCCAAGTACCCAATCATCGCCTACGTCTACCCCGGGCCCCAGACCGAGAGCGTCTCCAAGACGTTCGTGCCGCGCAACGCCAACGTCGCCCTGGCCCAGCTCGGCTTCGTCGTCATCGAGGTGGGCAACCGCGGCGGCCACCCGTCACGGTCGAAGTGGTACCACAACTTCGGCTACGGCAACCTGCGCGACTACGGCCTGGCCGACAAGAAGCGGGCCATCGAAGAGCTGGCGACCCTTCATCCCTACATCGACATCGACCGGGTCGGCATCTACGGCCACTCGGGCGGCGGATTCATGTCCACGGCCGCCATGCTCGTCTACCCCGACTTCTTCAAGGTCGCCGTCTCCTCGTCCGGCAATCACGAGAACAACGTCTACAACCGCTGGTGGAGCGAGAAGCACCACGGCGTCAAGGAGGTCACGGACAAGGACGGCAACGTCAAGTTCGAGTATTCGATCGAGAAGAACTCGGAGATCGCCAAGAACCTCAAGGGGCATCTGCTCATCACGACCGGCGACATCGACAACAATGTCCACCCGGCCAACACCCTGCGCCTGGCCGCCGCCCTGATCAAGGCCAACAAGCGCTTCGACTTCTTCATCTTCCCCGGCCAGCGCCACGGCTACGGCGACATGAGCGACTACTGGTTCTGGTACCGGGCGGACTATTTCTGCAAATGGCTGCTGGGCGATTTCTCCCAGACGGTCGACCTCATCGAGCTCCAGCGGGAGAGGGAGCAAACGGGGGACAAAAAGCCCCGATAGTCTGACCCGTCCTCTTGAGGGGCCCCCCGGGCCCCTTTTTTTTCGCCCCGATTTAGGATAAAACTGTGTCCGAAAGGCGGTGCCGGTCATGAACGACAACCCGCTTCCGACCCCGGCGGCCCCGGTCTCCCGGCGCTCGGCCGGCATGGTCGCCCTGGTGATGCTGACCTTTTTCGTCATCTCGCTCATCACCAACGTCATCGGCGCCATCAATCCCGACGTCGGCCAGAGCTTCGGGCTCAGCCTGACGTTCGTCGGCCTCCTGGCCTTCGCCTTTTTCATCGCCTACGGCGTCATGTCCATCCCCTCGGGCATGCTCGTCGAGCGCTTCCGCGAGAAGCCGGTTATGGCCGGCGCCTTCGCCCTGGCCTTCGCCGGGGCCCTGCTCATCTCGCTCGCCCCCAGCTATCCGGTGTTCCTACTCTCGCTCTTTCTCATCGGGGCCGGCTTCGCCGCGCTCCAGGTCGTCATCAACCCCCTTCTCCGCGTCGCCGGCGGCGAGGAGCACTACGCCTTCAACTCCGTCCTGGCCCAGCTCATCTTCGGCGGGGCCTCTTTCCTGAGCCCGTTCATCTATTCTTACTTCGTCCAGAACATCGGCAAGCCCGGGTCCGAAAGCAAGCCCCTCATCGGGCTGATGTCGAAGCTTGTCCGGCCGGGCCTCTCATGGGTCTCGGTCTATTGGGTCTTCGCGGTCGTCGTCCTGGCCATGATCGTTGTCGTGCTGGCGGCCCGTTTTCCTGTCGTCGTCCGAAAGGAGGATGAGCGGGCCGGCGCCTGGGCGACCCACAAGGCCCTGTTCAAGAACCGGACGGTCATCCTGTTTTTCCTCGGCATCTTCGCCTACGTCGGGACGGAGCAGGGCGTCTCGTTCTGGATCTCGAAGTTCCTCAAGACCTATCACGGCTACGACCCCCAGACCATCGGTGCCCATCGCGTGGCCTGGTTCTGGCTCCTGATGACGATCGGCGGCATCCTGGGCCTCGTTCTGCTCAAGTTCCTGGACAGCCGCAAGGTCCTTCTGGGCTTCACCGCCGCGGCGCTCGTTTTCCTCACCCTGGCTTTGTTCGGGCCGGGACCCCTGGCCCTGGTCATGTTCCCGCTCATGGGCTTCGCCGCGTCGGTCATGTGGCCGGTCATCTTCTCGCTGGCCCTGAACTCGGTCGAAAGCCACCACGGTTCCTTCTCCGGCATCCTCTGCACGGGCATCATCGGCGGCGCCCTCATGCCGCCGATCATCGGCCTCCTGGGGGGGCAGATCGGCCTGCGGCAGGGGATGTTCGTCCTCTACCTCACCCTCGGCTATATACTGTCGATCGGCCTCTGGGCGAGGCCCCTCATCGCCAATGAAACGATCGCCATGAAGAAGAAGAAGGAGGCCGTGTGAGCGGCCCGGCCGTCGTCGGCATCGACCTCGGCGGAACGAACGTCCGGGCCGGGCTGGTGGTCGACGGCCGGCTGGCGAAGATCCATGCGGTCCCCGTCCGGGGCCAGGGTTCAGAAGGGGACGTCCTCCAGGACCTGTTCAGCGCCGTCGACGCGATCATCGGCCCGGACGTCGCCGGCATCGGCGCCGGGGTGCCCTCGATCATCGATCTCAAGACGGGTACGGTCTATGACGTCCAGAACATCCCATCCTGGAAAAAGGTCCCCCTCAAGGCCATCCTCGAGGACCGCTACCGCCGGCCCGTCTACGTCAACAACGACGCCAACTGCTTCGCGGCCGGGGAAAAGCACTTCGGCCAGCTCGGGCCGTACGACAACGCCGTCGGGCTCATCGTCGGGACCGGGCTCGGGGCCGGGATCATCGCCAACGGCCGGCTCTACTCGGGCATCAACTGCGGCGCCGGGGAGTTCGGCATGCTTCCCTATCTCGACCGCAACTTCGAGGCCTACGCCAGCGGGCAGTTCTTCCGCCGCGTCCACGGGACTTCGGGACGCGAGGCCGCCGAGCGGGCAGGGCGCGGCGACCCGGCGGCCCTGGCGATGTTCGACGCGTTCGGCCGCCACCTCGGCGAGGCCGTCAAGGCCATCTGCTACGCCGTCGATCCTGAGATCATCGTCCTCGGCGGGTCGGTCAGCAGATCCTACGGTCACTTTCAGGCCGCCCTGTGGCGGGCCTTCCAGGGTTACGCCTATTCCCTGGCCAAGGAGCGGCTGAGGATCGAGGTCTCCGGGACGGAGAATATCGCCATCCTGGGCGCCGCCGCCCTGTACTTCGACGCCGCGCGCGGCTAGCCCCCGAAATATTTCGATCCGGAACAGAAAAAGGCTTGACAGAGTTTTTGCTGCCGGGTTCTAATAACTCGCCATGGCATCCCTCGAAGGAGTCTTTTTCATGGTCAAGACCACTTCGCGCTCGACCCGCCGGGGCACGACTCTGGTCATCGGACTTCTGGGCCTGCTCATGGCCGGGCCGGCCGTCGCGAGAGGCCAGGAGAAGAGGACGGGGCTCCTGGGCCCGTGGGCGGCCACGGCCGAGGTCAGCTACGTCGTCACGGGCGGCAACACGGCCACCTCGGCCCTCAGCCTGGGGACGTCGTTCACCCGGAAGTGGACCAACGACAGCCTCCTCTTCAAGAGCTATATCCTGACCAGCAACGCCACGACGATAACGCGGACCGCCCAGGGGACGGAAGACGATTTCACCATCATCAGAACCGAGATCACGCGCAAGGTCGCCGAGAACTATCTCCTGGCCGGCCAATACGACCGCCACATCTCCAAGAGGCTGGTCGGCCAGGCGGGGATGAGCTGGGACCGCAACCGCTTCGCCGGCGTCGACGACCGGGTCATCGCCACGACCGGCTTTGGCTACAGCTGGGTCGACAAGCCGCGGACCCAGGTCAAGAACTCGGCCGGCCTGACCTACACGATCCGGCAATATGTCGGACAGGCCGCGGAGTCCTTCGCCGGTTTCCGCTTGACCGTTTCGAGCGACCAGAAGATCTTCAAGAGCTCTTCGCTCTCGACCCTGTTCGTCTTCGACGACAACCTGAACAGGTCGGTCGACTGGCGGTTCGATTGGGCCAACTCGCTGACCGCCTCGATCTCAAAGTCGTTCGCCCTCAAGGTCATGCTGCGCACGCTCTACACCCACGTTCCGGCCCTGCAGAGCCTGCCGCTCATCGACCTCGCCGGCGACCCGACGGGGCTGTTCGTCAACGTCCCCCTGAAGAATCTCGACACCTTCTTTACGACCTCACTGGTCATCAACTTCTAAGGCCCCCCTTCGTGTTTGACCGCGTCCGGATTTCCTAGTAATATCGTAGAGAATAAAAGCCGGAGGGATCTGATGAAGAAACGGTATTGGCGCTGTTTTGTCTGCAATGACATCCATTACGGGGTCGCCCCGCCCGAGCTCTGCCCCACCTGCAAGGTCCTCCACGCCTACGTCGAGATCACCGCCGAAGAGGCCCGCAAGATCCTCGGCGGGGGGCCGGACGCGACCATGGCCCAACAGGACTTCCGGGCGGCCGTCGAGCGCTTCACGGTCGGCAACGAGTTCGAGGTCAATCCCGACGCCGACAAGGTCGGCCTGCTGCTGACCGGGATCTTCGAGAACGAGAAAAATCATGGGCTCAAGTTCTGTCCCTGCCGTCTGCGCACCAAGGACTGGGAAGAAGACTTGAAGCTCATCTGTCCCTGCAATTTCACCATCCACGAGACCTATAAGGGCGTCAAGGATGGGGAATGCTGGTGCGGACTCTTCGTCAGGAGGAAATAATGGCCCACCTGGTCATGTTTTACGGGCGTGAATGCCCCCACTGCAAGAAGATGCTGCCTCTCGTCGACAAGCTCGAACAGGAAACGTCGGTCCGGTTCGAGAGGCTCGAGGTCTGGCACGACGAGAAGAACGCCGATCTCATGCGCAGCTTCCGTGAAGCCATCGCCCCGAAGTGCGGCCAACAGCTTCGTGTCCCCACGTTCCTCAATACCGATACCAAGGACGCCACTTGCGGCGAGGTCGATTTCGAGAAGCTCAAGGACTGGTCGTTGAAGCAGGCCTAGCGCCCGTCCGGGGCTCGGGCCGTCCTGCCCGCGGCGGCCGGACGGCATCGGGCCGGGAGGTTTGTCGATGATCGAACGGTTCGATCCTCTCAAAGGGGAACGGCTCCGCATTCTCGATGAGGACGGTCGGGCCGCGCCGGACCTCGACCCCCATCTGCCCGAGGCCGAGCTCCGGGCGCTCTACGACCGCATGGTCCAGGCGCGCGCGGCCGACGCCAAGGCCCTCAAGCTCCAGCGCCAGGGCCGGCTCGGCACCTACGCCCCGAGCCTCGGACACGAGGCGACGCAGGTCGGCCTGGCTTCGGCCATGTCGCGGGACGATTGGTTCTTCCCCTATTTTCGCGACCTCGGCGCCTTTCTCACTCTGGGCTATCCCCTGGCCGATTACTACCACTTCTGGATGGGGAATGAAGCCGGCCTGCGGACGCCCGACGGGCTGAACATCTTCCCCATCGCCATCCCCGTCGGCTCCCAGGTCCCGCAGGCGGTCGGAGCCGGGATCGCGGCGAAATATCGGAAGCTCGGGATCGCCATTGTCACGACCTTCGGGGACGGCGCGACCTCGGAAGGCGATTTCCACGAAGGCCTCAATTTCGCGGGCGTCTTCAAGACGCCCAACGTCTTCGTCTGCGTCAACAACCAGTTCGCCATTTCGGTGCCGCGGTCACGCCAGTCGGCCGCGCCGACGCTGGCCCAGAAGGCGATCGCCTACGGCTTTCCCGGCGTCCAGGTCGACGGCAACGACGTCCTGGCAGTCTTCGCGGCGACCCGCGAGGCCCTGACCGTCGCCCGGAGCGGCGGCGGCCCGACCCTCATCGAGACCTATACTTACCGCATGGGCGACCACACCACCTCGGACGATGCCGCAAGGTACCGGACCAAGGATGAAGTCCGGGAGTGGGAGCGGCGCGACCCGCTGGCCCGCTTCCGGCTTTACCTCGGGCACAAGGGGCTTTGGGACGACGCCTACGAAAAGGAGGTCCAGGCCGCGGCCGCGGACCTCGTCGAGAAGGCTGTCGCCGAGGCCGAGGCCCGGCCGCCGGCCTCGGTGGACGACATCTTTGCCTACACCTACGCCGCCGCGCCGCCGGACCTCGAGGCCCAACGGGCCGAGCTCAAAGCCTCCCTGCCGGAGGGACGCCGATGATCATGACCATGGTCCAGGCCATCAACCGGGCCCTCGCCGGCGAGATGGAGCGGGACGGCCGGGTCGTCGTGTTCGGCGAGGATGTCGGCCGCGACGGCGGCGTTTTCCGCGCGACCGAAGGGCTTTTCGACAAGTTCGGGCCCGATCGGGTCATGGACACGCCCCTGGCCGAGTCCGCGGCGATCGGCGCGGCCATCGGCATGGCCGCCCTCGGCCTTAGGCCCGTCCCCGAGATCCAGTTCATGGGGTTCATCTACCCGGCCTTCAATCAGATCATCTCCCACGTCGCCCGGATGAGGAACCGGACGAGGGGGCGGTTCACGGCGCCGCTGACCGTCCGGACGCCCTATGGGGCGGGGGTCAAGGCCCTCGAACATCACTCGGAAAGCACCGAGGCCCTCTTCTGCCACATCCCGGGCCTGACGGTCGTCGTCCCTTCGAGCCCCTACGATGCCAAGGGGCTTCTCGCGGCCTCGATCCGCAGCGACGACCCGGTCCTCTTCCTCGAACCGACCAAGCTCTACCGCGCGGAAAAGCAGGAAGTCCCCGAGGCCCCCTACGAGATCCCCCTGCGACAGGCTGCCGTCGTCCGCGAGGGCCGCGACCTGACCATCGTGGCTTGGGGAGCGATGATCCCGGTGGCCCGGGAGGCCGCGTCCGCCGCCGAAGCCAGCGGCGTCGGCGTCGAGATCATCGACCTGCGCACGCTCAGCCCCATGGATCGGGAGACGATCCTGACGTCGGTCAAGAAGACGGGCCGGGCGCTCGTTCTGCACGAGGCGCCGAAGACCTGCGGGCTGGGGGCGGAGATCGCGGCCACCATCGGCGAATCGGCCCTCCTTAGCCTGAAGGCCCCCGTGCTGCGCGTCACCGCGCCGGACATCACGGTGCCCCTGCCGAAAAGCGAGGACCTCTACTACCCGAATGCCGAGCGCGTCCTGCGGACCGTCCGCAGGCTCATGGAGTATTGACCATGGCCAAAGAATTCCGCTTCCCCGATGTCGGCGAGGGCATCACCGAAGGCGAGATCGTCCGCTGGCTGGTCAAAGAGGGCGACGAGGTCAAGGTCGACCAGGCCCTGGCCGAGATCGAGACCGACAAGGCCATCGTCGAGATGCCCTCCCCCTACGCGGGCACGGTCCTCAAGCTGCATTTCAAGGAAAAGGACCTGGTCAAGGTCGGGCAGGCGCTGGTGACCATCGGCGAGAAAGGCGAGAGCCTGACCGCGGGCCCGCCCGGGCCCCAATCCGCCGGCCGGCCCGCAGCAGCGCCGAGCGCTCCCGCGGGAACGGCCGCGGCGGCCACGCCGGGGACCACCCTGGCGCCGATACGGCCCGCTGAGATCCTGGCGACGCCTGGCGTCCGGGCGCTGGCGAAAGGGCTCGGCGTCGATCTCGGCACCGTCCGCGGCACGGGCCCGGGCGGCCGCATCACCGAGGACGACGTCCGCGCGGCCCAAACGGCGCCGGCCGAAAAAAAGTCCGCGGTCAAGGTCAAGGCCAAATACGACTTTTTCGGGAACCTCGAGAGGATCCCTCTCCGCGGCGTCCGCCGGGCCACGGCGAAGAAGATGAGGGAATCGTTGGATCACGCCGCCCACGTGACCCACTGCGACGAAGCGGATGCCGGCCCGCTTGAGGCCCTGCGGCAGAAGATGAAGCCCGCCGTCGAGGCGGGCGGAACAAAGCTGACCTTCCTCCCCTTCATCGTCAAGGCCCTCGTCGAGGCTCTCAAGCTTCACCCGACCTTCAACGCGACGCTCGACGAAGAGGAGAACGAGATCGTCGTCAAGAAGTACTACAACATCGGCATCGCCGTCGACGTACCGGACGGTTTGATCGTGCCGGTCGTCAAGTTCGCCGACCAGAAATCCGTCGCCGATATCGCCGCGGAGATCCAGGCCCTGGCCAAGAGCGCCCGGGAGAGGACCCTCAACCTGGCCGATCTCCAGGGCGGGACGTTCTCCATCACCAACGTCGGCGTCATCGGCGGAGATTTCGCCACGCCGATCATCAACTACCCGGAGGTGGCCATCCTGGCCACGATGAAGATCGCCGATCGGGCCCGGGTCGCCGACGGCGCCGTCGTTGTCAGGAAGACCCTGCCCCTCTGCCTGGCCTTCGACCACCGGGTCGTCGACGGCGCTGAAGCCGCCCGTTTCACCAAAGACCTCATCCGCTTCCTCGAGGCGCCCGAAAGCCTGCCGCTCGGCGGCGAGTGAGCGGCCCGCCTCCGGCTGTGGTATATTGGCCTGTCCCCGGCCAGGGAAGCCGCGGCCGGGCGCGAGACGACGCATGATCCAACACCGATCCAAAGCGGACAAGCTCGAGACGATCATCCGGGCGCGGCCCAAGGCCCTCGTGGCCTTCTCCGGCGGCGTCGATTCCACCCTGCTCCTGAAGGTCTGCCGCGACATCCTCGGACCGGCCAACGTGACCGCCGTGACGGGAGTGTCCCAGACCTACACGCCCGAGGAAAAGAGGACGGCCCGGCGCGCCGCCCGCGAACTCGGCGTCCGGCACGTTCTGATCGAGACGGACGAGCTCGCCTGCGCGGCCTTCGCGGCCAACCCCGCCGACCGCTGCTACCATTGCAAGCGCGAGCTCTTCGGCCGGATCGCCGATCTCGCCCGGACCCTCGGGATCGACGCCTTCTACGACGCGTCCAACGTCGACGACCTCGCCGACTACCGTCCCGGCCGGCGGGCGACCGAGGAATTCGGCGTCGTGAGCCCGCTCCTTCAGGCCGGCTTCGCCAAGAAGGACGTCCGGGCCCTGTCGAAGAGGCTCGGCCTGGCCACGTGGGACAAGCCCGCCAATCCCTGCCTGGCAAGCCGCATCCCCTACGGCACGCCCATCACGGTCGAGACGCTGGCCAGGGTCCAGGCCGGCGAGAGATACCTTCACGGTCTGGGCTTCCCCGTCGTCAGGCTGCGCCATCACGGCGAGCTGGCGCGGATCGAGGTCCCATCGGCCGATTTCGCCAGGATCCTGCGGCCGGCGACGGCCGGCAAGATCGCCCGGCGGATGCGTGCGCTCGGCTATCTCTGGACCGCCCTCGACGTCGAAGGCTACCGCATGGGGAGCCTCAACCGGGCGGTCGAAAACGGCACCGGGGCTGGGAAGAAACGCCGATGACCGTGGCCGTCGGCATGAGCGGCGGCGTCGATTCCTCTGTCGCCGCGCTCCTGCTTGTCCAGGCCGGGCACGAGGTCTCGGGGGTCCTGATGAAGCTCTGGGCCGGCCCCGAAGACGCGTCCCCCGCGAAGAGCGCCTGCTACGGGCCCGACGAGGCCGGTGACATCCGGGCCGCGGAGAGCGTTTGCGCCCGGCTCGGCATCCCCCTCCGCGTCATCGACTGCTCCAAGGACTATGAGGATCTCGTTCTGCGCTATGTCCGCGAAGGATACGCCGCGGGGACGACCCCGAACCCCTGCGTCCGCTGCAACCAGCTGGTCAAGTTCGGCCTCCTCCCCGAGGCCGCCCGCGCCTCCGGCCTGGCCTTCGATCGTTTTGCCACGGGCCACTACGCGCGGGTCGAGTGGGACGAGCCTCGCGGCCGGTTCCTCCTCAAGCGGGCGGTCGATACGGCCAAGGACCAATCCTATTTCCTGTACCGGCTCGGCCAGCCGCAGCTCGCCACAGCCCTTTTCCCCCTGGGCGAGCTGACGAAGGCGCGGGTCCGGGCGATCGCCCGCGAGGCCGGCCTGCCCGTCCACGACCGGAAGGAGAGCCAGGATTTTTACGGCGGCGATCTCGCCGATCTCATCGGTCCCGGCGGCGAGGGGGACATCGTCGACCGGGACGGGCGCGTCCTCGGACGCCATCGCGGCATCCCGCATTACACCGTCGGCCAGCGCAAGGGCCTGGGCATCGCCTCGCCGGTCCCCCTCTATGTCATCGGCATCGATGCGGCGGGGAACAGGCTCATCGTCGGCCCTGAGAGCGAAGCCCTCAGCCGCTCTGCGGTCGTCCGCGATTGCATCTGGGGGCCGTTCGACGTGCTGACCGCGGCGACGGACGTCCTGGCCAAGGTCCGCTCCGGCGGGCGGCTCGTCCGGGCCGCGATCTCCCCGTTCGCGGGCGGCTGCCGGGTCGAATTCGCCGAGCCGGTCGCGGCCGTCGCGCCAGGCCAATCGGCCGT
>Ga0326732_1000089_pt1 | contig 20319 bp, 18 predicted proteins | sample MHFSIPfraction_4_FD_207644 | JGI IMG/M metagenome (GOLD analysis project Ga0326732, IMG submission 207644) | Lab enriched peat soil microbial communities from Michigan Hollow, Ithaca, NY, United States - MHF12FN SIP fraction | ecosystem: Environmental > Terrestrial > Soil > Wetlands > Peat...
GCGCCTCCGGCTTCATGAGGCGAAGCGGCAGATGCTCACCGTACATCTCGATGCCTCGCTAGCCTCGCTTCGAGTGGGTTACGAGAGCCCCTCCCGGTTCAGTCGTGAATACAGTCGCCTCTTTGGCGCGCCGCCGTTGCAGGATATCAGGAACCTTTATCAGTTAAGCGCCGGAGGGTTCGGGTGAAGTTCTCAATGTTAAAAGCGGCGTCTGGTGTTGTCGATATATCCGGGTTCAGCGCCGGGAGGTACTGATCTCTTACCGTTACCCGGGAAACAGCCTGCCCGGAGCGGCAGGCTGTTCCTGTTTTCCACATGACAATCGACGGATGCCACTCACTGAATAATCTGTTCAGTTATGGGGCAGGGTGCGCGAGCTGAGTCAGAGCGAACCCTCATGACTTGCGCTGTTGCTGCTTTGCGCCGGGGCGGCAAGGTGCTCGTCGCCGGTGCATCTGCACGAGCAGGCGCCAGGATAGCCGCTGCCGGATTGCACATCAGCAGTCCTCGAACTGACGAAGCTGCATCCGCAGTTCGGATTGTTCTGGTTGTCCGCATTGACGCTTGCGTAGGTGTCTCTCGGGTTGCAACCGCAACCGGAACCGGGCTGTCTGTCGGCGGTGATTTCCGGATCGATCTCTTTCATGCTTGCTCCTCCTTTTTTTGTTATTCGATGCAGCTCATCCAGTACTGGGCAAAACCTATGTCCGGCGGAGCTCGGCCAGATGATCGAACAGGTGTTCGTCCTTTTCGAGCAGCGTGAAATAATCACGCAGGACCCGGTCCCAGCGTCTTCGAACGTAGCGGCATTCCGACGCGCGGTGTTCGGCGGAAAACGCTCCGCGGGCAATGAAGTTGAAAAAGCAGAGCGAACAAAGCCGACAGGCCCAGCAGCTCGTGCAGTCCCGGCTCATCGCCAGATACTCCTCATACATGCGTTCGATCTTTTCGCTGTCCACCCAAGTCCCGACGGTTCCGATCGGGTAGACATTATCAAGCTTCTCGCAGACATGCAGACAGCCGTCCGTGCTCACGAACAGACGCCGGGCGCCGGGAATACAGCAGCCGTTCGGATACATCTCGTCGCCAAGGGGAGTCTTCGACCGATGGTAAAAATCACTGAAATCCTTTTCATAGAGGCTTCTGGCGAAGTCAATCGTCTCCTCCCCATCGGGACCTGTTTCGATCAGGCCATCAAGATAGTGTTTGCGGCAGACCGCCAGTTCGCCATTGAGCCGCTCGATATTGTCGTTCGATGGTTTCAACTCCGGATTTTCCGTCGTTGAATTCATGTAGGAAAAGCTGTATCGATGATTGCGGGTCAGCTCGTGTTCATTGAAGAATCGCTCGGTTTCCTCAAAGTCAAACGGGGGCGCGCACACGACCGAGAACTGCAAGGTTTCGTCATAGGTTTTCGGGTCGGCGTGTCGAAGCATCTCCAGCGAGCGCATCACCCTTGTGAAGACGCCATGACCGGAGGCATCCTTACGATGGCGATCGGTTACAGCCTGGGGTCCGTCAAGACTGACGGTGAGGAGCACCTTTTGCTCCATCAGATAATGCGCAATCCTTTCCGTCATCATCACCGCATTGGTCGTCAGTGTCCAATGAACCTTTTTGTCCGGATAGGATCTCTGGGTGTACTCGATCACCTGCTCGATCAAGTCAAAGCGGCTCAGAGGTTCACCACCGTAAAAACTGATATGCACGGTCGCAATGGCCTGCTCCATGAAGCGATCGAGTGCCTCTCTGGCCGTATCGAAGGTCATGACTCGGTCGCTGTGCGTCCGCTGTCCTTCATAGTTGCCGCTGTAAATGCAGTAGGAGCAACGGAGATTGCAGCTCTCCGTGACATTCAGAATCAACTGCTCGTATGGCGAGCTGTCGAGCATGTCTTGCAGTGTGGTACCGGGACGGTATGCCAAGGTCCTGGGTCGGTGGGTTGAAAGCCACCCTTTTTCAGCAGCCTCATCGAGTTCGTTGATCGCCGCGCTGGCTTCGTCAGCATCAAATTCGGGAAAATGCCCGCAAATCAGTTCTGGTGATCTCAAATCCGGCCGATCGGCCAGCTCATACACCTGACGATTGACCTGAAAGACCCGGTTGCTGTTGATGTCGTAAATATAGTGAAACTTGTCCGTGCGGAATTTATGGATGAACGGCGTGTCGTTTTCCGTTCCTGATTCCGGTTCAGACGGCATCATTGGACGAGATGTTTGACGAAGTGTGCACTATCCGCTACGAGTCCGGATAACCATTCGTGACTGTGTAAAGTTAACGAAATGTTTCGGATAACCCTCTTTTTACCGTTCATCCCCGAACTTCACCCGCAGATGCGTGACGTTCCGACTGTCTATGTTTTCAGTAGTTCCCGGGGAGAGGAAAACACACTGTTAGGCATTTTTTGTGAAACAATTATGATATTGGTATATATGATGATTGTGATGTGGCGGCGCAAATGGCCCCTCTACCCCGGGCTGAACCCGGATGATCGCAGGCGAACTGCGGCTTGCCACTTGACTTTGAGTCGATAGCATGCTCCCAGCACGGAATCCAGGTCAGGGGATCGGCGGTTGCCATGAGCGGTGATCGGTAGTTGTAAAGCCATGAATAGGCCTTGTTGCCGACAACCAGAAAGATCGATCTGTAGTTTATGTGCAGCACTAAAAAGACCCCCACATGTCTTTTATTTCAGATTTCCTGGACAGGATCAGGAAAACGGCTATCGATATAGTCGATTATTCCGAACCCAATACGCCATTCATCGGGCTGGTCGGATTGGTGGGGTATCCTGCCCTCTTTATTTTCCTGCAATACTTTTTCCCGCAGACCTACAACAGCTTCATTCTGTATTTCATCGGGATTCTCTTCATCCTGCCCCAGGTCTTTTACCGTTTCATGCCGGTAAAGTTGAGACAATACTACACGTTATACTTTTTTATGGGTGGCTTTTACACGCTTCCCTTCTTCTCCATTTTCATGCTGCTGAAAAACGAGTTCGCGATCGTCTGGATTCTTGCGACGCTTGGATGCCTTCTGTTTCTCATCATCATTTTTTACGACTGGGTGATCATCACGCTGATGGTCGTCCTCGCCTGGGTCCTGTCCTGGTCCCTCGTCCTGCTTCTTGACGGACGGGTGCGGTATACCCATATGGAATGGTCATACATTCCTGTCTTTGTCATCTGTTATGTGGGCGCGATCTTTCTCAATCACAGGAAGCAGATGAGCCAGGAAGCGAAGATCTCGCTCATGAAGAGTCTTTCAGGCACGATTGCTCATGAGATGAGGACTCCGCTCAACTCGATCACCCTGGCTATGGAAACCGTGCAGCTTACGCTTCCCGCCAAGCCGACCGAGATCGGCGGAAAACCCCGGAGCTTCCCGTTGAGCTTTGACGAACTCCTCAGGATCCATGATGTCATCGGGGAGAGCATCACCACCGTCAGGTCGGGCAACAGGATGATCGATTCCATTCTCTCCAATCTTCGTGAGGGTGAGATCGACAAAATGTATTTCAGGCGGTATTCTGTAGGAGAGGTCATCATGACAGCGTTGAACACCTACAGTTACGGCGATTCCAACGAGAAGAGGATGATCTTTTCCGACCTTCGCGATGAATTCGATTTTTTCGGTGACAAGGATCAGCTCATCTATGTCCTGTTCAACCTGATGAAAAACGCCCTTTACTACAGTCAGAGAAAGGGGTTCAGGATCGATATCACCACGCACTCCACTCCTGCGGTCAATATCATCAGGTTCAGGGACTGCGGTCCGGGAATTCCCTATCCGCTGCGTGAAAAAATTTTCAACCGCTTCTACACCTTCGGCAAGCAGGATGGAAACGGACTCGGCCTCTCGTTCTGTCAACGGGTCATCGAATCGTTTTCCGGTTCTATCGTCTGCGACTCCGTCGTAAACAGCTGGACGGAGTTCATCATCAGCCTTCCGAAATACGACTCAAAGGCTGTCGAGACGATGAAGAAGCAGATTCTTGCCACCAAGTCGGTGCTCGTCGTTGATGACCAGAGCATTAACCGCGTGTACTATGCAAAATATCTCGCTGAATGGAATTGCCGGGTCGACCAGGCCGAGAACGGACGGCAGGCGATTGAGATGGCCTCGCAAAACAGATATGACATGATCCTCATGGACATCGAGATGCCCGTTCTCAATGGCGATGATGCGGTCAGGCTCCTGCGTTCGGGATTCAACATGACCCCGTCGATGGTGCTGCATTACCGCGATGCCGTAATTGTAGGCGTTACGGCGCTTTCGGAAGAGGACGCTATCCGCAGGACGCTCAACGTGGGAATGAATGAGTTTGTCCTGAAGCCGCTCACCAGAGGCGTGCTGGTGCGGCTGTTCGAGAATTATTTTTTCAATGAACGGGACATCACGGATGCCCGCACGCATGCTCCGCTTATCGGGGCAAGGATCCTGGTGGCTGACGATGATGCCACGACAAGGAAATTTGTCAGCATCGTGCTCGAAAATGAAGGGAGCCTCATCACCCAGGCGGAAAATGGGCGTGAGGCGATCGATCTGCTCGAAGCAAAGGATTTCGATCTTGTCCTCATGGATATGGAGATGCCGGCCATGGGCGGAACAGAGGCGTCGAGGATCATAAGAACAGGCCGCCCCTTCAACCGGTTCAGGCGGTACGGTAAAATTCCACTGATCGCCGTTACGGGCAACAACGATCCGGAAACCATCAAAAGCGTCATGGAGGCCGGCATGAATGCCCACATCGGCAAACCCGTCTCAAAACAGGACCTGATCAGGACCATATCATTCTGGATCAATCATTCCCGCAACCATGAACACGAAACCTGTGAGCCTATGACCACACCTGTTGATAATGAACAGAATCCTCTCCGTTCATTTTCGGACAACGTCGACAATACCCTCCCCCTGCTTGACACGCCGGTCATTGATGGCTTGCTGGATATGGGAGGGACAGAGTTTCTGGCTCAGATTTTCGAGCTTTTCCGGCAGGAGGCGACCAGATACCTGGGTGAACTCGAGGTCTCGAGGGACGGAAACAACCTGTCGGATGCCGACAAGGCGAGTCACTCCCTGAAAGGTGTCGCCGCCAACATCGGCGCCGGTAAACTGCATCACTTTGTCAAGCACGTCAATGACGCCGTACGCGGTGGCCAGTGGCCGGAAGGGCAGGACTGGCTGGACCAGCTCCACCTGGTCTATACAGCGACCTGCAAGGCTTACGAAGAGCTCTTTCGGGCGGAGTGACGAGACGTCGCAGCTCCCAGGGCAAAGCAGCAGGACGAAACGCGTCGCGGGGTGCTTGAATAACCCCGCGACATCGTCGTACATCGGGATGCTATTGCCGTCATGCTTCCTGTTCAAGCTTGTTGCGGAACGCGCTGGACCTTCTGGCGATTTCGTCCCGCACCGTGATGAACAGAGGGGAGGCTCTTGTAGAGGCCGTATGCTTCGTCAGGAGTTTACCGGTAAGGAGGATCAGCAAAGACTTGTTGACGTTCGTCCGATCTACCGGGCCAGGATGGATTCAGAAAACGGCGTTGAACACAAAACCGACCAGCATGATCCCCAGGGACACGACTCCGGTGAACACGGCGATGAGCTGGGGTTTGAGCACCTTGCGGAGAATGATCATCTCCGGCGCGGAAAGCGCAATCACGCTCATCATGAAGGCCAGCACCGTGCCGAGTGCCGCTCCTTTGCCGAGCAGGGCCTGTACCACGGGTATGATCCCGGCGGCGTTCGAGTACATGGGGACACCGATCAGCACCGCAGCGGGCACCGACCACCAGGCGCTCTTTCCCATCAGCGAAGCCATGAAGTTCTCCGGCACGTAGCCATGGATGCCGGCCCCGAGTCCGACCCCGAGCACGATGTACAGCCATACCTTCCCGACGATCTCCCTGACATGTTTCACGCCTTCATGAAGCCGGTCCGACCAGCCGATGGCTTCGCCTGAAAAATCAGCAGAGACAGCGCTGTTCTGGAGTTTCTGCACCCAATCCTCGAGGAATCGTTCCATGCCGATCCTGCCGATCACCATACCGGCGACCACGGCCACCATGAGCCCCATCGAGAGGTACAGCAGGGCCACGTTCCATCCGAACATGCCGAAGAGCAGGGCCAGGGCCACCTCGTTGACCATCGGCGCAGAGATCAGGAAGGAGAATGTCACGCCGAGAGGTACTCCGGCCTGCAGGAAACCGATGAAGAGCGGCACGGCTGAACAGGAGCAGAACGGGGTGACGATGCCGAGCGATGCGGCCAGTACGTTTCCCGCTCCCATGCGCTTTCCCGAAAGGATGGCGCGCGTCCTTTCAGGCGAGACGAAGGTGTGCACAACACCCATGACGAAGACGACGGCTGTCAGCAGCAGCAACACCTTCGGTACCTCGAAGATGAAAAAGTGCAGGGCTTCTCCGAATCGGGTACTGCGGGCGATTCCGGAAAGGCCGAGCAGAAAATCAGCGATCGGTTCGAGACCGTTGTACAGGAGAAGCCAGATGATGCTGGCGGTTGTGGTGAGCACGACGGCTTTCGTGGAACTCGTCGCCCCTGATGGCTGGTGAGCGGAATCCATTGTTTTCAGTAATCCTTATGCTTGTTGTGTCCGGTCGGTAACTGCTGTCCGTTTTGTGTTGCGTGTCCTGTATATCGCAAATGTACGATAAGTGGCATCACGATTTCACATCATCGCTGCTTCTGCCGTTCAGCATGTGCAGACCCGGTTACGTTCACGGGTAAAAAAATCCCCGAACAGCGTCTGTGCCTGCATCCAGTTCTTCTGGTTGATGCAGTAGCGAACTTTCGGGGGGTTGATCTCTCCCTGGATCAGACCCGCTTCGAGAAGTGCCTTGAGGTGCTGGGAGATCGTCGACTGTGCCATCGGGATCATCTCCGTGAGCTCTCCGGTGAAGCAGCAGGTCTCGCCAGCAAGAAGCTTCAGGATCCTGATTCTCACCGGATGGCTGAGCGCCTTGGCTACTATAGCCAGATCGGTCTCCTCTCCGCTGTACTCTACCGCCGATAATGAACGTTGCATGTGTTGTTGCGTTTGTTTATCGCAAATATACGATAAATGAGCGGATCCGCAAAGCGGAAAGCCGGTGCAGGCGGCAACGGCGGAGCGATGCATCGAACGGCATGTCCTGGAAGCGGATATTTCTATGCCATAAACATCGCCTTAACCGGGGCTGATGCAAAATATCTACCGGTAATTTGACTCAGGATTTGTAAACTTGAATATAACCCCATATTGTTTTTTTGCAGTTCGGCTGCAGGAACACCGGTATGAAGAAACCATCCAAAATAACAGCCCCAAAAACGGGACAGTCGATTACCGAAGCGTTGCAGCCGGTGGAGAAGGGGTTTCCTATCATCGGCATAGGCGCTTCGGCTGGTGGCCTCGAAGCGATTGAGACCTTTCTGAGGCATGTGCCTGAGACGTGCGGCATGGCGTTCGTGATCATTCAGCATCTCGATCCGGTGCACAAGGGCTTCCTGGTGGAGCTGCTGCAGCGGGTGACCAGGATGCCCGTCATACAGGTCAAGGACCGCACCAAGGTCGATCCCGGCAGTGTCTACGTCATCCCGCCGAACAAGGACATGTCCATCTCGAACGGGACACTGCACCTGGTCGACCCGGTGGAGCCTCATGGCATGCGACTGCCCGTGGATATTTTTTTTCGCTCGTTGGCTGTAGATCTTCAGCAGCACAGTATCGGGGTGATTCTGTCCGGAATGGGTTCCGATGGAACGCTGGGTCTCCGGGCTATCAAGGAGAAAGGCGGAGGGGTTTTCGTGCAGGATCCTGCGACTGCCAAGTTCGATGGCATGCCCCGCAGCGCGATCGACTCCGGGGTTGCCGATGTGGTGGCTCCTCCCGAGGAGCTGTTCGCAAGGATTTCGGCCTATCTTCGTCTCCAGCCGATGCATTCAGTCCTGCGCCCTCATCTCGAACCGAAAAACCTGAGCGGCCTGGAAAAGGTGCTGATGATTTTGCGTACCCGGACGCGACAGGATTTTTCCCTCTACAAGAAGAGCACGATCTACCGGCGGATCGAGCGGCGGATGGGAATCCACCAGATTGAAAGCATTGCGGACTACGTCCGTTTTCTGCAGGACAATCCCCATGAAACCGAACTGCTCTTCAAGGAGCTGCTCATCGGCGTGACCAATTTTTTCCGTGACCCCGAAGTCTGGGCGGTTCTCAGGGAAAAGGTGATTCCCGGGCTGCTGGCGTCGAGGCCCTCCGGCGGGTCGATCCGTGCGTGGGTGGCCGGATGTTCGACCGGTGAGGAGGCCTATTCGCTTGCCATCGTTTTTCGTGAAGTGCTTGAGGCGACGAACCTTCCGGGACGGTACCAGATGCAGATATTCGCCACCGACCTGGACAGGGATGCCATCGACATGGCCCGCCAGGGCCTCTATCCCGCCAACATAGTCGCCGATGTCTCCCCGGACAGGCTGAAACGCTTCTTCGTGCAGGATGACCGTGGATGGCGAATCTCCCACGAAATCCGCGAGATGGTGGTGTTCGCTCCCCAGAATGTGATCATGGATCCTCCCTTCACCCGGATCGACCTGCTTGTCTGCAGGAACGTCATGATCTACTGGGAACAGGAGCTGCAGAAGAAGCTGCTTCCACTGTTCCATTACAGCCTGAATTCCGGCGGCATCCTGTTTCTCGGCAGTGCCGAAACCATCGGTTCATTTACTGACCTTTTCGAGCCGGTCGTCGGGAATGTCCGGATTTTCCGGAAAATCGCACAAAGCCTTCGTACCGATCAGCTGGAGTTTCCAACATCATTTGTCCGTTCCGCTCCCGGAATGGGTGATCATGAGACCATGAAAGAATTCGCGACCTCCCCGGCGGCCAATCTGAAATCGCTCACGGATCAGATCCTGCTTCAGGACTACACGCCGTCGGCAGTCCTGACCAACGACAAGGGGGATATCATCTATATCAGCGGCCGGACCGGGAAGTACCTCGAGCCGGCAGCCGGCAAGGCGAACTGGAACATATTCGCCATGGCCCGGGAAGGGTTGCGTCACGATCTCGATTGGCTTTTCAGCATGAGCCGGAAGCAGCACGAACCGGTCAGGAGGATAGGGGCCACGGCCAACGCCGACGGTGTACCACTGATGGTGAACCTCACGGTTCAGCGCCTGGAAAAGCCTGAATCGATGAAAAATCTCATCCTTGTCGTGTTCAGCAATGTCGACATGCCGGAAGCTGCCGACTCCTCCGGTCAGGGCTTTGCCGGCGAGAAGCAGAAGGGACGGCTGGCGACGCTCGAACTCGAGCTCAGACACGCCCGGGATGAAATTCTGACCATACACGAGGAGATGCAGTCTTCGCAGGAGGAGCTCAAGTCGGCCAACGAGGAGCTGCAGTCGGCCAACGAGGAGTTGCAGAGCACCAATGAAGAGCTTACCACATCCAAAGAGGAGATGCAGTCGCTGAACGAGGAGCTGCAGACGGTCAACCACGAACTGCAGTCCAAGGTGAACGAGCTGTCGCAGACCAGCAATGACATGAAAAATCTGCTCAACAGCACGGATATCGCCACCCTGTTCCTTGACGAGTCGCTGAATATCCGAAGGTTTACCACCAGAACGGCCACCATCATCAAACTGATTTCGAGCGATGTAGGCCGGCCGGTCACCGATATCGTGACCGATCTCCTCTATCCGTCGCTGGCCGACGACGCACGGGAGGTGCTCAGGACGCTGGTGTTCAGCGAAAGGCAGGTCTCCGCAACCGACGGCCGCTGGTTCAATGTCAGGATCATGCCCTACCGGACACAGGAAAACAGGATCGATGGCCTGGTGATAACCTTTTCCGATGTCAGCGTCGCCAAGCGTCTGGAGCTCAGCCTCATGCTGGCCGAGCAGCGGTTTGTATCTTCAATCGAGAGCGCCGGCATGATCGCTGCGACCATTGACCGGGAGCTGAGATGTACCTGGATTTGCGATCCCCGCCACTTGCTGCCCCAGGCATCCATCAAGGGAGATCGCCCCGACGAGCACGTTCTGGCGCCATTTGCGCATGAACTGAAGGGGATGATGAGCTCGGTGCTTGAAACGGGATCTGCATCGCGACAGGAGCTGAAGGTCAAGCTTTCCGATGGGAGCATGCATACCTATGTGGTCAGGATATCCCCCATGTCAGCGCCACTCGATGACAACTCGCTTTTTATGCTGGTCCTGTTGCCGAAGGAGCGTTGATGCAGCCGTGCCGCGAAGCGGTAGCGACCAGTTTTTTTCTTCATCGGAAGCGGTAAAGCCTTGCTTCCTGTTCAATTAACGCGTGATGAACACATCCCGGTCATGTGCGCCGGGATACCTGTTCGATAACTTGAGAAGATATTTACATGGTCAAACGTAACAAGCGCTCAGCGGGGCTTGATGCCCTTCAGCGGCGCGCTGAAGAACGGCTGGGCAAAAGAGGTGAACCCGATCCGGTTATCTCCTCATCCGGAGAGGATCTCCGCCGCATCGTCCATGAGCTCGATGTCCACAGGATCGAGCTGGAGATGCAGCAGGAGGAGCTACTCAGGTCCAGGGCGGCGCTTGAAGAGAGTCTCGGCCGATACCTGGAGCTCTATGACTTCGCGCCTATCGGTTACCTGAGCATCGACAATGAATGCAAGATACTCCAGCTCAACCTCATGGCCTCGAAGCTGCTCGGGATCGAGAGATCGAGACTGGTCGGGCAGCGTTTCGACCGGTATGTCGCCATCCAGGACCGCCAGGCCCTGAACGGGATGCTTTCAGGACTATTCGCCCGGAACAGAGCTGACGCCATCGAGCTCGAGCTTGAACCTTGGCGCGCTGAGCCTGCCCTTCCCGGCAACCCTTCCGGTATCGACGCGCACCGCCGAGACCCCATTACCGTCCTTGTCGACGCGGTTGTCAGCGACGATGCCTCACAATGCCGGATGGCCCTGACGGATATCAGCGAACGAAAAAGAATCCAGCGCGAAAACGACGTGCTTCAGGCCACTGTCGCCCAGGTCAGGAAGCTGGAGTCGATAGGTCGGCTTGCCGGCGGCGTGGCTCATGATTACAACAACATGTTTCAGGTCATGCTTGGAAACATTGAGCTCATGCAGCTTGCAGACCGGGCTCTGCCGGTGGACCAGCTCATGCTCTCAAACCTGCGGGAGAGCGTCATGAAAGCCTCCGCCCTCACCCGGCAGCTGCTGGCGTTCGCCCGCAACCAGCCCTACTCGCCGGAAATACTCGATATCACGGTAACCGTAACGGAGATGCTGACGATGCTCGGGCATCTTGTTTGCGAATACATCTCCATAAGCTTCCTGCCGCCGGTAGAGCAGCTCATGGTCAAAATGGACCCCTCGCAGATCGAACAGATAGTCGTCAATCTGGTCATCAATGCCCGGGATGCCATTCAGGAACGCGGTAAGATCGAAATTGCCATATCCGGCATGGATGTGGCAGGCATGACCCCGGGGGGCTCACCAGCCCTTCCGGACGGACGCTATGTCTGCCTCTCTGTCAGCGACGACGGGCGCGGCATGGACGGGGCGATGCTCGAAAATGTGTTTGAGCCGTTTGTCTCCTCCAAGGCCGTTTTCGAGGGCGCCGGCCTGGGGCTCTCCAGCGTGTACGGGATCGTCAAGCAGAACCACGGGTTTATAGAAGTGTCGAGCAAGATAGGGCAAGGGACCCGATTTGACCTCTACTTTCCGCGTTATACCGGTATAGTCTGAGCGTCGTCAGCTGATGAACTATCCGGTTCCGGTGAGTTTCCTGCTTGAAAAACCATGACAATTACCCCTGCTTCAAACCGCTGAGTGAACTTTGAGCTCCAATGGGTAACGCTGCAGTCAACCGGCTCTTTCCAATAAACGTACTGGTCCAGTTTTATCCTCGCTCGAAGCACCTTATCCCGAGCTCCTCTGCCCTCCAGAAGACGCAGTCCTGCCGATGAGAGGCACAGATCTCCAGATATTTACCCGAGACCATCGACATGACGAGCGGATGGCCGTTGTGGCTTCGCAGCGTGGTGATCGCCTCCTCGGGGCTTGCAGGTCTGGCCTTGCCGGCGTTGATCATCGTGACGGCGAGATCATCGACGAAAACCGAATCGGTTGCCGGTGAGCCAGGATGCAGCGCCAGGCATACCCGTGTTCCGAGTGCGACAACGGACGCTTCGCGGATGTGGACCGAAGCCGTATCAAGGGTGACAACCCTGGGCCTGAACTCCAGGATCTTCTCCTGAACGTGCTGTAGCACCGGATCAACGGCAAGCGATCCCCCAATAGTATCGATTACCAGAAGCGCTCTGGTGATCCCGTCCAGTATGGAACCGCTCCCGTACTCTTCCAGGGTGCTCATGCCTGCGCAGGTTCGGCGGGCGGCATGGACTTGCGAAGTTCCGAGGCGTCGAAGACGAGGCGGATCGAGGTGATCCTGCCATCGCTCACGCGAAAGAACTCGGCTGTTCTTATGACTCCTGCCGGGCTCGCCGTATCGCATTCGTAGAGCAGCGCGGCGCCATGATCATTATGGTAGCTCTGGAGCAAGGTGACGCTGCGGACCATCTGCTGGAAGCGTTTCAGGGCTTCCATGAAGGTATCGGCATCCGAAAAGGCGTCGATGCTGCCCTGAAAGTCGAGATCGTCGGCGAGGCAGGCACGAGCAGCCGCAAAATCTCCCCCAGTCCAGGCCTTGTAGTAGCTTTCGATCAGTTGCCGTGTATCCATGGTGGTTCTCCCTCTGATTGGCGGAAATCGGTCATTTGAGCTTCAACGTCTTGCCTCTTCAGTTGGTTTCACGAACCCTTGCCGAAAGCATCATCCGAGCCTTGCGGCTTCCGCGGCGATATGCCCTGCAAGCGAGGTGACGAAGGTTTTCAGGCTGGTTATCGAGGATATCGACGAGTACTCACCCGAATTGATCGCGTTTCTCGGGGTGGAGACGATCGTCGCAGCCGTATAGAGCTGTTCACGCATCAGTTTCTGACAGAAAATGTCGTAGCGCCTGAGGTAGGAAACGCCTTTGAACTCTTCGGATATCGGAAAGTGAGGAGATTTGTCCTTTACCGACGAATGGGATTCCGGGGCGTCTTCAACGAGGATCAGCCAGCCGAGGAAGGGACGGGGTTGGTTTCCGAAAAAGCCTTCGCGGTAGGCCGTCCAGAAATCGTGCGCGTTGCCGATCGATTGCTCGATCCTGCTGTTGAAATTGTTTCCGAACGACGGCCCAACCTGACTCTTCAGCTCAATCGCCGCGATAAGCTGGTTCTTGTGGATAACCAGAAGGTCCCAGAACTTGGTAGGGCGGAAATAGCCGGGAAGGGTAAGTGATCCGCTTTTCCGGTGAATTTCAGCATCGGCGAGACCATTTGAGCTGATGATGTCGAGCATCAGGGCCAGAAATCCGTCCATGTTCTTGCCGGGCTTGCTGGCCATCCAGTCCTCCTCTGCATTGCCGGATTCGATGTGTTTCCGCCTCGCGGCTTCGCGGTTTCCCCAGAACGCCCGAACGGAGTCGCGCGCTTTGATCTCGTAATCTGCAAGGTCTATATCCATAGTCGTTTTCCGCTGTCAGGGCCAGATCGTTTAGGGGTTGACGATTACGGAAAAAGCCGCCCGGAAAAGGTGCGGCTTTTTCGTTGTTCAAGGATGCAACTTGTGTCGAGCTCCAAGCGCCCATGTGCCATGGGAGTGCGCTCGATGAGGGATTCAGGACGGCTTGCCTGGAAATCCGGCGAAGCTGATGCCGGTTGCGCTTAATCCTTGTTGTACATGGAGTCGTCGCCGCTCTCTCCTGTACGGATGCGATAGGACTCCTCGATCGTCCAGACGAAGATCTTGCCGTCGCCGATCTCGCCGGTGTATGCCGATTTGAGCAGGCAGTCCACCGTCTTGCGGAGGTTGATGTCGCGGACGACGATGGAGAGTGACAGGCGTGAGATGAAGTCAGTGTCGGAAGAGCCGCGGAACACATCTTTTTTCTTCTTTTCATTGCCGACTCCGTAGGATTCGGTGTAGGAGAAGAAGTCGATGTCGATGGCATGCAGTGCTGCCTTTACCTCTTCGAATTTTGAGCGCCGTATGATCGCCTCTATTTTTTTCATGGTCGACGTGGTTAAGGTGATGTGAGGACTGTTGGAGCGTTCTTCTCCGCTCCTCTCTTCAATAATAATGGATTCAGGATGCTGTTGTGCAGACTCTTGGTTTTTCACCGGCCGAAAACGGAGAGGTGAACTTCTCCCGGTTTTCGGCCGATGGTCGCTGAATCAGTGGTTGTAAGCCTCGGCGCCGTGTTCGAAGACGTCCAGGCCACCGACACCGGTCTCGCCCTCTGGCTCGACGCGGAGCTTGAAGGGATAGGGCAGGGTGTTGATCACCCACATCAGGGCCATGGCGACGACGAAGGTGGTCAGGCCGATGATGGCGTTCCCGGTGAACTGTGCGAGGAAAACATTCCATCCGCCGCCATAGAACAGGCCGGCGACGGGTGCCGAGTTGTCAGGGCCGAGCGGCGTGGCGGCGCCATACTGGCCGGTTGCGAACAGGCCGATCGCCCAGGTGCCGAAGATGCCGTTCAGGCCGTGAACCGGGAATGCGCCGACCGGGTCATCGATACGGAGATACTCGAGCAGGTAGATGCCTGCGAAGACGATAGCTCCGGCGATGAGGCCGATGACGATCGAGCCGGAAGGGGAGACCCAGTAGCAGGGAGCCGTGATGGCCACCAGTCCGCCCAACAGGCCGTTGACCGTGAAGCCGACGTCGAACTTGCCCTTGAATGAGCCCGCATAGTAGGCCAGGGTCATGGCGCTGAGCGCACCGGCGCAAGCGGCGAGGGTCGTGTTTGCAGCCACGCGGCCGACACCGACGGCGTCCATTGCCGAAAGGGTGCTGCCGGGGTTGAAGCCGTACCATCCGAACCACAGCAGGAAGGCGCCGGTAACCGCAACCGGGAGGTTGTGCGCCGCCGGCAGACCGCCGCGCTCCTTGTCATCCCTGAGGAAGATGCGACCGATGCGTGGTCCGAGAACGATGGAGCCCGCCAGGGAGACGACGCCGCCGATGGTATGCACGACCGTCGAGCCCGCGAAGTCACGGAAAGGGTTGCCAAGTGAAGGCAGGAAATGTCCGGGGGTGCCCATCGTCACCAGGAAGCCGTCCGGTCCCCAGGCCCAGTGGCCGATGATAGGGTAGATGAATGCGGTGACCACGATGCTGTAGAGAATGTCGCCACGGAAGCTGGTGCGTCCGATCATGGCGCCGGAGGTGATCGTAGAAGCGGTGTCGGCAAACGCGAACTGGAACACCCAGTGAGCGAGAAGCGCAACACCGGTCGCTCCGTAGGTTTCTGGCGCGCCCTGCAGGAAGAACCACTTCTGTCCGATGAAGCCGTTGCCTTCGCTGAACATGAATGCATAGCCGATCGCCCAGAAGGAGATGCCGCAGATGGCGGTATCGAGCGCGCACTCGATAAGCACGTTGACGGCCTCACGCCTTCTGGCGAAGCCGGCTTCAAGCATCACGAATCCGGCCTGCATGCCGAAGACGAGGGCTGCCGCCACGATCGTCCAGAGCGTGTTGAGCGAATTGATCATATTCGTTTCGGCCGGGGTGTAGGTCACCGCTGCATTGGCCGGCACGCCGACGACTCCGCTCAGCATGTTCATGGCGCCGAGCACCAGGACAAGGCCGAGAATCTTGCCCGAAAAGATGGTCAGGCCGAGTTTCCAGTTGATCGGCTTTGACGCGTTTTCCCTGATTCGGGAAAAGTACCCCCCCCTTCCGGGGCTGATGGTTACTGATTTCATGATTTACCAGTTTATGATTGACGATACAAACAGAAAGCGTTAGAAGGACACCCTTCCGGCTCCACATGAACGCGAATGGACGAGCACAGCCGGGTCATTTACCACATCGATTCAGGTTCAGCGGGACACACATGCGATTACTGGATCAATATGTTTCGCGAGTCAAAAGATGTTAATAATTAAGGTTTAGTTCAAATGTAGTATTAAATTTTTAATTAAACATAACAATTTGGTATTATTTTTATGCTCTTTATCTCTTTTTTTTAAATAAATGCAGGAAATTGCGAAGAGGTTGCGAAATAAATAAGGTCGAACTCTTCTTTTATCATTGCGATGAAGGTCAAATCCATGTCTCCGTCTTATTTTCGTCAGGCCGGATGATGCGGGGCGCCGCCCTCCGGGCAGACTGCGCTGGCGTTCATAAGACCGCAGTCGACTGCGTAGACGATGGCGACCGGATGGGTGAGGACGAAGAGCAGGCATACCGGCACGAGGGGAACGACAGCCTCCCGGATGCCTCTGAAGTTGAAGATCAGGAGCATCATGACGCCGGTGACACGTCTGAACTCGGGAGCGCGGAGCTTGCTGGCCACGAGGTAGCCGCGGCTTACTTTATAGCCACGCCGCTGAACAGGCTGAAGAGCAGGAACGCGAGAACGATCGAGGAGATCAGCACGTAGAGGTTGTCTTTTTCCTTGTGGAAGGCGAAGATCGAAAAGGCGACACGTGCGACAGGCGTCAGGATGAGCAGGAGAATCCCCAACTGCATGACTGCCCGGCTTCGAAGCGTCCGCATCTCCGTGAGGACGCTTTCGATGCTGCGCAGCTTCGAAGCCTCACCACGAAAGAGTTGAAAGTGCGGCGTATCAAGTCCGTGGCCGATCATGAAGAACACTCCTCCGGTAAAAACCGTCACCGAGGCGACGATGACTCCAAGCCTGAGCAGGTTCCCGATGATGACTTCGATCCGCTGATCGGTCCATTCCGTTTTCTGATTCATGGTCATATCCTCCCGGTGATTCCGTTGAAAATCATTTCGAGCCCGAGGACAAGAATCACGACGCCGAACACGATGCGCAGCGATTTGGTCTGAGCGACCATCAGCACTTTGGCGCCGACAATTGATCCGGCGAGAATTCCGAGCATGACCGGCATGGCCAGGGCAGGGTCGATGTACCCCCTGCTGAGGTAGACGCCCGCACTGGCCGCAGCGGTGACGCCGATCATGAAATTGCTTGTCGTGGTGGAGACCTTGAAAGGGAGGTGCATGGCATGATCCATAGCCAGTACCTTGACCGCCCCGGAGCCGATGCCGAGCAGTCCGGACAGAATTCCCGCGACACCCATCAGGCTGAAGCCTGCGCCTACGTTGTGCACCATGTAATGCTTTTCCACGCCGTCCACCGGATAGCTGCTGTTCAGGCGCATCCTGACCGCCATCTGATCGGGCTGGATATCATCAGAATGCTCCTCTGTCGGCCTTCTGGAAAGGTACGCGGAGTAGATCAGGACAAGGCCGAAGATGATGGCGATGAATTGCGTGGAGAGGATGCCGGCCAGGAAAGCGCCGATGAGCGCTCCTATGGTCGTGGCGATCTCAAGGAACATCCCGATGCGGATGTTCGAGTAGCCCTCCTTGACATATGCTGCCGCAGCTCCTGAAGAGGTGGCAATGACGGCGATAAGCGAGGCTCCTACCGCATAACGGAGATCGATGCCGAGACCGAGCGAGAGCAGCGGTACGATGACCACGCCTCCTCCAAGCCCGGTGAGAGCGCCGAGAAGTCCTGCTCCAAAAGATCCTGCGGCAAGAATCAACGTCAATTCGAGATAATTCATCGCAGACTGGTGATTGGTGATAAGATGTACTGATTGAAAAGGCGCACGGATTCTTTGCTGTGCAGTATCCATAAAGAGCTCTATAGTCCTGAAGTCAGTAATGCAAGGACAGGTAATAAAAATCCCGGGTCCGGGGAAGCCACGGTCATAGAATCCACTCCGTTCGACGGATCGAACATTCGCTTTGAGGTGTGTTGTTTTCAAGTCAGCGCACAGATAGAGCTGTTTCCATCAGGTCAGCCGGAATAGCCTGGCTCTCCGGGGTTGTCGATCTTTTCACTCAATGATGAATCGCGGCGCTCAACCTTCATGATCCCCGGTCCTGAACTCGGAGAATTTTTCCGAAATAAGGCGGCGAACCGGATCGGAACGAACTTCAACTGCGGTTCACTGGTCGTTAATGGGATCAATCCTCCTGTACGATGTTCCGTATTCCGGAGTGTCTGCCATCAGGCCCGATTGCATTTGAAATTAGTGTCGGGAGACCTAATCGCCAGCCTCGTTCATGGAAAGGTGAATAAAAATCGATACATATGAGGAAGGACGGTTCTCTCGCCATGCATCCTTCGACATGGCGGTACAGACATGGTGGTCTGCATCGAGGTTGATCACGAGCAGGGCGGAAGCCGGGAGCCGGAGTAAGGAATTTTACGGTATCACATAAGAACTTGAAGAGTCACACGATAGGAGGCCTAAGGGCCATAGCCATGCTGGAGGCCGCCAAGGGGATCATTGTCCTCGTTGCCGGTTTTACATTGTTCGCTTTTATTCACGGTGATGTTCAGTCTTTTTCTGAACAATTGGTCAGCAACCTGCATTTCGACCCCGCAGAACACTTTCCCAGGATCTTCGGTACGCTCTCTTCCGGGCTGACCGATTCCAATCTTCGTCTGTTCGCGCTTATCGCAGGGATCTACTCAACTATGAGGTTCATTGAAGCTTACGGGCTCTGGTTCGCCAGAACATGGGCCGAATGGTTCGCTTTGGTGAGCTGCTGCGTTTATCTTCCGATCGAGCTCTATGAGCTTGCAAAGGGTGTTTCCTGGCTGAAGATCTGTTTTTTTCTGGTGAATCTCGCCATTGCGCTCTATCTCGCCTCTGTGCTCAGGCGAAACCGTAAGGCCAGGCATCTGGTCAAAGAGGGGCGGGGGGGATGACGATGGCTCCCCAGGCTGAACCTGTCAGGACCGTCGAATGATACTGGTCCCGTTGAGCAATTGACTAAAACCCTGAATGTTTTACGTTCCATGTCGAGTGCCTTTGAACATCAGGAAAAAGGGCCTTGCAACGATCAGGAACTGGTAGTTCATGCCCTTGATGACAAGCAGGCGTTCGCGGCGATCGTCCGCCGTTACGATGCGCCCCTGATGCGTTATGTGATCCGGCTCGGATGCAGGAATTCCGCAGCGGCCCAGGATCTTCTTCAGGAGATTTTCATCAAGACCTATCTTCACCTGAACGATTATGACCACTCCTTTCCCTTCTCTTCCTGGATCTACCGGATCGCGCATAACGAAATAATCAGTTTTTTTCGAAAGGAAAAGATACGTCCAGCCGTATTAGACAGGGAGGCGGACCTTTTTCTTCTTGAAAACATGGTCAGCGATCTCGGGGTGAACGATTCCGGGCACCACCGTCATGACCCCCGGGAAATTCAGGCTGCTGTCGAATCGCTCGACACGAAGTACCGGGAGGTGATCATCCTGAAATTTTTTGAAGAGAAATCCTATGAAGAGATCTCCGATATCCTGCAGATACCGGAGGGCACCGTGGCCACCCTGATCAGCCGCGCAAAGAAAAAAATGAAGAGCATTCTGGAAAAGAGTTAGAGGTAGTTCCGTATGATACCGTTCAGTTCAGATCTGATCATCGACGAAATCGAGAAGAGGAAGGTCGTCCCGATTCCACGCTGGCATTTTCTTGCAAGACGTGCGGTTTTCTGGATCCTGGCCGTGATTTCCGTCATCACCGGAAGCATTTCGATGGCTACGGCCATCTATGTGTTTCTGGATCAGGATTTTATGGTCGATCAGGCAAGAATAACCAGGTTTCTTGCCCAGCAACCGCTTCTCGATGATGTGATCGACAGCATTCCCTACCTCTGGCTCATAGCCCTGCTGCTGTTCATTGTTGTGGCATATTACGGGTTCAGGCACACCAAAAAAGGGTATCGATACCCCACGCTTCGTGTGATCGGGGGCTCCCTGCTGCTGAGTCTGACCCTCAGCGGACTCCTGAATCTTTTCGATGTCGGCCAGGTGATCCACCGTTATCTCATCGAGAACGTAAGCGGCTATGACCATCTCGTGTACGCCAACGAACAGCGGTGGACCCAGGCCAGGAAAGGCTGGCTGGGAGGAAAGGTGATCCGCAGTGACGAATCGGGGCACAGACTTTTTGTTATGGACTACAAAAAGCGGATATGGACGGTCGATATGGGGCACACCGAGGTAACTCCGGGCACACGGATTCTTCCCGGCAGGTATCTCAAGATCACGGGCGTGAAGACCGGTCCCCGGGCCTTTACCGCGGCATCGCTACAGCCCTGGGAGAAGAAATATCACAAGCATCCGCTGCCGTCGGCACATCCGTCCGTTCCGCTTCCCGTATCGAACATGAGCAGAGACTCGATCATCGTTCGATAGCTGTCGTGGAATCAA
>Ga0326732_1000090_pt1 | contig 20209 bp, 21 predicted proteins | sample MHFSIPfraction_4_FD_207644 | JGI IMG/M metagenome (GOLD analysis project Ga0326732, IMG submission 207644) | Lab enriched peat soil microbial communities from Michigan Hollow, Ithaca, NY, United States - MHF12FN SIP fraction | ecosystem: Environmental > Terrestrial > Soil > Wetlands > Peat...
TCAGCTCTCATAACACCCGCTCCAGGTTTTTCAGAAACGGACCGGCCTCGACGAATCCGACGATCCGGCTGTCGGCAACCTCCTCTCCCCCCTTGTCAAAGAAGATGATGCCGGGAGGGCCGAAAAGACCGAAACGCTTCATGAGCGCCCGGTCATCATCGGTGTTCCCGGTCACATCAACCTGCAAAAGGGTCACAGCCGAGAGCCGCTCCTGCACCCTTCGGTCGCTGAAGGTAAACTTCTCCAGCTCCTTGCACGACACGCACCAGTCAGCATAGAAATCGAGCATCACCGGCTTGCCTGAGGCTTTCAGTTCACGATCGAGCTCCTCGGAGGAACGGATGCGTTTGAACGCCAGCTTTTTCTCCGCTCCTCTGGTAGCAACATCAGAGGAAGCTCGCAGGCCTGATAGCGGCGCCAACGGGTTGGAAGCGCCGGAGGCGGCTCCTACCAGTTCGAGTGCGCCGATGATGAGCAGCAACAGGCCAAGTGCCCGCATGAATTTACCGGTAATGCCCATGTTGTCGGGTGGTGAGCTGAATACACCGGCAAACACCGAACACAGGATCGCAAGCCCTCCCCACAACACCATCTGCGCCTGTGTCGGCAACACCGGAGTGACCATCCATATGGCCACTCCGATCAGCATCAGGCCGAACGCGTACTTCACGCCGATCATCCATGCGCCGGCTTTCGGCAGGAGGCTGCCTGCGGACAGGCCGATCAGCAGCAGCGGCACGCTCATGCCCGTGGCCATCGAAAACAGGGCGAGGCCGCCGAGAAGCACATTCTTCGTCTGGCTGATGTAGACCAGGGTTCCTGCCAGCGGCGCCGCTACGCAGGGGCCGACGATCAGCGCCGAAATCGAGCCCATGAGGAACACCCCGACGAAACGGCCACCCTTCAGTTTTCCCGAGGTACTGCTCAGGCGGTTCTGCAGGGTTGCAGGCACCTGCAGCTGGTAGAGGTCGAACATCGACAGTGAGAGCACCACGAGCAGGATTGAGAATGTCACGAGCACCCATGGTTTCTGGAGCGCTCCGGCCAGGCCTTCACCAGCCAGGCCGGCCGCCACGCCGAGCGCCGTGTACACAATGGCCATGCCGAGGCAGTAGGCTACGGCCATGAGAAAGCTCTTGCCCCGGCTCGTCTCCCCTTCCCCGACGATGATCGATGAGAGGATCGGCACCATGGGCAGGACGCAGGGCGTGAAAGAGAGCAGCAGACCGAACAGGAGGAACGCCACCGCCACCTTCCACAGGCTTCCGCTTTCCAGGGTTGATTTTGCAAGCGAGAGCTCGTCTGGCGCCCTGGTTTCAGTCCGGGCGGGCCTGGACGGAGAAAGTCCGGCACTCGTGCCATTATCCGTACCTGTCGCTCCTGCGATCACCAGCGCTCCAGGCTTGCCGGGAATGACTTCGAACACCTTGTCGATCGGGGGGTAGCAGAGTCCGTCCTCGGCACAGCCCTGATATCCGACTTTGATGCGGAATGGGCCATCGACCTGCGAAAGCGCAACGCGGGCGGTCAGATGACCGTGATAGATCTCCATCTTCTCGTTGCTCGAAGGGTCGACATAGTCGACTCCTTTGGGGAGGTCAAGCTCGCGGACCGTAGCCTTTCCCTCTTCCACGCTCACCTTGATCCGGTCACGGTACAATTTGTACCCCTTGGCGATATCCCAGTGCAACCCGATGCTTCCGTCAGCACCAAGATCGGCCCTTACCTGGAAAGCCTGTTCGGGGTCAAGGAATTCAGCGGCGAAGAGGGATCGTCCCGCACCCATCATGGAGAAGAGCGCAATGAAAAGCAGGAGCAGCCGCTTGAGTGACGCAATAGTCATTACGACAGTGTTGGTGATTTTGGATATTCAGGATCACAACTCTTCTGATATACCACGCCCAGCCTATCAACGGCAAGAAAACCGGTACAGGAGCGTTCGAGAAACTGAAGCGCGTCAGCCTCCTTGAGCATGGCTATAGTCGTGCAGCTTCCGGCATGGACGGCCAGAGGAGCAAGCACTGAGACCGACTGCCAGTGGGTCACCGGCATACCTGTCCCGGGATGCAGGATATGGCAGTAACGCCGGCCTTCGAGTTCGAAATAGCGTTCATAGTCTCCGCTCGTGGCCAGGGCTCCGGTAGAGAGCGGAATCGATGCCATCATCCTGCCGTGGTCTCTCGGATCCCGGATACCGATGAGCCATGGAGCGCCGTCAGGTTTAGGCCCGATCACCCGGATATCCCCGGCAAGGTTGACATAACCGTGCCTTATGCCTTTGGCATGAAGCAACGCGGCTCCGCGATCGGCAGCATACTCCTTGGCGAAACCACCGAAATCGATTTCCATGCCCCGTTGTGGCAGGCGGATAAGGTTCCCTCTGCGTTCTGCTTTTTCCCATCCGATCATTTCGATCAATGCGTCGAGGAGCTCCCTTTCCGGGAGGCCCGGATTGCGGAAATCCCATGCTTTCCGCAGAACCCCCGACGTAATGTCAAACAACCCGTCGCTGCTTTCGTAGAGCGAATCCGCATAGCCGAAAAGCGAAACGGTTTCATCGTCGCACTCCGTCCACCCATCACCAGCTGATTCATTGATCCTGTGGACGATTCCCGAGGAGTGGTAGCGGGAGTACTTCAGCTCGATTCGTTTTACCTCTTCGATAGCCGAAGCTGCCATGGCTTGAGCCCGCTTCATGGTATCGGCAGAAAGCACTACCTCTCCGACGCCACCCATGGCTTCAAATCCGATTCGATACACGTTCATGGCTCCAGTGGCGATAAGAGAACCGGCAGCAGACAGCACTGAACTATAGCGCCCAGCCATACTGCCCGCCGGCCTTTGGTAAAAGCTTCGATCACCGATTCTGTTCAGCGCATCAGAACAGGCAGGTTACACCGACCTGTATGCTGTGGGCGTTGAACTCGGCAAGCCCGGAATCCTTCTTGCCTGAAAGTGCCCAGTCGCTGCGCTGAAGGTAATTCTCGTATTTGATATCAAAGGAGATATCGTCAGTCAGCTTTTTGGCGACTTTTATTCCCAGTGTCAAAGCGCCGAATGCCGACATGCGCTCGTCCTCGGAAGAGAAAACCTGACCTGCAGGTACGGGCGTAGGTGCGGTTTCCGCCGGGGAATTTGTTGCAATATAAAAATCGGCTTCATTCTGGGAATATAATCTCAGGAGCGGCATGACCGTCCACCCGTTCGAGATCGGCTGCACATACTCCGCATCGAGCGTATGAGCCCTTATGCCGAATGAGTCGGAGTAGAACCGGTATGACAGTCTAGCCGTACCGTCGCTGCCTTCGAAGTGGTGGTTCCAGCGGGTCATGAGCGTGGTCATGTTGCGGGTGCCTGGCCGGTTATCGGCATACTTGTATGGGTCGGAGAAGTATCCCGTTCCATGTGAATAACCGAGATTGAACTGTGCGATATCGTTCTTCGTCAGTACCCTCGTCACCCCGACCAGTCCCGCCACGGCCTTTTTCGACTTGTCGGTGGCGCCGGGGATCTGAGGCATGATCGTATCGTCAGTCAGGCTTGCTCCGAGCGACCAGGTTGTGTTCTTGTCGGCGGAAGAGAGGCTTCCAAGGACAGAATAACCCCTTGAAATATAATCTGTTTCACTTGAATAACTGCCGCCGACGGTCACGGTGCCCTGCGAAAAGTAGCGCGTCACAGCCAGGTCGCCTGCATTGCGCCGGTCATGCATGTTCGTCAAGGCCGAAGTGTGATACTGGGGGGAGGCGCCGGTCACCGAATCATAGGTGTAGTTGAGACCGACCGACCACTTCCCTGCCACGGGCACAAGGGTCGATACCGTATACGCGTTCACTTTGATCCGGTCTGCGGAGCTTCCTGGAGTACCTGTGGCGCCTCCGCCGCTCGTGGTGGTCGCCGTTGACGCTCCGGATATGAGATCATAGCGGAGATCGTCAGCGGCTCTGCGCGTTGTCGTCGATGTCGAGGAGGATGTTCCGCCTGTTCCCGGGACAGTTTGGGACTCGCTGTAGTTCAGGTATTTGAAACTGACCATTCCGCGTTCGGGGGCGGACTCGGCCGAGGCAAAATCCAGGGCCGGGAGCGACATCGCTGCAGTAAGAAGTGCGGTGCCCAGGATGTTGGACTTCGTTATTGATGATTGTTTCATACTTTTCAGGATTAGGATTGATCAATTGCAGCCGCAGCCACCGCCGCCCACACCAGCGCCGCCGGAAGCAGCCTCTTTACTGCTGTAGATGTGCTCTGTGTATCTGGTATCAAGCGGATCGTAATCAAAGGTCATTTCCGGTTTGGCCAGGTTCTCCCGCTCCCAGGGCTGTACCGCCGTGCCTGCCGAACAACCTGAAAGGGCTGAAGCCACCATCAGCATGATGGGTGCGCCCATAAGAAATCGGACAATGGGTGTTTTGCTCATTTTTTACCCTCCAGTGCATTCTGAATTTTTTTCTCAAGCTCGGCCCGGTCGCTTTCCCTGAACCCCTGATGCTGATAGAGGACCCTGCCGTCACGACCGATGAGGTAGCTGGTCGGCATTCCCTTCACCCCATACGCCTTAGGGTTGACACCCTTTGAGTCGAAGGCAACCGTGAAGTTTGCAGGAGTCTGGGTCAGGAATTTTTTTGCGTCCTCCGTTCTGCCATCAACATTGACCGCGATGACCTGAAAACCTTTCGACTTGTATTTCGACTGCATCTCGTTCATCCAGGGAAACGACTGTTTACACGGTCCGCACCATGACGCCCAGAAATCAAGGTAGACCACCGAGCCCCCCTTGTCGGAGAGCCTTACCGTACCGCTCTGTCCCGGCAGGCTGAACTCCGGCGCCTTACTGCCGGGGTCGAGCGCATAACCTGTCGGACCGAACGCAAAACAGGCAGCGAGGGTAACAATGCCCCCCCTGATCATTCTGATCATCTGATTTTTTTTCATAGAGAAGGATTTTGAGGGTTCTTGAATATTGTTTCGGCGATTTAAGGTATCAATTGTAGTTAGTGGCAATCCCCCTGTTCTTGTCATTCTGATCCCGACTTGCAGGGGGAGGAATCCAGAATCCATTGTTTGGTAATAAGATGGATTCTTCATTCCTCTACGCTTCATTCAGAATGACAGACTGCTGCCATGTTATCAGTGCGACCTGTTGTCGACGGAGTAACAAGACTCGCGCACAACCTGAAATCACTGGTGACGCATAGAGCCAGGATCAGCTCTCCACTCTTCATCTGACCCGGGGGCATTCGCTCGAACCCAGACCTGGAGAAGCATCATCGTTTCTTGTTGCCCCCTGCCTTAACAATCGTTAAGTATGAGCGCAAAAAAAACGGAGCCGAAGTGTTTCGGCCTTCGTTTTCCTGACTGACAGGTAGTTATGCAGTTTCTTGATCACGTGGCATTCTGCCTGCTGATGAGGCGGAGCTGTATGTTCAGCAGAGGTAACTGAGGCAGCCACTGTTAAAAGCTATGTATAAGCTGATATTAAAACAAATTAAAATATACTTAAAATTCTGGGGGTGCAGGGAGGGCATGTCGCGGGAACCCAAACGACAGACCCGCCGGAAGGCGGGTCTGTCGTTTGGGAAATGTCGAATCAGGGCTTACTTGGCAAGCTTGACGGAAGCCGTCGCGGTTCCTCCATCGGCCACGGTGACCATGGTTTTGGCGGCTGACTTCAGTTTCTCGTTCCAGGCGGCTACTTCATACGTACCTGCCGGGACACCGGTGATGGTGAACTTGCCGGTTGCATCGGTGACCGCAGAATAGTCGCTGTCAACAACGACGACATATCCGGACATTTCAGAGTGCACGTTGCAGAGCAGGTTCACTACGCACGGCTTGTCAAAAACCACCGTCTTGGACATACCAGGGTTGTAGGTGCCAAGGTTGAACTTCTTGCAGACATCAGCTGAGAAGATGTTGTGGTTGACCTTGTCGTTGTTCTTGAACTCGACAGATGATCCGGTCGGAACGGCAAGCACATGGGGAACAAAGACCAGGTTCTTCTGGTCAACGACACCTTTCTTGGGCACGATAGGTCCCTTTACGCCTTTCAGGTAGACCACGGTATCTTTCTTATACTTTGCGATGGCAGTATCGACGGTACCTGTTACGGTGCCAGCGCAGAATGCGTTCGACGAGAGCACGCCGAATCCAGCCACGAGAAGGGCTGTCTTCAGAAAGGTCGATTTGATTTTCATCATAAACTCCTTGTGGTTGTTGGTATTTGGTTGTGGATTCATGCTGGATGAAGTCCATTCATGAAAGAACAAGAAAGAACATGTAAATAATTTCACGTTTTACGGTAATTGTCAGTCGTCAGTTTCCGGAAAAGGTCTTGACATAGGACACCAGGCAGTCGATCTCCTCCTTGTCGAAGCTCTTGCCCCATGGAGGGCACATGTTGGATCTGCCGATCGATGCCGAGCCCTCACTGATCACCTTGAAGATCGTCTCATCGGAAAGCGTCTTCATGAACGCCTTGTCGGTGAAATTCGCAGGCTGGGGCGTCAGGGAAAATCCGTAATACTGACCACTGCCGTCACCTGCGTCGCCATGGCACTCATAGCAGTAGTGGTTGTAGAGACGCTTGCCCTCCTTGAGGTCGAACGGCAGATTCTCCTCACGGGCGGCCACGGCAGCTGAGTCGGCTGCCGTGGCTTTGCTGTTACCTGCTTTGGAGCTGTTGCCCGGCTTCTTGCCGCATCCGGTGATGACGAGTACCGAGAGTGCGGCCAGAAGCGCTGTTTTCCTGATTGTTATCTTGTTTTGCATCACTTGGCAGTAAGTTTCAGGGTCATCAAATAGTTGGTCAAGAAAATCCTCTCTCGTTCCGTGAACCCGTAATTGGGTTCGACGATATCGGGCTTGAACTTCCTCGAATTTTCAAGATGCTTGAAGATGAATCCAGGCATCAGGCGGTTTCCGACGTTCGAGAGGTTCGGACCTACGGCTCCTCCGTCTGAACCGATCTGGTGGCAGGCAACACAACCTTTCTGGTCATAGAGCTTCTTGCCGAGGCTGATCTGGTCCGGCGTGGTGACGTCGGTGACAACCGGCAGATTCTTCGGAATATCCGGCGTGACCAGCTCCTGCTGCAAGTAGTTCACGACCACATCGACATCCGACCTGTTCGTGTCCTCGACCTTCTGCACTCCAAGATTGAACTTGGGCATCGTGATCTTCGCCGGTTTCACTCCCCCGGTCAGACCGAGTTTCGGCATCTGCTGAAGCAGCGGACGGATGACGTCCGGATTGGCAAGGAACCCTCGTATCCAGCTCTCCTGCAGCTTGCTGCCGGCATAGGTGAGATCAGGGGCGTAGTCGGCACCGATCCCCTTGATGCTGTGGCAGTTGGTGCACTTAACGTCGGCAATCACCTTGGCGAAGTCTCCCGTGAACTTGTAGCTGGGCACACCGGCCATCTTGTCGAGCTCCTGGCGCGAGGGCACCATGAAGCGGACCGGCACGTTCGAGTCGGTGAAGCCATACAGCACTGCGGCAAGCTCGTTGACCTCCTTTTCTGAGAGGCCGAAGTTCGGCATGCGCAACCCGAGCCTGAATCCTCTCGGATCTCTCAGCTTCTGCTTGATGTAGCTCAGTCGATCGTTCGATATCGAGTTCTTCAACTTGCCGAAATCGAGCAGATCGACCGGTTTGCTGCCGATGGACGAAAGCTCGGTACCGATCTTCTCGCGCATCTCATCGCTTCTCAGGAAGGTCACTCCCTGGCTTTTCAGTGAAGGAGCAACCTGGACCATCTCCATGCCCTGTATCTTGTGGCAGCCATAGCAACCATACTGCTGGATAATGTCCTTTCCTTTCTTGATCGAAGCGGCCTTGATCTCGGAAGGAGTGGTGTAGTTCATCTCACCTTCATCGTCCTGATACTCGCTCGTGATGTACTCGACCAGGGAGTTGATCTCCTCGTCGGTGAAGCGGAATCGGGGCATCTTGGTGCCGGGGAAATATTTGTTCGGATCCTTGATCCAGTTGAACATCCAGGTCTTGTTGACCTTGCTGCCGACCTTGCTGAGATCAGGCGCATAGACCTTCACATTGTTGCCGCCCTTGCCGTTGGTCATATGGCACAGGTTGCACCTTGCCTGGCTCCAGAGGGCCTTGCCTTTCTCAACCAGATCGGCATTCGGAGTGCTGGCGGCATAATCCACATCATGCCTTGTCGTGCCGGACATGCTGAACAGGTAGTCCGCAACGGCCTCGGCCTGATCCTTCGTGAAGAAGAACTTGGGCATTCGGGCGGTCGAAAAATATTTTTTGGGGTCCATGAGCCACCTGAGAGCCCAGGAGTAGTTGACCTTCGTTCCGACGTTGGTCAGTTCAGGGCCTACGTCGCCCATACCTTCGTAGCCGGGAATCTTGTGGCAGCTGTAGCAGCCGTATTTCCTGATGAGCTCAGTGTTGCCGGCGATCTTTTCGGCGCCGCGCAGCCCCTTGATGTCACCATGGCAGTTCAGGCAGGAGGTCTGGGTCATATCACCCCTGAGCATCGGCTCTTCCCAGTGCTTGACGTTCCCATGGGCTTTCTCGATCGTGGTTGTCGCACGTCCCTGGCCGCGATGGCAGAAGGTACATCCGAACTTGCCGGGATCGTGGTTGCCGAGATAGACGAAGCCGAGAGGATGCTTGGCGTAGGGCTCCTTTTTTGAAACCTGCACTTTGCTTTCGATGCCTGCATGGCATGACACACATCGGTCAGCCTTGTCGGTATCCTTGATCATGTACTGCTTGATCTCGATCGGAGCCTTGTCGTTGTTGGCGATCATCTCCTTTTTGTCTTCAAGGGACTTCTTGATCGCCTCGATCTCTGCACGTACTTCCGCCATGCCGCCGGTAAGCTTGGAGATCTCCAGCTGCAGGGGTTCCGATTTAGCCACAAGCGCCTTGCCGTTCTTGTCGATTGCATCGATCTGGTGCTGCAGCGCGTCCATCTTGACCTTGTACTCCGGCTTCTGGGTCTTTGTGAAGTAGTACTCGGTCTCAAGATACTGGCCACGGGTCATCTGCAGCTCCTTCTGGTTGACCGCGATCTTCGCGTGCAGGTCGTCGAGCTGGGCATTCAACTGGACATAACGGTCGTGCACGCCCTTCTGCTTGAACGCCTCCTCAGCCTTCGCGAGCTGCGCTTCGAGCATCGAGAGCCTTCTCGCCCCGCCGCTTCTGCGGAACTCAAGCATGGCTGCCTGATAATCCTTCTCGAGCTTGTCGTGTTTGAGCGATTTGTACTCCTGCTGGTAATGTTTCCAGGGTCTCAGGCCAAACTCGTCGTCCCAGATCACCCATGCTGACAAAACCAGCAGGATGATGCTCAGGCCCGCAAAGATATAGGCTCTGTACTTGGATGAATTTTGATTCTCACTCGCCATTTTCAACAATTAATTTAATGGGCTATAGAATGACACCTGTTTCCGTAAAGCATCTGCCGACAGCAGAATCAAACGTTGAACCAGGGGGTTATCCAGACATACTTCACCAGGAATACAAGCCTGAGGATCATCTTGATCGGCACCGACATCATCGTGATGAACAGGAACATGATGATGTTGTAACGAATCATGCCGAGCTGCGCAAGCAATTCCGGATTGTTCTTTTTCCAGTACCTGAGCGGCAGGAGCATGCCCGCGACATAATACGCGATCACCACGAATGCGCCGATGATGAAACCGGGTATCGAACGTGATTCGATACCGATCACCTGGGTCAGATCCTTGGTGGGCTCGAACACGACACGCTGGTGGTCCCACTCCTGCCAGGGCCAGTACCAGAGCCAGCCCGGGCCCCTGTCAAATACGCCGATGACGATAAGGAGCAGCCAGAGGATGAAGAATCCGAACGAAAAGATCAGGATCGCGTATTTCCTCTCCGAAAAGGTATAGTAGCCGTTCCCTTTCGGGTTGATGTCGATGTACGGAATCGCGATCAGCCCGACAACGATCAGTGAAGGCAGCACCACGCCGGCCAGCCATGGATCGAAATAGACCAGCAACTCCTGAAGCCCGAGGAAATACCAAGGAGCTTTCGCAGGGTTAGGAGTGATCGTCGGATTGGCGATCTCCTCAAGAGGGGCGTCAACGGCGATCGACCAGATGGTCAGAAACACCATGACGGCCAGAGAGATGATCAGCTCGATCCGCACCAGCGGTTTGAATGTATCGACATCCTGGTCGAGCGCTCCCTCGACAGGCAGGCCCGAAGCCAGGAGCTTGTCGTTCTCGAACGCCTGCTGGAAAGCCCAGACCATGAAAAAGCTCACCATGATGACCATGATCACAATGGCGATATTGTCAGGCTGGGTAATGATTTCAATAAATGGGTTCATAATGTTCTATACCCGTCTTTTAATTTTTAGGTCTTGAAATGCCGCCGTCTTTCCTGACACGCCAGAAATGAACGAACATGAGAATGATCGAGATGAGCGGTATGGCGATGCAATGCCAGATGTAGGATCTGAGCAGCGCGTTACCACCCACCCTCGCACCGCCGAGGAGCGCGAATCGAATGTCATTGTAGGGTGTGATGTGCAGGTATTCGCTGAACGGCCCCTGATATCCGAGGAGCGGCGTCGCTGCGCCCATGTTGGTACCGACCGTGATCGCCCAGAATCCGAGCTGGTCCCAGGGGAGGAGGTATCCGGTAAAACTCAGCATGAAGGTCATCACGAGCAGGATCACGCCGATACCCCAGTTGAACTGACGGGGAGCTTTGTAGGAGCCGGTCATGAACACCCTGAACATGTGAATCATCACAACGATGACCATGAAGTGGGCCGCCCAGCGATGAAGGTTCCTCGAAATGACGCCGTACGGAACCTGGAATTCAAAGTCCTTCATGTCCAGATAGGCCAGGTCGGTCGTCGGGTGGTAATAGAACATCAGCACAACACCCGTGATGGTCAGGATGATGAACGCGAGGAACGTGATACCGCCCATACCCCAGGTGTAGCGGAGTTTGACGGCGCTTTCGCGGACACGGACCGGATGGAGGTGCAGGAAAACGTTGCCGAAAATGGCCAGAGCCCTGTTTCGGACATTATCCCGGTAATCTCTTCTGAATACGGATTTCCATATCAGATTTTTTTTGACTTTGTCGTATAAGTTATTCATGTGCCTGTCGAGTTATTTGTTACCTACATCTTACAGGTAGCCGCGAAGCCTCTGGGCCTGCTTTTCGTATTCTGCAGGCATCTTGCGCGTGCCATCAGGATTGATCATCTCGATGGCGAACCAGGGACAATCGATGGCGCAGATGTTGCAGCCGGTACAGCAGCTTTCGTCGACTTCGGCAACGCCGTTGAAGTTAAGCTCGGATTCGACGATCGTGATGCAGTTCGAAGGACAGCTCCTGACACAGATTCCACAACCGGTGCAGAGATCGTCGATCTTCCTGGCCACAGCCCGTTTCCTTCTGCCTCTCTCCCCTGCCTGCGATTGTTCTGCGGACGTCACGGCAATTTCCATATTGATATCTTCATCTTCCATGATGTTCATCAAGATTTCTGTTATTCATTTACCGGGCTACGCTTTCAGCAGACTCTGCGGATAGACTTCGTTTGACTCCTTGCCGGGAATGCCCGGAAATTTGATGGTCTTGTCTACCTGAAGCTGCCCGTCTTCAGCGATGCTGATCTTGAATCGGTCCATGGGTCTCGGAGCGGGTCCCTCGAAATTAAGTCCGGTGATGTAGTAACCGCTGCCATGGCAGGGACATTTGAACTTTTTCTGCGACTCCAGCCAGCTCGGCGTACATCCAAGATGGGTGCACCGCGACTCCATCGCGAAAAACCTTCCATCCTGCAGCCTGATGATCCACGTTCCGAACTCCCTCTGGTATTGCGAGTTTACCGTTCCCGGGGGGTAGTCGTTGGGCAAGCCGACTTTGAACTGCGATGGTGGTTCGAACAGCACCCTCGGGTAAAAGAACCTGAGAAAAGCGTAAGAGTTTATGGCGAGGAAACCGGCAAGGCCACCCCAACCGACGCGTGTCAGGAACTTTCTCCTGTCGTTGTCGATAGGTTCAGGACCGCCTGCGATATCCTGTTGCTCGTCATGGAGCGTTCTGTCATCCTGCATTGGATATAGTTTTTACTTTCAATGAAATCATTTCAGAATCTGAGTCTCATCGGTCCAGGACCCGGCGAAACTTTCAAGTATATAAAAAAGGCGTGCTCACTCCAAGGCTGTTCCAAACAATGCCGGAATGCATCCCTGTCTGCGAGCACACCCCCAACACAACCAAACACACAACAACACTGTCAACCAAAACCAGCACACACGAGAGAACACACAAAAAGCCCACACGCACCGGGGTGCGCATCGGCATGAGAAAAACATTGAAGTGAGAAAGAGCGCGATAGCAAGCGTCAGGGAAAGAAGCGCCCATCAAAGAACACTTTGGTGAAACAGTTACGAACACCTCTTTCCAGACACTTGCAGAATCAGCCGATCATGGTATCAGAACGCAAACCCACCGGTCAACTGGACGGTATTGACGGTGGAGCCTGAGGTCACCCGATTCGTCGTTGCTGTCCACTGCCTGAGGTTCTGCGTATAAGCGGCCGTCAGGTAAGCATTGGCGCGTACATGGGTCGTGAGCGTATAGGTCAGGGTCGGGGCATCCTGCTGGTTGAGGCCGGTGTAGACAATCGATCCCTTCATCCATGGATACAGGAAGTACGCCGCTTCGGCTTTTATGTTGTTCCTCCTGATGTTGACGCTCCTGCTGTAGCCGATGCCACCAAGGAAGTTGCCGTGGCTTCCCGTGATGTCAGCCTCCCAGACGAGACGCTCGGCCTGATTCGTAGTCGCGAAGGCACCCGGGGTATAGGTTCCTGACGCGCTCGGGGCGACCGCGGTTCCGGGAGCGGCGCTGTAAACCATTGCGGCGAAGGTCACCTGGTTGTCAAGGCCTACGAACTCGTTGCCGTAGGTGCCACCGGCACCGCTCAGGAGACCGGCGCCGCCCATCTTGTACCTCGCGCGGAAGTATTTCAGATCCGAAAAGCTGTTGGTTGCACCGTTACCGGCCTGACCGACGCCAGCGGTGAATTTGAGGTGGTCCTTCGGGATGTAGACCAGCTCGGCGACGTTGCTTCCCGCGGCGTTACCGAAGGCGGGAACGAGCGCAGACGCGAAGGCGGTGTTGTTCGTGGCGTTGCCGAAGCTGAGATCGGTAAAGCCGTTACCCAACGCGATTTTCAAACCCGGCTTGAAATTCCACACCAGCTGGCCCGTCGTGCTTCCTGCCGTGGGATTGTACTGGACGAGAGCGGAAAGGTTGTCGCCCATCGTGCCGCCGAAGAAGATGGTCGAGTTGTTGAACACGCCGTTACCCCACTTAGAGAAACCAGGGGTGACGATGGTCCCGTTCTGTCTCTGGGAATCTGTGGCATAATCGTAAACCAGACCGCGCACCCAGAGCGAAACTGGCGCATACCCCGGAATCTCAGCCGGCCAGGGGCTCTTGGGGAATGTCTTCTTCCAGCCGTCGGCACCCATCTTCAGCTGCTCCTGCTTGGACTTGTCCTCATCCTCTCCGCCTGGCCAGCGATAGCCGTTGTTCTTGAAGGCTTCACCAAAGGCGTTCCTGCTCGGGAATCCCGAGTGACAGGTGTAGCACGATGTGCCGTACTTTCTTGCGAAAGCCGGAATCGCCGAGGCGTCCTGGCTCGGAACAAGCATGGGTACCGCACAAAGGGAAACAAGAGATGCGATAGTTAAACCTTTCCTCATAAATTTCTCTCCACGTGTTGATTATTGGTAGATGTTGATTACTTAGCGAGATGACGATACGACTAACCCGAGCAAAGCCGCTGTTATAGCCTATACAATTGTTAACCATGACAACCCGGATGAGACGCTCAATCCCCTATCCGTTGGCATACGGGAATATTGTTAACAATCGTTAATGATTCCTAAGGAACATTAACAATTGTTGATAAGCTTTCACATGGAAAGTGAATCGGGCTTGATCAACCGGCCTACGTCATCCCTGTGACAAAAAGATGAGGTAAACTATATAGCTATACGGTTAAAATGCGAGCGATGCGTAAAAAAAGCAATCTCCGGATCAGGTGAACCTCACCAAGCCTTTAAAAGCCCGGCGATTAAATCTGTATTCAGGAGTTTGCCCTGGAAGGCACACGGGAATTTCAATCCTCGTGGAACCAACCTCGGCACAATCAGAATTCAACGTGTAAAGGAGGCCGCATCAACAAATCAGAAAGGAATCTTCATCGGATCACAAAACCCCGAGAGCCGGAAGTGAGCGCTCATAGGAGGGGAAAGGTATTCATCATTTCAAGTGGCAACGCATAAAGGAGGGAAACCTGACCTTACAACATTGCCCTACTGACCTACTTAGGGTAATTTTAATAAAAAGGAACTCTTTTTCCAAATATTAACCTTATCACAGAAACTTTTTTCAGGAATTATATAATAAGCATGAATGGCTCCTCAAGGGCTTTGGGTCGCATCCGTTTCTTTGCGCAGCTTGCGGTAGCTTCTGCACCCGCATTTGCATCCGCTCTCACAGGATTTCCTGTACCAGGAGAGTGCTTCTGACTTGTCCTGCTGAACGCCCCGGCCGGTTTCATACATCTCGCCGAGATTGAACATCGCCTCTCCATTCCCCTGCTCGGCTGACTTGCGGAACCACCTTACCGCGTCGATGTCGCTCGGCTCGGTGCTCAACCCGAGCTTATAATAGACTCCTAGCTTGTTCTGTGCATTGGCATCGCCGTTCTCCGCCTCTGCGCGTATCGCCTGGAGGCGTGCCGGATCGGCATTTGCCACTGGAGAAGTAAGGGCAAAGAGAATCAGGATCGGGAAAAGGTTTCTCATTGGAACGACCTCGACGGGGTTGAAAGGCAATGGCGTCTTATGACTTCGATAACATAACATTTCAACATGGATGAAAAAAAACAGGGCCCTGACGAAGGGGGCCCTGTTCTGAAGCAACCGGACGAGAACGTCAGCTCCTTTTCAGAAGCTCTGGGTTATCCCGACGTTGAAAGAGCGGCCCATACCTGCGAGGGCGTCGAAATAAACCGGCCTTCCGCTGACAGCAAGGGAGCGATCGAAGTTGACCCCTCCCAGCGGAAGGAAATAGAACTTGTCGAAGAGGTTCATCACCCCGAAATCTATCCGCATGTTCTTGTACTGGTAGGCCGTGCGAAGGTTCACCAGCACATATCCGGCGGTACCTGGTTCATAACGGAGAGGATCCACATCCGACTTTTGGTCGACCAGCTGCAACTCGACGGCGTTGGTCCATCCCTTGACCTTCTGTTCGAGCGTCAGGTTGCAGTTCAACGGCATCATGTGATAGAGGCCGTTACCTGTTTCACGATCGGACCCGTGAACATACCCGACGGTGCCCCTGAGCTGCCCGGAACCCCACGCATCGCTGTTCCATAATGATGCTTTTCCCGAGATGTCGATGCCGTAGAGCACGGCATCCTGATTGGCAAACCGGAGGATGTTGCGGGTGCCGGGCGCTGTGCTGTTACCGATGTCATGGACGCCGATGTAGTTGCTGACATAGGTGAAATAGGGGGTGATCTTCAGCTCATGGCGCTGCTTGTCTTGATCATGCCAATCCGCCGAGATGCTCAGGGTGTGAGCTCTCTCCGGCTTGAGATCCGGATCTCCTACGTAACCGTTCCCATCCCCGAACCAGCCGAGCATGCCGCTCGTCATCCACATAGTCGACCAGGCATACCGCTCGTACAGATTGGGCGAACGGGTCTTCATGGCATATCCGAACTCGTAATCAGCCGTCGTCGTCGGCTTGTACCTGAAAAGCGCGGTAACATCCCAGTTGCTGTCGTTCCGTGCATGTGAGCGGCTGTTGAAGGCGATGGAATCCTGCAGGTAGTTGGTGCTCATCATCCCGGCCATGTTCTGGTTATTGTATCCCTGAACGTCGCCCGTGTCCATTCGTACCTGTTCATTACGAACTCCGATAATCGTGGTAAGCTTTTCGGACGGCTTCGCTTCCCACTCTGCGAAAAAGGCGTATCGGTCCCTGCGACCGTTGTTGATGTTCAGGAAGGTATTGGGGCCCATCGTGGCGACGGTTGAGGTGATCGGCGGCCACCAGTCGTCAAGGGTGAACCTTTGGAACTCGTTGCCCAGGCGGAGGATGCTTCCACTTCCGACCTTGATGTCCGTTTTCAGGGCATAGCCGAGATTGATGCCGTGGGTGTCCATGGGCATGTTCGGCATCCTGAGTGGAAAGGTCAGCTTGTCCGGACCGGAGTTCATTTGGTGCCAGGTGTTGTTCCAGTTTACGCTTGCATCAATATTTCCCCATCCGAAGTCGCCCTTGTAGGCGAGATTCGCGTAAGAGGCGTCGTTGCCGGTCATATCCATCCACTGGTTCACGAAACCCTGCGACGGAATTGACTGGTGACCGGCCTTCAACGTAATGAGTCCGTTGTCCGTTTTGGCTGACAGCGTCATGCCGAGGTTGTTCGACTCGTAATAGGTGGAGGTGACGGTGTTGCCGTGCCCATCGACGTAATCGCCTCCCTTGTCGTGGGAAGCCGTGATTCCGAAACTGAGGCTGCTGCCGGCGACCGAGGCTGAAAGTGCTGCTCCCCGGGCATGGTTATTGCTTCGAAAATAGGAGGAAAACGCACCGGCCTCTACGATTCCCCGCCCCTTGACTGCAAAGAGCGGCGGATCGGATTCCACGATGATCGTGCTGCCGATGCTGTCGCCCCCAAGGCTGACCGGAGTCAGGTTGCCCGTCACGGTGATCGAACCGACACTCGTCGCCGGGATATAGGACAACGGAGGATTCATGTGGTTGGCGCACGCCGAACAGATGATCATGTTGTCAATGAAGATCTGCAACCGGTCATCCGCAAGGCCGTTGACGACCGGAAGGCTCGACACGCCGCCCCCGGTCTGCAGGCTGACACCTGGCTGGTCGGAAAGCAGCGATGCCGTGTCGCTCGATTTTATCCGCTTGTCCGGTTCAGGCTTGGCAGACTTTACCGCTGGCGCCGTTACGACGATCTCCTCAGACTGGAGGTCGGCGGCAAAAGCCGAAGCCGGTGACACCGAGATGGCGGCAAGAAGTGAGAGCGTCCTGATATTTCTGTAAAATCCTTTTGAAGAATGCATAAGTGTGAATATGAAAAATGGTTTGTAATACGATTCCGAATTAACGGCAACGGTTAAACGGAATCATCCGGCCACTCGTAAACCTGACGGTCTGAGATCGGACGCACGGAAACCGTGCGCGTCATCGGACACGCTCAGCCTGGCCTGCATTCCGAAAAAGCAGGTCAGGCTATGGGCTAAGAAAGCAGATCGGGAGGGTGATCGATCGGGTGAAGAACGCCGTCGTCCAAAGCCCATGAGCCTGACAATCCCTTCGGGACGGCGTTCGCTGAAGGATGCGGTATGGGGTATTGACCGGGTTCGAGGCCAGGCATGGGGTCAGGCGCCTGGTCAATGGATTTGTTCGAGGGGGCTTTTTCAGGGGAATCCTGTTGACTCTCCTGAGCCGAGGCGATTGTCTTGTTCAGAAAGCAGCGGCCGCAGCAATTTTTCGTCCTCTTTTCACAGACCGTCCTGGCGATCGCGCTCCGGTTCATCGAGAACAGCCCGCAGTAAACCGCAACGCAGTTGATCTGCGCCATCATTCCGAAAAGCAACAGAACGATAACAGAACGGGTGGATGAAACCATGATGAAAAAGGATAACCGGGAATCTGGGGTGCAGGGATCGTCGGACATGCTGACAATCCTGGGTGATGCCTGGTCTGCTCCTTTGCGGGAAGACCTGATAATATTACTACATAACCCTATAACCAATATAACAAAACCTGCCGAATCAACCACCGGTCGCCTCATTTCTCTGACATCCACGAATCCGACAACATTTATCCTTCTCCGAAAAGCACGGCTTGTCGTACCTTGATGACTTCGAACATTTTCACTCACAACCGGGCCAAGCCCGACAACAGCACCAGGACAAAAGTTATGGCCATGACCGTTGAAATCAGGGATGGAAAGCTCTGCATCGAGATCGACATGCAGAAACCCGAGCCCTCGGCGTCGGGGAAAACCCTTGTTGTCGCCAGCACCAAAGGCAACGTCGTCACCACTGTGGTCGTCGACGGAAAGCCGGTGACCATCGGGCTCAACGCCTATATCAAACGCTGAGCCGAAGGGATACCGTGTGCGTCGCCAGGCCTTGGGACGATACTGTAATATAAAGCCCGGTCACAACGACGTTCAACAATGAACAGGCCGGCCATGTGCTTGAATAATTACGGTTTGAAGCTGTTCGGCGCATCCGGTCTCGCTCCTCGAGGCATATGCGGTCTCATCGCAGGCGTTGAGTGATCCGATTCCGCTGCCGTAACGACACAACCACTTGCCACTACGAGGCAACGTCGCGCATCTGCCTTGAGGGTTGGCATCTTGAAAGACTTATGGTTAACGTATGGTCCAGGATTTGATGATTTCACCCGCTGCAAGCCCCTCTCCACCTTCGACTGAATCTCTCTTAACACATACATCGATCATTACATAGCTTCTCTTTGCCCAGCGGTCTTCGCTTCATTGAAAATTCTTAACCTCAGCAGTGAACGTATAGCTATCGGGCATTGTTTTAAATTTTAAAGTAATATTTTAAAAGCACTTATAATTATTATCAGAGATAGGATATAAACTTTTATTACTGATAGAATAAAGCCGTTTTAGCGGCAGCCCCAGATTCGAAGAAATAAGTTATTGAATGTGGTGACTTATCGTAAATCACAATATCGATATAAATAAAAAACTAACAGAGAGCTTAATCAACCCGTCAAATAGCGATTGCCGAATATTGATATTCATCAATAAATCATAAAGTTATCTCATATATCAAGCAGAATTACCTGGTGAAGTACACGAAAAGTATAATAGGTTTTTTGTAATGTCACGAGAGATTCGGATGAATGGTATGAACAATAGATGCTGCTGGTGACAGACAGCGGAAGAGTGTTCACATCAGACTGATTGAGCAACATGATAACAGGAGATCATCGATGAAAAAATCAATCTGGCTGGCTGCCGGAATCGCAGGAATGGTTTTTGGAAATGCTTCTGCAGTTGTTATTGAAAACACTGCAACACAAGTCGACACCAAGAACGAGGAGACACCTATGACAGAATCGAAACCTACGCTGATCATGTTGCCTGAATTAGGCTTTTCAGTTGCCATAGGAAGCTCAAACGATATTATCATCTTCGAACTTCACTAATATCAGTACAACAAGGAAGCAGTGAACCCGAAAATCGGATTCACGTGTATCGGAGATATGATGTCAGTTACCAGTGTCATGTTACGCATCAACTGACTGATGCCAGGCAAAAGTGGCTTGTCTCATGTTTTATCCAAGTAGAAATCGCCATCGGGTTCGAAATCGATTCTTCTAACCCACGATGCCAATGGAGTTCGATCTGGATTTCGATTTCGATGATGCGAGAATGAGTTTATCTCTGCAAGGACAGCCTGAAGAGTATTTTCGATTGACATGTCACTAGTGATCAATATTCACAATTAACAGGAGACGATGACATGAGCACTTTGAGAATCTTTGCAATTATTCTGATCGTATCTGGCGTACTGGGTTTGATCTATGGCAGCTTCAGCTACACAAGGGAGACGGAGGCGGTCAAGGTTGGGCCTGTAGAGCTTTCCATGAAAGAAAAGAAAACCGTGAACATTCCGGTCTGGACAGGTGTCGGGGCGATCGTCGCAGGTGCCGGCCTGCTGCTGTATGGGGCCAGGAAGAGCTGAACATGGATGCGTGCACGGCTCAGGTCACCACACCGCCAGGGGAACTCCCCCTCTGTACTCACGATAACCTGAGCCGTGTCACCGGCACATAACGCTCCCCGGAATTCCGGGAGTATCTGCATGGAAAAGGCAAAGAGCCAAAACGATTGGCTGGATAACTACTGGCGTTATGCCGATACGTTGAAGGAACTCCAGCAGGCAATCGTCGACCGCGACAATTGCCGGTCGCCCGACCACCCGAACCATAACAAGATGTAACACCTTTGGCCTGGCAAAGCATCTCCTTGATCATGCTTAAAGTCCATCCCCCGCCTGCATACGCACAAGCAGATCCCTCAATCCCGACCTTCGTTCTGTTCTTCGCTTCACCGCTGAGCTTAACACCGCTTCGTCAC
>Ga0326732_1000091_pt1 | contig 20156 bp, 14 predicted proteins | sample MHFSIPfraction_4_FD_207644 | JGI IMG/M metagenome (GOLD analysis project Ga0326732, IMG submission 207644) | Lab enriched peat soil microbial communities from Michigan Hollow, Ithaca, NY, United States - MHF12FN SIP fraction | ecosystem: Environmental > Terrestrial > Soil > Wetlands > Peat...
GACAGGTCGGGACAACGAAGCCATTGGGTCGCGCAACAGATTTACAGGAGTGCCGTTACCCCAGCCGCTGCCGCATCGCCTCGTAGAGCAGCACGCCCGTCGCAACGCTGACATTGAGCGATTCGACGCACCCTGCCATGGGAATGCGCACGACCGTATCGCATCGCTTCCTCGCTTCGGAACCGATCCCGCTGCCTTCGGCGCCCATCAGGAGGGCCACCGGCCGACGCCAGTCGATGTCGGTATGGTTCTTTTCGGCATCCATGTCGGATGCGACCACCTGGAACCCGCGTTCATGCAGCAGGTCGAGGCATTTGACCAGGCTCTTCACCTTGCAGACCCGCATGTGCGAAAGCGCTCCGGCAGAAGCCTTGTGAACGGTGGCATTGACAGGGGCCCCCTTGCCATCGATCAGGATGACCGCATCGGCTGCCACGGACTCCGAGGTCCTGATGATCGCCCCGACGTTGTACGGGTCCTCTAGGCCGTCCAGGATCACGAGCAAAGGAGCGGTGTTCCTCGGTGCGGCGAGCACCTCTTCGAGGCTGTAGAAGGTCACGCTGCTGATCAGCGCGCAGACCCCCTGGTTCTTGGCCGTTCCGGACAGTTCGGTGAGCTTCTCCATGCGTGCCTTGCCGCAGGGAATCTTCAGGCGGCGGGCCGTGATGACGATCTCCTTGAGCTTGGGATGCGAGGTATTGAACTGCAGATAGATCTTCTCGACGCTCTCGGGTTTGGTCTGCAGCAGTTCGATCACGGCGTTGCGGCCATAGACGACCTGCTCGGGATGCTCCTTCGCAGAAGCACCGGAAATACCTTTATTCTCCAACAAAACCCCCCTCCAGAGGTGCGTTATACATGCGATGTGAGGCCCGCCCGGGAGGCCGGCAGAAAAGCGAACAGAATTGAAGTATATCAGTTTTTTTCCTATCTTAAAAAGCACTCTCGAAGCTTTCTCACCTGCGACGGTAACTTTTGCTGTTCCTTCGTGGTTTTACTAGTCGAGGATCGCCAGTCCCATCAAATCATAATCCAGTTATTGATCGTATGACCCGGACATTCAAGACAATGGAGGGGAATGAAGCTCTTGCTCATGTCGCCTATCGCACCAATGAAGTTATATCCATATACCCGATTACTCCGGCCTCTCCCATGGGAGAGTATTCGGACGCTTGGGCCGCAACTGACCGCAAGAACATCTGGGGATCGATACCTCTGGTAGATGAGATGCAGAGCGAAGCCGGTGCTGCCGCGGCAGTGCACGGTGCGCTGCAGACCGGTGCGATGACCACGACCTTCACCGCTTCGCAGGGTCTGCTGCTCATGATTCCGAACATGTACAAGATCGCCGGCGAACTCACCCCCTGCGTCATCCATGTCTCGGCAAGATCTCTCGCCGCACAGGCGCTCTCCATCTTCTGCGACCACGGCGACGTCATGGCGGTCCGCGGCACGGGCTTCGCCCTGCTCGCCTCCTGTTCGGTCCAGGAGGTCATGGACATGGCCCTGATCTCGCAGGCTGCGACCCTCGAGTCGAGAATACCGTTCATGCACTTCTTCGACGGATTCAGGACCTCGCATGAGATCTCGAAGATCGAGGTGCTCTCGGTGGAACAGATCCGTTCGATGATCGACGACGATCTGGTCATCGCGCACCGCATGCGCCGCATGTCTCCCGACGCTCCGATCATCCGCGGCACGTCGCAGAACCCCGACGTCTACTTCCAGGCACGCGAGAGTGTGAACAGCTTCTACAACGCCTGTCCTGGCATCACCCAGAAGGCGATGGACAAATTCGCCGAGATGACCGGGCGCTCGTATAAACTCTACCAGTACTACGGAGCACCGGATGCCGACCGCATCATCATCATGATGGGATCGGGCGCCGAAACCGCGCTCGAAACCGTCGAGTACCTGAACCGACAGGGCGAAAAGGTCGGACTCGTCAAAGTGCGCCTGTTCAGACCCTTCGATGTCGCGTCGTTCATCGCTTCGCTGCCGTCGACCGTGAAAGCCATCAGCGTGCTCGACCGCGTCAAGGAGCCGGGCAGCGCAGGCGAACCGCTTTATCTCGATGTCGTCAACGCCATGGCCGAGTCCTACCAGAGCGACCGGTGCACGATGATGCCGAAGATCGTCGGAGGCCGCTACGGGCTCTCATCGAAGGAGTTCACCCCGGCCATGGTCAAGTCGATCTTCGACAACATGGGCGAGGCCTCACCGGTGAACCACTTCACCATCGGCATCGATGACGACGTGACCGGCACCAGCCTCTCCTACGACGAGAGCTTCCAGATCGAACCCGATTCGGTGTTCCGCGCCCTCTTCTACGGCCTCGGCTCCGACGGCACGGTCGGTGCGAACAAGAACTCGATCAAGATCATCGGCGAGAACACGGACAACTATGCCCAGGGCTTCTTCGTGTACGATTCGAAGAAAGCCGGCTCGATCACGACCTCGCACCTGAGGTTCGGCCCCGAGCCGATCAGGTCGACCTACCTGGTGACCGAGGCACAGTTCATCGGATGCCACCACTGGGTTTTCCTCGAAATGGTCGATGTGGCCAGGAACCTGAAGCAGGGCGGCACGCTCCTGATCAACTCGACCTACAGCGCCGATGAGGTCTGGTCAAGGCTGCCAAGGCCGGTCCAGCAGCACCTGATCGACAAGCAGGCGAACCTCTACACCATCGACGCCTACAGGGTCGCCCATGAGAGCGGCATGGAGCAGCGCATCAACACCATCATGCAGGCCTGCTTCTTCGCCATATCGGGCGTGCTGCCCCGCGAAGAGGCGATCGAGAAAATCAAGGATTCCATCCGTCAGACCTACGGCAACAAAGGCGAAGAGATGGTCCGCAAGAACATCGAGGCTGTCGACAGCACCCTGGCCAACCTGCACCGCGTCACCATCGGCTCCAAGGCAGAGAGCACGAAGGAGCTGCGTTCCCCTATCGCCGGAATCGCCCCCGAGTTTGTCTGCGACGTGCTCGCCAAGATCATCGCTGGAGAAGGCGACCTGCTCCCGGTCAGCGCGATGCCGGCCGACGGAACCTATCCGACAGGCACGGCAAGGTTCGAGAAAAGGAACCTCGCCCTTGAGATCCCGCTCTGGGAGTCCGACCTCTGCATCGAGTGCGGCAAGTGCACCATCACCTGCCCGCACGCCGCAATCCGCGTCAAGGTCTACGACCCGGAACACCTTGAGGGAGCCCCTGAGGCATTCCAGAGCATCGAAGCCAAGGCACAGAGCTGGAAAGGCATGAGGTACACCATCCAGGTTGCCCCCGAGGACTGCACGGGCTGCAAGATCTGCGTCAACGTCTGCCCGGCCAGGGACAAGGCCAATCCGGAACGCAAGGCGCTCAACATGCACCCCCAGGCGCCACTGCGTGAAGCCCAGCGCGACTGCTGGAACTGGTTCATGGACATTCCCGAGTTCGACCGCAACAAGATCAACCCGAAGCTGATCAAGGAGCAGCAGCTCCAGCAGCCTCTGTTCGAGTTCTCCGGCGCCTGCGCCGGTTGCGGAGAGACCCCGTACATCAAGCTGATGACCCAGCTGTTCGGTGACCGGCTCGTCATCGGCAACGCCACCGGCTGCTCGTCCATATACGGCGGAAACCTTCCGACGACACCATACTGCAAGAACCAGCAGGGCCTCGGCCCGACGTGGTCAAACTCGCTCTTCGAAGACACCGCGGAGTTCGCCCTCGGCTTCAGGATCTCGATCAACAAGCAGGAGGAGTTCGCCCAGGAGCTGCTCAGAAAAATCTCCGCCGAAGTCGGCGGCACGCTCGTCGGCGAGATCCTCGAGGCCAGCCAGAACAGCGAGCCCGAGATCTTCGAACAGCGCCAGAGGGTGGCCGTGCTGAAGGAGAAGCTGCAGGCGATCAATTCACCCGACTCCAGGAACCTGCTCGCCGTGGCCGACATGCTGGTCAAGAAGAGCGTCTGGGCGGTAGGCGGCGACGGATGGGCTTACGATATCGGTTACGGCGGCGTGGACCACGTCACGGCGTCCGGCAAGAACATCAACCTGCTGGTGCTCGACACCGAGGTCTACTCCAACACCGGCGGCCAGGCCTCCAAAGCCACGCCGAAAGCTGCGGTCGCCAAGTTCGCGGCGGCAGGGCGGGCATCCACCAAGAAGGACCTCGGCCTGATCTCCATGACCTACGGCAGCGCCTATGTGGCGAGCGTGGCCATGGGTGCGCGTGACGAGCAGACCCTGAAGGCATTCCTCGAAGCCGAAGCGTTCAACGGGCCGTCGATCATCATCGCCTACTCGCACTGCATCGCGCACGGCTTCAACCTGGATGCGGGCCTTGAACACCAGAAGGCGGCCGTCGATTCCGGCCACTGGTTGCTGTACCGCTACAATCCGGACAGGATCAAGGAGGGGCTGAATCCGCTGGTCGTGGATTCCAAAAAGCCGAAAATCCCGGTCGAGCAGTTCCTGAACATGGAAAACCGCTTCAGGGTGCTCAAGAAAACCCACCCGGCACTGGCTGCGGAATATTATGTCCAGATACAGAAAGAGGTCGATGCGCGCTGGGCCTTCTACGACTACCTGGCGAGCCGCCCGTACCCGGCTGGCAAGTAAGCAAACCGGCAGATCAACAGAAAAGGCGACCGAAAGGCCGCCTTTTCCCGTTTCTGGTCCGGTCGATGAGCCGGCTTTGAATTCGCATCCCCGCTTCGCCTTCATGAAGAAACGAGCCGGCAACGGCGCCGGAGACTACTTCCCTGCCTTTTTTCCCTTCATCGCCTTGGCCCTGTCGAACATCTCCCGAGCCTTGTCGGTCTCGCCGAGCTTTTCATAGACGGCGCCAAGATGTCCGAAAACCTCTGACTCCTCGATTCCGGTAGCGACAGCCTTCTCAAGCACTTCACGCGAAACCGAATAATTGCCGAGACGGTAGTACACCCATCCGAGGGTATCGAGGAACACACCGTTTTCGGGATCGAGCAGAACGGCGTTCAAGGACAGACGCAAGGCCTTCCGGAGCATGATGCCCTCTTCGGAATAGAGATAGGCGAGATTGTTCATGGCCAGGGCGTTGTGAGGATCGAGTTCGAGGACCCTCGAGTAGGCTTCGCCGCTGAGTGTTTTTCTGCCAAGCTCCTCATAGGCCATGGCCAGGGAGGTATTGGCCTGGACCAGCAGCTCGTTGTCCGGTGCGCCCTTCTTCGACGCGATGACCGATTCGAGAAGGCGGGCGGACCTGGCCGGCGATCCGGTGTGCAGGAGGGCATAGCCTTCCAGGATGTTCAGGTGGTATGACTGACGGGGCATGGCCTGCCTTGCCCTCGAAATCGTCCGGAACACCATGGCTTTGTCCCGTCGCTCAAGGTAGGCCATGACCAGGCCTTCCCATGCGACGATCTTGCCCGGAGCGAGCTGAACCGCCCTGTTGAAGTTCGCAATCGCCTCGGCGATCCGCTTTCGCGCCATTTCGAATGTCCCCCTGAGCACATAGACCCTGCTGTCCCGGGGATGGTGCGCTCCAAGATCGTCAAGCATCATACCGACCGGGCGGACATACGTCGTATCCCTGTCGGCAAGAAGGGCAAAATGGTTCGCCATGACGATTGCCGGACCGGGATCGGCAGGAGCGAGATGATCGTAGGCCCTGAACTCGCTGATCATCTGGTCGCGGTTACCGGACCGGATGTAATGATCGAGCAGTGCTGCCCATACCGTCGGGGATTTCCGGTCGGTGGCGATGATGCCGCGGAATGTCTCGATGGCCCGGTCATCCTGCCCGGCAAGATCGAAAAGCTCACCCATCGCAAGCTGAAGCCTCGGAGAGCTGCCGATGAGCCCGATCAGCTGCTTCAAGGTGACGATGGCTTCAGGATAGCGTTTGAGTGCAATCTGCAGACTGAGTGATTGCGACAGCGCCTTCTCGTCGTATGGGTCGAGCTTCAGAACCTTTTCGTATACCTCAAGGGACTCGGTGGGCTTGTTCGCCGCTATGTACTCGAGCGCCTGCGCAGTGAGCAGATCGGTACGCGTGGGCGCGTCCACGACCGCCTGGCCGTAGAGCGCCGCCGCCCGATCGTAGTCCTGCATCTCATGGGCTATGCGGGCAAGATGCCGGGCATAGTATTGGTTGCCGGGGTCGAGCCTGAACGCCGCCTCCCCGTGGACCCGGGCGGAATCGGGAACGCCGAGGCTCGAAAAGGCTTTCGAGATGGAGTACTGAACGGCCGCGGCATCCTGCTGAAACGGCGGTTTAAGCTTGCGGAAACGATCGATAGCCCCCCAGTAGTCACCTTTCATGGCGAGGAACGACCCGTAGGTGAACGAGGTCGTCGATGTATCGGGGGGGGCGGCAGAGGCGGTCTTTACGTGGTTTGCCGGAAGCTCGGCGCCAGCCAGCGGCCCGCTCGGGATGGACGAAGCGACGAGCATGGCCAGTATCGTGCAGCCGGCCCGTAACATGACGAGGTTCGACAGGCGTCCTGACCCGGGAAGAGGAAAGTTTTCAAGCCTCATGAGCCGAGCCCTCTTCGAACAGCGGGCCCTCGCCCTGGAAAAGTCCGGGACCCCCGAATCTTGCCATGGCGAGCCGGGTAGCCACTCTTCCCCGCGGAGTGCGAGCCAGATAGCCGACCTGGATCAGATAGGGCTCGTAGACCTCCTCGATGGTATCCTGCTCCTCTCCGACCGAAACAGCCAGCGAAGCCACGCCGACCGGGCCGCCGTTGAACTTGTGCACGATGGCGTGCAGGATCTTCTTGTCCATGTCGTCCAGGCCACCCTCGTCGATTTCGAGCGACTCGAGCGTCCTCCTTGCGGTTTGCAGGCCGATGACGCTTTCGTCGGCTACCTGGGCGAAGTCGCGGGCGCGCCGCAGCAGTCGGTTGGCGATGCGGGGGGTGCCCCGCGAACGCCTCGCGATCTCCATGGCGGCAACCTCGTCGATCCCGATGTTCAGGATCGCCGAGGACCTGACCACGATCCGCTGGAGGAGCTCCGGCGAGTAGTAGTCCAGACGATTGTTGATGCCGAACCGGGCCCTGAGCGGCGAGGTCAGCAGCCCGGCCCTGGTGGTTGCCCCGACCAGGGTAAAGGGCTCGAGCTTGAGCTGCACAGCCCTCGAGGCCGGTCCGCTGTCGAGCAGGATGTCGATCCTGAAATCCTCCATGGCCGAATAGAGGTACTCCTCGACGGCCGGGGCGAGCCGGTGGATCTCGTCGATAAAGAGGATGTCCCCCTTTTTCAGGCTGGTAAGGAGACCGGCGAGATTGCCGGGTTTGTCGATGAGCGGACCCGAGGTGAACTTGATGCCGCCGCCCATCTCGGCGGCGATGATATGGGCAAGGGTGGTCTTGCCGAGACCGGGAGGACCTGAGAGGAGCACGTGGTCGAGGGCGTCGCCTCGCTGCCTGGCCGCCGTGATGAACACCTTCAGGTTGTCCGTCAGCTTTTTCTGGCCGGCGAAATCGCTCATGCTCTGCGGCCGTATCTGCTCCTCGATCCTGACCTCTGCAGGATCGGAAACGGTATTCAACAGTTCAATCCTCACGCACATCTATGTTTAATGGTTCAGCCCGAGGCTCAAAGCTTGATCCTCGGATCCACCACGGCGTACAGGACGTCGGAGAGGAGGTTGCCGAGCACGATCAGCGTGCCTGAAACGAAGGTATTGGCGATGATCAGGGGGTAATCGCGGGCGAAGATCGCCTCGACGGTCACGCGCCCCATGCCCGGAAAGGCGAAGATCACCTCGATGAACAGGGCGCCGCTGAAGATGAACGGCAGCGAGCTGCCGATAAGGGTGACCACCGGAAGCAGCGCGTTTCGCAGGGCGTGCTTGAGCACCACCGCCCTCTCGGAGAGACCTTTCGCACGAGCCGTACGAACATAGTCCTGCCGGATGACTTCGAGCATGCTCCCCCTGACATAACGGGCGATGCCCGCGGCCCCGTTGATGCTCAGCACCGTGACCGGCAGGGCGAGATGCCAGATTCGATCAAGCACGAATCCGGCCGGTCCATAGCTTTCGGCGCCAACTTCGTTCAGACCCGACACGGGAAAGAGCGGCAGCTTCAGGGCGAAGAGGATGATCATCATCAGCGCGAACCAGAACTCGGGCATCGAGTAGAAAAAGAGGCCGGTGATGGTCAGGAATCGGTCAAGGAAGGTGTTCTGCCTGACAGCCGAAACGACGCCGATGACGATGCCGAAGATGAAGTTGGCCACGAGCGTCAGGAGCGAAATGGTCAGCGTCACGGGCAGTGCTTCGGCAATCACGTCGAACACCGGCTGCTGGGCGCGGCTGAAGCTGCGACCGAAATCACCGTGCAGGACATTGCCGAGCCACTTGAGATACTGGATCGGAAGCGGGTCGTTCAGTCCATACTGCTGCCTGATCTGCGCGGCGACGTTGGGGCTGATCCCCGGCTGGATGAAGAAGGCCGCAGGGTCGCCCGGCGCGAGCCTGATGATGAAGAAGGTCAGGGTCAGCACCCCGAACACCAGCGGTATGGCGATCAGGAGCCGTTTCAGGATATAGGAAGCCATAAGCTCTTACGGTACTGCGTTTGCGGACGGGTTGAGGGTCCAGTCGTCGATATTGTAGAAGGTCCCCGAAATGTTGAGTTCTTCGCCCTGGATCCGTTTGCTGAAGCCATGGGTCTCCTTGATCCAGTACAGGAAGGTGACCGGCTCGTCGCGGTGCAGGATCTGCTGGTACTCGACCCAGAAGGGGCGCGCATCCTCGGGGCGCATCTTGGCCTTGGCGAGCTCGCTGAGCTGCTCGATCCTCGGGTTCCGGTAACCGGTGAAGTTGAACCGGCTCTTGTCGAGGTCGGAGCCCCAGACGTCGAGCGGATCGATTTCGAGCCCGATCGACCACCCTGCCATCCAGGCGTCAAGGTTCCTCGATTGCAGGTTCTCGAAAAAGACGTTCGACTCCTGCATCTCGATCTTGCAGTCGATGCCGATCTCCTTCAGGTTCTGCTGGATGACCACGCAGGCGTAGTTCCTGCGGTCGTTACCGGCGTTGGTGTACAGCGTGAAGCTGAATCTCCGGCCGTTCTTCTGCCTGATGCCGTCAGGGCCGGGAAGCCATCCCTCCTCGTCGAGCATCCTGGCCGCAAGGGCCGGATCGTACCCGTACGGCTTGATGGTGTCATCGTAAGCCCACTTCAGCGACGGGGAGATGTCGGTATTGCAGATCGTACCGTAACTGCCGAGGTAGCCGTCGATGATCGCCTCCCGGTCGATCGCGTGGGTCAGCGCCACACGCACCGCCGAGGAACCGAAGAGCGGATGGGGCCGGATCTTGCCGCTCTTGTGGTAGAAGTCGTGATCGAAGTTCGACCAGCCGACGTAATCGAACACCCTCAGGCCTACCGTCTTGATCTCCAGGTTGGAATTGGCGCGTTGAAGGGCGCCGAAATCCTCGGGCTTGACGTTTTCGACGACATCGACCGCACCGGTCTGGAGCTGGGTAAGCCGTACCGTGTAGTCGGGGACGACGCGGAACATGATCCTCCTGATATTGCCCGGTTTAGGCAGCACGCATGCCGCGTTCGACGAAAGCGTCACGTCCCGCTGCCGGTTCCAGGCCAGCAGCCGGTAAGGTCCAGCACCGACGGGGTGCATGTTGAGCTTGCTCTCGCGGAACTCCTCCGGCTTCACGTTCTTCCAGAGATGCTCGGGCAAGGGAGTGAGCGAGGTGTGGAACAGGGCGAGGTGTTCGGGAACCGGCTTGAAGAACCGGAATACCAGTGTCGTGTCGTCAGGGGTCTCGATCGCCTTGTCGAAGTCGACCGTCCCCTTGTCGGCTCCTACGAGCTCGGCGAGGTACTGCTGGCGGGGGCTGGCGATCTTCGGATTGCCGTAGAGCCGGTAGGCGAACTTGAAATCCCGGGAGGTGACCGGCTTCCCGTCCTCCCAGCGAGCGTCGCTCCTCAGGATATAGGTGATGGAACGGTGGTCGGGGGCCATGATCCAGCTCCTGGCTAGTGCGCCTTTCGGGGATCGTCCCCCGGTCGACGCCGTAGCCGGGCGAAGCCGCTTTTCGAGCGCCATGTAGTTGAGCAGTCCGGTCGCGGGGTCGAACTCGCTCTGCAGGAGGGAGGGGTAGATCAGGCCGGTGATGTTGCCGGAGGTCACCGAAGCCCCGATCACCGGATTGAGGTAATCGGCGTCTCCGAGCATGGCGATCACCAGCGTGGTGTCCCTGGCCGAGGACGAAAGCTGCGAACCGTCTTTGGACTTCGAACAGGCGGAAAAGAGCAGCGTGACGGCCAGGATGAGCAACAACCCGAAGGGAGCGGCAGCCTTATTCGATGTCATCGTCATGATAGAGTGGGGTTGACGGTCCCGGCGAAATCGACCGGTCCTTGTTGATAACGCTGCGGATACGCTCGGTAAGCGCTTCGGCAGCCACATAACCTGAATAACGCTTCAGGAGGAAGTTCAGTGCCACCACCTCGATAATGACCGTGATGTTCTTTCCGGGAAATATGGGCAGCTGCACCAGAGGCAAATCGACCCCGAGCACCTTGACATTCTTCGTATCGAGTCCGAGACGCTCGTACTCGGCCTCCTTGCTCCATTCAAGCAGCTCGACCACCACCTGCACCACCTTCCGGTCGCGGATCGCCCGGATGCCGAACGTCGCGCGGACATCGACCACGCCAAGTCCCCGGATCTCCATGAAATGGTCGATGATGTTGTTCCTCGCGGCCACGATGGTCGCGGTCTCCCCCTTGCGCTTGAGCACCACCACATCGTCGGCGACCAGGCCATGTCCCCGCTCGACCAGGTCGAGCGCGATCTCAGACTTGCCGAGACCGCTCTTGCCGGTGATCAGCACCCCGACGCCATAGACGTCGACCATGGAGCCATGGTACTGCTGATACATCGAAAACTGCTCGTCGAGGAAATCGGTGATGAAGTAGATCGCCTTGGTCGACGACTGCCGTGTGGTGAAAACAGGGATCCCCGCCTCGGTGGCAAGTTCCAGCAGATCCTGGTCGAGCTTGTTGTTGCTGGTAAGGATGATGCATGGCATCCTGAACTTGACGAAGTTGGCGAACGCCTGCAGCCGTACGTCGTGGCCGAGATGGTTCAGGAACCTGGTCTCGGTGTTGCCCAGGATCTGTACCCGCTTGTAGGTGAAAAGGTTGGTGAAGCCGGCGATGGCCAGGCCAGGCCGGTGGAGATCCCTTTCGAAGATCCTGCGGCTCTGCTCATCGACGCTGTTGAGCCGGCGAAGCTTGAAATCCAGCTTCTCCCCGATGTGCTCAAAAAAATAGGCGACCGTGATCGATCGCTTCTTCAACCCCTTCTGGTCAAAATTCATACTCAGGAGATGATGATGGTTACTCGCTCCAGAATATCAGAACAGGGCCAGCTCGCTGACCCTGTTCTGGTATCGGATTTCAGATATTCCGTTGCTTTTCCTTGTACTTCTTCAGTTGCCGTGAAAGCGATTCGATACAGTTGTCGATCGCCTTTTCATAGGAGGCTCCTGACTCACTGGCCACAAAATCGCGCTGCGGAACATGGAGGGTCACCTCCGCAAGCTTGTTCTGTTCATAATCGTTCTTCTGGTGGTCGAGAATGACATGGCAGCTCATGGGGCCGGGATAAAACTTGGACAGACCGTTAGCCGCATCCTGTGCATAGACATCTATGCTGCTGTGGTTATTGGAGTGACGAAGGGTGACCTTGACGGCAACCGCATCATTCGTAACTGAATTTGGCATACATACCTCCATTGAAATAAGTGAATACTGGAAAGAACGGAACCTGGACGGACCCTGTTCCAGACAAATCCGCGGGATCAGGCTCGGGGATGAGATTTCCGGTATACCTCCCTCAGCCTGTTGAAGGTGACATGGGTGTAAAGTTCTGTCGTGGTCAGGCTGCTGTGGCCCAGCATCTCACTGACGCTCGTCAGATCAGCGCCGGCGTTCAGCAGGTGAGTGGCGAAACTGTGCCGGAGAATGTGGGGGTTTTTCCTTTCCGACTCGGTAATCGTAGAGAGATACCGTTTTGTCATTCTCTGGACAAGCATGGGATATAGCTGTCTTCCTCTTGTGGTCACGAATGCCCTGGGCGAAGCTCCAGTCCCCTCTTCAGATATTCTAAAGAAGTTTCGTCTGACTTCAAAATAATTTCTGAGGGCGTCCGAGGCCGACTTTCCGAGAGGTACGATACGCTGCTTGCGCCCCTTTCCCGTGATTTTGAGGAACCCGTGCTGAAGGTCGATATCGACGGTTTCGAGCCCGATCACCTCCGAAAGGCGAAGCCCGCACCCATACAGGGTCTCCAGCACGGCAAGATCCCTCGAAGCTTCGTACCTGCCGGCTTCGGAGTCGTCGCCGGAGGCCGCGGCACGCTCCCCGAAATGGTCGAACAGCTTGCCGGTCTCCTCCTCGCCGAGGAATTCGGGGACCTTTCGGGGGGTTCGTGGCGTCATGACGAGGGAGAGGGGCGAAGCCTCGATCACGCCGGTTTCGAGGAGGAAGCGGTAACAGCTTTTCACCGAAGCGAGCTTCCGGGCGATAGAGCGGGGCTGGATGCCCCGGTCGAGCAGGCTGCCCATGAACAGCCGCACGTCCATGACCGTGACACGGCCCGGATCGGCGATCGCGTCGTCGGGGAGCCCCCAGTGTCCGCGGAGAAACGTGAAGTACTGAATGAGGTCGGTCCTGTAGGCGGTCAGGGTCCGAGGCGAAACGTTGCCGGAGTACTCGAGAAACGACATGAACGGGGCGATGCAGGGGTGCTCATCCGCACCCCGGGCAGGAGTGGCTTTTGACGCTGGTTTTGTCATGACAGCACGACGCCGATAAGTTCTTCGTTTTCCTTAATGTAATACAATGTCGACCCTTTGATCAGGAAATTGTTGAACCTCGGGGACGGCGAAGCGGAGGCCATAACCCCTTCGTACACCCTCTCCCCCGCGAGCTCCACCCTTACCATTGAAGACCACATTCCCGGCTGATCCGCCGGAACATGCAGCCCTTCGGCCTGAACCTGGCCGGACCCGATGAACTCCACAGGCCCGGCATCCGACATGCGGGGTTCCGGCAGCACGATCCCCTGCCGCGACTCCTCGCTTTCGGCACTCATCCGGAGCTGGTTCGGACGCTCGTGCCCCACACCGAGGGCTTCGAGCACCTCCCCGTTCAGCGGATCTATGAGCCAGTACTCCCGTTCCGGGAATCCGGCGAAAAGACGCGTCCTGTAGACCAGGAGGGCGGTTCCGAGGTTCGCCGCGAACACCGCTTCCGGACGGCTCCAGACGACGCTGCCGGCGGCCAGGTCGATCGCCCATATGCCCTGGTGCTCCGGACTCCCCTGCTGGAATGAGTGGCAGTAAATCAGGTTGCCGTGGGTCGTCTCCAGGCCGATCATCCAGCCTTCGCCGACCGGCATGTCGAGTTCCCCGCCACCCAGCACAAATCCGTCGCGGATCTCCCTGCCCGTCGCCGCGTCGAGACAGAAGAGCGAGGCTGTCCGCACGGCCGGATAACGCTTCAGCCCGGCCACGATGCCACCTTCGGGAAACATGAGTTGCCAGACCATCGCCCCCGCTCCGGCATGCCACGACCAGCTCCGGAGCTCCACTGAGGCAGGGCCTTTCTTCTCTCCTGCCCTCCTCACTCCACTGCCCTTTCGAGTTTGTAAATCGTCACGGCGACCGTCCGGTCGCCCTCGGCGTCATGTGTTTCCGAGTCCGAGATCCGGAAGCCGTTCTCCGTGACCAGTTCAAGGAACTGCTCGGCAAGGCGCCTTCTGGGGTCGGCGATGTATGCCGCGCCACCCGGCTTCAGCAGGGCCTCGATGGCCGTCACGATGGGAAGCAGGTTGACCCGCTCGTAGAGCACGTCAGCCGCGATGACGAAATCGAACTTTTCATCGTTGCGGACCATCCGCCAGTCAAGGCGGCCGGTGTCAAGCTCGACACCGTTGCGAAGGGCGTTATAGACCGCGAATCTCAGGGCTTCGGTCGAGTAATCGGTGGCCAGCGCCCTGGCTCCGCTGCGGGCCGCGGCGACGCTCGCCATCCCGACTCCGGCGCCAAGCTCGATCACCGATTTCCCGGCGAATTCAAGCCTCTCCATGATCACCTGCGAAAGGGTAACGGCCGCCGGCCAGATCTCCGCCCAGTAAGGCATCTGCTCATCCTTCAGGAACTCCTCGGGCGATATCCGGTCGAGCAGGGCGTAGCTGTCCCGTACGCTGAGGAAACGGAAATCGGCGTCTCCGAACCGATAGGGGCTCTCCTGCAGGTCATACTCGGCAGCGAGCGCTTCGCGAAGCCGTTGAAGTTCGGTCTCGAGGCCGGAGTCGTCAGGCGTGGCAGACGCCTGCACATGGTATCTGGATGTAATCATGTCGAGGGTTTACTGAAAGGCATGTAAGGCGCAAATATCGGCATGAATTTAATGAAAATCCCGTCCGTTTTCTATTTTGCGGCAGGAAAGCACAGACGCCATCAACCACGAACCTTCGCCACCATCATGAAAAAAGAGCTCCTCGAAGTCTTCGACAACACCTACCCGGGACGGGACTACACCATCCAGATCGTCAATCCGGAGTTCACCTCGGTCTGCCCCAAGACCGGCCTGCCCGATTTCGGCACCATCACGATCACCTACGTGCCCGACAAAACCTGCATCGAACTTAAATCGCTGAAATACTACTTCCTCGAGTTCCGCAGCGCCGGCATCTTCTACGAGAATATCACCAACAGGTTACTCGACGACCTGGTCTCGGCCTGCATGCCAAGAAGCATGACCGTCAAGACCGACTGGAACGCCCGGGGCGGCATCACTGAAACCGTCACGGTCAGCTACACCTCCGCGAAGAGTTAGAAAACCCCCTGAACGCAGAAAACCCCGGAGGGACGCTCCGGGGCTCTTCTGAAACATACTCCTGTCCCTGCGATCAGAACTTCTCGTGGAGCCAGATGCCTATGGTCTTGGCTTCGTCGTCGTTGATGCCCGAACCGGGGAAGGCCTGCATGCGCTTGACGATCAGGTTGATCTGGCCGGTCTTCTTGTACTTGGTGCGGAAAAGGTCCTGTACGGAGTCGAGGGTGTGGCACTTGTTGCAGCGGGTGTCGACGAGCGTCTTGGCTGCCGCGAAATCGAAGCCGGCCGGTGCGGGCGGAACGTCGCTCGTTGCCGCGGGCTTGTTGAGGAAATCATTGAGCTGGGAAACGGTCCTGATGTACTTGCCGTCCATGGTGGTGGTGCGGCCCTGTTCCCAATAGACCCTGAGGCTGAAGAACATGACCATGACGATCACGAAAATGCTCAGCGGGAAACTGAGGAACCACTTGTCGCTGATGGCCGAGGACATCTTTCCGATACCCATGATGATGATGGATGCGCAGAAGATGAGCAGGAACCAGCCCATGAAGGATCTGAGCGGGACCAGCGCAGGTATGGCATTCGGTGCCGGGACATATCCGGTAAGGAACGATACGCCGAAGAACAAGGCCCCCATTAAGACAGCGCTGCCAATTGCCAGAGCAATAAGCTTACCATTTGACTTGTTGTCCATGACTGGTAATTGATTTGGTGTTAGCCGCTTGACAGAAATTATTATTGAAGATAAACATTATTGACAAAGGCGGCAAACAATTAAGCTTAAAAAGCTATGTCCGGAATCGGGCACTTGAATACGGCCATCCGCTTTGGAACTCGCGAACCGGTGGTTATGTTGTTTTCTGTCGTCCTGATAAATTTTCATTCCTGATCGCCTGCACATGATCACCTCCACCACCAGCGTCGTCGACTTTGAAAAAGCCTCGCACGATTACCGCTTCCTGCTCGACTGCTTCATAGAAATGCTGCATGAGATCGGCCAGACCGAACTTGCCGGTAACCTCCGGGAGGGGGGAGCGCTTCCCTCAACCGGTTTCGAGACGGTCGAGCGCGCCGTACAGGCATGGTCCATCGTGTTCCAGCTGCTGAACATGGCTGAAGAGAACTCTGCCGCCCAGTACCGGAGGACGCTCGAATCGAAAGAGGGGGTCGAATCCCTTCCTGGCCTCTGGGGTGAAACCTTCCGACGCCTCAAGGAGCTGGGGGTGGCTCAGGAGGAGATCGCGGCAGAGCTCCCGAGGATCGAGATCGAACCGACCCTGACCGCCCACCCCACCGAGGCCAAGCGGAGGACCGTACTCGAGCAGCACCGTGAACTCTACCTGCTCCTGGTCAAGCGCGAAAACCGGATGTGGACCCCCGCCGAGCAGGACGCCATCCGCTCGGAGATCAGGGTCATCCTCGAACGGCTCTGGCGCACGGGAGAGATCCTGTTCGAGAAACCCGAAGTCAGCGCCGAGCGACAGAACGTGCTGCACTACCTTCACGCGATCTTCCCCGATGTGCTGCCCATGCTCGACAAGCGCCTCACGCATGCCTGGGCATCAGCCGGGTTCGAGCCGTCGATGACCGAAGACCCGCGCACCATGCCCCGGCTCAGCTTCGGAAGCTGGGTGGGAGGCGACCGTGACGGGCACCCTCTCGTGACGGCCGAAACCACCAGGGAGACCCTCGTCGAGATGCGTCGGCACGCGCTTCGCCTCGTACGGCACCACCTCGACCGGCTCGCCTCGAAACTCAGCCTCTCGGAACGGTTCCAGGCTCCCGGCGGCGAGATGGCCGTACGCCTGGAGGCCCTGCGCACCGAACTCGGCAGAGCCGGGGATGACGCGGTCAGGCGCAACCGGCATGAACCCTGGCGCCAGTTCGTCAACCTCATGATCGCGGCCATGCCCACTGATGCGGAACAGGAGCAGGACGCATACCATTACCACCGCCACACCGAACTGCTCGCGGACCTGGAGCTCCTGATGCGCTCGCTCGCCTCGATCGACGCCGGAAGCGTCGCCTCCGGAGACGTCGCCCCGGTCTACCGGATCGTCCAGACCTTCGGATTCCACCTCGGAAGGCTCGACATCAGGCAGAACAGCCGCTTCCACGACCTCGCCCTGTCGCAACTCATGACTGCGGCCGGCCTGGATGGAAGGGCTTTCCTCGAATGGAGCGAACCGGAACGCCTGGAGTTCCTGAACCGGGAGCTGCTCTCGCCCCGCCCGTTCACCCATCCCGACATGCATGCCGGTCCGGAAGCGGAGGCCGTGCTCTCATGCTACCGGGTGCTGTTCGAGCACATCCGCCACTTCGGCTCCGAAGGGATCGGCTCCCTTATCGTCAGCATGACCAGGAGCCTCTCGGACCTGCTCGTGGTCTACCTCCTGGCCAGGGAGGTCGGCCTGATGGCCCCCCATGGCTGCGGGGATGCCTGCATTCTGCCGGTCGTACCGCTCTTCGAAACGATCGACGACCTGAAGAACAGCCCTGAGATTCTCCGGGGCTTCCTCGCCCACCCCGTGACCGCGAGAAGCATCGCCTGCCAGCAGGAGTTTCAGGGCCGAAGCCGTCCGTCGCAGCAGGTGATGGTCGGCTACAGCGACAGCAACAAGGACGGCGGCATCGTCTCGAGCCTCTGGAGCCTCTACCGCGCCGAAGAGCGACTCATGGAGGCCGGACGTGAGCACGACGTCGACATCCTCTTTTTCCATGGACGCGGCGGAAGCATCAGCCGCGGCGCGGGGCCGACCCACCGGTTCATCCGGGCGCAGCCCCACGGCTCGCTCGATGCCGGCCTCAGGGTCACCGAACAGGGGGAGACCATCGCCCAGAAGTACGCCAACAGGATCAGCGCCGCCTACAACCTCGAACTCTTCCTGGCCGGCGCGGCCGAGGCGCGGCTCTCGCACCGCCACAGCGGGCGGATCGTGCACCCCATGGAGGAGGCCATGGATTTCCTCGCCGAACGCAGCAACCTGGCCTACCGGCAAATGATCGACACTCCCGGCATGTTCGAATTCTTCCGCCAGGCCACGCCGATCGACATCATCGAATCGAGCCGCATCGGCTCCCGTCCCTCGCGGCGCACCGGAAATCCGAGCCTCGAAGACCTGCGGGCCATACCGTGGGTGTTCAGCTGGAACCAGGCGCGATTCGCCATTTCGGGATGGTACGGCGCGGGTTCCGCGCTCGAAGCACTCAGGGTGGAACGTCCGGAGGATTTCGGACTCATCAGGGAGCGCGACTTCTCCTGGGCGCCCCTCCACCACATCGTCAGCAACGTCGCCACGAGCATCGCCACGGTCGACCCATGGATTATGGAGCGCTATGCCATGCTGGTGGAAAACGAAGGCATCAGGGAGAACCTGCTCGGCATGATCACCGCCGAATACCTCAGGACGAGGCGATTGCTCGAAATGCTGTACGACGGCCCGCTCGAAGAGAAGCTGTTCAACGTCTTCCGCTTCATCGCCATGCGTGAGAAGGGTCTCGGCATGCTGCACGGACTGCAGATCGACCTGCTGAAGGAGTGGCGCGGACTCAAGGCTGCCGGCAAAACCGCAGAAGCTGACGTGCTGCTTCCCGAACTGCTGCTGTCGGTCAACGCCATCTCCGGCGGCCTCCGTTCGACCGGATGAGCGGCTCCTGGCTGAGATGATCGGCAAACCGGAGCTCTCAGGATATGCACAATGCATCATCATATCTTATTTTATCAGCATGCCCTGAGATGAATCGCACCGATTATTACTCCGGCCACTGAAGGTATCAATCGTCTGCTGGACACAAGGTTATTCCTGATGTCATTCTGAGCGGAGCAAAGAATCCAGAACGCATTGTTTCGAAAGAAGATGGATTCTTCATTTCGCTTTGCTTCATTCAGAACGACAGACCATTCTCCGGAATTTCTTTGCGTGTTGCTATGGCCGAAGTAATAATACCTGCACTCAGGAACGTGCCCGTGAAAGAATCGCCGGCCTGTGAACACAGGCAAACAAATCGTCTCTCACCGGCAGCTTTGGAAAACATCCGGATCAAAAACCAACGGATTCCACCATGAAGCGTCTCTCCACTCTCGGATTGGTGTTGGCAATGCTGGCCCTGGAGCCGATAACTGCTCATTGCGAAAGCTCTGCAAAAAAGCAGTTAAAGGAATGGAAAAATGCCGCAAAGCAGGGAGACGCAAAGGCGCAGAACGATCTCGGCAGCATGTACCACTCCGGCCAGGTGTTCACGAAGGACTTCGCTGACGCGATGAAATGGTATCGTCTGTCGGCGGAACAGGGATTTGCACCGGCACAGTACAATCTCGGCTTCATGTATGGCAGAGGACAGGGAGTCAAGCAGGACTATGCCGAGGCGTTAAAATGGTACCGGCTGTCGGCAGAACAGGGATTCGCACCGGCACAGTACAATCTCGGCTTCATGTATGGCCGGGGACAGGGCGTTCAGCAGGACTATGCCGAAGCGATGAAATGGTATCGACGGGCCGCAGAACAGGGATTTGCGCCGGCGCAGTACAATCTCGGTTTCATGTATGGCCGGGGACAGGGCGCCAGGAAGGACTATGTCGAGGCGGTAAAATGGTATCGGCTGGCGGCGGAACAGGGGTTTGCACCGGCGCAGTTCAGCCTCGGCGTTATGTACGACATGGGCCATGGGGTCAGGCAGGACTATGCCGAAGCCGTGAAATGGTATCGGTTGGCAGCAGACAGAGGATATGCTCCGGCACAGTACAATCTCGGCGTCATGAACAGCAACGGCCAGGGCGGCCGGCAGGACTATGCCGAGGCGATGAAATGGTATCGGCTGGCCGCAGAAAAGGGAGATGCTCCGGCACAGTACAACCTCGGCTTCATGTACGGCAGGGGCCTGGGCGTCAAGCAGGACTATGCCGAGGCGGTAAAATGGTACCGACTGGCGGCAGACCAGGGATTCGCACCGGCACAGAACAACCTCGGAGGTAAGTATGCCGCCGGGCAAGGTGTCAAGCAGGACTATGCCGAGGCGATGAAGTGGTATCGGCTGGCCGCAGACAAAGGTTATGCAGAGGCACAGAGCAACCTTGGCGGCATGTACGCCAATGGCGTGGGGGTCAAGCAGGACTATGATGAAGCGGTAAAATGGTATCGACTGGCGGCAGACCAGGGATTTGCACCGGCACAGTACAATCTCGGGTTCATGTATGACAGGGGCCAGGGCGTCAAACTGGACCATGTTGAAGCGTTGAAATGGTATCGACGGGCCGCGGACCAGGGCTTTGCTCCCGCACAGAACGTTTTCGGCGTCAATAAC
>Ga0326732_1000092_pt1 | contig 20120 bp, 16 predicted proteins | sample MHFSIPfraction_4_FD_207644 | JGI IMG/M metagenome (GOLD analysis project Ga0326732, IMG submission 207644) | Lab enriched peat soil microbial communities from Michigan Hollow, Ithaca, NY, United States - MHF12FN SIP fraction | ecosystem: Environmental > Terrestrial > Soil > Wetlands > Peat...
CTGCTGGAGGTTCCTGCCCTCGGGAGCCCTCTTCGGCGGTTCCTGAACCCTCCTGCTTTCGGGGGCCCTCATCGGCGGCTGCTGGAATCTACTGCCCCCGGGAGCCCTGTTCGGCTCCGCCTGGCCCTTCCTGCTTTCGGGTGACTTGTACCTCTGTTCGAGAGCTCGCCTCCGCATATCGTCATTACGCTGATATCTGTTATTCCGGCTGTCAGATTTGCGATATTCGATGTCACGGTACCTGCGAATATCCACCAGACGATATCTTCTTATCCTTGAAGGAAGTCCGTAATTGCTGATAAGTATCCACGGGCCGCGATAACTGTAAGAACGGTACCAGCGGCCGTTGTGGTTCAGGTAGTACCGGCCCCCATAGTAGACGATGTCGTATGGACTTCCGACGGAAATCGAGAACCCCTGAGTTCGGAGGTACACAAAACTCGGTTCCGAATGTATCACAAATGCCGCCCGACTGCCCGTGCTGGATACCCTGACTGCCGCCGGAACATTGACAGATGGAATTCCAAGGAGAATTCCCCCGATTGCCATACTGAGCCAGATGTGCTTTTTCATCTTGATTTTCCAGTTAACCTTTTTTCCATAAGAACATGCACCGCCACCCCATTGCAGGTGCAAGACTTCCGAACCAATCCTGTTCATCTCAAGAGAACACGACTGGCGCGCAACCGCTGCCAGTTGCGCGCACATGTTGCCCGGCGCTACCTCCTGTTGTCATGCCTCCTGTACTCGACGTCACGGTATCTGCGGATATCCTCGATACGATGCCTTCGTATCCGCTCGGGCAACCGGCTCTGCTCGGTGTTTACCCATGGCCCGCGGTAATCCGATGAGTTGTACCACCCTCCATTCTGGTACAGATAATACCGGTTACCGTAGCTGATCATGTCATAAGGGCTACCTATCGAAACTGAAAATCCCTGATCCGGCAGGTCGATAAATTCCGGCCTCGAACTGATAACGATAGAGGCGCCACCTCTCCTGTTCGACATGGCCAGTTGATCCTGGGCATCTGCAGATGGATTAAAAAGCAACATCCCGCCGATTGCCACTGCCAACCCAATACCTCTTCTCATCTCGATTCTCCAGTTAAGATTTTTATCAGGGGCTTCACTGCCCGGAACAACCTCAGTGTGCCAAACGGGTCAACCAACTGCGCTGGACACGGTCGACTAACGTCCGTTGCCGTAATTTCGACGACCGTTGTCGTGGTACCGATCCCACCGGTGCCAGTGTCGGTGATGATGATGGTGTCTTCTGTGCCCTATTGCAATGCCGACCTTTACCCGAACTTTCGCAGAGGCGTCTGCGGATGGATCGCCGAGAAGTACTCCGATGATTCCCAGAACGAGCCAGATGATCCTGGTCATAATTTTGCTCCTTCAAGCCGGATGTTCAGCAACGCAGCACATCCTGAGTCGACACGTTGACAAGTATCAAACACTGGTACCTAGTTTTCTCTCTCATCCCCACAATGGGCCATCATAAAATGCGTCGTCCCTGAAGCAGCCTAATCACGATCGCGATGACTGCAATGACAAGAAGGAGGTGAATGAGCCCCCCCATGGCATACGAAGTCGGCAATCCGAGCAGCAGAGGATCAGCAAGATGACGGCGATGGTTTCCAGCATTTTACACCTTCTATTTTTGGAATTGTCAAATCGACCGGAATCCGGCTGATCAACGTAACCCAGACAGCTTACTGATGTAAAGCTGACGCAAATATCTTTTCAAGCTCATGGCTGAAAAGAGTGCCGGTTACAACAGCATTAACCAACAACGGTTAAATGCGGCATACAACCACTGATCCAAGAGCCGGGGTAATAATGGCATCAGACGCTGAAAGCATTCGATGCATGGCTGCGGAGGACACAGCCGTAAACAAAGGGATGGGTCAGGCGGGTAATGAACTGAAAACTACCTTACTCACTGTTAAACTATAAACATGCAGGCGAGACATAATAGTTCCCTTTCCTTATCCGCCCCTCGGTGACCCAGCCGAGATCCGCGATAAGCAACCGGGCAGGGTATCTTCCTCTGAGGCGCTGAGGCGTAACGGAGGGCAGGAAGATCTGCCGGGTTGGGCAAGGCAATATTACGCCACCAAAGCGTTTAAGTGGCTCCGGCTTGCGTATGGCAAGCTTGACCGGGTTGCCCTATTATAACGACGGTCAGCGATTTACCTCTTCAGCAGGGATCGCATCAGTTCAAGAAGCTCGTTTTTATTGACCGGCTTCGTCATGAAAGCGTCGAAGCCAGCCTCTTCCGCCTTTTTCCGCACATCATGTGATGTAAATGCTGTCTGGGCAATCACAGGCAGCCAGGGACGCTTCTTTTTGATCGTTCTGGTTGCTTCAAATCCGTCCATGACCGGCATTTTGATATCCATCAGCACCAGATCGATTTCCGGATGAAGATCGCACATTTCAACGGCATCCCGGCCGTTGCAGGCAGCAAGAAGCGTTATGTTTTCACTTTTCAGGGAACCCTTCAAAAAGATGAGGCTGATGTCGTCATCTTCAGCAATCAGCAAGGTCAGCCCGGGCTTTGGAGCCAAAGACACTTGATCCGGCGGATATGCTGCCTCAGACACGGGCGTTTGCGTGGCTCGGCAGGGATTGTAGGGGAACGTGAACAAAAACATGGCGCCACCTCCGGTTGCCGGTTCAACCCGTATAGATCCCCCAAGCATTTCGACGTATCCCTTCGAGATGCTAAGGCCGAGTCCCGCACCTTCATGCGGACGAGTGATGGAGTTGTCGATCTGCCTGAAGCGGTCGAAAATACTCTCTCTCATCTCCTGAGGAACTCCGATGCCGGTATCCGACACAAAGAACTCGAGCATGCCCTCTTTTCTCGTATAGCCGATTTCAATGCGCCCCTCATTGGTAAATTTCAGCGCATTCTGGATAAGGTTCGTTATGACCTGCTCGAGTTTTTTGGCGTCGGTCTCTATGATGCTTTCGCTGTCGGGCAGTCCGTTGCTGAAGTGCAACCGTAACCCTAGTTTCTCGGCTTCGGGAGTGAAAAACAGGGCGAGGTCATGCAATAGTTTGTTGAGATCTAATTCACCGATGTTCAGCATCACCTCATTGGCATCGATTCGGGAAATATCTATGAGGTCGTTGATGATGGAGAGCATCCGCTTGCCGCTCTGATGAATGAGCTCGATATAGTCCTGCTGCTCGTCCCCCGAAAGCTGAACATCCTTGAGGAGTTCCGAAAACCCCAGGATTCCGTTCATCGGGGTCCGTATTTCATGGCTGATATTGGCAAGGAAGGCGCTTTTCAGCCTGTCGCTCTCTTCGGCTTTTTCCTTGGCGGTCACAAGGTCGCTCCACAGCTTTTTATTTTCTGTGATATCTTCCTTGACAGCCACAAAATTGGCGATCTCCCCGTTTTCATTCCGGATTGCCGAGATGACCGCTGTTTCCCAGTAGAGTTCACCGTTTTTCTTTCTGTTCTGCATTTCGCCCTGCCAGATACTGCCGGAGAGGATGGTATTCCAGAGGTTTTCATATAACTCCCTGGGCATCATGCCCGACTGTAGAATGCGGGGATTCTGTCCGATCACCTCTTTCAGGCTGTACCCGGTATGAAGGGTAAATGCCGGGTTCACGTATTCGATCTGTCCCTCGGGATCGGTTATCACCACAACCGCAGGACTCTGCGTAATGGCGAAACTCAGCTTCTTCAGTTCATCCTCGATTTTCTTGCGTTCAGTGATATCTGTGCCGATCCCTATCAGGAATGGTTTACCGTCAATTATCACTCGCCTGGCACTCATCACGAACCAGCGAAATTCCGGACCTCCCCGAAGAAGAACTCTTCCTTCAACGCTTGCATCGATGCCATGCTCGAATACGCTTGTAATCTTTTCCTGCAAGAGAGCCAGATCTTCGGGATGAACGGTTTCTATCACCTTCATGTTCGCCATCTCGCTCTCCGGCGTCCCGGCGATCACATCACGGTCATAAGCATTCCATCCGGCATAGTAGCCCTGTTCGTCGATGATATAAAAAGGGCCTGGAATACTGTCGATGATGGTTTTATTGAGGGCCTGCGTTTTATTGCTTGTTTCCTGAGCCTTCTTCAGCTCGGTGATATCGGTGATCAATCCTCCATAACGATTGACCTTGTCATCACTCCCTTTTAAAGGTATGCCTTTGGACATCACCCAGTGGTCCCTGCCGGAATTGTCCCGCACACGCCATTCAATGGTGAACTCCGCCCCTTTGTTCACAGCATCGGTAACGATCCTGTTTATCCTGTCCCGGTCCTCCGGCAAAACGAAATCTTTCCAGAGTTCATACGATGCTTCGCGGGAATGCGGGTTCATGCCATACCGTTCAATCACCGACCAGATCTGATCCGACCAGATGTTGGTGTTGTTCTGTAAATCCCACTCCCAGGTACCCGAATGCGTTGCGTTCATGATGAACTGCAGGCGTTCATTCGTGACGAGCATTGCATTTTCGATCTCCTTGAGCCTGCTGATATCGGAGAGGACAATCTGGCATGCCTCGCCATTATCCCTGACGACGGCATCGATGCTCACGATCAATGGTTTGGGATTGCCTGCACAGGGCCCGGACCGCTCTGTTCCAGCAGGTTCCCTGAGACGCACGAGTTCACAGCATTTTGACGTCTTGCTTTCGAATACCCTGAAGAGGAACGAGGTAAACACGGAAAGGTCTTCGGCGAAAACATACTCTGACAACTGGCTGCCCAGAAGGTGGGAGCGTTCGGTAGCAAGCATCTTTTCCGCCATCGGGTTCATGTCGAGTATTGAACCGTTGCGAGCGATCGTCAGGTAGCCAAGAGGTGCGAAATCATAGAGATCGGTATATCTTTTCAGGCTTTTTTCCAGTTCATCTCTCGTCTCGATGAGTTCCTGCTGCTGCAATTCAAGCTCGATCCTGTGAACTTCAAGTTCATAGTCCCTCCGCTTCGTTTCGTCTGCTGAAGCGGAGGGACCGGGGCTTTCTGACTGATTCTTCGCATGGAGCTTTTCAGCCTTCTTCCTCAACTTGGAAAAATCATCGATAGGGGCAATATTTTTCCTCATGAACGATACTCCTTGCTTCGATACCGTTAACCAAAGTTAAATGCCCGGCCCTGGTGATTTCAGTTCAGTCTGAGCCGGATTATTCCGGGCGAGTGGAGTCCGGGGCGATCAGTTCGATGAATATTCGCCGGCAAAATCCATGACGCACATCTCCCGATAGACTCGATGCGGTCCGATATCGACGCCGACAAATCTGTAGCTTCCGTTGAGAAGATTCTTTCTGTGGCCGCGTGACTGCACCCCGTCGTCGATGAGCAGAGCGGTGACGATCTTCCTGGCATCATTGAAGCCATAAGAGATATTTTCGGCGGCAGACACATCCCACCTCCCGTATCGGTTCAACCGGGCGTCCATCGATGACCCGTCGCTACCGATATGGCCTGTCGCCCCGGTTCGAGCCTGATCCTGCACATGGTCGCGGGCCGCCAGCGAGAGACCTTTGCATGGCGACAATCTGGAGATCGGCCTGGCATGTTCCAGTTCACGGATGCACTCCTCCAGCGCCTGAATTCCCTCATTGGTTGCGATTGGGACCCTGCCGGGATATTTGAGCAGATTTCCCTGAAAGTATGGCCTGAGAGGCACCAGATACTTCTGGGCATAACGCGCGGGATCCGCCCTCATCAGGTTGATTTCAACAATGACCTCCCGCTCCGTCTCGCTCAGGTAGTAGGCCCCTTTGGCCGTGTTGTCGATTTCGTATCTTGAGCTCCGTGACGCCGGGCCCTGGATTCTGCCTCGAGCGGTATTGCCATAGCGACTGGAGTGGTCAGCCAACTGTTCGTATCCTTGTTCATCGCTGCTGTCTTCCAGTTCGTCAGCTGTTAATCCTGCCCTGGCCGATCCGCCGCACGTGATCATGAAAAAAAGAAGCAGGGGCGCAAATTTTCCTTTTCGAATGATACTCATGTTACCTGTTACTTATTAATTATCACTTTCTGTTATCATCACCCATCACCGGCTGGAGCAACAGCGTACCAAAACAGCAATGAGCTTTCCACTCCCGGATAACGGTACTCCAGCACTTTCCAAAATAGCAAAACGGTTAACATTGATACAGCCCGATTTGCATCAAACCGTATGTTCCAAGCAATCTGAGGCTGCGGTTCCCCACTTTTCTTTGGCGCCCTGCAAACCCCGGATGCTTGGATTTGGTGACCCGGAATCCTAAACTCAATCAGGAAGTCTTTTCGTCTCAGGTCCACGACCAACCAACCCCGACATGCTGTCAGACGGACTGAAAAAACAGCTCTTATCGCTCAAAACGCTCCTGGGGTTTCTCGGTCCCGGTTTTCTTATTACCGTAGGGTTCATCGATCCGGGGAACTGGGCCACAAACATCGAGGGGGGCTCGCGGTTCGGCTACGACCTGCTGTGGGTGGTCACCCTCAGCACGGTCATGCTCATCCTGATCCAGCATATGGCGGCCAAGCTCGGGATTGCGACCGGCAAATCACTCGCCGTCAATATCCGAGACCATTTTCCCCGACAGGTATCGGCCTTTCTCGGCATGACCGTGTTTCTCGCCTGTGTGGCAACCGACGTTGCTGAACTGGTCGGCGGCGGCATCGGGTTCAACCTGCTTTTCCATCTCCCGCTCTGGGCCGGAGCATTGCTGACCCTCGTCATTGAAACGTTCCTCGTCGTCAGTCAGCGATACCATCGGATCGAATCGATCATCGTCGGATTTCTGGGAATCATAGCATTCTGCTATCTGGTCGAACTGCTGATCGTCAAACCGGACTGGTCCGTTGCGGCGCCCGCGCTGGTTGTTCCGAAAGTCGGCAGGGAAAGCATCTATACCGCCATGGCCATTCTCGGAGCCGTGGTGATGCCGCACAATGTTTTTCTCCATTCAAACGTGATTCACAGCAGGAAATGGGGGATATCCGAGGAAGAGAAGATTGAGCTGCTCCGTTACGAGAAAACCGATACCCTGCTCTCGATGCTTCTCGGCTGGGTGATCAACGCGTCCATGATCATCGTCGCGGCTTCAGTTTTCTTTGAACACCACGTTCATGTCGAGAGCATCGAGCAGGCATCGGCCACCCTCAAACCTCTTGCCGGACCTGTTGCGGGTCTGCTCTTCGCCATAGCCCTCGTCTTTTCAGGCGTGGGGTCCTCCATGACCTCCTCGATGGCGGAAGCCAACGTCATTACCGGCTTTCTGGGCAAGCCGGAAGATCCCCGGTCGGCGCTCTACAGGGCTGCGGTTTTCATGACCGCCGCGCCTTCCTTCCTGATCATCATGTTCAGTGTCGACACCTACCGGATCCTGATCCTCAGCCAGGTTGTGCTGAGCGTGCAATTGCCGTTCACACTCCTGCCGCTCCTGAAACTGTGCCGTAACCGTAAGGTGATGGGTCGCTTCAGAAGCAGTAATGCCGAGTTTATCGCCGCATCGATCGTTTCCGGCATCGTGATCATCCTGAACATCTACCTTTTCTACTCTACCATAACCGGAGGCAACTGAAATGCCGGTTTACAGAAACATCCTTGTCGCCATCGACTGCTCGCCGGTTGATGAAGCGGTCATTGCCGCGGTTTCGTCGCTGGCGCTTCAATTGGGCGCCACGGTTCATCTGCTGCATGTGGTCCATTCGCATACCATCGACCAGGACAGGATTCTTCGTGCAGAAGCACTTGCAACTCTTGATCGCTATCGTCAGCAGATGCAGTCTGCCGGCATAAGTGCCTGCGCGGTGCTCAGAAGCGGCGAACCCGATCGCGAGATCCTCAATGAATTGGAGAACAACAGCTACGACCTCCTCGCCATGGCTACCCATGGCCACAACCTCTTTGGCAGGATACTTTTCGGCAGTGTTTCAAGAAAGCTCAGGCAGAAAATCGCCCTGCCGCTGCTGCTGATCAAGCCGAAGGAAGCTGATCACCAGAAACGCTGACGATCGCAGAGGCTACCTGAAAAGAGTATTCCTGGAAATGAATCGGACCACTCTCTTTGTCGTCATCCTGAACGAAGCAAAGCGAAGTGACAGTATCCAGCATTTCAAGTCTCAGCTCTTATCACACAATCCGCAATACGTTACGGATGTTCAAATGAATTCTTCGCCCGACTTTGTCGGACTCGGAATGACAGGTGAGAGACCTGCTCAAATGAAGAACAGATAGGATAAGCTGTCTGAATGTTCGCTTCTGAGACAGCCTCATCCGGCTTCAGAGGTCATGCCCCACCACCTCCCCTCCGAACCGACCGAGCTGGATAAAGAGAGGTGGATCCAGGCTTCCATACGCCTCTCCAAGCAAGCGTCACAAAGAAAATCGAAGGTTCTTCATACGATATTTCGTAATATCATACCCATACCGGGTACGGGTATAGAGAAAACCACAGAAAGAGGCCATGACCACCTCATGAGGTTGTCAATGAGGATCGCGGTCGACCAGGCCCGGCAACGGATGAACGTGATGAACCGGACGATATAACAAGCAGATAGCAACAACAGACCATGAGCAACTTTAAAGATGTCACCCCCGCCGCAGCCCTCGCATTGATTCGAAAAGGAGCGTTGCTTGTCGATGTCCGTGAACCGAACGAGATTGCCAGGAAATCTTTCGATGTGCCCAACATCATGCAGATTCCCTTGAGCAGAATCGAGTCCCGATACCAGGAGATCCCCGCCAACAGCCAGGTGATTGTCGCCTGTGCACGCGGCAATCGCAGTCTTGTCGCGGCCCGATTCCTGACGAGCCACGGTTACCGTAAAGTGATCAATATGCAGCAGGGGATCGCCCGCTGGGAACGTGAAGGACTGCCCCTCAATACCAGGCAGCAACAGAATTTCTTCTCCTGGCTGAAGCAGAAGCTCGGTGGGAAATCATGAAGTAACCGCCCCTGGCCGGCAGGATTCGAGATCGCTGAAGGAAACCGCCGCCACCGGCCGGGGCTTCAAGTTGAGGCCCCGGTCGATTCAGTCGAGCTGCTGCAGATCCAGGCGACGAAGTCTTGGGGCGAGTCCCGCGGTCGCTGCCACAACGGCGAGCGTCATTACACCGCCGAATATGACCGAAGGCACCAGGCCCAGCAAACGCGCAGCGATTCCGGATTCGAAAGCCCCAAGCTCATTGGACGAGCCTATGAAAATGCCGTTGATGGCAGACACCCTGCCACGTATCGAATCGGGTGTGGCAAGCTGCAGAATGGTCGTCCGGGTGACCACCGAAACACCGTCGCAGACCCCCGAAAGCAACAACATCAAGCCGGCGATCCAGAAACTTGACGAGATCGCGAACAAGATGATGCAGGCCCCGAAACCAGCCACAGCGCCGAGAAGCCAGCGGCCGTTATTGAATCTGATGGGGTAGCGTGCAAGAAGCAGCCCGGTCGCCATCCCGCCGACCGCTGGAGCGGCCCGCAACACGCCGAGCCCCTCGGGGCCGATATGATACACATCGTGGATGAAGGCCGGCAACAGGGAGACTGCGCCCCCGAACAGTACGGCAAACATGTCAAGGGACTGGGCTCCGAGCACGATCTGGTTTCCGAATACGAAACGCAATCCCTCTCCGATGCTGCGAAGGATATGCGGGCTGACCGCCGCAGCCGGAGGAGCATCTATTCTGATCGAGTACAGCGCACCAGCCGCACAGAGGCAAAGCCCGGCTGCAATGGCATAGCTGGCGGTCGTTCCAAGCCATCCCACGAGGAGGCCACCCAGAGCAGGTCCAACGATCAGCCCGAGCTGAAAGACAGAGCTGCCGATACCAGCGGCCCTGGCGTACCGGTCACGTGGCAGGATCATGGCGAACATGGCGCTGTACGTAGGGCTGATGAAAGCGCGGGCAACACCGCCGACAGCAATGGCGCCATAGATCCAGGCGGTCGGGTCGCCGCTCATGCGTCCGGCGGACACCGCGGCAAGTGTGAGCGCGTTAAGCGTGAGCAGCAGCGAAGCCAGGAGGCCGAACATGCTCCGTGAATAGTGGTCGATGGCATGGCCTGCGAACAGGGCGAACAGGAAATAGGGTATGACCTCGGAAAGCCCTATGAGGCCAAGCGCGAGGGCATCATGAGTAAGCTGGTAGATGTGCCAGCCCACCACTACGGCGATCAACTGATAGGCAAGGACGATCAGGATGCGGAACAGGAGGAGCTTCTGAAAAGACCGGTCGGCAGCAAGAGAGAAATTCATGGAAGGCTTGTCGTCAAAGCATAATGAAATTTCTGAAAATAATCTTGTGTGAATCCAGGATCAAAGAGCATTTTATCCATCGGCGCGAGGGTGATGGCGTACGACTGAACTGTCAGGAAGTGACCTGAAACGGTTTTTACCTTGAATTTTCCCTTGTCAGCGCTATATAAAGTATGTTATCTGCTATAAATATGTTATACAATAAAAGAAACGGAAACCTCCGGAATTCTCGAAGCATAGCTATCAGGAATGCAGCTTGAACCGCTCAAGTCTGTCGAGTACTGATTTCCGGAGCCTGAACGGGGAAACCCGGTACCAGTCCAGCGCAACCGATCGGATTGCACACCTGAACTGAAGATCAGAATCAGGAACTTCCGACAATCAAACATCAAGAAAACGGAGTCATCATCGACCGAATCATTGACATAACCGAACTCGCACTTCGGGATGCACACCAGAGCCTGATCGCCACCAGACTCGGCATAGAGGACATGACCGGCGCCTGCAAGGACCTCGATGACGCAGGCTACTGGTCGATCGAGTGCTGGGGTGGCGCGACCTACGACGCCTGCATCAGGTACCTGAACGAAGATCCATGGGATCGGCTGCGAACGTTCAAAAGGCTCATGCCGAACACCCCGCTGCAGATGCTGCTGCGAGGCCAGAACCTTCTCGGTTACCGCCATTACCCGGACGATGTTGTGGAACGCTTCTGCCAGAAGTCTGCCGAAAACGGTATCGACATTTTCCGCATCTTCGACGCCCTCAACGACCTGCGCAACATCGAAACATCGGTGCGTGCGGTCAAACGAGCCGGAGGTCACGCCCAGGGGACCATCTCGTACACCGTCAGCCCGATCCACACCATGGCGCGCTTCGTCGATCTGGCCCGACGCCTGCAGGACATGGGCGTCGACTCCATCTGCATAAAGGACATGGCCGCCCTGATCAAGCCTCAGGCAGCATTCGATCTGGTCAGTGGAATAAAGAAGGCATGCGGACCTGATCTCAGGGTGCATCTCCACGTTCACGCCACCACCGGTGTGACGATGGTCAGCCTGATGAAGGCAGTGGAGGCAGGTGTGGACTGTGTGGACACGGCCATAAGCACCATGAGCCTCGGCCCGGGACATAATCCGACAGAGAGCTTCATCGAGATGCTCGACGGCACCGGATTCACCACTCAGGTCAACCTGGAGAATGTGCTTCGCGTCAAGTCCTATTTCACGCAGGTACTCGGCCGTTACCAGGAGTTCCAGTCGCGGGTCACCGGCGTCGAGACCGAAATCTTCAAGAGCCAGATCCCCGGCGGCATGCTTTCGAACATGGAGAGCCAGCTCCGGCAACAGGGCGCCGGCGACCGGATGCAGGAGGTCCTCGAGGAGATCCCCCGCGTGCGCAAGGACACCGGATACGTGCCGCTGGTCACTCCCAGCAGCCAGATCGTCGGAACGCAGTCCGTGCTGAATGTGCTCATGGGCCGATACAAGGTGCTGACCGGCGAATTCGCCGACCTCATGCTCGGCTACTACGGCGCCAGCCACGGTGAAAAAACCCCGGAAGTGGTCGACATGGCTCGCGAGCACGCGAAAAAAGAACCGATCACCTGCCGGCCTGCGGACCTGCTCAAACCCGAATGGGACCAGCTCAGAGCCGAGGCGCTCTCGAAGCCCGGCTGCAACGGCACAGACGAAGATGTGCTGACCTATGCGATGTTCCCTCAGGTGGCGCCCGGCTTTTTTGCCGAACGGCACGAAGGGCCCCGAAACCTCGGCATCGACCCCGCGACGGGCGCATCGGAAACGAAACCGGCTGAAGGCCATCAGGGGACGATCACCGGACCTATCACCTATTCAGTGACCCTGAGCGGTCGGCAGCACAAGGTTACGGTCGCACCATACCAGTAAATTCAACCAGAAGAACATCGCCATAACGGAGGAGCATGAATATCGAAGAGATACTGCAGGAACTAAGCGAAAAGAAGGACGCGCTTCAGCTCGGAGGCGGACAGAAGCGCATCGATAAGCAGCACGAGGCCGGCAGCCTGACCGCCCGCGAGCGCGTCCAGGCGCTGGTGGATCAAGACAGTTTCCAGGAGGTCGGACTGTTCGCAGAACATCGCTGTTCCAATTTCGGCATGGGCTCCAAGGAGATGGCGGCCGACGGCGTCATCACCGGATCGGGCAGCATCGACGGACGGCTGGTGCACCTGGCATGCCAGGACTTCACGGTCGGCGGCGGTTCAGCGGGCGAAGTTCACTGCGACAAGATCGTCCATATGATGCAGGCTTCGCTGAAGACCGGATCGCCGTTCGTGTTCGTCAACGACTCTGGCGGAGCGCGCATCCAGGAGGGCATCGACAGCCTCTCGGGATACGGGAAAATCTTCTACAACAACGTCATGCTCTCCGGCGTGGTCCCACAGATCTCCCTGATCTGCGGTCCGTGCGCTGGCGGCGCCGCATACAGCCCCGCGCTGACTGATTTCATCATCCAGACGAAAAAGGCGCGGATGTTCATCACCGGGCCGTCGGTCATCAGGGCGGTGACGGGCGAAGAGGTGAGCTCCGAGGACCTGGGAGGGCCCGTGGCTCAGATGAACAACTCGGGCGTGGTCCATTTCATCGCCGAGGATGACCTTGACGCCATGGCCATCTGCCGGCGCCTGCTCTCCTTCCTCCCTTCGAACAACCTCGAGGACCCGCACAGGCTGGAATACGAAGAGGTGATCCTGCCCGACAAAAGCCTGAACTCGGTCGTTCCTCTCGACCCGAAACAGAGCTATGACGTGAGGGAGGTCATAAGACACCTGATGGACCGGGGAGATTTCATGGAGGTGCAGGCGTCGTTCGCCCCGAACATCGTCGTAGGATTCGCGCGCATCCAGGGGCGCTCCGTAGGCGTCGTGGCCAGCCAGCCCTGCGTCATGGCGGGTGTCCTCGACATCGACGCTTCCGACAAGGCCGCACGATTCATCCGCTTCTGCAACGCGTTCAACATCCCGATCGTCACCCTTGTCGACGTACCCGGCTTTCTTCCCGGAGTCGAACAGGAGTATGGCGGAATCATCCGGCATGGAGCCAAGATGCTCTTCGCCTACTCCGCCGCGACCGTTCCGAAGATCACGGTGATCCTGCGGAAGGCCTACGGCGGAGCCTACCTTGCCATGTGCTGCAAGGATCTGGACGCCGATCGGGTCATCTGCTGGCCAACGGCGGAGATCGCGGTCATGGGAGCGGATGGAGCCGTGGATATCATTTTCAGGGAGGAGATCAGCAAGGCCGCCGACCCGAAAGTCCGAAGGCAGGAGCTGATCACAGAGTATCGGCAGACCTTCGCCACGCCCTATATCGCGGCTGCCAGGCTGAAGGTGGACGATATCGTCGAACCAGCCGAGACACGACGTTATCTGGCCATGGCGCTCGACGTCCTCCACTCAAAACGGGAGTTCAGGCCCCAGAAGAAACACGGCCTGATCCCCCTGTAACCCATTTACCATGGATGAAACTACGACACAACCGGAAATTACGCCCGACCTCCTGATGATCATGTCGGCGGCCATCGCCGCCTACCTCGGAAAAAACGTCAGGATCCGCAAGGCATGCTTCATCTGCGATCAGGGCCAGAGCTCCTGGTCCCAGCAGGGCAGGGTCTCGATACAGACCTCACACACATTCAGCACCACTAAATAAGGAGCCAGGCAGTGCAGTTGACTTTGACCATAGATGGGAAAAAATATGTCGTTGATGTGGAGGTGGTTGAGGGCGAAGAGGTCCGGATGCCCGCCACGTTCCCCGCTCCCACCTCCACAATCCAGTCCGGACAGCCCTTTGAACCCCCTGTCCGTCACAGGGCGGCCCCACCCGTTCAGGACGGTTTGCCGGACGAAAAGGTCTGCAGGAGCCCTATTGCAGGAATCGTCCAGCGGGTCAACGTCCAGCCCGGGCAGCAGCTTCAGGTGAACGATCTTCTTGTCGTGCTTGAAGCCATGAAAATGGAGACGAACATCACGGCCCATACGGCCGGCACCGTCAAAAGGATTCTCGCGTCGGTGGGAGAAGCCGTGAAAAGCGGGCAGGCCCTGATCGAATTCGAATAACCCCCCCCCGTTGCCCCTGCGGAGCCGCCCGATGTTTGTCGCATGCCCGCAGGGGGGCACCCTTCTTTGAAGGAGTGTTCCCGCAGGAAGCAACTCTGCCGGATTTGAAGCTTTTCAGACAATGAAACCCGGAACCTGAGCAACTTCGAGTGCTGAACGGAGCCTGGCATCTGCAAAACAGCGCTCGAGCAGCTGGCGATCCTGGCCGTCATCCGTACCGACAGGCAAGAACAGGTGCCCTGCAGGCGCGGGCCCGTGAGCTTCAGGACGCAACCGCACTGTAACGTGGCCCCTGACGGCGGATAGCGACGATGCGAATCTCATCCACCGATGCGTCCCCTGACGGCAGCGATCTTTTCAGCGGCTTCCGCCCCTTTGATATCCTTGACTTTTGCAAAATAGGTGACGACCGTGTTCCAGAATCCGGAACCTCCGCTGGCCAGCAGGCCAAGGCCGAGAATCGACCAGAAGTTCGCCGACTGTGGTATAAGGTCAACCGGCAGGCAGTCCTTAGCCAGAAGTGCGGTGATGACACCCGATGCAACGGCAAGTAGCTGGAGGACCGAACGTCTTCGCCCTTCGGCATCTTCGTCGGAACTGGACTTGTTGAGCCAGGGGATCAACCCCTTGACGATTTCGACAAGACGCTCGGATGCTATGCTCAACGCCAGCACCACACTCGCCAGTTCGGTAAGTTTCACGGTATCCATGATGCATCGTCCTCCTTGTCAGGTTCTGGAAAAAGTATCCCTGAACTCCATGCAACTACGAGGGGGCCTGGCATGCTTCCGTCATACCGAGACCGGAACGGAGCAGTTCGATATTCGGGACGGCAAGACCTGTTTCACTACGCGAATGCCAGGGCGAGAGAGCTGGCGAGCCTTGCCACATCAACCAGGAGATTGGACACGGCAACAGGATCCTTGAGCTCTTTCAGTCTGGCCTGCACGTCAATTGCGGCCTTGCCGAGGTCATCTGCCATCTGTTCGAACAGCGGCCCCGTCTGCACCAGCGATTTTGCGAGACTGTTGAGATAAGCGAGCTGGCAGATGTCGCGATCGGCCATCACCTTCTGTTTCTGGGCGGGGGTTTTGCATCTGGCCAGGGCCTCCGGTAATGCCGCAGTGGCCGCGCACGAGGCTTTACTCAGTGCGCTGAGGGCTTCCGCCTTTTCGAGATTTCCATCCATAACGACCGGATGTATGCTATCGACACCCTTTTTCTTCATGATAGTCCCGCCGTTTATTTGTTCGTTGAAGCATGTTTAGCCAATAGACCGGTGATCACCTGGAGCTCCCCGCTGATCCCACGAAGTTCGGCAACGCTGACCTCCTCACCCTTTTCCAGTTTTTCGTGCCTTGCAATCAGCACCTTCAGGGCATTGACACTGGCATCGTAACCCTGTGCCACAAGACGCACCTTATTTTCCAGACGATAATCCACGACTGACTGGAGACCGTTTCTGACGGATGCGTATCTTCTGTTGCCGATGGCATCACCGGACTTCGGCGCGGTTTTCAGGCCCTCGCTCTGCCCCATCTGATCGATAAGGTCAACCGGGTCGAGCAGCCCGCTGCGCCACAGCAGCTTAATCGCACTCACCCGGTTCTGGACGAGATTCTGCCTGAATGTCTCCATCTGTGTCCTGACCAGGGGATCATCGAGAAGCTGCAACAACTCGATCAGGTGGCCCCTGATGAGCGCGCTGGTCCGGATGATCGAACGCCTCTGCCTGTCCGCGGCGATCAACTTGCCTGCCTCGCCGGCCAGTCCGACTGCGGAAGAAGGAACCAGCGCCCTTCTTTGACGGGAAGCCGCATAGCCGTTGACCGCATTGCCAAAATCCATGAGTGACCTGTCGATTCCGGAACCATCACCGGAGGAGGCGAGGTCGTAAAACGCAGAGTAGAGATCGTGAAGCTTCGAAAACACCAATTTCCTCGCCCCGAGCTCGATGGCGACTTTCCGGTAACCCGCAGCGACCGCTTCGGGAACCTGCGTATCGGCGTAACCGTGCAGAAAGAGATCGGCTTCAATCCCCTGTCGATATTCATCATCCGATGCGAAAATGTTTGAGGAAACCTGTGTCGAGACCTCCTTGCCTGCCGCGCCGAGGGTTTTCGCATTATCGACACTCACCGTGCTGCAACCGGCGAGACACGACAGTATCATGAGCCCGGCCATGACGCGCGGTAAACCGGCTGTTTTCAAATCAGTTCCTTCAATCATTCGAGATACCTCCGGAAATGGAAATGCGAATTGGTTGATCTGTTTCAGGCACATCGTCCGGAACGCTCCAACGCAGGAGACGCCCCCCGTCACTCGATTCTGTACACACCTGTATACCAGAAGAACAGGCGGTTTCTGAAGATCACCTGTCCGGCTCTGAAACAACACAGGAACCGCTGAAGAAACCAGCCCCGATAAACAGCGAACAACCCGGACCCCTGTCACTGCAAAAGAGAAATTCGATCGTGATGGAAAACGCGGAAAGCTGACAGGCAGGCATCGGAATACGACAGCCTTAATTGGTGCGGAGCGTTATTCCGCCGAGCAGGAATCAACACCGGAGAGATGAGCCACCGGAGCCTGGTAATCGCCAGATCAGCGAAGTAAAATATACGAAAGAGGAGCCCGTACCGCCAAACCCGGAGTTTTCCTGCCATGCAGCGCCGTGAGTCTCACATTCGAGTCACCCGAGTTGAATGAGATCTCCGAATGCGGAGGATATACGGGAAATGCGTTCGGTCTTAGTTCAGGTCAGGATGATAGGTGCAGCAAGACAGTAACCGATTCCCCGGTAGGTCTTGATCGGAAACCCGTAGCCGAAAGACTCGGTTTTCCGGCGCAGGCGGTAGATCAACGATTCAAGGGCCCGGTTCCCCTGTTCGTTTGGCTGGTAGCCAAGAATTTTGAGGATGTACTGACGCGTAACGATGGCGGTACTCTGCAGTACCAGCGAAAGCATGAAATCGAACTCCTTGGCCGTCAGGGCGATGGAGTCTCCGCGAGGCGTCTGCAGGGACCACTCGTTTCTATACAGTTTCCAGTTTCGTGGTTCTTCATCTGCCGTTGATTCCCCGGCGACAGGTTGGGTCACGATGCTGGGAGTCGCCGAATCCATCCTGTCCAGCATGTTCGCGATCAGCGCCGAAAGCTCCCTGCCATCAACCGGCTTGAGCACACATACATCTGCGCCTGAAGCGTACCCTGACAAGCGCTCTTCGATGTCAGGGCTGGAGTTGAGCATGATGATGCGAGCGTCGGTGTTTTTCCGGACATATTCGGCAAGGACAAGCCCGCTCTGGTCGGGCAGACCAATGTCGATGATCGCCAGATCACAGCGCCCTGAAAACAGCCGCTGATAAAAATCACCCGCCGAGCCAAGCCCGGTGACCGTATATCCCTCATTCGTCAGGGATTCAGCCATGGTTTCACGAGATGCAGGATCTCCGTCGACGATGATCACACGGGTTTCCAGATCGGGATGCTGTGTAGGCTGTCTGTTCATGGCGCGTCTGCTTTTCTGTCGGTTTCAAGCTTCATAAAGCGCCCCAGATAAAGCAGGAGCGTTCAAAATCCGGGATTTCATTCAATCGATCGGGATGAACATAAGCACTGCCTCGGGTTGATGCCGAGATGAGGCGATTCCGTGCGTACAGCGATCTCCTGCCGATCGGAGCGATCGATCGGAAGGAGGTTACGGTAGCTATGGTGCACGCCATAAACCATAAAAGGGCAATATTTCATCTCAACAGAAAAAAGCCACGATATCAGTCAGAACGGCGAAGAAGCTTTATCGCTCAGGGATCTGCTTTTCGGCCAGATCAGATCGGAATTCCTGAACTTGCCGCGCGACGAGTGGCCTCCATCGGAACCGGCAGAAACCGGATCATCAGGAAAGCGTAACAGGCAAGGTGCGCTTCAGCCAGCGAACATGATGAAATCAGAACGGTTCAATGTTGAAAACCTGCTAAACTGTAGGGAACTCCCTGATCCGGACATCCTGTCGAGGGAGCACCTGTTGTTTGAGGGATAAGAGGGGGGTACCGACAAACTCATACAACTACTTACCACTTATTTCATAATAATAATAAAAAAAAATAACATACGGCATGCCATGCCCTTCAGGGCTTTCCTTGTCTCCACCTGATGACCGATGCATCCGACGGCCGGACCGAAAGCTGCCGATCGACGTCAAAAATCCTTGAGCATATCTCAGAATTCACGTGAAACACCAAGCTGGACAAATCTGGCCATAAACGTGGCGACACCGGGGTCACCGTGGCCGTTGATGCTCCATGAACCACGCTGCTGGTAATGTTCATATTCTGCTTCGGCGTGCCAGTTCCGGCCGAGCTCCCTGCCGACTTTCATTCCCAGAGTGAGCGCCCCGAACGCCGACAGGCGCTGATCCTCCGAATAACAGGGTGTGCCCGGGGGAACCGGTACTGGATCGGCTGGTGAAGCAGTATTGGATGCCACGTAAAAGTCCGCCTCATTCTGGGAATAGAGCCTGAAGAGCGGCGTGACCGTCCATCCTCGATGCAGCGGCTGAACGTATTCAGCATCAAGCGTATGCGCTCTGATACCGAACGTGTCTGAATAATACCGGTACGAGAGCCTGGTCGTGCCTTCGGTACTCCTGAAGTAGTGGTTCCAGCGAGTCATGACCGTTGACACGTTACGCAACCCCGGTCGCTTGTCCGGATCCTTGTAGGGATCGGAATAGTAACCGTTGCCGTTGGTATATCCGAAATTCAACTGCACGATATCATCTTTAGTACATACCCGCGTCAATCCGAAAAGAGCGGTGAACACATGCTTCTTCTCATCGGGAACCTGCCGTTTCGAAGCGACCACTGCCGGCCTGTTGAGGTCTATGGTGTCGTCGTTGAACCCGGCGCCGATGGTGAACGTGGTGTTTTTATCCTCCGTGGAGATACTGCCCTGCAGGGAGTATCCCCGTGATATGTAGTCGGACTCCCTTGAGTAGCTCAAACCACCGGAGAGGCTCCCTTTCGCGAAATACCTGGTAACCGAAAGGTCGCCGGCATGTCGAAGTTCTCCCGATGCCCCCGAAACGGCATCAGGACCGGCGGGCGCCTTCGGAAATCCACCGGAGTGATATGCCGGTGAGGCTCCGGTGACCGAATCCTCGACAAATGTCGTCCCGATCAGCCAACTGCCGGCCAAGGGCACCTTGGCGTCAACGGTCAGGGCATTGACCGTGATCCTGTCCCTGGTCATCCCCCTGGTGATCTCCGTATCCCCACTCTGGCGGTCACGGTAGTTCAGGAACCGCATTGCGACGACAGCGTGTTCCGGAGGTGCATCGGCACGCGCAATATTGACAGCCGGAAGCAGCATGGCCGCCGAAAGAAGCGCCGAGCCGTAAATGGCTGCTTTTTTTGACGAAGCGGGAAGCATAGCTTTTCTGGTTATTAGGTTGCGTGTACTGCTGCCTGCTCCTGCCTGTGGCCATGGAATTCACCGAAGAGGATGAACCATCATGATCCTCAGCAGTCAATGACACCCCGGGACGTATCGCATGGAACGGATCACAGGATCACCTCTCAAGAGCATTTACAAGCCTGATCGTTTGTCGATCAGGGCCATGCCGCAATCTGCGCTTTGATTCTCAACCCTCGAGCATGGTAGACGCCACTCGGGAGTACCGATTCAGAAGCTTCGATACAGCCCTCATCGGCCGCATTTCACCACTTCGACAGACTCGACTGCTCTGTCGCCAGGAGAATATGATGCAGGAGTACTACGTATTACATAG